>Ga0114949_10000491_pt1 | contig 21343 bp, 18 predicted proteins | sample N074metaG_FD_83505 | JGI IMG/M metagenome (GOLD analysis project Ga0114949, IMG submission 83505) | Deep subsurface microbial communities from Kermadec Trench to uncover new lineages of life (NeLLi) - N074 metaG | ecosystem: Environmental > Aquatic > Marine > Ocean trench > Sediment | place...
ATAGGTTTCCGCGCATACCTTGGTGATCGCTGCAGTCAACGTCGTCTTGCCATGGTCAACATGGCCAATGGTGCCTACATTTACATGCGGCTTAGTCCGCTCAAATTTCTCTTTGGACATTGCGGCCCCTCTCCTTTATCACAAGTAAATGTGGTCAATGCGAAATCGCCCTGACCACTGTCTTAACAATCCGGCCAGAGCGGTTACCCTGACCCCAAATTTAATAAAATTCTACCTAATCAAGCAATGGAGCTCATAACCGGAATTGAACCGGTGACCTCTTCCTTACCAAGGAAGTGCTCTACCGACTGAGCTATATGAGCAAAAAATCTAACACGTCCTTTGCTCTGCTTACCTAATCTTTTCTCGTCAGGACGTTTTTGCACACTATTAGCATTCCCAAACACGTCTAAAACAAATCCTACACACCAATAATATGGAGCGGGTAGCGAGGATCGAACTCGCGTCATCAGCTTGGAAGGCTGAGGTTCTACCGCTGAACTATACCCGCTGTCTTTGTAGGACCTCATCTTACTATCTCGCTTTGTCAAAACCTGTTCTTTTAACAAGCCTTCCCGTAGACGGTGCATCAAATCGATCCGGCTCCACATGGTGGAGGGGGGTGGATTCGAACCACCGAAGCTTACGCGTCAGATTTACAGTCTGATCCCTTTGGCCACTCGGGTACCCCTCCAAAAAGAGGCGCTAGATTCTGCCTTTGCGCCATGCCCATGTCAAATGTTATTTCGTCTAAAAGCGTTATTTATCAACGTTTGTCGACGAACTTGTTATTATCCGGGACAACTATTTGTCCTGGGTAATCCGACTGCAAAATATAGCTACACAATTTCTCTCGCTAAAAAAGAAAACTGCAGGACGATAAAACTGGCTTTCAGCACATCAGCTTGAGGCCAGGATATTACATCTCTCGTGATTTTCGCTCTGCGAAAACACTGCCCATATTCATGTTTTGCTGCGCAAAGCCATGATTTTAGCTATCAGCACATCATTTCGTTCGATGTGCTTGTCGCCCAATATTTTCAGCCTCAGGCCGAAAAATTGCTGGTGCCGCCACCAAGAGTCGAACTCGGGACCTACTGATTACAAATCAGTTGCTCTACCAACTGAGCTATAGCGGCGTTGATTCAAGTTGTCTTTTCTGCTTTTTTCCGTTCTTTTGTCGAAACCAGGAGGGCCTAGAATTTTGCCCACTTTAGCGAGGTGCGGAGTTTATTCCAATCAACGTGGCCAGCACAACTTTTTTGCTGCCTTTTTTGCTCAAACTAATTATTCTCCAGACATCGCCCTCTGATCAATATCACCCTTTCGAATGCACATTTGGGCATTTTGCCCAACTTCCGGAAATTCCAGCTGGAGGGATTCGAGGAACCCGTCGCCAACAATCAGATGCAGACCTTCACCCGAAAAAATCCAGTAGCCCCTGGTCAAACGGGCGATATCAACAATGTTTACCTGATATCCGGAATCCGCCATTTGTTCCTTCAATCCAGTTGCAGCTCCCGGATTCGAGAATACTCCAAGTGATATCCCAAGTGCATTTTTACCCTTGGTAATGACATAACTATCAATGTCCTGCGACTGGAGCTCGCGGAGTTTACGAAAGGCGACTTCAAGTGACACCGCAGGAGCAATCATCACCCGATAGTCAAACTCACCCATAATTTTGTCAATTGCTCTCAGTTCGACCGAAACTTCGAGTGCCTCAAGTCGTTCAAGTACCATCTGGCCCTTCGTGATACTTGAAAATGGTCCGAGCGCTGTACATTCAGATTCATCGTCTTCCACAAGAAGCACCGGATTGTTAACAACTTCATCCATCTGTCGTTCTCGACCTGCACGATCACCACTATCCTTGAGGAGTTCAATGGTCGGTAATTCCAGTCTTTGCACGGACCTGACATCAGTTGTCTTGTCAGGAAACTGGTTGTAACCCAGATATAGCAGATTAAGTGCAAGAAGCGTCAACACGATATAGCGCATTACTAACCCCTTAACCTGAGACTGACTTCGCCCGCATTGAAAATCTGGATACCCGTATCGGTTTCAAGCAGGTAGTTTCCATTCTCATCGACACCCGCATCGATCCCAGAGATACCATTTTTACCTCCAAGCACCATAACTTCCTGCCCTCTATACACATTGTTGCTATTCCAATCCTCACAGAAAGATGCAAAACCCTCCCGCTCAAATATCACTAGTGTCGGCAATATCGAATCAATAAGCCGAGCTACTAGTTCGTTTCTTGATACTATTTCTTTGTTGGCTATAGCACTCCACGGTTGATCAATCTGTCTGGAATCCTCCTCATCCAATTCCATGTTAATGCCAATGCCCATCACCGCGAATGTAGATTGACTTGTGGTCTTACCAAGCTCAACAAGAATCCCTGCCAGTTTTCCAGCATCCAGTATGATGTCGTTAGGCCATTTCAAACCAACCTGCCCAATACCGATTTCTTTCAAAGTCTTCACCACAGATAATCCGATTACCAGACTGAGCCCCATTAGACCCGAAGCGCCTGTCGCGAATTGTCTACTTATGCTCATGTAGATGTTCTTGCCAAACGGGCTTATCCAAACCTTTCCGCGCCTGCCTTTACCGGCAAGTTGCTGCTCGGCTAGACAAACCACTACCGATTCTGCCGACGCACCGACGTTCATCAGATAATCGTTTGTAGATTGAATCGACCATTGGAGATCGAGGTAAAACCCGGGGGCGGTCTGGTTCAATATACTGTTGTAATCAAGCAGTTCTATATTGTCCTCCAGACGAACAAATTCATCCCAGACCTTGAATTTCAGACCCAGTGCAGACAAATCATTCTTCAGTTCAGTTGTTACTGGAAGAACTTCGCCACTGATCAATTTCCTTATTTTATTTTCGGTTTCTTTATTCACGGATGGATTATGGTGATGAATAGGCAAAAATGCGATTCGAATTTTCAACACCTTGAGAAAGTTTATCTGACCCTGGCAGGAAGCCAGGAACCGCAACGTTGAAGCATTGCACTTTTGATTTGTAAAACAAATTGCCCTGCGTATAATACGCGCCCTCAGCCCGGATCAAGTTGATCTGGACGTTAGATTAGATTGGGTCTGTAGCTCAGTTGGTTAGAGCGCACCCCTGATAAGGGTGAGGTCGGTGGTTCAAATCCACCCAGACCCACCAACGACACGGCTTTCGCGCAACGAAAACGTGGCGACCGGCAGGCGTTACAGCGTAGCGAAACGCCGAGAGGTAGACGTTGGTGGATTGAAGTTTGGAAATAAAGATTGAAATCGGTGGACTAGGCGTCCCCGTCAAATCCACCCAGACCCCCCAACGACATGGCTTTCGCGCAACGAAAACGTGGAGAGGTGGACGTTGGTGGATTTACAAATCATGCGAAGTACCATGCTTCGCCGAATCAAATTATGGGGCCATAGCTCAGCTGGGAGAGCGCCTGCCTTGCACGCAGGAGGTCGACGGTTCGATCCCGTCTGGCTCCACCAACTATTTTTCAGCCTGCGGCTGAAAATATAGGGCGCAAGGCACATCGAACGAAGTGATGTGCCGATAGCCAATTTCACGGCTTTCGCCTCCGGCGAGAACGATTTTAGGAAAGGACCAAACGCCCAGACTAGTTAGCGTTAGATAGCGCGCACGTTTTCGCTGCGCGAAAGCCGCGCCTTACATCACCACCAGATGATGCTGTTTCTTCCCCTTCTGTATAATATAGAACCGACCATGCAAAGCAGCGCTCCTCGTCAGCATCTCATCATCCGAACTGATCTTGACACCATTCACAGATACAGCATTACTTTTGATGAGTTTTCTGGCCTGCCCAATTGTCACTTCACCACGGGGAGTAACGGCTAATCCGGAATCAACCAGCACATCCAACAATCTGGTTTCTTGCGCATCTATGCGAGTCGACGACATTCCATCCTGAGCGAGCTGCTCGAGATCTACTTCTGATAGTGAACTCAAACTGTTTGTAAACATTGCTTCGGTAATCCTTTCCGCGGCCTTCAGTCCGTCTTCACCATGAACCAGCCTCGTTAGCTCTACTGCCAGGGATATGTGTGCAGTGCGCATGCCGGGATCCTGGTCATGTGCATTCTGTAGCCTCTGCAGTTGCGCTTTGTCGAGGAATGTAAAAATCTTAAGGAAATGCATCACATCGTCATCTGAGCAATTTCGCCAAAATTGGTAAAAGCTGAAAGGGGAGGTTCTGTTGCTGTCGAGCCAGATAGCGTCCCCGGCACTTTTACCAAATTTAGTACCATCTGATTTTGTAATCAAAGGATAGGTAATGGCGAATGCCTGTTTCCCTTCCATCCTTCTTATCAGATCCATACCGCTGGTAATATTTCCCCATTGGTCACTGCCACCCATTTGAATGGAGCAACCGTATCTTCGATTGAGGACAACATAATCATAAGACTGAAGAATCATGTAACTGAATTCGGTGTAGCTAATTCCCTGAGATTCATCTTCCAGACGACGCCGAACCGACTCTTTCTGCACCATGGCGTTAACGCTGAAATGTTTGCCGATATCACGAAGATAATCGATGGCACTGAGGTCCCTGGTCCATTCCATGTTGTCTACAAGAATGGCCGAATTTTCACCACAGTCAAAGTCGAGAAATTTGCTCGCCTGAATACGTATTTTCTCAACAAAGGCAGCCACGACATCGGCGGGTTTAAGCTCTCTTTCATCAGTCCTGCCACCAGGATCTCCGATCATTCCGGTGGCACCGCCAACAAGCAGAATCGGCTTGTGCCCACGTAACTGGAAACGACGCAAGGCGAGCAGTGGTACAAGATTACCGACATGCAAGCTGTCAGCTGTCGGATCGAATCCACAATAAACTGTGCGATTACCTGATGACAGGTGCTCATTGAGTGCCGCTTCATTACTCACCTGGGCAATCAGCCCAAGATCACGCAACTGGTCAAGGAAACCGGTTTCTTCTGTCATTTACTACAATGCCTCACTTCACACTCACACACCTTAAAGGCGTTAAACTTGATATAGGAACATTTGTCGGTGGTCGCTCCCGCCGTTACCCTCAACCTTACCCCATTGTGACAAGACAACTCGTATGAGGCGGAGGCGCAAAAATACAGGGTATAGCCAGAATTACAAATCGTGCCCCCTGTAATGACCCTGGTCCTGCTATTTACCCAAAAAACCAGCCATAACTTCCATTATTTCTATATTTTTTATATAGTTAGCGCCAGTTTCTAATAAGTTACGATAATTTTGTACTGGTAACGATGAGAAAGTACCCAAAAACACACATCAAGGCTGCCATTGCTCTCGCCGCCTTTTTAGCGGTAATCATTACCGCCCTGCCAGCACAGCAAAAATCAGCTATAAGGCATGTGCCCGTATCCCTCTCTATCGGTCCCGATCAGCTGAAAGCAGCAGATGACCATATAAACATACCCACAATACCATGGGTTAACGTGCAGATTCGATCTGGCGACAGCCTCTCCACTATTTTCAAGAAAATGGGTTTAAAGGCCGCTGAACTGCAGGAAATCGTTGATTTAGGGGCAGACGTGGCCATCCTCAGAAAAATAGTCCCCGGAAAAACGGTTGGTCTGCAGATTTCTCCTGAAGGTAGGCTGCTAGGTCTGAGATACGAAAAGGATGCCCTGGAAAAACTGCTTGTCAGCCGTTCTGACGATAGATTCATTGCTATTCTGGAGATTTCAGAACCTGAAATTATCACAGCATTTCAAACCGCCAGAATATCGAATAGCTCACCTTCGCTATACCATGCAGGGAAGAAAGCGGGCCTTTCTGACAATATCATCATGAAGTTAAGCTACATTTTTCAATGGGATATTAGCTTCGCCCTTGATCTGCGACCTGGTGACTCTTTTGCCGTGATTTACGAAGAGGTCTATGTAGATGGTGAAATGGCGAAGGAAGGCGACATACTGGCGGCGCAATTTCAGAACATGGGCAAAACCTATTCGGCAGTCCTCTTTAAAGACAAAAATGGACTTAAGAGTTATTACTCTCCGGACGGCCGCAGTATGCGCAAAGCATTTATCAGGGATCCCGTCCATTTTTCACATGTCAGTTCTAACTTTAACCTGCGCAGGTTTCATCCCATTCACAAACGTGTCATGCCGCATCGTGGAATCGACTATGCCGCCAACCGCGGAACGCCAGTTCTGGCTGCAGGTGACGGGAAAGTCATTATCTCAAGGCAAAACAGTGCGTCAGGTAGGTACGTCGTGATTCAACATGGTGAACAATACACAACCAAATATCTCCACCTGTCAGGATATGCAAAAGGTATCAGGCCAGGAAAAACAGTCCGCCAGGGCCAGATAATTGGCTTTGTCGGTGCAACTGGCTGGGCAACCGCCCCACATCTGCACTTTGAATTTCTCGTCAACGGTGTTCACAGAAATCCAAGAACAGTCAAACTTCCCAAGGCAAAACCTATTCTGGCCAGCAATATGCATGTATTCAGGAAGCGCACCAGTACCATTCTAATGCAGCTGAGTTCAATCACTGGTACCAATAATCTGGCTGGAATGTCGCAGGATGGCCCCAAGGCCGGGGGTTAGGCTTTATTATTTCCTATATGGAAAAAGAATTCCCACAACCACAAGTTGATGCGGCATTGGGATTTACAATGACAAATCTTGACCCTTGAAGATCTTCTTTAAAATCAACCACTGCACCGGCAAGATATTGATAACTCAATGAATCAACAAGGAGCGTAACGCCCTCGTTGTCGATACTGGTGTCATCCTCTTCAACATCCTCATCGAATGTAAATCCATATTCAAATCCGGAGCACCCGCCACCTGTCACGAACACCCTTAATTTCAGGCTGTCATTCTCTTCTTCTTCGATCAATGCTTTTACTTTTGTTGCTGCGGTGTCAGTGAAAGTAATCGCTGTCGGTTGATATGTAGTCGGTGCATCTGTCATAACATTAATATTGGGCGTTACTCTGGGAATTTCAAGCACTTAATATACTTTTGGGTCTCAAAAATCAGGTTTTTACAGCCGATACAGCGGGTGTCGATAGCAGCGAATCCGATTGGTTCGAACGATTTTCGGAATCTGCAGGCTGGGCTTCTTTCTTGCCATCTTTCACGTGTACCAGGTTGCCGTCAACCCGACTCCCCATGACCATTTCAATCAGGTTATAGAAAACATTCCCTTTGACCTCCGCTCTGGCAGACAACTCTATGTGCTTATCCGATCGAATATCCCCATAAACTTTACCGTTTATGATGACATTTGGCACTCGAATCTCTCCTTTAACACGACCCTTTTCACTCACGGTGATCACGGCTTTAGAGCCTGCCTGAGCATGGATATTGCCTTTAACAATCCCATTCACCAAAAGCTGATCGCTAAAATGAATATCACCGACAAATTCACAATTAGTCGCAATCAGTGTGATTCCTGACTCGGACCTGTTACTTCTATCTTTGTTAAACATATCTATCCTCCGTTCAACTGCCAGTCGAATTTCCTTTCAAGGCGCTGGGGGTTTCTTCCGGAAGATTGGGCAACAACCATCACTTCCCTGGGTTCAAATCCATTTGGCACCACTAGTTCACCATCTATATTCTGAAAGTAACGGAAACGAAAGCCAATAGCATCCTGATCCTCGCTGATAAGATCAGACAACTGCAGCTCTGCTTCACTACCGTTCTCCCTGCCAAGCAGTGCAATTTTAACTCCACCCTGCACATAATCATGTTTATCTACGACCTGTGTTAACAACAGGCTGTATTTGTATTTGTTGGGCTCAGATGTGTTTTCCATTGCCAGGCGTTCGATTCTCAACCCTTTCTCCTTGGCATTGGGTACCATGACGCCCTTGTAAAACCGGATCTCTTCATTCAACTGCGCTACTTGATCCTGTAGAGACTCGACACTTTGACGTACTTCTTCATTCGCCCTGGAGTCGACCTCTCCACCTAATTTCAACGTGGCAATCTCTTGACGCATACTCGAACTCATGCTTTCGGACTGTTGCAGCTGGTCTTGTAGCTTTTCCTTATCGACCAGCAGTTCAACTTTTAATGCGAGCCCCTCGCGCAGTCCAAAATCATATGTGAGATAGCTCAACGCAGCCATCGCCAGGACGAAAAAAAGGAACACACCCGCCCGGTAGAGTGGACGATAAGGGACCACTATCATCTGGTGTTGCTTACTTCCTTTCACGACCGCCATGCAACAAATACCTGACAAAAAACCAGATAGTTTCTAAAAATGCCGAAAGCTATCGATTTGGTTAAATTCGGGCCAGTAATCTTAACAGAATTGGATAAATTCCCACGTTTTTCCTCAAGACCCCATGATCACTGGCTGGAACAGATGCAATTCGCGATTTAGAGCGCCATCTTATATCCTGTCCCCTCCTCAGATCACAAATTCCAACCAGCTAATCGTGAAATGAAGTCGTTTCTAGTAAAAATGATCGATCGCCTGTCAATTGGTACTTTTAGACGACGATTGGCATCCATCGATTCAACACCCCAGTTCGCATTGCTGGGTTTGGCATCAGGCATCGTAACTGGCCTCGTTGTTCTGGCTTTTCGCAAAATGACAGAAATTCCCCTTGAAAGCTTCCTTCCTGGTGGTGCCGACGATTTTGAGAGCCTGGATTAGTATTATTACTTTCTGTGCCCATTTGCTGGTGGCTTAATCCTGGCCATCTACCTGATGACGGTTCGAGAAGGAGCTCGAAGCGTTGGTGTGGTACACGTTCTTGAACGACTGGCTCGACATCAGGGCCATCTACCCGCGCGTAACCTGCTTGTCCAGTTTGTCGGCGGAATTATCGCTCTGGTAAGCGGTCAGTCAGGTGGCAGGGAAGGTCCTGCCATCCACCTGGGTGCAGCTGGAAGCAGCCTTCTCGGGCAGTATCTGAATCTGCCGAATAACAGCATACGCATACTGGTTGGCTGCGGTGCGGCCGCGGCAATATCTGCTTCCTTTGACACGCCAATTGCCGGGGTCATTTTCTCGATGGAAGTCATTATCATGGAATATACCGTGGCGGGTTTTATTCCGGTAATCCTGTCTTCCGTGGTTGCTGCGCTGATCATACAAATATTCTATGGCTCTGTTCCCGCATTTGATGTCCCACAGGTTTCAATGGAATCCTTCTACGACTTACCGCTGGTCCTGGTTGAGGGGGTGTTAATTGGAACTATTGCTGCGCTGTTTGTCGGTAGTATAAAAAAATTGATCCAACTGGCTCCATCCCAGGCCTGGCTTCGCATGATCATAGCCGGAACTGTCACTGGTATCTTAGCGCTGCTGGTCCCGCAGATTCTAGGCATTGGCTACGACACGGTGAACTCGGTATTAATCGGCGAATTTTCATTCACTGCCCTTGTCGCCATCTGCATTTTCAAAATACTTTCGACTACCGTAACCATCTCCATGAGGATGCCCATTGGCGTCATCGGGCCGACTCTCTTTATCGGCGCGGCAGCCGGTGGCATCATCTGGATGACAGCAAGCTCATTCATACCCGGAATATCCTCTCCCGCTTTTTATGCAATTCTAGGTATGGGAGCAATGATGGGCGCCGTGTTACGAGCACCTCTGGCAGCTCTTATGGCAGTGATGGAAATGACCCATAACCCAAATATTATCCTGCCCGCCATGCTGGTGATTATCATTGCAAATATTACCGCCAGTGAAGTTTTTGGCCAGAAGTCCGTATTTATCACACAGATGGAAATGCTTGGACTCGAATTTCGTCAAAACCCGATGTCGATGGCACTAAATCGAGCATCTGTGGCAAGCATCATGGCCAGGAGTTTCGAACGAGTTTCATCAATAGTTGACCGTGAACAGGCAACAGAGCTGATCGGGAAGGGAGCACACTGGCTGCTAGTTGATGTAGATAAAAAACCTGTGTTTATTCTAAGAACCGAGGACCTGAGAATTTTCATGGATTCACATGACGCAGACGAAATCGATCTGGAGGCAATCCCCGCCACACGAAAGGATGTCAGTTCCATTTTGCTGCAGGCTACCCTGACCGAGGCGCTTGATGCCCTGAACTCACAAGGTGTCCAGGCGCTTTACGTCAATCGCATAGCAGCACCCATGATGGATGCACCTGTAGGTATTATCACAAGGGAAGATATCGAATCTTATATTCAAACCTAGATTTACAAGTCCAGCGCGGTTCCATGGTCAAACCCGGATTGAATCCAACCGCAATGAATGGTTGAATGCGCCCTGATTTTGCTGACGTCCAATTTTGAGGAACATAGATGACGCGATCCGAGCGCCTTTTCGAAGAAGCCCAGGTATTTATGCCAGGTGGGGTAAATTCGCCCGTCCGTGCGTTCCAGCGGGTCGGAGGAAACCCAGTATTTTTTAAGAAGGCAGGCGGTGCCTACCTGATTGATGAAGATGATAAAGAATACATTGACTACGTAGGTTCGTGGGGACCGATGATACTGGGTCACACGCACCCTGAGGTTATCTCCGCCATTAAACAAACCGCAGAGAACGGTCTTAGCTTTGGAGCCCCTACCGCACTCGAGACAGAGCTTGCGAAGAAGGTGTGCAGCCTCATGCCAACTATTGAAATGATTCGGATGGTCAACTCGGGAACCGAAGCGACCATGAGTGCCATTCGGCTCGCCAGGGGATTTACCCGGAGAGACAAGATAATGAAGTTCGAGGGCTGCTATCACGGCCACAGTGACTCCTTGCTTGTGAAGGCCGGCTCGGGTGCCCTCACGCTTGGCGAACCAGATTCTCTGGGCGTTCCCGAAAGTTTCGCAAAACATACACTGACGCTTGAATTCAACAATGCTGAACAGGTCCGTGAATTGTTTGCCAGGATGGGGGAAGAGATCGCTGCCATTATCGTCGAACCAGTAGCCGGGAATATGAGCTGTATTCCACCGGTACCGGGGTTTCTGCAAACCCTCCGCGAAGTCTGTGATGAATCCGGCACTGTCCTCATTTTCGATGAGGTAATGACTGGATTCAGGGTGGCTCTTGGTGGTGCACAGCATTTGTACGGTATCTCACCCGACCTGACGACGCTCGGCAAAATAATCGGTGGCGGCATGCCCGTGGGAGCTTTTGGTGGTCGCAGGGATATTATGCAGTCCGTTGCGCCACTGGGTGGTGTTTACCAGGCCGGAACACTTTCCGGAAACCCCATTGCCATGATCGCCGGATTAACAACTCTCGAACTGATTGAAGAGCCCGGCTTCTTTGAATCACTGACAGAGAACACCGCGGCATTCATGGCCCGCCTGGAGGCAGTCGCAGAAGAAAATTCAGTCGCCTTTACGACTAACCAGGTCGGCGGTATGTTCGGGTTCTTCTTTTCGTCCTCAAAGCCAGTGACCAGTTTTTCCCAGGTAATGAACTCTGACACTGTGGCCTTCAACACCTTTTTCCATAGCATGCTGGGGCAGGGAATCAATCTTGCACCTTCACCATTTGAATCCGGATTCGTTTCCGCGGCACACACCAGGCTAGAATTTGACAAAACGCTTGATGCAGCCGATACAGCCTTCAAAAAAATAAAAGATCAGAGAACATGAAAAATTACGATGTATATGGCATTGGCAATGCACTGGTCGATACAGAATATGAAGTCGATGAGGCATTCATCAAATCCGCTAATCTTAAGAAGGGGCTGATGACCTTAATCGAGGCAGACGAACGAAAGGAACTGATTCACCAGCTTGAAGAAAAACATGAACACAAGGTTGTAAAGATGGCGGGTGGTGGATCCGCGGCCAATACCATAGTTGTCGTGTCCCAATTGGGCGGCGCTACCTATTACAGTTGTAAAGTTGCCAGTGACAGAATGGGCGACTTTTTCATGAATGATCTCGCCAGTGCTGGCGTAGATACTAACCTGGACCAGGGTCGGGAAAACGGTGTTACCGGAGAATGTATTTCCATGGTGACGCCTGATGCCGAGCGAACCATGTATACCCACCTTGGAATTACCCAGACCCTCTCCTGCAGAGAACTCTCACCGGAGGCTCTCGCAAATTCAAAGTTTCTCTACATCGAGGGTTACCTCGTGAGCTCTCCCAGCGGTTTTGAAGCTGCTCTCGAAGCCCAGTCCATTGCTAATGCAAACGGGGTCGCCGTCTCGCTCACCTTGTCAGACCCGGCGATGGTCGAGAACTTCAAAGAGGCTTTCGATAAAGTTATTTCTCTTGGAGTCGATCTGCTGTTCTGTAATGAAGATGAGGCACGGTTATGGACCGGCACAAATAATCGAATCGATGCTATCAACAGGATACGAGCCTTGTGCCCCAGGTTTGCAATAACCTGTGGCAAGGATGGAGCAGTGATCTGTGACGGCGACGAAACATCGACCATTGCTGGCGATCCAACCACACCAGTAGACACAACTGGTGCTGGTGATATCTTCGCCGGAGCTTTTCTCTATGCACTATCCAAAGGCAAGTCTTATCCCGAAGCTGCGGGGCTGGCAAACAAGTCAGCGTCGCTCCTGATATCAAACTTCGGAGCGAGGTTGCCAATCGAGACTGTGGAATCTGAACTATCAAATTTCTACAGCAGTTAGAACAAACCCAGCTGTTTGTCGGTTATCTTCTGGAGTGACGTCGACTTGAACGACAAGATGGCGTCGGCCACCGGGGCCAGCTGCTTATCGACATAGAACTGGTAGTCAATTGACGACTCTCTATATAGCCTTGGTTCTGGTCCATTCATCGTCATCACATATTCTATCCAACTGATTCCGAAATCATTATCTACCGGCAGGCCACGCGATTTGCGGATTTCCTCAGCCCGGCGTGCGGCTCTTACATGTGGCGGCACATTCTTCTGGTATTCGTCCAGTTTTCTCCGCAGTCGACGACGCAGCGTCAACTGGTCATCACATTGCCCGTCGTAAACTGAGGCAACAGTCTCCCGAATATAATCTTCATAGGGTTCATCCAGAAAAATGCGCCGATACAGTTCCTGCTGGAAACTCCTAGCGATTTGGCTCCAGTCGCTACGCACGGTTTCCAATCCTTTAAAGACGAGCTGCACCGACCCGTCACCCGGATCTATGGTTCCTGCATATCGTTTTTTGCTACCAATTTCTGACCCCCTGACGGTTGGCATAAGAAATCGATCAAAATGAATTTCAAATTCGACCTCAAGATGGCTCTCAAGGCTAAATTCTGTTTTGATATAGGCATGCCACCAGTCGTTCAGATAACCCGTAAGCTCCTGCCCTATGTCATCGGCAGCCCCTGCTGAATCCTGAAGAAGCACAAACACCGAATCAGTGTCTCCATAAATGACCGGATAACCCTGTGCTTCGATCAGGTCCCGCGTTTTCTTCAGAATCTCATGGCCCCGTAAAGTGATCGAACTGACCAGTCTTGGATCAAAGAAACGGCAACCAGGTGTTCCGAGAACGCCGTAGAAGGAATTCATAATAATCTTGATTGCCTGCGAGTTAGCTGTCTGATTCGCTCGTTTTGCTTTGTCACGGGCTCGCCACAGCTCTTCAATAATGGACGGCAGGATGAAGCGATCACGTGAAAATTCTCCACCGATAAAACCAGGGATAGCATCTTCGCCGGAGCAAATGAGCGCCAACGGATCAACGTGAAAAGTTCGAATGATACTCGGGTAGAGACTTTTGAAGTCCAGAATAATGACATCCCTGTACAAACCCGGTTGTGAATCAAGAACATAGCCACCAGGACTTCCCGCACCAGATTCATCCTCAACCACGGGAGCAACATAACCCTCCCTGTGAAGCGCAGGTAGATAAAGAAAATCGAATGCAGCAACCGAACCACCAGCCCGATCCATATCCAGGCCAGTTAATCTTGACCTCTGGACAGCAAAATCAATGAGGTTGGTTTTTTCGAAAATTTCAAGCACAAGTGCACAGTCTTCAAGGTTGTACTCTGCAAGCGCCTTCTTGTCATTTGCATAGAGTTCCTGAATTTCACTCGCCCTTGCGTCCACGTCATCAATGAGCTTTCCACGGCCAAGCAATTCTTTGGCGACATAATCCAGGGCAAAGCTTTCAAAAGTGTAGGTTGCGGTTCTCAGTAATTCGATCCCATCCAGAACACTCCGCCCAGGCACCAGAGCATAATGCCTTTCTCTCCCCCTGGATGTTGTCCTCCATTTTACCAGTTCACTATCACGGCCAAGGGAAAATGCGATATCCAGCACTTCGCATCTCTTCTGCAGGAACCACAGGTCAAAAGCCACAACGCTCCAGCCGATAATCACATCCGGGTCTAGCTCACTAAACCATTCGAGAAACCGCCGGATGAGGCTGCTCTCATCGGGACAATACTCAAGGTATGGCAGGGGCGTGTCGACATCACCTGCCACCATAAATACCCGTCTGATCCCTTCGGCAGAGACGGCAATGGAATACAGAATGTTCTCTGTGTAGGAGGTCTCAATATCAAGAGAAACCACCTTGAGGTCAGGCGTGTATTCTGCCGACACTAACCTTGGATCAATGTACTCTAGGTAGCCATTTCTTTGCAGTGGATCACCAATCACTTCAATTGACCCAGTGATGAACCTTTCCATCAGGTAACGATCGGTGGGCCTGATATCCGCTTCAAAGACAAGAATTTCTGATTGTTCAATTCGGGATCGGGCGATATTCAGATATTTCTGGCTTCCGAAGTAGCAGCCAACGACAGGCTCTGAGTGCTCTTTTGCAAAGGAACGAAGTTTTAGGCTGTCATAACGCCAGGGGTATTGCTTGCCAAGAAGATGTCGCACCCTGCCAAGGTCAGATTGCTTGATAAAGAATACCGATTCCTGGGCGTTGAGCTGAATTCGAACTGGTCCACTAGACGTCGAAAGCCAGAACACCAGATCCTGTTGTTCGCCCCTTTCCTTCCACTGGCGAGTTAGGATGAATCCCCTGGTCATCGCTATTCTCTTGCAATCAAGAATGGTCGCTTCGGATCATTCGTTTCAAATATTTCAACTTCTACCAGGAATGCAGTTCTCATGTTTTCAACAGAGAAAACCTCGAGGGGAGTACCTGACGCCAACACACGACCATGGCTGAGCAAAACAACATGTTCAGCAAAACGAAACGCAAGGTTTATATCATGGAGCACCACCATCACCGTTGCGCCAAGATTCGAGATCTGTCGAATGGTCTTGAATAGCGAAATCTGATGAGCAAGATCCAGTGCCGCTGTCGGCTCATCCAGAAATAAACAGGCATCGTTTCGAGCACCCCAGATCTGGCAAAAAACACGTCCTATCTGCACTCTTTGCTTTTCTCCACCTGAAAGTGTTGGATAGATCCGATGGCGAATATCTTGAAGTTCCATCTCTGCCAGGACTTCTTCCACGATGGAATTATTTTCACGCATAGTGGTTAAATGTGGAATTCTGCCCATTTGCACAACCTCTTCGACGGTGAAGGGAAAATCCAGATTGGCTTCCTGAGGCAACACACCATACCTGAGCGCACGCATTCCCGGATGCATAGCGAAAACATTGTTCCCATTTAATTCAACCTGGCCAGAAGTGGGTACCACCTCACCACTGGCTGCTCTCAACAGGCTGGTCTTGCCTGAACCATTAGGGCCAACAATTGCGACAATGGATCCCTGTTCAACATTCAGGTTTATGTCACTGAGAAGTGATGCCCCATCGATACCGTAAGACAGGTCTGTTATAGCGATGCTCATAATCCCAATCGTCCCTTTTGCTGGATAATCAGGTAAATGAAGAATGGGCCCCCTATCAGCGACGTAATAATCCCAACCGGTAGTTCGGCAGGACTTAGCAGAACCCGGCTAAATGAATCAGCGAGCAGTAATAGCAGCCCACCGAGTAATGCCGATCCCGGAATAACAATGTGGTGATTCGGGCCGAGAGCCAGCCTGATCAGGTGGGGTACAACCAGACCAATAAACGCAATCACCCCGCACAATGCGACAGAGATTCCAACAGCCAGGGCAGTTAACACGACTATCTCAATACGAAGACGAGCAACAGATATGCCAAGGTGTCCTGCTTCACGGTCACCCAGGGTAATGGCATTGAGTTTTTGCGCCCTGGAGTAAAAGGCTGCAACAATGACCGGAATGACACAGGCCACTGAAACAGAAGGCCAGTCTGCCCCGTTGAGGCTACCCATTGCCCAGAATGCGACGGATCTCAGCTGAAGATCCGTAGACAGATAGGAAAAGAGTCCTACCCCTGACAGTGCAACCGCATTGATGGCAACCCCGCCTAACAACATACTCGAAATCGTCCCTCCACGCCGACCAATCTCCAGTACCAGCCACGTCGTCAGCAGCCCACCAATAAATGCACTGGTTGCAAGCCCAATGCCTGAGATTCCGAGCTCAATACCCAGTACCAGATAGGCCGCCGCAAACAATGCGGCGCCACCTGAAACACCTATGAGTGCAGGGTCGGCGAGCGGATTACGGAAGAGCCCCTGGATTGCTGCACCTGAAGTCGCAACCCCCGCGCCTACCAATACCGCCAACAGCATCCTGGGTAACCGAATTTCGAGGACGATCGTTCTGTGATTTGATGGTTGCTCTGAACCAAAAAGGATTTTCAGAACCTCATTGAAAGGAATGTCTGCAGAACCGACCATCAGGGAAGCTATACCAGTCAACAACAGGGCCGGTATCAGGGCAGATAAATACGCCCTATTCATTTTTTACCAGGACAAATGGTATTTGTTGCCTTATGGCAGGTTGCAACCCACGAAAACTCACCTTATATGCCAGTACTTCAACTCCTGATTCCACTGCTTTCGTGAGTGTGTCGGCATACACACGATCTATGTGCGCTGCTGCTCTTACTTCACGAATTCCTGAATGCTGTACACAATAAAACAGTACTGCCCTGTACCCCTGCCCTACAACCTGGATCAACTCGCGAAGATGTTTGGACCCGCGCTCACTGACCGAATCGGGGAAATATCCGATCCCCCGGCTCACCGGCGTCTCAAGCAGCGTCACGCTTTTAACCTCCAGATAACAATCAGGCTTTTTTGCATGCGCCGACAAGAACAGGTCAATGCGGCTGTTTTCACTACCATATTTTTTCTCTGGTTTTAATTCCGTGTAGCCACTCACCTCAGGAATTCGGCCTTCGAGAATTGCATTTTTCACCAGCTGATTGGCTTTACCCGTATTAACCCCGATGAAGTGATTCCTCGATGTTTTAATCAATTCCCAGGTATAAGCATACTTTCGGGATGGTTTATCGGACCTTGAGAGCCACACTTGCGCTCCTTCTTCGATACAGTTCTTCATTGATCCCGTATTGGGACAATGAACGGTAATGAGCTCACCGTTGCCAAGCACGACATCCGCTAAAAACCGTTTGTATCTGCGAACCAGCCTCGCCTCTACCAGCGGAGCCTGTACCAGAGACGAGTTCTGCATCTTATCTTGCCCACCATCTTTCAACTGGCATTTGATGATAGCACCACAATCGATCTAATCTCATCGAGGCCGCCTTGTTTGAACAACTCCAAATCTTACTTGGCGAAGCGGACTTGATCTGGTAATGTTCGCCGCTCGAAAAAGAACCCGAATTTTTGTGACATAGTTTTCGACATAGAGAACCGGAGCTACCGATGGCAGCCAAGCAAAAAAAGAAAGCAGTCAAGGCGAAGAAAAAGACCCAGCCCAGGGCAAAGAAAAAGCCCGCTGCAGCCAAAAAGGCCAAGGTCAAAGCCAGGGCTAAACCGAAAGCCAAAGCCAAAACAAAGGGCAAGGCCAAGACTTCCTCTAAGGTAAAAGCGAAGGTCAAAGCTATTACTTCCAAACCGAAAGCATCAAAAACCAAAGCATCAAAAACGAAAGTTAAATCCAAATCAAAGAAAGCGACAAAAAAGGTAAAGCCAAAGGTGACAGCTGTAGTAAAGAAAACACCGAAGAAACCGGCCAGTACAAGCAAGGTATCAAAAAAGACCAGGGTAAAAGCAAAGCCCGGTTCGAGCACTGCCAAAAGGGCGGCGCCAAAGAAAAAGGCGCCTGTAAAGAAAGCTGCCGTGGCAAAAGTCGTCAGCTCCAAAAAAGCCGCTCCAAAGAAGACCACCCCGAAAAAGAGCATTGCAAAAAGTAAACGCCGGTCGCCCAGGAAAACATCAGAGCCGGTAGAGTTCAAACCATACGCTCGCAAGAAAAACGGAGAGTATATGAATGAACAACAAAGCATCCATTTTAAGGAATTACTGCTCATCTGGAAGGGTCAGCTAATGGAAGAGGTTGATCGAACTGTTTCTCACATGAAAGACGAGGCGGCAAATTTTCCTGATCCTTCTGATCGTGCAAGCCAGGAAGAAGAATTCAGCCTTGAACTGAGAACCAGGGATCGCGAAAGAAAACTCATTCGAAAAATAGACAATACGGTCGATCTGATTGATCTAGACGACTACGGCTATTGTGAGTCATGCGGCATCGAAATCGGAATTCAACGGCTGGAAGCACGCCCGACAGCCACCCAGTGTATCGATTGTAAAACTCTGGATGAACTGAAAGAAAAACAGCTCCACGGCTAACAAAAAGAGTGCTGGGATTCCATGACTGTCACCAGCAACTACATCGGCCGCTTCGCACCATCCCCTTCGGGACCTCTCCATTTCGGGTCACTGGTATCAGCCGTTGCGAGCTTTCTGGATGCAAGAAAAAATAACGGAAGCTGGCTACTTCGAATTGAAGACCTCGACCCGCCCAGGGAATCGGCAGAGGCACCTGAAATAATTATCGATCAGCTGATCGCCCATGGGCTATTCTGGGATGGAGAAGTTCTTTATCAGAGTTCCCGACTCAATGCCTACTCAGATGCTCTGGGCGTGCTGGGTGATTCTGATCTGATCTACCCATGCGATTGTGCCCGAAAGAGTTTTGCCACCATCTATCCTGGCATCTGCCGTGGTAAATCCCGTTCCATGATCGATGATGTACACGCGCTAAGGTTCAGAGTGGACGATGGCGAAATCATCCTGGCTGACGGGTTGCTTGGCCAACACCGTTGGCACTTGATGAACGATATCGGAGACTTCATCGTCAGACGCAAAGACGGCCTCTATGCTTATCAGTTGGCGGTGGTTATAGATGATGCGTTTCAAGGAATCACCCATGTCGTTCGTGGAGTCGACTTACTGGATTCAACCCCAAAACAAATCTGCCTGGGGTCCAAACTACAGCTGCCAATACCCGGTTATCTGCATCATCCAATCGTTATTGGAGAATCTGGAGATAAGTTAAGCAAACAAACCCATGCTGCAGCTGTTGACAATAATGAAGCGGTCACCAATCTAATCCAGGCATTGAAATTCCTCGGTCAACAGGTGCCCGACCCTGTACCAGACCTCAACACATTGTTAATCAATGCTGCAGGCAACTGGAAATTAGAGGCAATCCCTCTTCTGGCAGCTCAAATTCCAAGTTAGAATCAGTCCATGTTCGAAAGAATTATCATATTCATTGTTCTGGGAATTTTTGTTTTCAGCCCAACCGTAAGCAATTGGTGGAAGGGTGAATTCATTGCCTGGTATCACGTCTACCTGCCCTGGTTATTTCTGATTGTGGCAGCCATCTGGCTTCATTGGCAGACCAGGCCAGTAAATAAAGTGGATTGAGGCCATGATTTCTCTGACGCAGTTATTCGCTATCGGGTTGACTTACCTTGTGATGTTATTTGGCTCGGCTTATGCAACCGAAAAGGGTTTGATCCCGACGGTTATCGTAAGACACCCTGCAGTTCGAGTACTTTCACTCGGGGTTTTTGCTGGTGCCATCGCTTTTTACGGAACCATGGGTGTCGCCGCTCAATATGGTTCCAGTTTTCTATTGTATTTTATTGGCGCCAGTGCCACTTTCTTTATCGCGCCTGTACTACTCGGTCCTATTACAAAAATCGCCCTCGCACATAAACTGGGTTCGCTGGCGGATGTGTTCGCGTTTCGATACCCGGCTCCCTGGGTCGGAGGGATCATAAGCCTCTTAATGCTAATGGGTGTGCTGCCTTTGCTGGCACTTCAAATACATGCGGTCTCAGTGACAATCCATCTGCTTAACCAGGAGCTCAGCAAAGATGTCCTGGCAATATTATTTTGTCTGACGATATCTGTGTTTGCCATTGCCTTCGGTACAAGACACCTCTCCACCCGAGATAAACACGAGGGCCTGGTCGTCGCCATCGGTCTCGAATCCATTATTAAACTGGCAGCAATGATAGGCCTTGCAATCTATTGTATCTCGAGCATTTTTGGCGGCGCGGACGCCCTTGGAATCTGGCTGAGTGAAAACAAAAGCGTGCTGGCAAGCGCAGAAGATCAACTTGGTTCGGGTGCATCCCGCGCGCTCCTGGTGACATTCTTCGCCGCTACCGTTGCCATGCCGCATGTCTACCACATGTTAATCACGGAGAATGATGATGAGCGCGCATTGGCGTGTGCCCGTTGGGGGTTTCCTCTTTATATGTTCGTATTCAGCCTCTGCATTCCTCCTATTTTGTGGGCTGCGACGAAGATTCATGCACAGACGCCACCAGAGTTCTATCCAATTGCAATCGGCTTGACCATGCAGCACGAGGGTATTGCAATCCTTGCCTTCGTGGCATGTCTTACCGCGGCAAGTGGTGTGCTAATTGTTACAACTATTGCACTTTCGTCGATGACGCTTAATCACATCCTGCTACCCCTGTATCGACCAAAGCAAAGTGTCGATATTGACTCTGTTTTACTCAACACCAGGAGAGTCCTGATTGGCGTGATTATTCTGGCTGCCTTCGGCATCTATAAACTGCTCGGCGAAAACCAGAGTCTCATGAGCCTTGGCATTGTTGCGTTTGTAGCGATAATGCAATTTCTTCCAGGGCTGGTGGGCGGCTTCCACTGGCGACAAGCCAACAAATCTGGATTGATTGCGGGTCTTGCTGCCGGATTTCTAATCTGGTTCGCGTCACTACTCCTGCCCTTGATCTATAGAATGTTGTCCGGAGCACTTTACACGCTGGAGATTAATGACAAGTCCTGGCATGAGGCCGCTACATTGTCCCTGGTCGCGAATATCGTCATGTTCGTTATCGTTTCAATCCTCACAAAGCCAACAAGAGAGGAGTCCCTGGCTGCTGCGGAATGCCTATCTGGCGCCGACACCGATTCCTTCCGCAGTGAAATCGAAGCGCGGTCTGTGTCCGAGATGGAAAACCATCTTGCCATGGCAGTAGGACGATCTGTGTCCAATCGCGAGGTTAACATTGCTATCACTGAATTGAGCTATCAGCGTGACGAACATCGACCCTACGCCCTCAGCCAACTCCGACAGCAGGTAGAAATTAA
>Ga0114949_10000492_pt1 | contig 21300 bp, 22 predicted proteins | sample N074metaG_FD_83505 | JGI IMG/M metagenome (GOLD analysis project Ga0114949, IMG submission 83505) | Deep subsurface microbial communities from Kermadec Trench to uncover new lineages of life (NeLLi) - N074 metaG | ecosystem: Environmental > Aquatic > Marine > Ocean trench > Sediment | place...
CGGCCGCCATCCCATTTAAGCGCAACCGCTAATTCGATGTTTTGTGTAGCGCGGGTGCTCATGCCTTAACGTCAACAAGCTGTTCGAGGTTCTTGCCCCATTGGTCGAATGGTTTTAGCTCAACGAGTGAAATGGTGATGTTTTCAAGACCATTGGCGCTTAAACGCTCAGCGAGCACAGCGTAGTGGGCGGCAATTGCGACGCGCAGTCGAGAATTCGTAGACCAAAGCTTCACCGACATTTTCTGGGCACTCAGGGAAACGATGGCGCGTAGGATTGCGTCGTCCTCGATTGGAAGCTCCAAGAGGAAGGTTGTTGTTGGGGCATCGCCGTCGTATTCGTTAGATTCGTCTTGGGAGATCCGCACTCTTATAACTTTGTGCGTATCGCCGACGGCGATTGGCAGATCCAAAAATAGATGAAGATTACCGTCGAAAATTGAGCTAACGGTTTTCAATTGGTTGGTCTCGATCTTAGCGATTGCGCCGTCGACGTGCTGTTCCAAAGCGCGAATTTTGCCAACGTCTATCGACGGATCGACCGTAACGTTTGGCGTTTTAGCGTTGGTATCAATCGGCAGATTTGTGGCGATGCGCGGCGATGTCTCCGTTATCGGTGTGGGCTCACGTAGGGGCGACGATGGCACCAACTTAGCTGGTGCGCGATCGGGCGCGGTGGTTGCTGGTGACGCCTTCGTAGGTGTGCGCGCGGGCACCGTTGCAGAGTCGGCATCGGTACTAGGGAAATGACCCAAGGCGCTGCGTAATACGCTGCGAAAGCGCAGCAGCTGCCATTTTAGATCTTGTGCCGGTAATGCCGTTTCGCCGTTACTGATCCGATGATCGACCGTACTTTCAAAAAAGGAGCCGGTCCGGCGGATCACTGCCCGCAGACGGGTAGGATCACTTGCCTCGATCACGCGTGGCACGGTTCTAAGCAAGCGATGTGCCGCCAGGACTACGGCTACTGGTAAACGCAGATCATTGCCCTGGCCTGTCGCGTCCGTTTTGATGCTGGCTGTTAGTTGGTCGAGCAGTGGCCCGAGCGGTCGTTGTTTGGGCAGCGCTAGACGCATTGCGGCGCGAAGTTGCTGCTCTTGCGGTGGCTGAGCCGGCTTCACTGGCGCGAGCATGACGATCGGCCTTAGTTGGGTCACGCGCAAACTTAGCTTGTCGCCTTGTTGCAGCGGCAGCGCCGTTGCTGCCCGAACCTCCACGCCGCCGAGACGAAGCCGTATGGAGTTTCTGTCGTCGCGGCCGATAACACTGGCATCGAGGAGTTGACCTAACATCCAACTCCGGATCGGCGACGGGAGCTGTTTGACGGTCTCAAGGCTGATCCCGGGAAGATTCACCTGCATGGGCGATTAAGCGGCAATGGTGGCGAAAACTAAAATCCACTGGCGACGAGGGGTAGCGGTCTGCCCGATTCGGCGTGTTTATGTTTATATACACAGCGAAGTTCCCGGCATATCGATACCGTGGCGAAGTACGATTTTTGGTGTGGACGGCTTTGGCGCATGACTGCCGGCCGAACTCTGTGGTATTTGCAAATCGAAGGTACCGTCACAGGGCCCTTCCCGACGGCTGTCATGGAGCGCGATATTGTGCTCGGTCGGATCGCTCTCGACGCGCTTGTGAGCCATAATTACGACCATTGGGCCGCTATTGCGCAAACCCATGAATTCCAATCCGTGGCCACGTTTGCTGGGCGAGCACGTGGTTTTGCGCAAGCCGATGAACGCCAAGGCGAGCGACGTCATGGTGACGCCTCGGCGTCAAGTTCCGGTCCAAAGCGGGTCCGCGGCAGCGACCGTAGACGGGTTGAATCGCCCGACATTGTGCGTCGTCGGGATATTTCCAACCGGGTGTGGCAAAGTTTGCGCAAATCCACGCCGAATAACGGTTTTGTTTGGAGCGCTTTCAGTGTCCTAATTCTGATCGTCGCCGTCGCTGGTTTCGTGACGACGCCGGTCGCGGTCGTGGTTGGTGATTGTACGAGTGGTCCGCATCCGGGCGTCAATTGGGATTCGTGTACTCGGCTCTCGGCCGATCTGCGGCACGCGGATCTGCGTGGCGCGGTGGCCCGCGGTGCACAGCTGAGTTCGAGCGATTTGGCGGGAGCCCAGCTTGCTGGCGCGGATTTCGCCTACGCGGATCTACGTCAGGTGAATTTCGAATTGGCCGATCTCGTCGGCTCGAGATTAATTGGCGCCGATCTAAGAAAGGCCAATTTTTCCTATGCGAATCTACGCTCGGCGGATCTCCAGTTTGCCGACTTGCGTGGCGCACGTCTGGACGGTGCTGATCTGTCGGATACGCTGCTGGGCGAAGCGATCTGGACGACCGGTGAGATCTGTCGCCGCGGCTCGATCGGGGGTTGTGTAATTCGCTAGCCAGTTACGGTCCGATCGGCTCCTACGGTGCACCGATCGCTATGCGGTAGGCGATTACCCAAAAACCCCGCCATCGTTTTTGTCTTAGCCCAAAATAGTTTCGGCGTTTATCTACGGGACCTAGCTGATTTCCTGGACGGTATACACCCAGGCATTGAGTTCTTCGGTAGGTGTCGCGGCGGCGATCCCCGCCTTAACGCGCAATTGCTGGACAAATTCCCGCTTCGCGGGAATCGCATCCCAGACACTTGGAAGATACGTCGCGCGAAGGTCGCCGTGGGCAATGATCAATCCATGGGTTGGTCGTAATTGATCGATAAGGTCGCCGAGGCTATCGAATTTCAGCTCACATAGCAGCGATAAGATCGAGATATGAATATGCAGTTGAGGCGCCTCGAACCGGGTTACCGGTGGGAATCTTGGATCGCGGAAGGCCGCGGCTGCGGCATTACTCGCCACATCTTCCACCAGTGAGCGTTTCGGGTACAGCGTGCCAATACATCCGCGCAGATTAGTATCGACGGTGAGCGTGACGAAACTTCCGCGGATCTCTCGCAATGGTTCTGGAAAAGCGTCTGCTGTCACCGACATCGCGACATGCGCACTGAGACCCCGATCGATCGCGGTGCGGGCGACATCGAGTAGTCGTTGCAAGTGTGACTCGACGATGCTCTCGGCACCCATTTCTCCTCAGCCTTCAACAATAAACGCGCCGTAGCCGACGACCCGATCTTTGGAGCCGGCGCTATCGCCGGAATTGGTGGTCGACAGGACGCGCAGGCGTTGGGATTTTTCCTGTAACATGCGCAATAAACCATTGACTGCCCGGGAGCCGCAGGCGTTTTCGCTATGAATATTGCGATAGTCCAGCTCGACGATGCGCTCCGTGGTTATGGCGTCCAGTCGTTTCGCGGTCGCGTAGTCATGGAAATGCGACAGGTCAGTGCTGACCACGATAAGCGTGTGCGGATCGTCCCAAAATGGTTCCAGTGCCTTTTGCACCTCGAGGGGCGACGGGTCACCAACGACCATTGGAATGAGCTCGAAATCGCCGCAGACGGTCTGTAGGAACGGTAAGTGGACTTCCAGTGAATGTTCGAATTCATGGGCTTCGTCATTAATGGAAATCGCGGCTTGCACCAGCAGCCTAGTGCGCTCACCCGCGGATAATGGGACGTTGCCAAGCGGCGTCGAGAAAGCGTCTGCTGAGCTTAGCGCTATGCCGCGTACGTGAATTCTGTGCGCGGGTCCGATCAACACGATCCGTCGAAGTTGCTTGGCGAACGGCGCAATCGCCGCGTATGCTTGTGCCGCGACTGCGCCTGAATAGACGTAGCCTGCGTGCGGCGCAATCAGCGCATTGCCTGGCAAAAATCCAAGCGAAGGAGCGCACGCATCAAGATAGCGCCCAACGGTGCGGCGCAACTCGTGTGGCTCGGACGGATAGAAATGGCCTGCCATTGCGGCCGGTCGAATGGATTGCATGCGGCGCCTCGCGAAATGCAGGATATTTGCTAGATTGTTAAGTATAGCGGCTGCGGCGGCCACCGGTCGTGGAAACGTGCGGGGTATGGGTTATTTCGGGATCACAATCACAAGTGGCGACCAAGTATTGGCATGTGCTGCCCGATCAGCGCATTCAGTGCGACCTTTGTCCCCGATTCTGTAAATTGCGCGAAGGACAGCGCGGCCTGTGTTTCGTGCGGGCTCGCGCTGGAGATGCGATCGTATTGACGACCTATGGTCGCTCAAGCGGGTTTTGCATCGACCCCATCGAAAAGAAGCCGTTGAACCATTTTTACCCCGGCACCGCCGTGTTGTCTTTCGGCACCGCCGGCTGCAATCTGGCATGCAAGTTCTGTCAGAACTGGGATATCAGTAAGTCGCGCGAGACGGAGACGCTGGCCGTCGCGGCGGATCCGGCGACCATCGCCGCCGTTGCGCGTGGCCATGGTTGTCGCAGTGTTGCTTTTACCTACAACGATCCGATAATTTTTCACGAATACGCCATCGACGTCGCCGCCGCGTGCCGTGAGTCCGATATCGCATCGGTAGCGGTGACGGCCGGATACGTCGAACCGGCGCCGCGGCGCGAATTCTTTGCGGCGATGGATGCGGCGAACGTCGATTTAAAGGCGTTTAGCGAGAAATTTTATCGTGAGATTACCGGCAGCCGCTTAGGCCCGGTGCTCGATACCCTGTGTTATTTGCACGACGAAACCGATGTCTGGTTCGAAATCACCTACCTGATAATTCCGGGGTACAACGACGGCTCGGCCGAGCTCGATGCCATGTGTCGCTGGCTGGTTGATCATCTGGGAATTTCGGTGCCGTTGCACTTCACTGCCTTTCACCCCGACTGGAAAATGCGTGAGGTGCCGCCAACCCCGCCAGAGACTTTGACGGTTGCGCGTCGAATCGCGCAAGAGCACGGCCTGCGTTACGTCTACACCGGTAATATTCACGACGTGGCAGGCGGAAGTACGGTTTGTCATGCCTGTGGCGAGCTCTTGATCGAGCGCGATTGGTATCAATTAGGGACGTACACGCTCCGTGCCGATGGCCGATGTTCGGCTTGCGGGGCGGTTTGCCCCGGTCGGTTCACACATCGTCCGGGCAACTGGGGTCGGCGGCGCATGCCGGTTGCGATGCCGTCGGAACTCAGGTCCGATGGACGACCATAAATTACTCGTTCTAGTTTGGAATTCCCCCCTACAATGGACTATTTGCGGATTCCTAACAGCGGATGAAAATTTTTCTGTAGGGACTGACATATGCCCTAAGAGCACGACCGTGGTCCTGTCGTACGTGATGATAACCCCATGCGCTCCGCTGGTGGACAGAACCGAGCAACGCGCATGAATTTTGCCGTGCGATAGGCGAAAATCGATAGCTCCGAGGAGTATAGGCGGTGGCCGCAAGATCGATAAGCGACACTACCAATGCGTCTGCGGGTGCTTTCGTGTTAGTCGGCTTGATAAAGCGGCGGGTTATCATTAACATCACCGATTGCTCAATTGCGGGGTGGAGCAGTCTGGCAGCTCGTCGGGCTCATAACCCGAAGGTCGCAGGTTCAAATCCTGCCCCCGCTACCAGTTTTTCGACAAAGGCCCCGGGTAATCGGGGCTTTTTGGTTTTGGAGCATGAGCGCGATGGTACAAGATGTACTCGTCGAACGGTTGGCGCCGACGGTGAACGGCCTCGGTTACGAGCTGCTTGGGGTTGAGCGCCACCGAACGCGCGGTCGAAGCTTGGTCCGCCTGTACATCGACAGCGATGATGGCATTGGCGTGCAAGATTGTGAGGTCGTAAGTCGCCACGTCAGCGACGTCCTTGATCTGGAAGATATGATCGGGGGGGAATATACGCTTGAGGTGTCGTCCCCGGGCTTGGATCGGCCATTGTTTACGCTGGCGCAAGCCCGATCTCACCTCGGTGCTGAGGTGGCATTGCGCTTGCGTACACGGTTGAACGGACGGCGACGTTTATTGGGTAAGTTGGTCGAGGTGAGCGATATTTCGATGATTATCACTATGGGAGAGGAACGAATCGATGTGCCGTTCAATGCGGTTGAGCGGGCGCGTTTGGTTCCGCAGTGGCGCCAATGAAACCGCGCAGCCGTGCCCCTCGAAGCGGTGCTCGTGCGCCTAGTCCGGTAGAGCAAGCGGCGCTAATGAACAAAGAGATCCTAACCGTTGTCGACGTCGTCTCTAATGAGAAGAATGTCAGTAAGGATATTATTTTCGAGGCACTCGAAGCGGCTTTGGCCAGCGCGACCAAGAAGCGTTATCCAGATGAGATCGAGGTAAGAGTCGCGATCGACCGTGAAACTGGCGATCATGCGGCCTTTCGGCAATGGGAAATCGTCGACAAAATTGCTTTTGCGGAAGAAATCGAGGTCGAAGACCTCAACAATGTCGTGCTTGAGTATCCCCAACGACAAATATGGTTAACGGACGCGCTCAAATTGAATCCCGAAGTCTCCGCCGGCGATTTTGTTGAAGAATCTCTCGAGGCAGCGGAATTCGGGCGGATCGCGGCGCAAACGGCCAAGCAGGTAATCGTACAAAAAGTGCGTGAAGCCGAACGCGCGCAGGTGGTCGAGGCCTTTAAGGATCGGATCGGCGAACTCGTCATGGGTGTCGTCAAGCGTGTTGAGCGCGGAAATATTTTTATTGACCTCGGTGGCAACGCGGAGGCGGTGGTATTGAAGGAGCACGTCATTCCGCGCGAGTTGGTGCGACCGGGCGATCGGGTGAGAGGTTATTTGTATGACGTGCGTTCCGAGAAACGTGGGCCCCAACTTTTCGTTAGCCGTACGGCCAAAGAGCTGCTGATCGAGTTGTTCACCTTAGAGGTGCCGGAGATTGGTGAAGGGTTAATCAAAATTCTCGGCGCGGCGCGCGATCCAGGATTACGCGCGAAGATCGCAGTCCGCAGTGAAGATCCCCGGATAGATCCCGTCGGAGCATGCGTTGGCATGCGCGGTTCGCGGGTGCAAGCGGTATCGAATGAACTCGGTGGTGAGCGTGTTGATATTATATTGTGGGACGAAAATCCCGCACAGTTCGTAATCAATGCGATGTCGCCGGCCGAGGTCGTGTCGATCGTGGTCGAGGAGGACGCTGGTAGCATGGATGTTGCGGTGATAGAAGACCAACTGTCGCAGGCAATCGGTCGTAACGGGCAGAACGTGCGCCTGGCAAGCCAACTGAGCGGGTGGGAATTAAATGTCCTAACTGAGTCCGATGCCGTTCTAAAAAGCGAAGAGGAAGTACAGAAAAACCAAAAGGTTTTCATGGAATTGCTGGATGTGGACGAGGAAATCGCAGTGATCTTGGTGCAAGAAGGCTTTACCTCGATCGAGGAAGTGGCATACGTACCGGAACAGGAAATGCTTGACGTTGAGGAGTTTGACGAGCAGTTGGTGCAAGAACTCCGTCAACGAGCCAAGGATTTATTATTGACGCGGGCCATCGCCTCCGAGGAGCGGTTGGGTGATGCGCGTCCGGCGGATGACCTGTTGGGCATGGCTGGTATGGATGAGGATTTGGCCTACAAGCTAGCCGCCGCGGGCATTGTCACGATGGAAGACCTTGCCGATCAGGCAGTGGATGACCTGTCGGAGATCGAAGCTCTCGATGCCGAGCGCGCGGGAGAACTTATTATGACTGCCCGGGCCCCGTGGTTTGCGGAGGCAGACGATCCGACGTCGGAGGCTGCTAATGGCTGAGGTTACCGTTATACAGTTCGCCGATGTCGTGGGTATTTCAATTGAGCGGCTACTGGCACAACTGACCGATGCAGGATTGGCGGAAAAACAATCCGGCGATTCGATCTCGGACGAGGAGAAAGCCACGCTGCTGACGTACCTGCGCCGAATGCATGGCAAGGATGAGACGGGGACCGAACCGACCAAGGTTACGTTAAAACGAAAATCCGTTACTGAACTTAAGGTTCCGACCGAACGAAGCCGTTTGCGTTCGCGTCCCAAGGTCGGGCCGTCGAAAACCGTGAGCGTCGAGGTGAGACGGAAGCGGACCTATATCAAACGTAGCGCGGTCGCCGATAAAGAGGCCGCTCGGATCGAAAAAGAAACGGCCGAGCGTGATCGCATACAGGCAGAAAAGGAAACCATACTGCGACGCGAAGAAGAGGCGCGAGCAGCCATTCAACGCGAGAAGGAGGCTGCCGAGGAGGCTGCTTTAGCGGAAGAGCAGCGCAAGCAAGCGGAGCACGCCGCGGCGAAAGAGGCGGAAATTGCGACGCTCGCCGCACAAGCAGCGGCCAGCGTCGACGAAGCCACAGCGGCAGAAAAAGCCAATGCGGCCCAACGTGCACCAAGTCCGCCACCGGCCATGGCGCCAGCGAGCGACCAGCGTCGTGGCAAGGCGGCCGACAAACGTGACCCCAAGGCGACCCGTTATGGACGTCAAGAGTTGCACGTCGCGAGCGGAAAATCGGGTCGGCGACGCAAGAAACCAACCGGTCGTCGCGTCGTCGCGTCGTCAACCGCCAAGCATGGGTTCGAGCGACCGACCGCGCCGGTCGTTCGCGAAGTTGCAGTTCCGCAGAGCCTAACGGTGGCCGAACTAGCACAGCGTATGTCGGTCAAGGCGGCCGAGGTGATTAAGGTCATGATGACGCTTGGTAGTATGGCGACGATCAACCAGGTGCTCGATCAGGATACGGCGGTTATCGTTGTTGAAGAGATGGGTCATAAGCCCAAGCTCATCCGCGAGAATGCGGTCGAGGAAGAATTACGCGAAGCGGTGCAATCCGATGCGGAAATGGCGTCGCGCCCGCCCGTAGTAACGATTATGGGCCACGTCGATCATGGCAAGACGTCAATGCTCGATTTCATCCGAAAGTCCAAGGTCGCCGCCGGCGAGGCGGGCGGCATAACGCAACACATCGGCGCCTACAGTGTCGATACCGACCACGGCTTGATTACATTCCTCGACACGCCCGGCCATGAAGCGTTTACGTCAATGCGCGCGCGCGGGGCCAAGATGACCGACATCATTGTGCTTGTGGTGGCAGCCGATGATGGCGTTATGCCACAAACTGAAGAAGCCATTCAGCATGCCAGTGCCGCTAGTGTCCCGATCATAATTGCGGTCAATAAAATGGATAAAGCGGATGCGGACCTAGAGCGCATCAAACAGGAACTGGCGAACCGCGAAGTGATACCCGAAGATTGGGGCGGCGATACGCAGTTCATTCCAGTGTCAGCCATCACCGGCCAGGGTATCGATGCGTTGCTGGAGGCAATATCCCTGCAAGCGGAAGTGCTGGAATTGAAGGCGCCGATCGATGGGCCGGCCCATGGGGTCGTGATTGAGTCACGGCTCGACAAGGGTCGTGGCCCGGTCGCAACTATACTGGTACAGGGTGGTCGCCTGAATCGCGGCGACGTTTTACTCACTGGGACGGAGTTTGGGCGCGTGCGGGCGATGATAGATGCGCGTGGGCAACAGATCACCACGGCGGGACCCGCGGAGCCAGTTGAAGTTTTGGGAATGTCGGGCACGCCGAACGCGGGCGACGACGCGAGGGTCGTTGAAGACGAACGTAAGGCGCGAGAGATCGCGAGTTTCCGCAGCCAAAGAGACCGTGAGACCAAGCAGGCCCGTCAGCAGGCTTCCAAGTTGGATAACATGTTTTCCAAGATGAAGGAAGGTAAGATTTCGCATCTGCGGGTCCTGCTAAAAACGGACGTTCACGGTTCGAGCGAGGCGTTGGTAGAAGCACTGACCAAGCTATCCCATGATGAGGTTCGCGTAGAAATCGTGTCCAGTGGCGTCGGCGGGATCAACGGATCGGATGCGAATCTTGCACTTGCGTCTGAGGCGTTAATCATGGGATTCAACGTTCGAGCTGACGTCTCGGCGCGCAAGATCATCGAAGATGAAGGTCTTGATCTTCGCTACTATAGTGTAATTTACGACATGATTGATGACATCCGAACAATGATAACTGGAATGCTGGCACCGGAGATCCGGGAAACCATCATCGGTGTTGCACAGGTTCGAGATGTATTTCGTTCTTCTAAACTGGGATCGATTGCTGGGTGTATGGTAGAGAGCGGTGTCGTGAAGCGTCACAGTCCAATTCGAGTATTGCGCGATAACGTCGTGATCTTTGAGGGCGAGCTGGAATCGCTGCGGCGGTATAAAGACGATGTTAGCGACGTTAAATCGGGCACTGAGTGCGGGATCGGAATCAAGAGTTATAACGACGTAAAATCCGGTGATCAAATTGAAGTATTCGAGCGCGTTGAAATAGCGCGCACCGCATAGTTCGAACTTTCGCGTACCATGCCGCGCGAATTTAGCAGAGCCGTGCGCATCGCGGAAAGTATTAAGCGCGTTCTTGCGCCGATGATCAGCGATTGGTTGCGCGATACTTCTGCCGGTATGGTGTCGATAACGTCCACGGACGTATCTCCAGATCTGAAACGGTCTCGTATCTACGTGAGCCTTTACGGGTGCGATGATACGGCTGCGTTGGTCGCTGAGCTTAATCGACAAGCGGGTCGTTTTCGCCACGCACTAAGCGGCGAACTTCGCCTTAGAAACTTGCCGACAGTCGAATTCTGTCTCGATGAATCGATCGAGCGTGGCGTTGCGATGAGCCGTATGTTGCAAGCGCTCAAACCGGGCGATCACAATGAATGAGCGACAACGGTGCCGCGCCCCATTACGCGACGTCGATGGGATAGTACTGTTGGATAAACCCAGCGGTATCAGTTCAAACGCCGCCTTGCAGCGAGTGAAACGGGCATTCCGCGCGACTAAGGCGGGACACACGGGTAGTCTCGACGGTCTTGCCACTGGTTTGCTGCCAATTTGTCTCGGTGAAGCAACCAAGGTTTGCGCATTTTTGCTCGACTCAGATAAGCGCTACGCGGCCGAATTACAACTGGGTGTCGTAACTGATTCCGGAGACAGCGAGGGCGAAGTGATTCGGCGGACAACCACATTCGCTATTGACCGAGCGACCGCGGAGCGGGCGGTGGCTGCGTTTAGGGGCGAGATACAGCAGGTGCCGCCGATGTTTTCCGCGCTAAAACGCCACGGTATTCGCCTCTATGAACTTGCGCGACAGGGTATCGAAGTCGAGCGGGAGCCGCGCAACGTTGTCATCCGCCGCCTTGAGATCACCTATCTTGTAGGAAACAAAATGGGGATCGAGGTGAGCTGTAGCAAAGGCACCTATATTCGCACTCTGGCGGAAGATATCGGGGAGAAGCTGGGTTGTGGTGCCCATGTCAGTTCGCTCCGGCGCCTCGATGCCGGGCCGTATTCGGTGACAAATGCCAAAACGTTGGAAGAAATTCAGTTCCTTGCCGATGCCACCGACCCGAGCGCCGACCTTGACTGCTTGCTATTACCCATGGATACGGCACTGCTGCATTTGCCGGATTTACACTTAAATGAAGAACTGGCGTTTCACGTGGCCCTTGGGCAGGCGGTTAGTATGGCAGATGCACCGAGCGCAGGATTGGTCCGGTTGTACCGGTGCGAGCGCCAATTTTTCGGCATCGGAGTGGTTTTGGACGATGGACGTATTGCACCGCGCCGGCTGTTGCGGCAATCAACCTGAGGTCGGCTTGCAAAAGCATGATTTATCACCGAAATTCCTTGTTAGACAACGTCCTCACGGTTAGAATACGCGGGCTCTGAACCACGGTATAGTTTGGATTACGGGAATCACTGCATGGCTTTAACCAACGAACAGAAAACGACGATTATCGGCGATTACCAGACAGGTGGCAGCGACACTGGATCGCCCGAAGTACAGGTTCCGCTGTTATCGGCGCGGATCAATGGTTTGTCCGATCATTTCAAATTACACAAACACGACAACCATTCCCGCCAGGGCCTACTGCGGATGGTCAACCGGCGGCGAAAATTACTCGACTATCTTAAGGGCACCAACGTCGAACGGTACCGCTCACTAATTTCACGTTTGGGCCTTAGGAAATAAAATCTTTCACTACCGCTTACCTGCCGGGTCACGAAGCAAAATTCGCTGCCCGGTTTTTTTTACCTACCACATTTAGAAGTAAACCATGGCGCCGACAAATATTTCGTTTCAATATGGCGAGCACACGGTCAATTTAGAGACCGGTCGCATCGCAAAGCAAGCTTCTGGGGCGGTTGTCGCCACGATGGGCGATACCGTCGTATTGGCCACCGCCGTTGGTTCGCGCACCGGTTCCGACAACCCTTATTTTTTCCCGTTGACGGTTGATTACCAGGAACGTACCTACGCAGCAGGCAAAATTCCAGGCGGCTTTTTCAAACGCGAAGGGCGCCCGACGGAAAAGGAAACGCTGACCTCGCGGCTAATTGACCGGCCTGTACGGCCATTATTTCCGAAGGGGTATCGCAAGGACGTGCAAATTGTCTGCACGGTCATGTCGCTCGATCCCGCGGTCGATCCAGATATTGTCGCGTTGATTGCTGCATCCGCCGCATTGAGTATTTCCGGATTGCCATTCAAGGGACCGATAGGTGCGGCGAGAGTCGGTTATGTCGACGGCAATTATGTTCTCAATCCGAGTTTTGCGGCGCTCGACGATTCGGCGCTCAATCTGGTTGTTGCGGGCACGGCGAGTTCAGTACTGATGGTTGAATCGGAAGCGCAACAGCTATCCGAGGAAGTCATGCTCGGCGCCGTTACCTATGGCCATGAACAGATGCAAGCGGCGATTACGGCAATTAATGATCTAGCCGCCGAGGTGGGTGTCGAGCGCTGGGACTGGCAGCCACCGGCACCGGTTGCCGGCCTGACGGAGGCCGTCAATGCACAATCTCGTAATGCGATCGAGGAAGCGTATGCGATCGTCAACAAGCTGCAACGGCGTGAAGCGTTAAGCATGACCAAAGCGGATGCGGTAGAGGCCTTGACCGCGGACGACTCAAACTCATGGACGGCGGCCGATGTCACTGGTGCGATAGAGCAATTGGAACACGATATTGTGCGTGGCGCGATGCTTGCCGGTAAGCCCCGTATTGACGGCCGCGGTACCGACGACATCCGTGACATAAGCGTCGAAGTGGGGATCTTGCCACGAACGCACGGATCGGCGTTATTTACCCGCGGCGAGACACAAGCAATTGTCGTCGCGACCTTGGGCACAGGTCGCGACTCGCAGATCATCGATGCCATCGAAGGTGAGCGGCGCGACCCCTTTATGCTCCATTACAACTTCCCACCGTATTGCGTCGGCGAGGTCGGACGGGTGGGCACGCCGAAGCGGCGCGAAATCGGTCACGGACGCCTGGCTAAGCGCGCCATCCTGGCTGTAATGCCAGATATGGATGAATTTCCCTACGTTATCCGAATTGTCTCCGAAATTACCGAATCAAACGAATCAAGTTCGATGGCATCTGTTTGTGGCACCAGCCTGGCATTGATGGACGCTGGCATTCCGATCACGGCGCCGGTTGCAGGCATTGCCATGGGCCTCATCAAACACGGCGAACAGTTTGTCGTCTTGTCCGACATCCTGGGCGACGAAGATCATCTCGGCGATATGGATTTTAAGGTTGCGGGCACTGCCGATGGGATAACGGCGCTGCAGATGGATATCAAGATAGAAGGCATTACGAAAGAAATTATGGAGAGCGCTTTGTCTCAAGCTCGGTCCGGCAGATTGCATATTCTCAGCGAGATGAATGCCGTATTGAGTACCCCCCGCGAAGAGATGTCGGAGCACGCTCCGCGTATTATTCTGATCAAGATTGATCCCGAAAAGATACGCGACGTGATCGGCAAAGGTGGCTCCACGATCCGTCAGATCACGGAGGAAACGGGTGCCACGATCGACATAGCTGACGACGGTACGGTCAAAATCGCGTCGGTGGATAGAGCCGCTGGAAACGAGGCTTTACGCCGCATCGAGGCAATCACCGCCGATGTTGAGGTTGGCCAGGTGTACGAGGGACGTGTACAAAAATTGATGGACTTTGGGGCCTTCGTTAACATTCTTCCCGGTAAAGATGGTCTGGTGCACATTTCCCAGATCTCCCATGAACGCGTCGAGAGCGTTAGTGATCGCTTGAGCGAAGGCGACATAGTCAAGGTGAAGGTGCTCGAGGTCGATCGGCAAGGTCGTGTAAGACTGTCGATGAAGGCGGTCGATTCCGAATAGGCAGCCCCAATAACGCCAAAACGAACCTCGGCGATTGGACCGATCACGCAACCGGATTTTGCGCCTATTGCGCGCGACCGTGCAGTGCCATATGGTGCCCACTCGCGCTTAAATAGACGTTAATTGATTCGCCACGCGTGAGCTATTTGGTTGATGATAGTGATCACAAGTTTGCGGTCTGGCTGACGCAGTCACCTTGCGCCGTCGCGGGCCCACACACGGTCATCGACCAAAAATTTTCGATGCCAGCCAGCTGAAACTGGTCCCTTAACATTGCCGATGCACCGTTTGTTAGCGGCCCGACGGCGACGCGATAGAGTATTCCCGCGCGGCTTTCGATGCGAATGACCTGGGGTGCGAATTCGGCGAAGCGCTCGCCCCAATTATGCGCATTACCCACATTGGCGAAACTGCCAATCACGACGTAATGACCCGCTGTCCGCCGCTCGATAATCACTACGTCGGGCTGTTGGTCGTTCGCCGGTTGGCTTGGCGAGCTGGCACAAATGTTGCGACCCTTGACCAAGCGGGTCACGCGACAGTCCTGCGACAGTATTGACGATAAGGCATGATCGGGTAGCGTTTTCCCCGTCATAACCAGGCTGACACCGCTACCGGCCAGGGCTGCGACTTTCAGACCGAGCGGAACGCTCGCGCAGCCGGTCATTGTGATTAATACCAGGCCGCACCCAATTTGCACCAAATTATTGTTCATAAATGCCATTAAGTGTAGATATAAATCTATGGATTAACAATGAAATACGGAATAATTGTTATCGTTTATCTAGAACGCTGGTAGTGCGTCGGGCACACCGCGTGCAGGGTCAAATTGCCAGCGGCTCGATCAGGCGTTGCTCGGTAACAATAATATTCATGGCGATGTGATGCCGGGCGACCGGAAGCTGGTCCAGGATTCGATAGTCAAATGCCACCCCAACGATCGTGATTTCCGGGTGTTCTGCCAGCCACCGATCGTCGTAACCGGCGCCAAAACCCAACCTTGCGCCGAGGGTAGAAAATCCGAGACCTGGCACGACCGCGACGTCGATCGGAAGGTCCCACGCGGTGTCGTCAACCGGTGCTAATATGCCCAACGGTCCGGTATGCATCGCTTCCCACTCGGACCGATGATTTAAGGGAAGCGCACAATCACGCCGCTGGCGTTAGGTTGGTCGATCAAGCGATGACTATCGACGTCACCGATGGGGGATGCATAAACAAATGCTACGCGCGCTTTACATCGCGCTGGGAACTTGAGCAATTTAACCGTAATCGACTGATTCCAAGTTACTTTATTTTTGTTAGCGAAGGTCGCCCGCTGCGCTAGCGGACGTCGGCGGTGGGTGGCTCTGTCAATTTTGACGGCCGTGATATCGTGGTGGTTATTGGCGCGAGAAGCGCCGCGGTGTATCGCAACGATTCGTCGATGCATTGTCCGGACCAAGATCGCGCATATGCCGTAAGACGGTCGCGCCGGTCAATCAGTAACGTGCAGCGACCTCGGCCGCGCGCATTTTAAGCCGAAAAGTCCGACATTCGTGTCGGATCGGCTTAACTACTGTCTTTGTTTACCTTACAATACGCGCGCTTTGAGGCGGCAGAATTTAACTGATGACAATTTTTCGGAGTAGATGCATTCAATGGTGACAATCAGACTCGCTCGCGGCGGCGCCAAGGCGCGGCCGTTCTTTCATATCGTGGTTGCCGACAGTCGCGACAAACGTGACGGCCGGCATATCGAGCGTTTGGGCTTTTTTAACCCTATCGCCACCTCGAACGAGGAGGGTTTTCGACTAAATGATGAACGATATGCCTACTGGCTGTCGGTTGGGGCTCAACCTTCTGCACGGATCCAAAAGTTGGTCAAACAATTCGTCACGCAGGCGACTGTCGCTTAGATTTTTTCCGCGGACAATTCTACTCGTCGCGAAAAGGCTATTCGCGTGGCGAATGGTATGATGCCTCGAAAACGAGGTCGCGAGTGGCCGTAAAAGAGCCCGCAGCAAACGACCGGGATCGCGTCATACTCGGTTGGATCAATGGGGTGTTCGGAACCCGTGGCTGGCTCAAGGTCTATTCTTATACGCGACCACGCGAAAACATCCTTAGCTATCGCACCTGGACACTCGGCGCTAATCATAGCTGGCAAACGTTCGAAGTTATTGAGCATCGGCGGCGCGGTGTAGGTATCGTCGTTTGCCTAAAAGGAATTTCCGAACGTGACGACGCAATCGCTTTGGTCGGATCTAAGATAGCGGTGGATCGCGAAGCCCTGCCGCGAACTCGCGTAGGAGAATATTACTGGGCCAGTTTAATCGGGCTTGAGGTGCTCGACCAAGGTGGAACGACGCTCGGCACAGTTACCGGTTTGCTGGAAACCGGTGCGAATGATGTCCTGGTCGTGGGCGGGTCAAAAGAGCGGTTGATACCCTATGTGCAGGACCGGTATGTGATCGAAGTCGACATCGAAAATGGACGCATAATTGTCGATTGGCATGAGAACGACTAGTGCGCAATCAATGACGAGGCGAGCGTCAAGAAATGCTGGATGACCGTGTTAACGCCTTTACCGTCGTCACGCTGTTTCCCGAACTCGTCGACATTTTTAGCGCAACCGGCATTGTGCGACGAGCGCAAGACCGGGGACATGTGGTAATTGAGACGGTTGATCCCCGCTCGTTCACACGCGCAGGGCGGGGTCGGGTCGATGATGCACCTTACGGCGGCGGTCCGGGGATGGTGATGGCTGTGCGACCACTTCGGGCAGCCATCGAAGCCGCCCGAAAATGTCGCCCACAAGGGTGTACTGTCGCTTATCTCACGCCCCAAGGGCGCCGTATCGATCAGTCAATCATCGAGGAATTGGCGTCAATTCCACATCTGATACTGGTGGCCGGTCGTTACGAGGGCATCGACGAGAGGATTATTGAGCGGGACATTCAAATGGAACTGTCCTTAGGTGATTTTGTGATGAGTGGGGGTGAGATTGCTGCAATGGCGGTGATCGATGCCGTTGTGAGATTGCTCCCCGGATCGCTCGGTAGCGATTTGTCGGCACGCTCAGATTCATTTTCCGAAAGCCTGCTTGAGTATCCGCAATATACGCGTCCGGAAATGATTGATGGGCAGCGTGTGCCCGCCGTTCTGCTGAGCGGAAATCACGTTGAAATTAGGCGCTGGCGACGTAAGCAGACTTTGGGGCGCACTTGGGTGAAGCGCCCGGATTTGCTCGCACAAGAGATGCTTTCCGCGATTGACAGTGAGCTTTTGGAGGAATTTCGGGTAGAAATGCACGACGGTACGGGCACAGCCCGCGACGGTGATTAATCCGGCACGAAATGTTGTACAATCGCGCGCCTTGAGAGTCGCGCCCGGTAGATGGAAAGTAGCATGTCAAATATCATTCAAGAATTAGAAGCAGAACAGATGCAACGCGATATACCTGCGTTTGCGCCCGGCGACACGATCGTCGTTCAAGTCAAGGTTAAGGAAGGGACCCGCGAGCGACTGCAGGCATTTGAGGGTGTCGTCATTGCTATCCGTAACCGCGGTCTCAATTCGGCGTTCACCGTGCGCAAAATTTCGCACGGGGAGGGCGTCGAAAGGGTGTTTCAGACCTATAGTCCTTTGATCGCGGATATAAAGGTCAAACGCCGCGGGGCCGTGCGTCAAGCTAAGCTCTACTATATGCGCGAGCGTCGCGGAAAGGCCGCTCGCATTAAGGAAAAAATCCGTCGCTGAGGATTGTTGTCAGCTGGTCTACGGTCGCTGCGGCACTAGCCGATTGCAATACCGTTCGCGTGTTCCTCGCATCATGCTCTTGGCCGTTCTACCGAAGATCGATCCAGGTCGCGGCCGGCCCGCCAGAGAAGGCCGACGTCGTTGCCGTAATTTTGGCGCGGCTCAATGACCATTAAGGCCCTGACCAAACCGCTCTTCCAAGTATTTACAAATATCGCTCGATTCGTAAAGCCAGGCAAAACAGCCGTCATCACGTTCGATATGCAGGCAAGGTACCGTGCCCGAGCCGCCTTCGGCGAGGAGCCGACGATGGTTTTCAGGATTGAGGTGTATATCCCTTAATTCAATGCTTAGCTCGAGGCGTTCTATGGTGCTGCGGACGCGCTGACAAAACCAGCACGACTCGTAGTGATAAAGCGCAAATTTACCGGTCGCGTTGTCGACTTTTGATTGATCGCGCTTAGTCCGACCGGCGACGCTGCGCTCGGTATCTTTATCGTTGCCAAACCATGAACGCAACATATTTGAATATCCCAGATTTAAGTACGCAAGGCGGTGAACAACGCGTGCTTTGGATCTTGTCTAAAGCACAAGGTAAGGTAACATCAAACGGTTCGACGAGGGAATCAAAAAAAGCCGGCTTTAAGGTGGCTTCGAGGACCTGTATGAATCATCGTGGTGCGGACATGGCGGTCATTGATCCTCCTTTGGAGCGCTTTTTAGATCATCTTTGGGTGGAATTCGGTCTTAGCGAAAATACCATCGCGGCATATCGGGCCGACATCAAAATTGTTCAGGCATTTCTTAGTACGCGTGATACCGACGTGTTAGACGCATGCGATGTCGATTTGCTTCAATTCATGAGTAAAACTGTCGCCCACTCGCCGCGAACGATCGCACGTCGGTTGTCTGCATTACGACGATTTTTCCGCTATCTTGTGCGTGAGGGTATCGTCGCCGTCGATCCGACGATCCGTTTGATGGCGCCGCGGATTGGGCGGACATTGCCGCACTCATTGAGTGAACGGGATGTTGAGGCCCTGTTGGACGCGCCGGAAATCAATACGGTGTTGGGCATCAGGGACCGAACAATGCTCGAAGTTCTCTACGCGACGGGGCTGCGGGTATCGGAATTGGTGAATATCACGCTGACCCAGGTCAATCTTCGTCAAGGAGTCGTTCGTGTTATGGGCAAGGGGGCCAAAGAGCGTTTGGTTCCCTTCGGGGAAGTCGCGCATAATATGGTCGAGCGTTATCTCAACGAAGCGCGCCCGCAACTGGTACGCGGACATATGACCGATGCCATGTTCCCAACTCGTCGAGGTGGGGCCATGACCCGCCAAACATTTTGGTATGCGATAAAAAAATATGCCCGTCGGGCAAATTTATCGACGCGTTTGTCGCCGCATACCCTACGCCATGCGTTTGCGACCCATCTTTTGAATCATGGCGCGGACCTGCGTGTCGTGCAAATGTTGCTCGGTCACAGTGACATTTCCACTACCCAAATCTATACGCACGTCGCGCGCGAGCGGCTGAAAGAACTTCACGCTCGGCATCATCCGCGCGGATGATCCGAGTTCGCGCGTTATCCGATCCGCGATTGTTTATCGTCCACATCGATGGCGGGAACGACACTGAGAACCTCCTCGAGCGTCGTTCTACCCAGGGCGACCTTAAGCGCTCCGGCTCGGCGCATCGGTTGCATGCCATTTTGCAAGGCGCGACGTCGTAACGTTACGGCGGGGGTTTCGGGTCGAATAATTTCGCTGAGTGATTCGGTGACTGTGAGTATTTCGTAGAGTCCTACCCGGCCCTTGAATCCGGTATTCCGGCATTCGTCGCATCCCGTCGCAGCATAATAATTGGTGGCAATATCCAATTGTTGGCCGCCCAGCAACGACGCCCACAGCGTTTTGGGAAGTTCGGTCGATACCTTACAGTAACTGCATAATGTACGCACCAAGCGTTGCGCAACGACACCCAACAAAGTTGCGCTGATCAAGTAGCTCGGAACCCCAATATCCATTAACCGAGTGATCGCAGACGTCGCATCGTTGGTATGCAGCGTTGAGAGTACCAGGTGTCCGGTAAGCGCGGCTTGTGCGGCCACGTCGGCCGTTTCCCGATCGCGAATTTCGCCAATCATAATGATGTCTGGATCCTGTCGCAGCAGGGTTCTTACGCCGGCTGCGAAGTCGAGGTCAATTGCCGGTTGCACCTGCATTTGATTAAATGCAGGCTCGACCATTTCGATTGGGTCTTCGATGGTGCAAACGTTAATTTCAGGTCGGGCCAACTGTTTCAATGCTGAGTACAAAGTTGTGGTTTTACCCGAACCTGTCGGACCCGTTACCAGGATGATTCCGTGTGGATGGTTCGCCATTTTCCGAAATAATGCCTCATCATGCGAGCTGAACCCGAGTGCGCTAAATGGCTGGGTCAACTTGTCCGGATCGAAGATTCGGAGTACGAGCTTTTCGCCGAAAGTCGTCGGCATGGTCGACAGACGTAGTTCGACCTCGCGGCCAGCTGGGGTCTTTGTTTTAATACGTCCGTCCTGCGGGCGTCTTTTATCTGCTACGTCCATACGTCCGAGGGACTTCAGGCGGCTGGTGATCGCGGCGGTGATTGGGGACGCCAAACGATGCACGATGTGCAGTACGCCATCGATTCTAAACCGGATATTACCCTGCGAGCGTCGTGGTTCAATGTGAATGTCGCTGGCTCGTTGATCAAATGCGTATTGCAGCAACCAATCGACCAAGTGGACGACGTGCTGGTCATTAGCGTCGAGTTCACCGACCGTACCGAGATCGATCAATTGTTCGAAGTCGCCGGGGCGGATAATTTCTTCGCCGGCAGTTTTGTGCGCGGCGCCAAAAATTGAGCGACTGACCCCGTAAAATTCTTTGAGGTATTTTTCGATATCGACGGGATTTGCTAGCACCCGTTTGATTTGACGTTTTAATATCGGCGCTAACTCGGTCTCCCATTCGCGAACATAAGGCTGTGCACTCGCAACGGTAACCGTGCTGTCGTTAACCTCTACTGCCAAAAATTGAAAACGTGTGGCGTACGCTTGCGATACCAGCGCGGTAACGGCCTCAACGTCGATTTTGAGAGGATCGATGCGAAGATACGGGATGTTACACGCCTCAGCGACAAAACGTGTGATTAAATCCGTGTTCAAGGTGACGCTGGGATTGGACGAATCCCGCAGTTCTAGGGTCCCCAATTGAACGAAGGGATGTCGGCGGTCAGTGGGTCCGATCGTCGCGGAAATCTGCCTGGCGGTGTCGGCCAACAGCGCGCCACGTTGAACCAATATACGAATAATGTCTACCAGCCGGATATCGCTGCCCGCATGGATTGCTTCGGTCGCAGAGTTCACTGGGTATGATTCCCGTCTAATCGTGTTCGCCCAGCGTCAGGGAACTCATCGCGTTGCTCGACGATCCGGTCGGTGGCGTATGCGAGTCGTTCGATGAGCGTATAG
>Ga0114949_10000493_pt1 | contig 21298 bp, 16 predicted proteins | sample N074metaG_FD_83505 | JGI IMG/M metagenome (GOLD analysis project Ga0114949, IMG submission 83505) | Deep subsurface microbial communities from Kermadec Trench to uncover new lineages of life (NeLLi) - N074 metaG | ecosystem: Environmental > Aquatic > Marine > Ocean trench > Sediment | place...
TATAATTACCGGCGCTCCAGAAGACCTGGTATTGGATGGCTTGATATCGAAAGTTTTTGATAGTGAACAATACTTTTTCGATCAGGAGTTGGGTGGATTCGCCATGAAATCCAGAGGAATTAAAGTAAAAGTTAGCGGGTCAGGGAGGGTATTAATATGGACCAAACGGGCGCTAGAGCGGGCCGGTTATCAAGCAGTAGATAAGCAGGTAGGTGCGGAAATAATATGCATGGAAGATGATTCTGGCCGCCAGTGGAATATAAGAACTGAGGAGCGATCAGCTGGTTGTAATTCCATTGGGGAATTGATCCTTGCTCTCAGTGAATTGATACCCTAATAGCCAAAGTTAAGCGTTCTCGAAACTCAAAGCTACTGGTTGTAGTATCCACTACGACCGGGAAACTTACTTCTTGATCAACTGTTCAAAGTGCATGACAGCATAGTTACACCTTGCTCTGTAAAACAAAATGGTGTATACCGCAATCCCTTCAGATCTTCTTTGGAGGTCACAAAATGTGACCTCCAAATTGTTAGTTCTTCCTTAGTCATCTCAAACATAAAATCGCCATTGTTTGAAGACTTGGTCCAGCTAACCCAATTGTTAATTTTATCGTAGATTCCATCAACATAGCATATAACCATTTTTAAACTATGCCCGAACTGCCGGAAGTAGAGATGTATAAACGATACTTCGAAGGAACAGCTTTGCATCAAAAGATCTCTGCCATTGAAGTACACCACCCAAAAGTATTGGGCGGCCAGGAACAAGAATTCAGGGAGTTATTGATAGGCGAACAGTTTAAAAGCAGTCGTCGATGGGGGAAGAACCTGTTTCTTCAAACCCTAAATGACCATACCGTATTCATGCATTTTGGGATGACCGGTACCCTGGACTATTATAACGCCAGTGTGGAAACTCCAAAATATGCCAGGGTAGTATTCTGTTTTGAAAATGATTTCAACCTCGCTTACATTAGTAAGAGAATGTTTGGCAGGTTAGGAGTAGTTTCCAGTATTGCCCAATATGTAGCATCCAAAGCTTTGGGCAAAGATGCCTTGGACATTTCCGTTGACCAGTTTACAGAGGCGCTGGCTGGAAAAAACAAAAACATAAAGGCCGCTTTATTGGATCAGAGTGTAACCGCTGGTGTTGGTAACTGGATTGCGGATGAGATCCTGTACCAGGCCGGAATTTACCCCACCTCCTCAACCAAAAACTTGAATCCAGACCAACTGCGAGTAATATATGACAAGATGAAGGAGATCATGCAAACAGCCATAAGAGTAGAAGCGGTAAGGGAGGAGTTACCTGCTCACTACATAACTCGATACGGGAGGAAAACTTCAATCAATTGCCCAAGGTGTGAAAAGGTAATTGATAAAACTGAGGTAGGTGGCAGGGGAACCTATGCTTGTGGAAGTTGTCAGGTAGTTGTGGAAGCAGGAAAATAGTGGGATGGATCGGTGGTAGACTGGTAGTTTTTGACCAACAAGCCATCGGACGAAAATTACTTCTAATCGGATAAAAGCCTAATATAATGAAAAGAAGAAAATTTATTGCAGGTACAGCTGGATTGGTAGCTGTTGGGCATATGATGTATGGTGTTAATGAAGAAGGTTTTGTAACCAATCAAAAAATTACTGGTTCCCAAAAGCAAGAACCAATCATAGAATGGAACGCACATTTATTCAGCTCGGAGGTGGCAAAATATCCCTTTCATAAAAATGCATTTTATAGGCCAGATCCCATCAATTTTTCCGATGACCCATTGACGATTTACTTAAATCATTTGGATGAAATCGGAATTGATAAAGCAGTTGTAGTGCATCCAGAACCATATGGCGATGACCATTCTCTAATTTTAGATTGCATTAATCGCAGCCCTGAGCGTTTGAAGGGAACCAGTTTATTTTACCCAAAAGATCCAGAGGCCCCCGTTAAGCTAGCGAAATTGATAGCCGAAAATCCAAATATTGTATCCACCCGATTTCATGCTCACAGGGGTAAAGAATCGTACCTGGACTCTTTTGATGATCCAGGGGTACGGGCATTATGGAGACAGGCAGTTGAATTGGATCTCATAATAGAGCTACACATTGGTCCGAGTTATGCAAGCAGTGCTAAGAAAGCTGTTAAAAATTTCCCAGGATGCAAAGTTTTGATAGATCATTTAGCGGAACCCCAAATGGGTAATGCTGTTGAATTTGCGGATGTTCTAGCCATGGCGGACATACCAAATGTTTATATGAAATTTTCAGGTCTTAGTCATTTTGCTGCTGATGGACCCGGGTATCCGAGTGCTATGACATTTACCCAGCAGGTAATAAAAACATTTGGTCCGGATCATATGGTAATGGGTGGTGTGGTACCCAAAACTGTTGACAGTCACATGACTGAATATTCAGCCGAAGATCGGGCCAAGGTTAAAGGAACTAATCTGATGAATTTATTGAATTGGCATTGACGGAATAATGTATAACGTCCATGGTTTCGACCGGGATATCAATTCCTGCTAGTCAAGCTAATAGTTCTTGGATAACTTTCCCCCCAAACTGGCTCAACTGCTTATATCGTCCACCATGAAAATAGGTGAGTTTGTTGTCGTCTAACCCCAATAATCGAAGCATAGTAACATGAACATCGCGTATCGGGTGTACTACTTCTACCGCTTTTTCACCCATTTCATCAGTGGCTCCAATAGTATGTCCGGCTTTAACTCCACCACCAGCAAACCACATGGGCATGGCGGTGTTATTATGATCCCGACCGTAAGCGATGCCACCTTCACGAAAGCCATTGTCCGGGGTACGGCCGAACTCGCCAGTCCACACTAACAGCGTTTCATCCAATAAGCCGCGACGCTTTAAGTCCATGATAAGAGCGGTGATCGGTTTGTCAATGCTCTTAATCAGGTTTCCATGGGCACGCGCCAGAAAATCATGGCTGTCCCAACCACCCGAAAAAAGTTGAACATAAACCACGCCTTGCTCTATCAATCGCCTGGCCATTAGACATTTTCTGCCAAACGCGTCTGTTTCAGGTTCACCAATGCCATACATAGTTTTTGTGGCTTCGGATTCAGAATCAATGTCCATAAGTTCCGGAACTTCCATTTGCATTCTAAATGCCAGCTCATAGTTGGAGATACGAGCGGCTAATTCAAGGTGATCAGGATGAGTTTTCTGATGAGTTTTATTGAATTCTTTCAAAATATCCAGACTTTCTCTTTGGTGATATCTGCTTAAACCTGGTGGTGGCTCAAGGTTAAGAATTGGTGACCCTTTGGGTCTTAAGGGCGTACCCTGATAGTGGGCAGGTAGAAAGCCATTGGACCAATTCGCAGCGCCTCCCTGGGGATAAGCTACTTCCGGAAGCACTACAAAAGCAGGAATGTTTTCGTTCATAGATCCCAGGCCATATGTTACCCATGAGCCGATAGCCGGATCTCCGCCAAAGCGATTGCCGGTATTCATGTGGTACTGTGCTGTGGGGTGATTCACCGATTCAGCCTGGCATCCCCTATAGAAACAAATATCATCCGCAACTTTTGGAAGGTATTGAAAGTACTCGCACATATCGGCCCCGGACTGACCCACTTTTCTAGAGCTGAATGGACTCCTGACTATGTATCGGTTACCGCTGGACATGGCGGAGAAATTTTCACCTTCCCGTTGAAATTGTTTTAAATGAAATTGTTCCAGAGTGGGTTTTGGATCAAAAGTATCAATGTGACTAGGGCCCCCTTCCATCATCAGAAAAATGCATGCCTTAGCTTTCGGAATCATCATTGCTGGCTTAGCGGCTAATGGGTTAGCATTAACATTTGTAATCTTCTCAATGATTTTAGCGCCTTGTTCATTTGGCCTGCAGCCCATTAAACTGCTCAAGGCCAGCGAACCTACTCCGGTGCCTATGCCATAGATGAATTCTCTTCTGGTCTGTTTTCCTGAATCAGTAGACATAAATGAATTCATTTGAGTTGAACAGTACAATGCAAAAATCGGCCAGGGCTCTTGTTTCAGGTGCAACCTCCCATGTTTTCAGATCCGCCTGATAATTTTTGTAAACATCCAATTCTTCAACAAAATGGAAGATCTCTCCAGTCATTTCCTCGAACATCTCTCGTTCTACACTGATGGGCAGCTCTTCTATGGGGAATGTATTTTCCCGGTGGTAGGCCACCATTTTCTCCCAATATATCCTGGCCTTTGCGATTTCGGCCTCATTGGCCGGCCTATTCAATGTTTGACTTATGGCCGCCGACAACTGATTATTTAAGTCTGGATAGGTAGACCTAAGACTATTTGCCAGTGCTATCGCACGATCTCTCACACTACGATCATTAAACAACATAAATACCTGTGGGGTAACGCTGGAAGCAGTTCTACGTTCACAAGACAGGTCAGACATTGGCTGATTAAATACTTCCATCATAGGATCTACCAGGCCCCGAAGTTTTAATGCGTAGATCGAGCGCCTGTTTCTAGATTCCGGAGTCGGAGAGGGCTGATAAGCCGGTGCTATGGACCCCATGATATGTCGAGGCTGTAAGGCTTGTTCGGGATGCATTTCAGGTCTGACCGGATACCCACCAACAGTAGGATTTAACTCTCCAGAAGCAAACAACATGGCATCTCGTATTTCCTCCGCTTCTAATCTCCTGGGTTCAAACTTTGACAGGTATTTGTTGTTGGGATCTGTTAAGGACAATCGCTGCTGGTTTGGATGGCTGCTGCTTCTCTGATATACCTCAGAATTCATAATAAGACGGTGAAGGGCTTTTAAAGACCACTCATTCTCCATAAAATTCATAGCCAACCAGTCCAGGAGTTCGGGATGAGTAGGTTGCTTACCTGTGACCCCGAAATTATTGGTGTTTTCTGCTATTCCCTTTCCAAAATGATATTGCCACACCCTATTGACAATTGACCGGGAGGTTAAAGGGTTTTCAGGGTTTACCACCCAACGGGCAAAATCCAGTCGCCTGAGATCTCTGTTATGCGAAATCTCTGCATCAAGGGTAAATTGAGGCTGCTGACTCTTTAGGCTATCCTGCAGGGAGGGCAAGGCGCTTAATATACCCGGGGATACTTTATCAGACGGTGCATAGACCGACCCACCTGTTAAAATAAAGGAATCATCGAGGTCGCCTTCGGTATCTTCCGGCATTCTAAGTATCCGGTTACTATTCAATACCCGGCGGGGTCCGTTATAAACAGAGAAGGCAAGGCCTTCATAGCCATCCATTTCCTTGCTGTAACGCTGTACCCGCTTTTGAAGAAGTTTCCTATAGCCCAGTTCCTGGTTAGTTAGGCCGTAGTATACCGGTGGTTTTTGATTTTCGGGCATTAAGCGACGTTCCTTTTTTGGAACATATTTCATGCCTCGATCTTCCATCCATTTTCTGGCGAAGTATTCCTCTTTTTGATTAACCCTTCGCTGTTCTTTCTTCGCTTTATCAAGCAGGTCTAGCACTCTCTTCTTTTCTTCAGGAAGCATACCGGTGTTTTCTGCTTCAAGATATGGTGCAGGCCTTTCGGCAAATTGAGTGGTTGCAAATATTGCCTGTATTTGATAATAATCCTTTGTGGGAATTGGATCAAACTTGTGGTCGTGGCAACGTGCACATCGCAACGGTTGTGATAGAAAGGTTTCTCCTACCGCATTGGTCACATCGTCCAGGTAGTATTGACGAGTTTCTGCCTCTACACTCATACTAGTATGTTCCCAGGGTCCCATTCTCAAAAACCCCAAAGCAATTAAATTCTCTGAATTTTTCGGATCCAATTCATCTCCAGCAATTTGTTCCACAACGAATTGATTGTAGGGTTTATCGTCATTAAGTGATCGAACCACGTAGTCACGATATCGCCAGGCATTTGGGCGTATATAATCATTAGAAAATCCATCGCTATCAGCATACCTTACCACATCTAACCAATGCCTGCCCCATTGCTCGCCATAATGAGGGCTTTCAAGCAGACGATCCACTACTTTAACATAAGCGTCATGCGAATTATCCTCTACGAAAGCTTTGATTTCCAGCGGGCTGGGAGGGAGCCCTAAAAGGTCATATGTGGCGCGTCTTATGAGGGTAAGTTTATCTGCTTTTGGTGCCCATTCCAATTGGTATTCCTGGAGTTTTTTATCGACAAACGCATCAATTGGGTTGAGGCTGCTATCGTTGTCTACTGATTCCCATGGAATAGCATGGTCGCGTAGTGGATAAAAAGCCCATATCTCCGAGGGGTTGTATTTTCTATTAGCCCACGACTCAGTAAGAGCGTCACTGGTTGTTACTGCTACCTTTCCGTAATAATTCCAGCCCCCTGCAGTAATTAATTCCTGTCGTCGCTTTTCGCCGGGCCAGGGAGCGCCGGCTTCTATCCAGGCAAACAAGTCATTAAGCTCACCCTGGGACAACTTGTCATTGTCTTTTGGAGGCATGGCAAAGTCTTCATCTTCTCTGCTAGCAGCAAAATATATGGGACTTGCTTTAGCATTGCCGGGAAGCAAAGCAGGCTCACCGGATTCACCGCCTTTTAACATTCCTTTCAAAGTGCGAATGTCAAAATCCCCTTCGATTTCCTTTTGATCCCCTCCATGACAGGTAAAGCATTTGGACTCAAGCAAGGGGTAAACCTGGAATGTGAATAGTTTTTCCGCGTCCAGGTCCTGGGTTACTCCCAGACCATTATTTTGATTGCAGGAAACCAACGCTCCTGTGAGTATAAGGCCAACAATCAAATCACGGGGATAGCACATTTTGATGACAAAAATAGTCATCCTATTTTCAAAGTTATAGTTTTACATCTATTCTTTTAATTGAATGATGTTTGTCCCTAATTGTTGGCAACTGGTTTCCTTTGGTTAACTAATTAACATGATTTACGTTATTATGATATTCAATTAAACCACACAGCATATCGATGCCTTCTTAATTCCAAAGCCAACTTTTCCTCCATTTTGAGGCATCAGACCTTGTTCACAATGGATCTATATGATTGTGTAATTTTCAGTAAATACTCGTTTTGATAATTCAATAACGTAAACTCTATACTGGTTGGAGGCACAGCCGTTATTGTACGCTATGGCTCCCATCAAACCAATAGTTTTTCAACCTCCTGCTTAAGAACAGGCAGGTCTTTTATAACTATTCCCCAAATAATTTCTTCTGAAACAGTATCATATCCATGAATAATCCTGTTTCTGGTATCGATTATTCTTCGTGGGACGCTAATGGATACTTGAGGGTCAACTTTCACGATGCGGCTTACCGCTTCACCGATAATTTCAATATTCCTTTCAACAGCTCTTTTTGTTTTCAAATCGCTTTGAAATGTTAGGAAGTTTTTAACCGGAATGAAGGATTCGATTTCATCAACAATATCTTGAAGCCAAGTTTTGATATCAGGCTCCATAGATTAAAGCTTTTGAATGGATTCTATGTATCTTTCTAAAAATCCCATACAATAAAGTTACTGAATTCCCATAAACGAGCCTAGAAAGAGGGCCATTGCGTAGAACGGTTTGGCTAAAAAACGTAGGGCTCTAACTGCTCTGGTTGTGGCAAGATACCTGCGCCATTCTTCGATGGATTTCAGGAACTCCTTATCAACGGTAGCCGTTCCTTTTCGCTCAAAATGCAAATCGCTGTCACAATTTGAAATGAAATGCAGTGTGATTTTGGTCAGATCACTTTTCTTTCAAAATTATGCGCTGGATGGCTGGTGTGTCTATTTTTTGCATAGGCTTTAACTTATTTAAATACGGTATTTTACACGATTTACTACCCAATTTGCAAATAATATGGAACAAAAGTAAATGTAGCAGGTTCAAACATTTGATTAGCAATTTGGTGAAATCACTTCGGCTCTTACTCCTGTAGCTCGTCCTGATCATTGAGGTTTGACACTTTATCAAATTTTATGTAACTAAAGCCTGGTGACTTTGGTTATAGGAACCTAATAGTCAGATCACGGGGACAGCACTTACTTATGAGAAAAATAGCCATTATTGGCAATGGTATTTCGGGCATCACCGCCGCCAGGCATTTACGCAAACTGGGTGATGATGAAATCGTAGTAATCAGCGGCGAAACCGATCATTTTTTTGCCCGTACCGCCTTAATGTATATCTACATGGGCCATATGACCTATGAGCATACTAAACCCTATGAAGACTGGTTTTGGACCAAGAACAACCTCCAATTGCGTCGTGCCTGGGTTCAGGAGTTAAAACCAGAAGAAAAACAACTCCTGCTATCCACCGGAGAGTATCTTTCCTATGACCAGTTGATTATAGCCACAGGGTCCAAATCCAATATGTTTGGTTGGCCGGGACAGGATTTACCCGGCGTTCAAGGACTGTATAGTTACCAGGACCTTGAGCTTATGGAAGAAAACACCCGGAATATTCAAAAAGCCGTTATAGTTGGTGGAGGGTTAATTGGGGTGGAGATGGCAGAGATGCTGCGAACCAGAAATATAGCGGTAGATCTCCTTATCAGGGAACAAGAGTTCTGGGATGTGGTCTTACCAAAAGAAGAAGCCTCTTTGATTGGCCGTCATATTGTTGAACATCATGTCAATCTGCGCAAAGGAACTGAAATAGAGAAAATTGTTGCGGGTGATAATGGCCGGGTAAAAGCAGTGCTTACAAAGTCCGGTGAATCAATTGAGTGCCAATATGTGGGGCTGACCGTAGGGGTCAGCCCGAATATCAACTTCCTTAAGGGGTCTGGCATGGAACTGGACCGTGGTGTATTGGTCGACCCGTATTTGCGGACCAATTTAACTGATGTGTATGCTATCGGTGACTGCGCGCAGTTCAGGAACCCTCTGCCCAATCGACGCCCCATAGAACAAGTGTGGTACACCGGCAGGATGCATGGTGAAACCGTTGCCCGTACCATTATGGGGAAAGATACTGCCTACAAACCTGGGATCTGGTTCAACTCTGCCAAGTTTTTCGATATTGAGTACCAAACTTATGGACATGTTTGGAACACACTAAAGGAAAATGAGCAGCAGTTTTACTGGGAACATCCTGATGGCATAAAGTGTATAAAATTCGTATACCATAAAGAGGACCATCAACTCTTGGGTGTGAATACTTTTGGGATCAGGTTGAGGCATCAAGTGCTGGACCAGTGGCTACAAGATAAACGCGATATATTTTATGTAATGAAAAATTTACCAGAAGCAAACTTTGACCCTGAGTTCTACACCAGACATGAAAAAGAAATAGTGACCTGCTTTAATCAGCAACATCCATCCAACCCAGTAATATTAAAATCGGGGATTTTCTCCAGACTGTTCAGCTAAAACTATGAAACTTATTCAAACCACCGGATTAATACTGTTCCTACTGGGATTCGCCATTTTTATCGGATCATTCTTTCTCAGTGATTTTAGAATAGCCAACGAACAACTGGCAGAGGTACTTACTGCCAGTGAAAGAGAAACCCTGGAGCCCCACCTACAGCATATGGTAAACCAAGAGTACGGATCAAACTTTACTTTCATACATGATCTGAACAGGGCTTTTGTTGGAGCCAATGAATATGTAATGAATACCTATGGGTTGTCCAACGCTGATTTGGAAGCAATTGCAACCGCTTCCGGAGAATCCTACCCTATACATTTTTCTTTGGACGTTCTTGACCGGGTTTTTTCCTCTGAGGAAGAAGTTGATAATCTTAAAAAGAAGGGTTTTTTAGATTATGGAGGATGGCTGGATCAGCGTGAGTACCAGGATAGAGAAGTATTACTTAGGGATCTAGGCAGTGTTGCCGAAAATTTTAATAAGTATGGTATCATTGCTCAGGAGGGTTTCGATAAATACAGGATAAAAAACCTAAAATACGAACTGGCCAAAAGCTCAAGCACCGGACCTGTAAAAGACCGCCCCTGGTTATTTTTGGGACTTACCTATGCCCTCTGTATTCTGGGGGCCATCATGTACTTACTGCCCAAGGTAAAAATCGATGGGCCTCCCGGGATCAGAAACAATAATATTCATTTCTCCCCGATGAGGTACAAAGGTTGGCTTGGAATCATGACGGGCACTTTTCTCATCTCCTTTTATGTTTTCCTGTACTACTTCCCTGAGTATATGACCAACTGGATAATCATGGTTGATCCCGTTAGTATCCTCTTAAAAGGCAGTCCGGCCGGCAGGTTCTTCCTATATGGGTTCCTTTACACCTTGAGCATTTTGGTGATGGGAACAAGAATGTTAATTAACTACAGGCATAGTAACTATCAGATCGCGCGTACAATTTCGGTAATGTTTTTCCAAACGGCGTTTGCTTTTTTAATACCTGAATTCTTGCTGAGATTAAATAAACCGTACTTCGATTTTAAAAATATCTGGCCGCTGGATTATGATTTCTTTTTTGACAATGAACTGTCTACCTTGATCGATGGTGGATCACTGGGCATCTTTATGCTGGGATGGGGTATTGCCTTAATCGTACTGGGGGTACCTGTTCTGGTTTACTTCTTCGGGAAACGTTGGTATTGTTCATGGGTCTGTGGATGCGGCGGTTTGGCGGAGACCCTGGGAGATCCGTACAGACAACTGTCAGACAAATCGCTAAAAGCCTGGAAAGTTGAGCGATGGATGATTCATGCTGTGTTGGTGTTTGCGGTGGTTATGACCGGAGGTGTACTTTACACCTACTGGACGGGCAGCTCCCAGATCCTGGGACTTAACACCTATACCATACGAGAAGCCTACGGCGCCTGGATAGGCGCCGGCTTTGCAGGTGTGGTAGGTACCGGTTTTTATCCTTTGATGGGCAACCGGGTATGGTGCAGATTCGGCTGCCCTTTGGCGGCCTATTTAGGCTTTGTTCAACGCTTTAAATCCCGCTTTCGTATTACTACCAATGGGGGACAATGCATATCCTGCGGCAATTGTTCCACCTATTGTGAAATGGGTATTGATGTAAGATGGTATGCACAACGTGGACAGAACATAGTACGTTCATCCTGTGTGGGATGTGGCATCTGCTCTGAGGTATGTCCACGGGGGGTGCTCAATCTGGAAAACGCCTCAGAAAAGGATCGATTTAGCAAACCCGTACTCATTGGGAATGATAGTTTTGAAGTACGGGAATGAAATTTATGCTGACTTTGTTTGTCATATTAGGGACATTTTAAACTGACTATTATTTTTAGTTTACAGGGATTCGCAATCGTTATTTGGGAACAATTGATATCAAAGTAATTATTCCTGCATTCAATGAGGAAAATGCTGTGGGAAAAGTAATCCGGGACATACCAAAGGACCAGGTTTCAGAGGTAATTGTAGTCAACAATGCCTCCACAGACCAAACAGAAACTGCTGCAAAAGCGCTTGGCGCCACAGTTTTGAATGAACCTCAGAAAGGTTACGGAAATGCTTGTTTAAAAGGAATAAGCTACTTAACCAGTCAGGAAACTAAACCTGATGTGGTAGTGTTCCTTGATGCAGATTATTCTGATCATCCCGAGGAACTCCCCATGCTGGTGGAACCAATAGCCAACGGCACCCAGGATCTGGTAATCGGCAGCCGGGCACTGGGTGAACGGCAAAGCGGATCCATGACCATCCCGCAAGTTTTTGGGAACTGGCTGGCTACTACCTTGTTAAAGTTTTTGTATGGGGCTAAATTTACGGATTTAGGTCCTTTCAGGGCCATCAGATACAGCAGCCTGATGGAACTAAATATGCAGGACAAGACTTATGGCTGGACCGTTGAAATGCAAGTTAAAGCCATAAAAAGCCATTTAAGATATATAGAGGTGCCTGTTAAATACAGGGTGAGAACAGGAAAATCAAAGATTTCAGGTACTGTTAAGGGTACAATCATGGCAGGCTACAAGATCCTGTGGACGATTTTTAAGTATTTATAATGGAATACATTATTACATTTTTATATACCGCCGCTTTGTTGTACATATTTCTGTTCAGCCTGGGCCAGTTACATCTTACCTGGCACTATCTCAAAAGGAAGAATGTGTCTTCGGAGCATCCAGAACTGGATTTATCGGACGCCCCCAGGGTGACTGTACAGCTTCCCATTTTTAATGAACTTTATGTAGTTGAAAGATTAATTGACGCGGTGGCCAAATTCGATTATCCTCGTGAAAAATTAGAAATACAGGTGCTGGATGACTCAACCGATAGTACTACCGAGTTGATTTCCAAAAAAGTAAAGACTTTGAGGGCACAGGGGTTGGATATTTCACATGTAAGGCGCGAAGATAGGTACGGGTTCAAGGCCGGGGCGCTACAACATGGACTGAAAATTGCCAAAGGTGAATTCCTGGCAATTTTTGATGCCGACTTTTTACCAAAGCCTGATTTTCTTTTGAAAACGCTTCCCTATTTCCAGGATTTAAAGATAGGGATGGTCCAAACCCGCTGGGGGCACGTAAATAAAGACTATTCTATGCTGACCAGGCTTCAGGCATTTGGATTGGACGCTCACTTTACAATTGAACAAAAAGGAAGAAGCAATGCAGGGAGCCTTATTAATTTCAATGGAACTGCCGGAGTCTGGCGAAAGGAATGCATACTGCAATCCGGAGGTTGGTCCGCTGATACTTTAACCGAAGACCTGGACCTGAGTTATAGGGCCCAATTGAAAGGGTGGAATTTCAAGTACCTTGAGGACGTAGTGGCCCCTGCCGAGTTGCCGGTGCTTATGCCGGCAGTCAAGTCACAACAGTTTAGATGGAACAAAGGTGCCGCTGAAACTGCCAAGAAAAACCTGAACAATATTCTCCGGTCCGGCTGGAGTTTTACTAAAAAGACCCACGCATTTTTCCACCTGTTCAACAGCTCAGTTTTTGTGTGCTTGCTGGCAGCCGCGTTACTAAGTATACCCATGCTCTTCATAAAAAATACATATCCTGAGTTTAACAGGGTATTTAATCTGGGAAGCATTTTCCTGCTTGGGTTTTTCTCAATAACCTACTTTTACTGGGTGGCCAACAAACAAATTATCCGGGATAATCCACGACGGTATTTTTTCCGGTTGTACCCATCATTTTTAACGGTATCCATGGGGCTTTCTCTTCACAATACCATTGCGGTATTAGAAGGTTTTTTCGGATTCAAATCAACTTTTGTTCGTACCCCAAAATTTGATATCAGGCATTCAAAAGATCATTTGAGGAAGAATATCTATGTTGAAAATAAGATCTCTGTCAGTACCTGGTTAGAAGGTTTGCTTAGTCTCTATTTTGCCTTTGGAATATTAGCGGGTATATATCTTGGTGATCTCGGGCTGGTGATTTTCCATGTAATGCTTTGTTTGGGATTTGCCAGCGTTTTCTATCAATCCGTGAAAACGGTAAAATATGCTACCTAAGGGCGGGCAGAAACAACAATTATATTGGTTGATTGGTGCCTCCCTACTGTCCCTGGTTAGCTATCATGTCCTGCTTTATCAGACAGACCGCCAGGATTTTCTCCCGGTTCTTTTACTTTTTGTGGTCTTGTCATCTGTTTACTTGTTGGTAATACAGTTAGAAAGTGAACAAATTCTACTTTGGGCCTTGGGTGCAGCGGTATTGCTCAGATTGTCATTGTTATTGGCAGTTCCTGAACTTAGTAACGATTTCTACAGGTTTATCTGGGACGGTCGACTGTTAAGTCAAGGTTTTAGCCCATTTACAGTAATCCCCTCAAAACTGATGGAAGACCCGGAGTTTAGCAAGTTACTAATCAACCAACAGCTTTACCAAGGGATGAACTCCAGGGATTATTTCACTATTTACCCTCCAATTGCACAATGGATATTTGTTATTGCTGCCAAGCTATTTCCGGAAAGTATAATTGGCAATCTGGTGGTCATGCGATTGTTCATTGTACTAGCGGAGTTAGGTTCCATCATGCTGATTGTTCGAATATTAAAAGGGTACGGAATGTCTCCGCACAAGGTCCTTATCTATGCATGGAACCCCCTGGTGATTATTGAACTTACCGGGAACCTTCACTTCGAAGCAGTTATGATCTTTTTTCTATTATTAGCAATTTATTTCTTCCAAATAAGTAAATGGAGGTGGTCAGCAATGGCATTTGCCGCCAGCGTTGCTGCTAAATTGATTCCACTGATCTTCCTCCCATTATTGATCTTCCGGATGCCCTGGAAAAAAGTAGCCGGCTATTGGGCGCTGTGTACGCTAATGGTTATGGGGTTTTTTCTTACTGTTTGGAGCCCTGAACTAACCAAAAGCATGACTTCAAGCCTTTCACTGTACTTTCAGAAGTTTGAATTCAACGCCAGCATTTATTACCTGGTTAGAGAAATTGGATTTGCAGTAAAAGGCTTCAATATTATCCAGGAAGCAGGCAAGTATCTTGCTTTAACCACCCTTTTAATTATCCTGGGGTTTTCCTGGTACTCCCATGGTTCCATGTCATGGACAAAAGCCATGCTTTGGGCTTTAACGGTTTATCTACTAATGTCCACAACGGTCCATCCCTGGTACATCACCCCCTTGGTGGCGCTGGCGGTGTTTACGCACTATAGGTTTCCAATTGCCTGGTCAATACTGGTTATTGTTAGTTATGCCGGCTATTCCGTAACCGGGTATATGGAAAATATATATCTGGTTATAGCTGAATACTCATTACTGACACTTACCTTGATTTGGGATTTAGTAAGTGAGCGCAATCAGCTGAACAAAAACGGTCATAATTTGGTTAGTACTGGATGAAACCCCATTCCCTACTTTATGTTATTAGCAGCTTTTTCTTTTTACCAGCCTGTGGGCAACAGAGTTTGGAAGAAAAACTTGAAAGCATTTACCGGCACACTGTTCCATTGGTCCAACCGGAGCAGCTTGAAAATTGGCAGGTGTCCGGGAAAGAGCTGATTCTATTAGATATCCGAAGCCCAAAAGAATACCAGGTGAGTCATTTGAAGGGAGCTGAGCTGATCGATTATGAATCATTCGATCCCGGGATCATCGCTCACATCTCCAAAACATCTACCGTAGTGGTTTATTGCAGCGTAGGTTATCGGAGCGAACGTGTGGGAGAAAAATTGAAAGAGCTCGGATTTCAAGAAGTATATAATCTTTATGGGGGAATATTCCAATGGAAAAACCAGGGAAACCCGATTGTAAATAGCAATAATCAGACAACAGACTCCGTGCATGTGTACAACAAGAAATGGGGTCAGTGGCTCAAACAAGGAATTAAGGTATATGACTGATGGGCTGTTATTAATTTTTGTTAAGAACCCAATACTTGGTCAGGTTAAAACCCGATTGGCTGCTACTGTGGGAGAAGCCCGGGCCCTGGAAATCTATCGGATATTACTTGATCATACCACGAAGATTATCATAGAATTGCCAATAGACAAAGTTATATACTACTCTAATTTCATTGATCATGACGATCTTTGGGATCAAGCAATTTACCAGAAACAGTTACAAACGCAGGGAGACCTGGGTCAGAAAATGAGCGCTGCCTTCGAGTGGGGTTTCCAGTTCGGATATAGGGAGATCTGCATTATTGGTAGTGATTGTTATGAGCTTGCCCCTGAAATCATTATGAGCGGCTTTCAGGCACTTAGTACCCACGATGCTGTTCTTGGGCCAACCAGAGATGGAGGTTATTACTTATTGGGCCTGAAGGAAATGAGAGGGGAGTTATTCCAGAACAAGAATTGGGGTACCGACTCGGTAGCGGCAGATACTTTAAACGACCTGAACGAATTGGATTTGGACTACCGTACTCTGGAAACCCTGAACGACGTAGATACAGAAGATGATTTGCCTAAGGAGCTAGATCGTAAAGCTTGGCGCAGTGAACAATAAAACCTTCACCAATTGCTACGCATAATTTTCGGGCAAAATTCCCGCTCCATCTGCGAATCCCTGCTCCTATGTTCCCATAATCTGCGTCATGGTTTTCCTATTCCGTGATTAATAATTTGGAGTTCCTTTTTAAGAGATCCTCATAAATTCAACCAATAGGTTAGTTTGAAGACAAGCGCCCTTGATTCGGGTCGGTTGAAGTCGATAAATACCTCCTCTCCGGCAAAATAGTTGTCCGTATACACGAGAAATAGGTCTGAAACGGATTTATATCGCTGGCGCATGTGACTGAATACTTCCTTTCGACGGGTAAAAATTATGATATATGGTGCCGCGAACCTGATTGAAATCCGTTCTCCGTACAAAGCCAACATCCGGATTAAAATTAGCTCCTAAAGGCCTGGTATTCCTTGTTGTGCTTTTTAAGTGAAGCTTCGTAGGCTGGCCATCCTTCATTAACCCTGGTGTCCAATTCGCCGTAATGTAACATCAAGGGCGCGTTGATTTTTGGAACCATCTCATCAGAGGGCTGTCCCCCATAAAAAGGAACTGACGCGGACAAATCAGGCACCTTTACTGCCATCATATTAGATATCCAACCGCCAAAACAGAAGCCTACCACACCTACTTTACCACTGCATTCGGGATGCGCGCTTAAATGTTGAAAAGCCGCTATAAAATCTTCTAACATTTCACTGCGGTCTCGCTGACGCTGCAGTTAGCAAGCAGCGCTAGTCAACGGGCGCTTGGAGTATAAAGGAGGACCAGGAGTTCCAGTCACATACAAGTAAAATTATGTACTCACACCCACACTCCTAACACAATTTATCCATTTTCCTGATCAGGAATTGGTTGAGAAGCCGTAGAAAATAAAGACACAATCGAGAATAATTGGCGAAAATCGTTTAAATTTAGTAAACCCCTTAAATTCAGCTTCATGAATTGGAAACTTATCTTACCCTTGATACTGACGATATCCGTAATATTGTTTTTAATTTTAAAGAGTAGTTCCCGGGCCACTGATTCTGATTTTCTGATTAAACCTAAGTTTGGTGAATTTCAGATTAATGTCATTACCACCGGGGAACTGGAGGCCAAAAGCTCGGTAGATATTTTGGGTCCAGCTGGTTTGCAAGCTGTTCAAATTTGGCAGGTTAAATTGGACCATATTGTGCCGGAAGGATCTCTGGTGAAAAAAGGAGATTACATTGCACGGCTTGACAATTCGTCATTGGTTGAAAAAGTAAAAACCATACAAAGCGAACTGGAACAGAATTTGTCGAAATACACTCAAATAAGATTAGATACAGCTCTCGAACTTCGAGAAGCCAGGGATGAAATAATCAACCTTAAGTATTATATAGAGGAGAAAAAATTAGTACTTGAACAGTCGACATACGAACCGCCAGCTACCGTTAAGCAGGCAAACCTTGATCTGGAAAAAGCTGAAAGGGCCTTTGAGCAGGCACAGAATAATTACAAATTAAAATACCAAAAAGCCGTTGCACAAATGCAGGAAGCAGCTTCGAAGGTAGACAATGACCAAAATCGTTTGAATTTTTTGGAAACCATCATGCAACAAATGAATATTTCCGCTCCTGAAGATGGCATGGTGATATATCACCGTGATAGGCAGGGAAAGAAAATAACCACAGGATCACTGATCCAAACTTGGCGACCAACAGTAGCTACCCTGCCCGACCTCACTACTATGGTTTCAAAGACTTATGTAAATGAGGTGGACATCCGGAAAGTGAGGATGGGTCAACCTGTAAAAATTGGTCTGGATGCTTTTCCTGACACCAAACTTAATGGAGAAGTCATTAAGGTAGCTAATGTTGGAGAACAGAAACCAAATTCTGACTCAAAAGTATTTGAAGTTACCGTTGAAATACATAAATCGGATACCACTCTAAGACCCGCAATGACCACCAGCAACACCATTATTTCAGAGGTGATAAATCAGGTGGTATACATACCCTTGGAGTGTCTGCACAGCCAAGGTGATAGTATAACTTATGTGATGAAAAAAAGTAGGCTGGGGGTAATTAAACAGCAGGTAGAAGTAGGCCTATCAAACGAAAACGAAGCCATCATTGAAAAGGGTGTTGGAGTTAACGATGAATTATTCCTTTCGATCCCTGAAAGTGCAGAGGACAAACAAATTGTAATGCTATCTGAAGACTAGTATGGGTCCGGGTATTCATCTGGCAGATAAGATAGCCTCAAACTTTTCCATTGCAGTTGAATCAATAAAATCAAATAAAATCAGATCCTTTCTGACGGCGCTGGGGATAATATTTGGAGTTGGGGCGGTAATTGCCATGATGGCAATTGGAAATGGAGCCCAACAGGAAATTCTTGAACAAATAAAGTTGGTGGGAGCAAATAACATTGTTATTACTCCAATAATTAAGCAGGTTGAAGAGGAAGTAACCGAATCTTTTGTAATAAAAGAGCCAAAGTATTCACCAGGTCTTACCTTGTTGGATGTCCATAGTATTAAAGATCTTGTTCCGGGTATTGATAGGGTTAGTCCTGAAATCATTATTGATACACATTTAATAAGAAATGGTATAAGGAGATCTGCCAAGTTGGTGGGCATTGATACCACTTATTTCAGTATTACCAATTTTAGCTTAATATCAGGTGAATACTTCAATAGTGACCAATTGTTAAGGGGTGATCCTGTTTGTATTATAGGGCGGGGAATTCAAAGCAAGTTTTTTAGTCAGGAAGATCCTATCGGGAAAAGTATTAAATGCGGCCAACAATGGCTTAAGGTGGTCGGAGTTTTGGAGCAACGATTAATTTCAAAGAAAAGTATTGCAAACTTAGGTATACGGAACTATAACATGGATGTTTATACTCCCATTCAAACTGTTCTTATCAGGTACAAGAATCGGGCCTCAATTACCAGTACTCTAATTCATAGAGCTACTCAAAATAACCAAGAAGAATCCAAGGTGCCGGTTAATTATCACCAGCTTGACCGACTGGTGGTACAGGTTGCAAACTCCAATACCATGGCCGCTACCTCCGATGTGATTTCCAGAATGCTTAAACGCCGTCATTATGGTGTGGTAGACTATCAGATTAGCATTCCCGAGTTACTGCTTCAACAACAACAGCGTACCAAGCGTATTTTCAATATTGTATTAGGTGCAATTGCTGCAATCTCCCTGCTGGTGGGGGGGATTGGAATTATGAATATCATGTTAGCATCAGTGATGGAACGAATTAAGGAGATTGGAATAAGACTTTCCGTAGGTGCCAAGAAGCAAGATATAGTTTTTCAATTTTTGTTTGAAGCCATCTTGATAAGTGTTTTAGGTGGCATTCTGGGGATTATTCTGGGATGGCTGTTTGCCGTGTTGGTTTCAAAAGTAGCTGATATACCTACTATAATTAGCCTTTTTTCAATTTTAATGGCATTCGGTGTGGCAACCACCATCGGATTGATTTTTGGAATCGCTCCGGCTCGCCGCGCAGCCCAACAAGATCCCATAACCTCACTAAGACATGAATAGCATAAAAATCCTTCTCGGCCTGGTTTTACTGTGCAATTTAGGATTCGGCCAAGATCGTATCCTAACCTTACAAAAAGCCGTAGAATTAGCTCGCAATCAATCTCAATCTTCTCTTTTAGCCGAAACCGAAAAGGAAAATCAATATTGGCAGTGGCGAACGTTTAAAGCAAATTTTCTTCCCAACCTTGGTATTAATGGGACCTTTCCGAATTTCAACAGGTCCTTTACACCGGTAACACAACCAGATGGGACTACTAAGTTTCAACCGGTTTCCGTAAATAACTCCGACGTTCAAATTTCCATAAGCCAAGCCTTGGGATTGACCGGTGGGCGAATATTTGCTAGCTCCCAGGTAAATCGATTTGATGATTTTGAAAACGATGTAACTCGTTTCAGTGGAAGTCCATTTTTTATAGGGCTTGTACAACCACTCTTCGGATTCAATGAATTAAAATGGGATAAAAAAATCGAACCATTGCTCTACGACGAATCATTAAAAGGTTATGTTGAAGATCTGGAAGATATATCGATTCGGACCACGGGTTTATTTTTTGATATGTTGTTAGCCCAGATTAGCCTGGAAATGTCCCAAAAAAACGTATCAAGTAATGATACCATCTTAAATATAGGAAAGGGCCGCTATGATTTGGGAAAAATTGCTGAGAATGATCTTTTACAATTAGAACTTAATTTACTCAATTCTAACCAGGAAGTATCCCAAGCCACTTTGGACATACAAAACGCTCAATTAAGACTACTTACCTACATCGGCCTCTCAGAAGTGCAGAATGTCAGACTAGCCAGGCCGGATGAAATTCCTGAATTCCAAATTGATGAAACTCTGGCTCTTACAGAGGCCCGGAAAAATCGACAAGAATCGATTGCTTTTAAAAGACGAAGATTGGAAGCTGAACGGAACGTGGCTCAAGCACGCGGCAATAATGGTCTGAATGCAGATTTGTTTGCCACCTATGGCCTCTCTAGTCGAGGCGATGCGTTGAGTGATGTTTACCAGGACCCTGATGACTCACAACGATTAATAATTGGATTTGATATTCCTATTTTGGATTGGGGAAGACAGAAATCTATTGTTAAGACTGCCGAAGCAAATCAAAAGCTGGTAAATTATACTGTGGCACAGGATGAAATTAATTTTGATCTGGAAATACTAACCATAGTAAGACAGTTTGATGTATTACGTCAACAAAAGGAAGTATCCTCTAAGGCTGATGATATAGGACAAAGAAAATATAATATTACTAAAAATAGGTATCTAATCGGTAAAATAAGTATTACAGATCTGAATCTGGCATTGCAGGATAAAGACATAGCCAAAAGAAATCGTATTCAATCGCTTAGAGATTTCTGGATAACCTACTATAGGATCCGACAGCTAACCTTATTTGATTTCGAGCTTAATCGATCTTTAATTGCAGTGCAATTGAATTGATATCGGCTAAGCACCCACACACTCCTACCTCAATTTATCCATATCCCTAATCAAAATCTTCCTCCGGTCAAAATTGATGAGGTTTCTATCCCTCAGATCATTGAGAATGGTGGTAACTGTTTGCCTGGAGGTTCCGGTCAAATTGGCAATGTCCTGATGCGTCAATTGATTTTTTACCATAGTTTCAAACCCGACCTTTTGACCGCGCTCCTGGGCCATCTCCTTGATAAACTCTACAATACGGGTCCGGGCATCTTTGAACACCAAGGATTCCAATCGGCGCTCCAACTTACGAAATCGAAAACCAATCAATTTGAAGATTTTCAGGCTTAAGGATTTGTTTTCGAGCATCAGATTTTGCATCATATCAATTCCCATTGAACATATGATGGTATCATCGCTCATTGATTGTGCGAAATCTGCTCGGTGTTCTTCTCCGGTTAAAGCCAGTTCTCCAAAAATTTCCCCCTTCGTTAGTATGGTTTTGGTAATA
>Ga0114949_10000497_pt1 | contig 21249 bp, 20 predicted proteins | sample N074metaG_FD_83505 | JGI IMG/M metagenome (GOLD analysis project Ga0114949, IMG submission 83505) | Deep subsurface microbial communities from Kermadec Trench to uncover new lineages of life (NeLLi) - N074 metaG | ecosystem: Environmental > Aquatic > Marine > Ocean trench > Sediment | place...
CAGGCAGGAGAAATTTCTGCTGGAGTTAAGAAATGGTGGCTGGAAAGGAAGCGGAATTTGTGTTGGTGCTTTTTTTGACCGACTGGCAAATCCAAAGCAGGATTACCCGGCCTGGAGTGTGAAATACAGGGTCAGGTTTGTCGGTAACATGATGCGGCGACCCGGATACTATCTTCGTCGGTATTGTGTGGATTACCTTCCTTTCCTGATGCAATATGTTTCGCATGTTTTCAGACGATAAAAGCATCAATGGGTAACCTCAGCTCGCTATTGGTCATACTGGTGTCCTTTGTGCTTGCTCATACGGCACGATTTAATTTCGCTGCCCTGGATAATTCATATCTTTTGGTTCTGTTGACCGGCCTGTTACTTTCATCAGTGATTTTGCCAGCCACCGGCGCATACCGAAGCGAATTTCGTTGGGATTTGATGCGCAAAGTCCGCCGGCTTATTGCAGGTTGGGCTGTAGTGGTTATGAGCTTGCTCACCATCGCAACCCTGCTCAAAATCACTGCAGAGTACTCGAGAATATGGTTTGGTCTTTGGGTGGTAATGAGTAGCGCATTGCTGGTATTAACGTCGATATTTCAATTGCTTTGGATAAAATACTCCAGTAAATCTTTGCGTAACCTCACGCGGATGATACTGGTGGGAAGTGGCGAAGCAGCCGCCAGGGTTGAGAGCAGACTGGCCAGCGATCAGGCCTCTGGAATGGTATTGCTTGAGCGATTTGGAACTGACTGGTCAAAGAATCCGGTTCGACCTGTTGCAGAGATCAAGAGCTTCATTGCTGCCAATTCGGTTGAAGATGTGTGGATCGCTACCGACTTTGAGGACAGGCAGTTATTGGAAGCGGCCCTTGCGGCCCTGAAAGACAGCGTGGTTGATGTACATGTGGTACCGGATTTCTCTCAATACCGGCTTTTGAATCAGAATGTAACCGAATGGCAAGGATTGCCGGTTATATCGCTTAGTGGCACGCCAATGACCGGATCTGAATGGCGTTTAAAGGCATCCATGGACCGGGTAGGGGCCGCAACGCTGATTGTCGCTACCTCGCCATTACTATTGCTGATTGCCCTTTGTGTGAAGCTTACAAGCCCGGGTCCAGCGATTTTTCGTCAATTACGTCATGGTATCCGAGGAGAGCCGATACAGGTGCTCAAATTCAGGACAATGAAGTTACATGTCGAGCCCGACGGACAAATTACCCAGGCAAAACCCGAAGATGACCGAGTGACTGCTGTTGGCCGGCTCTTACGGCGTACCAGCTTCGATGAATTGCCACAATTATTCAATGTTCTAAAAGGTGAAATGTCCCTGGTAGGACCGCGGCCACATCCGCTGGAGCTCAATGAACAGTATCTGGATCGAATTCCAAAATATATGTTCCGTCACAAAGCCAAGCCGGGTATGACAGGCTGGGCGCAGGTAAACGGATTGAGAGGTATCACAGATACAGAAGAGAAAATGGTGATGAGAATTGAACACGACCTTTGGTATATCCAGAACTGGTCCTTGTGGCTGGACCTTCAAATTCTGATGAGAACGCCTTTTGCAATGTTTGGACGCAATGCGTATTAGGGAAGCTCTGATTTAGTATTTTTTCTTATTCTTTGACCTGGCGCTGGTGACCATTTCGCGAATCTGGTTAGGCGACTGTCCGTCCAATCTTGAGTAAAGTGTGGCTTTGTCCCGTCTGGCTCCAATATCATAAAAAAGCAGGTAGTCAAGAGCAGACATGAGGCTGCGATAATCCTTTTCTGTAGCTTCTTCATCTACCTTTATAAGCCCAGCTGAAAATGCCTCAATGCTGGTGCCATCAAGTGGTTGGTCCATGATCGATATCGGCCGGTCTTTATGGCGTAGCGTTTCTGGATTTCCTGCAGCTTCGGGTTCAGTATCGGATGAAAGTACTGGAGAACCCTGAGTGGTAGGGTCTTCGGCAACTTCCTGGGCTGTGGCCGCCGGTATGACAGTGGTCATCATCAGCATTGCGAGAGACATAATGTAGAAAACTTTCATAGGACTTTCCCGGGTTATTTAAACAGTTGAAGAATCAATTTATTGACGAGATTTGTGTCGCGCGTAATACCTGATACCTTGAATCTTCACGCAACACCTCGTGGCAGCCAAACTTCTCGTCCAGCCATTTACGATAAGGGATATGACGATTAACTACCATCACCAAAGAGCCTTTTTTTGACAAAAAGTTCCTGACCGGATCAAGTAATCTCATGCTTAATCCCATGTCTGTTTTATACCCATGGTGAAACGGTGGATTGGAAACGATTAAATCGAACTTTTGAGTCAGTGCACCAAGGCCGTCGCCCGGCAATATTTTGGCCTGGAATCCATTGGCTTCCATTGTTTTTCCAGCTGCATTCAAGGCGAATATATCAATGTCTGTCATGGTGATGCAGGCATCAGGATCGAGCTTCGCCATCAATGCTGAAATAATCCCGCAGCCACATCCAAAATCCAGTACCGAACCAAAGGGTGCTAAAGAGGGCAGTGTTTTTAGCAACATTTCGGTGCCCGCATCAAGTCTGCCTTCTGCAAATACGCCTGGTAAGGAACATATGTGCAAGCCGCCATAAATTTCTTCAAGCCGCCAACTGGCCGCGTAATCGGCAGGATTGAAGTCTACTGATGTCCTTGGATGTTTGGCTTCAAACAAACAGCAGTGACGGGCACTGTCAACTTTACTGACTTGTGAAAACCGTTCCTCCAGTCTCGAAAAAGCGGACCGAATGCCCGCCTTGTTTTCACCAAGCAACCAGATTCTCCCATCAGTATTTAGCACAGAACCTGCGAAATTCAACAACATTTCGAGCCTGGGCTTGCCTCGGGGGAGACTGAGGATCACGTGGTCAAATTTCTCTTCCAGGTCTGGAAAATCCTCGAACCGGGTGTTCGCGCCTGAATCCAATAAGTAATTGCAGCTAACAAGGTCCTGACTGATGATGAAAATCCTGCCAATAGAATCCTCGACCGCCTGCCAGGATTCATCTGCAGGTGGATTGATCCATAACAATTTGGTGCCGGATTGAAGGCGGGCTAAATTTCGAAGAAGTAGCTGGCCAGTCGGCGTCATCGATCTTTGTGCAGGCTTGCGAACAAATCATGATCATCAGAATCGTGAATTTTGACCCGGGTGAGAGAACCGATGGACAAGCCGGACCCGTCTTCAATATGTACTACGCCGTCAATTTCCGGGGCATCGGCATGGCTGCGGGCAACGGCACCATTTGAGTGAACTTCATCAACCAGTACTTCCTGAATTGATCCCCGTTTGTCCCGGAGTTTTTTTCGACTGATGTCAGCCTGCAGTTCCATGAACACTTTTTCACGATCGACTTTTTCAGATTCAGAAACCGCCCCCTCCAGCATATTTGCTGCCGCACCTTCCACTGGTGAGTACCTGAAACAGCCAACCCGGTCGAGTTGAGCCTCGCGAATAAAATCCAGCAATAATTCGAAATCATTATCAGTCTCGCCAGGGAAGCCGACGATAAAAGTACTGCGGATTGTTATTTCCGGGCATATTTCACGCCACTTTTGTATTCGTTCAAGATTATTCTCAGATGCTGCAGGGCGTTTCATTAGTTTCAACACACGCGGACTGCCATGCTGAAAAGGGATATCCAGGTAGGGAAGAATGCCGCCTTGCGCCATGAGTGGAATGACTTCATCTACATGTGGATAGGGATAGACATAATGTAAACGAATCCATACCCCCAGGCTTGCAAGCGCCTGGCAAAGTTCGGTCATACGGGTTTTGACCGGCCGGCCACCCCAAAAATCCATTTTGTATCGTATATCGACACCATATGCTGAGGTGTCTTGTGAAATGACCAGTAATTCTTGAACGCCGGCATTGACCAGTTGTTCGGCTTCGGTCATGACTTCCCCGGCAGGGCGACTTTGCAATTTTCCCCGCATGGTCGGTATGATGCAAAAACTGCATTTATGGTTACATCCTTCGGAAATTTTCAGATACGCATAATGACTGGGCGTTAACCTGATGCCCTGTGGTGGGACAATATCAATAAACGGGTCATGTTTTGCTTCATAGGGGGCATGCTGGTGTACTGCGTTGACTACCTGTTGGTATTGCTGTGGCCCGGTTACCGAGAGCACGGCAGGATGAACAGCACGGATTTCTGCTTCATGGGTTCCCAGGCAACCTGTAACAATAACCCGGCCATTCGACTTCAGGGCTTCCCCTATTGCTTCCAGCGACTCTGCTTTTGCGCTGTCGATAAAACCGCAGGTGTTCACCACAACCACGTCGGCACCTTCATAACTGGTTGCTATCTGGTAACCATCGGTTCGGAGTTGGGTAATGATACGTTCGGAATCCACCAGTGCTTTTGGACACCCCAGGCTGACAAAACCAACTTTCGGGGCGGTTTCAGCTACGCTCATAAAGAAATAATCTTGTCATTAGTCGTCATCAGTAATGTCGGGTTCGAAAAACAACCAGGTGGTTACCGGAAAATGCTGCTTGAAGTCAGATTCAACCTTGTTAATAGCGTCAATCATACCGCGCTCACTCCCGGTTTCGGCCATTTGTGCTTTTACCGCAACCATTGCGTCATGGCCCATTTGCATGGTCAGCAGATTAAACAATTTGTCAATTTCCGGCCTGTTTTGCAGGAATTCACGCATTTCTTCCAATATATGAGGTTCTACGCTCTGACCGATTAAAAGTGCCTTAACCTCCACTGCAATATAAACAGCAATCACCAAAAGCAGCACGCCAATCACGCCCGAACCCAAGGCGTCATAGACCGGGTCTCCGGTCAGCACGGTCAACGCAATGGCCAAAAGGGCAACTCCGAGGCCAAGCAGTGCCGCAATGTCCTCACCAAATACTACGACCAGTTCACTGCGTCGACTTTCTCGAAACCATTTGAAATAGTTCCGGCCCCGTCGCTCCTTGTTGATTTCCCGGATACAACCCCACAAGGAGATTGATTCAGCGACAATGGCAAACAGTAAAACACCAACCGCAATCATGGGACTGGTTATTTCTTCAGGGTGATTAAACTTGTGCCAGCCCTCATAAACTGAAAACACACCACCCAGGCTAAAAAGTACCATCGCAACGAGAAAAGACCAGAAATATATACTTTTTCCAAAGCCAAGCGGGTATTCCATGTTTGGCGGTCTTTTTGACTGCTTCAATCCCAGCAGAAGCAAAAGCTGGTTACACGAATCGGCAAGAGAGTGAATGGCCTCGGCAAGCATTGCGCCGGAATTGGTATAAAAAGCCGCAAACCCCTTGGCGACTGCAATGGTGGAGTTCGCGCCCAGAGCGAACAGGATGGATTTTAGCGAATCTGGTGATGCGGACATACAAGTAAGGCTCTTACGGAGTGCAGGTGGGATTATGGATGCTGTGGTGTCTGCACTCAAGTAAGGTGATGAGGCACATTAATTAAGGGCATAAAAAAACGGGACCCCTCAGGGCCCCGCTGGTGGTTCATGATCAGTCTTTGGAAGCGTGAACCCTTATATGAATATCCTCAGAAGAGGGCGCGAAATTAAAATTATGGGTTCTTTCCGGCAAAGTGATATCCAGTGTCCGGTCTTTTCGGTCACGTTTGACCTCGATTTCGAAAGATTCTCCGGGTTCCCAGTCGCGTAAAGCACGCATCACATCCGAAGGCTTATCAACTTCCTTGCCACCAACAAGCAGTATGACATCGCCTGATTCCAGCTCAAGGTCATTATCTTCCTGGGCTTTAAGTACCAGAACACCCCGGTCAGTCTTGAAATATTCACCCAGGCCTTCATCAATTTCAGCAAGTTTCAGGCCACGGGTAACCGGCAAGCCAAACCAGACATTGGCTTGGCGAAGTACACCATCGCCGAATTCAGAAAAACTCTCGAATTCGAAGTCCCAATCAGATGAGGTGCCAGCGACAGGTGCCAAGTGGCTGGTTCCAATGACAATGCGGGTACGCTCAAGGCCCTCGCGCATTTTTTCCAACTGAACCAGTAGATGTTTTTCATCAATCTCAGGGATTTTAATTCGGTCAATAATCACAGGTACTCCAGGAACTCCCGGTGCAGCCAGCACCGCTTCGGCTGCCAGTACTGCCAGTGGAGCAGAAGACAAGCGCACAATACTTTGCCAGGCAAAAGGTTCTCTTTTGTCAGCCACCACAGTGTGTTCAATGAGTTCACCATCGCGGTTAACGGTAATGATAATTTCATCACCCACTTTCACGCCTTCCATCACCTGTCCAAGCACTGCCCGGGCGTCACCTTCATCGCTACCAGACAAGGACTGGCCCATCATGGATACGATGACATCACCCTGCAACAAGCCGGCACGGTCAGAAGGGCCGTCAGGGGAAACACCGAGTACAGGCACGCCGTCATCAACAGTATCACCCAGCACGACACCAATGATAGCGCGGTCTCCAAGGTTAACAAATGAGTAATTGGGTGCAATCCTGATATGTGAGCGGTCCAGTTCACGGTGAACACGGGCCACCTCCCGTGAAACTTTTCTCAGGCTATCGTGGGCCCGGCTGAGTTGTTCACGCATGGCGGTAGATTCAGCTTCGTGCAATTTATGATTTCTTACAAAATTTTCCTGCTGCGCAGCACGCTCCTTGTTCGCACGGGTGCGCTCCTCGGCAGCGTGCAACATTTCAGTGCGTGCTCGTTCCACTGCCTCCAGGGCTGCACGTTGCTCAAGCCGGGCCGACTCGACTGCATCTTCATAAGCTGCCTGGAGTTCGGCTTTTTCAAGGCTTTCACGTGCTTGTTTGGTTGCGGCGAGTGCATCAGCTTCGGCCTTTTCGCCTGACTCAGTGCTTGCTGCCAATATTGATGTACTAAACAGGAGCAGAGAAAATACCGACGCCAGGCCTGCCTTAATAGTATTAGTTATGAATTTCATGGCTTAATGCCTCCAAAAAATAATTTATAGTGATGCCATCATTCCGTATTCAATTTCCCAGTGGTGCTGATAAATCTGTGCAAGATCCAAAAGGAGGTTTACGCGCTGTCCCCACAAATTGATTGAATTTGGCGAATAACTTAATTCGCTGTCGACCTGTGCGACCAGATCCTCAAGCTCTGCAACGTATACTGCTGAGTTACCGGGCATTGAGCTTGTTCCTTCCCGCAAGCTTCGCAATTGTGTTTCCAGTGTTTGGGAAAGGGAAATCAGTAAATCGACTTTGCCCAATACATCTTCAGACGCCATGTCTGTAATCTGCGTCGCAGAATTTCCGGCCAGTGCCTCCTCGGCACCAGGCTGCTCAATGTCTGATTGACGCGTAGTTAGTACAACCGCCAACACCAGGCTGGCAGCAATCGCAAACCAGGAAATCGCTGTCTTTCGCCTGCGCTGACGGGTTTGTTGCGCTTCAAGCGCCAGCCTGATGGATTCCCATCCGTCCGTGTCAGGTTTCAGCAAAGGCAGGTCACTAAGTCCCAGGGGGTCCTGGTAAATCGAAAATGTGTTTACTGAAATATTCATATCATTTCTCGCTAAGCTATTGCGTTCGCTATCGGATCGCTGTTTGCAGCATCAATCAGGACCTGCAACTGCTTTCTGGCCCGCGCCAGGCGGGTCTTGGAAAAACTTTCTGTCTTACCGAATAATTCCGCAATTTCCTGGTGTTTGTATCCTTCAACATCATGCAACCAGACAATGGTTCGATCCTGGTCACTTAATTGCTGTAAAGCGCTTTCCAGGTCCATTGCCATGCCAATTTGCTCGTGCGCACCCTTGTCCCAGGCCTGGTAGTCCACAAATTCAACAATTTCGACCTTGGGCTGCTTTCGCAAAGCGCTAATGGCATGGTTGATCACAACCCGGCGCAGCCAGCCCCAGAATGGAGAATCACCCCTGAACTGCTTGATCCTGCGAAATGTCGTAATAAAGGCCTCCTGCGTGACGTCCTGTGCCAATTCCCGGCATCTGCATATACGCACTGCAACGGTAAATGCAGGTGCCTGGTATAAGCGGTAAATCTTTTCACAGGCGTCAAGGTCTCCACGCTTCGCGCCAGCAAGCGTGAAATCATCGATCTCTATGTCGAATCCAGAATGAGCCATCAGTTAACTAGACGAAGCGTGTGGGAAAAAGGTCGCACCTTACACATATTAAATTATTAGCAGGTTGTTTGTGAAAACGGCCGCCATAGCGGCCGTTTTCCTAAGTTCAGATAGTTACCAGATTTTGACACGCTCTTCTGGTGGCAGGTACATGCCATCACCTTCTTTCACATCAAATGCAGTATAGAATTCCGGCACGTTGACAGCCGCACCATTAGCACGGAATTTTGCCGGTGAATGCGAATCTGATGTCAGGCGACGTTTGGTTTCCTCGTCACGTGTCTTTGAACGCCAGATCTGTGCAAAACCCAGGAAAAATCGTTGATCACCTGTCAAACCGTCAATGACTGGAGCCTGTTCACCGTTCAAGGACATTCTATAGGCTTTATAAGCAATACTTAGCCCACCAAGATCACCAATATTTTCGCCTGAAGTGAACTGGCCGTTGATGGTTAAGCCATCAATCACTTGGTAACCGTCGTATTGGGCAGCGAGGGCATTCTTGCGTTCATCAAACGCCGCTCTATCTTCGTCGGTCCACCAGTTGCGTAAAACACCATCGCCGTCAAACCGGCTTCCGGAGTCATCAAACCCATGCCCGATTTCATGTCCAATCACGGCACCAATACCGCCATAGTTGACCGCATCGTCGGCTTTGGGGTTGAAAAACGGAGGCTGCAAAATCGATGCAGGAAACACGATTACATTCAGCACGGGATGGTAGTAGGCATTGACGGTTTGCGGTGTCATTCCCCATTCGGTCCTGTCAACCGGTTTGTCCAGTTTGTCCAATTCGTAGTTATAAGCAAATTCCGCACCGCTTTTGACGTTTGCCATCAGGTCGCCTGCTACCACCTCAAGAGAGCTGTAATCAATCCACTTTTCCGGATAGCCGACCATTGGGCTAAATTTGGATAACTTGTCCAGTGCCTGTGTTTTGGTCTCGTCACTCATCCACTCAAGTTCATTGATTGAAACTTCATAGGCCTTGAGCAGGTTTTGAATTAGCACATCCATACGGGCCTTGGAAGATTCGTTGAAGTGTTTCTCAACATATAGTTGCCCCAACAGCTCACCCAAATTGCCATTTACTGAACTAATCGCACGCTTCCAAAGCGGACGTGGCTCTTCTACGCCGGAAAGACCCTTGCTGAAGAAGTTGAAATTCAGCATAAATAAATCGTCCCCGAGTACCGGTGCAAATGAACTAAGCGTCTGGAAAGTCAGGTAGTCCTTCCAGGTGTCCAGGCTCGTTTCGGTGAAAATGTCTCCAAGAGCGGTGAAAAAATCAGGCTGGGAAACAACATATTTATCACGGTTTCCAAGCCCGGCAGCATCAAGCAATACCTGCCAGTTGATGGCTGCAGACATTTCATTTAACTCATCCATACTTTTTGGGTTGTAACGCTGGGTCCAGTCCCGGTTTCGTTCTTTGGTCCACTGGATGTTTGCAATAGCTGTTTCCACGGCCAATAACTGTTCGGCACGTGCTGCACCGTTATCGAAGCCGGCCGCTGCAAAAATGTGGGTTACATATTCAAGATAAAGCTGGCGCCCGGTCACGAATTGCTCATCATCAAGCAAGTAGTAATCACGGTCTGGAAGTGTGAGCCCGGCCTGAATAAGATATACGGCGTATTCTTCAGGGCTCTTCATGTCCGCAATGATGCCGCCGCCGATCGGGGTGGTTACGCCATAAATTCCCAATGTGCTGAATGAGCGGTACAGATCATCAAGGCTGGAAATCGCTGCAATTTCTTCAAGTTCAGATCGGATTGCTTCAACACCCAACTCAGTGGCTGCTTCCATATTCATATAGGAGTTGTAAAAATCCCGGATTTTTTGTGTTGGGCTACCGACCCCTGGATTTTCGGTTGCGCTCACATGTTCTACCAGTGCCCGGATGTCATTTTGAGACTCTTCCCGTAATTTGTCGAAGGAGCCCCAACGGGCCCGGTCAGCAGGGATTTCAGTGTTATCTACCCAGGTGCCGTTCACATAACTGAAGAAATCGTCCTGTATGCGCACGTCCTTGTTAAAGCCATCAAAATCGATTCCTGATCCCAGTGGTTCGTTAACTGCTACTTTTGCCGCGCCTGTATCGGTGGTAACAGCAACGGCGACACCCTCTGATTGTTGCTGGCAGCCTGCTCCAAGCAGGGCAGAAACAAGCGCAATAATTAGTGATTTTTTGATCGTTGAATGATTCACTCGCAATTCCTCTGATGTGTGAAATTTTGCGCGCTACTATACCGGATAGATTCACTGCTGACAGGTGTCTATAGTTGGGTATGAAAAAAATTATTCCTGACCATCACCATGGGTAGGTGGAGGGCACCACAGAAGCCTTCCAGTCCATACATCACGGCCGACGGCGCGATTAAATTGAAAACGGAGTTGAAAGAACTTTGGGGCAAAACACGTCGGGAAGTCGTCCGTGCGCTCTCAGATGCTGCCGCTGAAGGTGATCGATCGGAAAACGCAGAGTACATCTACCGCAAGAAACAACTGGCAGAGATAGATCGCAGAATCCGCTACCTCAGTAAACGGCTTGATGTGATCCAGGTGATAGACAGATTGCCAGACGACAGGTCCACCGTACGGTTCGGAGCCAGCGTTTCGGTGCGCGATGGAAGTGGAAAAACCCGGAATTATCGTATTGTAGGCGCAGATGAGACAGATGCAAAAAGAGGATGGATTTCCATAGATTCGCCGGTTGCGCGTGAGTTACTTGGCAAAAAGGAGGGCGCGCGGATAAAAGTTAAACTGCCCGAGGAAACCTGTCAACTCACTATTCTGAAAATCGTTTACCAGGATCCGATGAAACACTCTTGAGTTAGCCAAACCAGCCCCCATTTTATCCCTGTAGTCGCCGAAAGGGACTACTAAGCACCTTCTGCCATCTGGGGAAGGTAAACACAAATCACCGAATTGCTTCAAAGGAGAATACGGTAATGACTACATTTGATTTTTCACCTCTATACAGAACTTCGGTCGGATTCGACCGCCTCGCCAATTTGCTGGCATCCACCAAACGGGTAGAACAGGGTACGAGTTATCCCCCGTACAACATCAGGTCAACCGGCGAAAACCTGTACCAGGTCACCATGGCAGTTGCCGGTTTTGCTGATGAAGATCTGGATATCAGCTATGAGCAGAACACGCTGACCGTCAAGGGTGAACGAAAGGCAGAAGAAGATGAAGACTTCCTTTATCGCGGAATTGCCACACGTTCGTTTCAGCGCAAATTCAATCTCGCTGACCACGTTAAAGTCACCGGTGCGCAACTGGAGCATGGCCTTTTACATATCTTTCTGGAACGTGAGCTACCCGAAGCCATGAAACCCAAGTCAATCAAGATAAAAACCCATACCCCTTTGCTGGATTCCAGGGCTGAAAAAAAAGCTGCCTGAACCCGGGGTATATTAGAAAGGCACCTCGCGGTGCCTTTTTATTGCACCTGGCTGGACGGGTGGTTAGGCTGGTCAAATCCTCCATCATGGTCTATTAACTTGAAATCAATCCTGTTCTGGCTCTACCAGATTTATGCCTGGCTGTTTTTTATTCCGCTGGCATTGATACTGACCCTGTTGGCCGGCTGGATGGTGGTACTTGTTTCGTGGCTGATCAGTTCACGTTTTGCTAACCGTCACGTTGCCCAGCCATGGGCAAAGTTGCTTGCATGGCTGACACCCATGCCGGTAACGGTTGAAGGCGCTGAAAATGCCGATCCCGGCCGCTCCTATGTGGTGGTTGCCAACCATGTCAGCCAGTTCGATATTCTGGCCCTCTATGGCTGGCTGGACCTGGATCTGAAGTGGGTAATCAAAAAAGAGATACGTAATATACCTGGCGTTGGCATTGGCTGTGAAAAGGCTGGACACATTTTTGTTGATCGCAAAAATCCGGAACAGGCCAGAAAGGCCGTTAACAGCGCAACCGGCGGATTACACGGAGGCGTGGGCATACTGTTTTTTGCAGAAGGGACAAGAAGTCTGGACGGGCGCTTGCTGCGTTTTAAAAAAGGCGCATTTCGAATCGCACTTTCTGAACAGCTTCCGGTGTTGCCGGTTACTTTGCTGGGTACAGGTGAAGTATTGCCATCCAATACTATGCGCCTGTTTCCGGGGCGTGTGAAAATCATTATTCATCCGCCCATCGCACCTTTAGAAGACAGTGCCCACAACCTGCTGGAACTGATGACGCAAACCCGCAACACCATTGCCTCCTCTTTACCCGAGGGATTTCGTGGTTAACTAGGGCAAATATGCAATTACATAAACCAGATCCCCGCTACACGCAGTCTCGAAAAGCACAGCGAAATTTCATGTTGGCAGTGCAAATAGCCTTGTCTGTGACCGGTGTCCTTTGGTTCATTCTGATTACAGATCAATATCTTGATCTGAACCTGGGCCGGTTTGGTCTCAGGCCACGTGATGCCCAGGGCCTGTTGGGAATCCTGACTGCACCCTTGCTTCACGGCGGCGTTGAGCATCTTTTTTCGAATTCTTTACCGTTGATCGTCAGCCTGACCACGGTACTCTATATTTATCCCAATTCTTCGATCCGCGTGTTGCCAGCGATTTGGCTGGGTTCTGGCTTGCTTGCATGGTTAATTGGACGTCCCAGTATTCATATTGGCGCCAGTGGATTTATATACGGCGTACTCGCGTACGTGTTTATCAGCGGAATGTTGCGACGGGATATGCGATCTATTGCGGTCTCCCTGCTGGTATGGTTTCTCTACGGTTCAATGGTGTGGGGTATTTTGCCCATACGATCGAAAATGTCCTGGGAGCTGCACCTGTGCGGGGCCATACTTGGAGTGGCAATGGCACTTGTCTACCATAATTGGGACAGGGTTCCGATAAAGCGCTATGAGTGGGAAGATGATGACAGTGTTCCTGACTGGTACCCGGATCCCGACAAGTTGACCGATGAAGACGACGATCCACCGCCACCAACTCAGCACTAAAATCTGCAGTGAAAAAGCTGGATTCAACTGATGTTTAAAAGGATGATATTCGTAGTACTGCTGATTCTCATAACATTTGTAACTGTGGGTATCTTTCTTCCTGCGCAGTATCACGTAGAGCGCTCTGTCGTGATTCAACGGCCGGCAGCTGTGCTTTTCACCTTGCTAAATAGCTATAAATATTTCAATAACTGGTCGCCCTGGGCAACAATGGACCCGGATGCCAGGTTTGAACTTTCGGGGCCGGAGTCTGGTCCCGGTGCGAAGCTCAGTTGGAGCGGCGATCCCAGAACTGTGGGCGAGGGTTGGCAGGAAATCCGCTACAGCCACGCTTTTGAAATCATCAGCATGCACCTTGATTTTGGTGATCAAGGTGTTGCCCAGAGCCAGTTTGATTTGCTTGAAACCGATGCCGGAACACGAGTGACCTGGTCTTTCAACACCGATGTAACGGAAGGGAAGAGTGTAATTACCGCCTTGCTGGGTAAGTATTTCGGGCTTTTTCTGGATCAATGGATCGGTGCAGATTATGAACAGGGCCTGGGTGCATTCAAGGAATTTGCAGAGACTTTACCGGCTTCAGATTTCTCAGGGTCGATAATTGAAGTGGTAACAGTCGAACCCTTTGATATCCTCTATGTATCCGGCAAAAGCAGCCAGGAAGCAACCGATGTGGGCCAGGCATTGGCCGATGCTTTTACACAAATTGGCCGGTTTATGGCCGAAAATAATATCCTGCAGGACAGTCAACCAATGGCGATCACACGTTCATGGGACGAGAATGGATACGAGTTTGATGCCGCCGTACCGGTTAACGGTTTACCGGACGAGGTCAGCGGAAATGTACAAATTGGCCTTTCTCCTTCCGGAAGAGCCGTCCGCTTTACACATATTGGCCCTTACGATCAGATGTTGCCGGCTTATGAAAAGCTAGCCAGCTATATGGCTGCCAATGGCTTGGACGAAGGGCCGGTTTCATGGGAACACTACATCTCGGACCCGGGCAATACCCCGGAGGCGGAGATTATTACCCATATCTATTTCCTGATTCAGGAATGAATTCAGACATGAGGTAAATCCGGATTCGATAAAGGTGCTACAACCTTATGTTTAAGCTTATGTTCTCTGAATAATATATAAAGACCTGAAGCAACAATAATGGACGAACCTATCCAGACACGAGAGCCTGGCAAGTCGCCCCAGAACCACCATCCAAAGAGCACGGCCCACAACATATGCAAATAGTCGTAAGGCGCTACCACCACGGCCGAAGCACGTCTGAAAGCCGCGGTGAGCAGGACCTGGCCGGCAGTTCCACTAAGCCCCAGCGTCAGCAGCCAGGGCCAGTGTTCAATTAAGACAGGTTGCCAGCTGTTAAAGGCGAATATTGCAGATCCGGCACCCACCAGTGCAGTAAACCAGAAAGCAATGGTAATGCTGTGCTCCTGTCGGCCAAGGCTTCGCAACAGCAGCACCACAAAAGAGTAGGCAACAACCGCAACCAGGCCCATGGCTGACCCGTAAGATAAAAATGCAGACGAGCCGGGCTTGAGAACAACAATGACACCAATAAACCCGATGATGCTGGCACTGAGCCGCAACGGCCCGGCCGGCTCCTTCAAAATCAAGCCTGAAAGCAGAGTAATGAGCAGCGGGGCGGCAAAAAAAATGGCATAGGCATCAGCCAGGGGCATTTCCCTGAAACATTCACCCACCGCATATAGCATCAATAAACCAATAGTCGCCCGTAGAAAATGGTCTTTGAACCGCTTTGGTTTGAATAATGAACGGTTGCGGAAAAAAATCCAGATCGCAAACAAGGGTGCTGAAAATACGCAGCGCAGGAAAACCACCTGAATGCTGGGGTAATGATCCACCAGCTGCTTGATGGCCAAATCCATGGTGGACATCATGAAAACAGCAGCCGTCATCAGTATGATTGCCTTGATCGGGTCCTGCTCAACTGAATGGTCTTGTTGACTCATCTAGGGAACCTCTGATCTATTCATGATCTCGCATCTTACCTCCAAAATATTCAGCTTTTGTGTTGCGAATCTTGTCAATAGCCAGCTATTAGCTGCGATTCGCGCCTTGAATCTGAACATTTTGAATTGAAATCTACTTCCTCCAGAATAAATCAGAGGTTCCCTAGACAAATGCCTTTCGGAAAACATCGGCTTCCACCGGCAGATCAACGTTTGCACCTAGGATAGAAAGAAACGATTCCCGTGGGATACCAACCGCACCCATGCTGACCAGGTGTGGGTTGGTGATTTGACAATCGAGCATGGCAAAGTCATGCGCCTTAAGCGTTTCGCACAAACCCGCCAGGGCAACTTTGCTTGCATCTCGTTCGCAACTGAACATCGATTCACCAAAGAAAACTTTTCCGATAGAAAGCCCGTAAATTCCACCTGCAAGATTTTCACCATGCCAGACCTCAACCGAATGCGCGATCCCCATTTTGTGCAAGCGGCAGTAAGCAGAAATCATTGCTTTGGTTATCCAGGTGGAATCCTGGGTTTCACGGGGCAGGGCGCATCCGCGTATCACCTGCTCAAAAGCCCGGTCTGCGCTAAGCCTGAATTTGGCCTGGCCGATTACCCTTTGCAGGCGCCGGGAAATGTGAATATCCCCGGGAAAAAGTACACAGCGTGACGACGGACTCCACCATAAAACGGGTTGATCGTCTGAGAACCAGGGGAAAATTCCACGATGGTAAGCGTTGACCAGCCGTATCGGGTCCAGATCACCACCCCAGGCAAGTAGGCCATCGGGAGACTCCATTGCTGATGATGGGTCAGGAAAATCAGCAGCCGGGTCGTGGCCCAGCTGTGGAATCATTAGTGAGGGCCGATTTTGCAATGTCGCAATCAGTCAGTTGTTTTTTTCATCCAGCCAGCGTTCGGCATCCAGGGCTGCCATGCAGCCGAATCCAGCCGAGGTCACCGCCTGGCGGTAAACGTGATCCGCGACATCTCCAGCAGCGAAGACGCCCTCAACACTGGTTGTGGTCGCCATTCCGGAGGTGCCACTCTGGATATTGATGTAACCATCTTTCATATCCAGTTGTCCTTCGAAAATTCCGGTATTTGGTGTGTGGCCAATGGCCATGAACACTCCGCTAAGCTCCAGGTCGGTTTGTTCGCCATTCTTGACGTTGTTGACCCTTAATCCGGTAACACCGGTTTCATCGCCCAGAATTTCCTCAACAGTGTGATCCCACATCAGGCGAATATTTCCGTTTTTTGCACGAGCAAACAAACGGTCCTGCATGATCTTTTCTGCCCGTAATTCGTCACGCCTGTGAACCAGAATCACTTTTGATGCCAGGTTCGAAAGGTAAAGTGCTTCTTCCACCGCCGTGTTTCCGCCACCAATAACCGCGACCACTTTGTCGCGAAAAAAGAAGCCATCACAAGTGGCGCAGGCAGATACCCCTTTGCCCATGAACGCTTCTTCGGAGGGCAAACCCAGGTATTTGGCGCTTGCGCCGGTCGCAATCACCAGGGCATCACAGCTATAGGTTCCGGAATCACCTTCAAGCATGAAAGGCTGCTGAGAAAGGTCAGCGGTATGTATGTGATCAAAAATGATAGCAGTATCAAAGCGTTCCGAATGCTTTTGCATTCTATCCATCAGGTCTGGTCCTTGCAGTCCTTCGACATCTCCAGGCCAGTTGTCCACGTCTGTGGTGATCGATAACTGTCCACCAGGCTGGATTCCGGCAATAACCACGGGTTTAAGATTGGCCCTGGCTGCGTATATTGCGGCGGTATAGCCGGACGGTCCCGATCCGAGGATTAAAAGCCCGCAGTGTTTAACATCGCTCATGTATAATTGCTCCATTGGTCCGGAATCATTTGCACGGTATTTTGTGTTGCCGGATTTTAATTATTTTGAGGCACTAAAAAGAGATTCAAGTCGGGCATTCTAACTAATAACTTACGAGGGTTTAATCACTTTGCCCCAAGCACGTAAAAAAGCCAGAAAAACGCCCAAGATTCAGAACCAAATGTCCCGGCGTATACAGGAAAGTGTATTCCTGTTGTCAATCCTGATCAGTGTCTATTTGCTCGCCTGTATTGTCAGCTATGACCCGCTGGATCCGGGATACTTTAATAAAACTGCTGCAGAAGAAGTCAGCAATACCGGTCGGGTCCTGGGTGCATGGCTGGCTGATTTTCTTCTGTTCCTAAGTGGTTATGTTGCTTTCGTGGTGCCATTAATTATTGTTTTTGCCGGCTGGAGTGCCTATTCAGAAAATAAACTGACTCCGCCGGCCATGGATCGCAGCAATCAAATTGTTGAATGGTTGGTCCGAATCTCCGGCCTGGTTTTATTCGTATTGTCTTCCACTGGTCTGGCCCATTTACACATTCATCCTGCCGCAGGAGCCATGCCTGCTGGCGGAGGCGGAATATTCGGACGCTTAATTGCGGATCCATTGTTGATGCAAACCGGTGCTCTTGGCACTACTTTGTTCCTGCTGGCACTCATGTTGGTGGGCGTCACCCTGTTTACCGGTTTATCCTGGTTCTACGTGATGGATCTGATAGGCCAGGGCACACTGGCTTTAATCGCATGGGTCGGTAAAAGTATTTCGGACCTTCGGGACTGGTTTGCTGGCAGACGGGCGAAAGCCAAACGGGAGGAAGTTCGAAAAGCTGATTCGGTGCGTCGAAAAACCAAGCCAAGAACCAGGATTGAACCGCAGCTATCGAGTAGCAAGACAAGAGTCAGTAAGCGCGCAGCCAGGGAGAAACAGCAAAATCTGTTTGCGGATCTGCCAGTCGATGCGCTCCCTCCGCTTAAGCTGCTGGATGACCCGGGCCACCAGGAGGCTGGTTATAGCAAGCAGGCGCTTGAGGCGTTATCCAGGCAGGTTGAACTGAAACTGGCTGATTTCGGCGTGCAGGTAGACGTCGTAGCCGTGCATCCCGGGCCTGTTATTACCCGCTTTGAACTACTACCGGAAGCGGGTGTTAAGTCTGCACAAATATCCAATCTGGCAAAAGACCTGGCACGTGGATTGAGCATTGTTTCAGTGCGGGTGGTAGAGGTCATACCGGGCAAACCAACCATTGGTCTCGAGATACCCAACACCATTCGGCATACCGTTTTCCTATCTGAGATATTGCGCTCAGAGGTTTACGAAAAATCCAGTTCACCACTTACCCTGGCCCTGGGTAAAACCATTGCTGGCAGGGCACAGGTGGCTGATTTGGCCCGCATGCCGCATTTGCTGGTGGCAGGTACCACCGGGTCAGGAAAATCGGTAGCTTTGAATGCCATGATCTTGAGCCTGCTATATAAATCCACTCCGGAGCAGGTGCGTCTGGTGCTGGTGGATCCCAAGATGCTGGAGTTATCGATTTACGAGGGGATTCCACATTTGTTGACACCCGTTGTTACCGATATGAAAGAAGCCGCAAATGCCCTGCGGTGGTGCGTGGCGGAGATGGAAAGGCGTTATCGGCTAATGTCAGAACTTGGCGTTCGAAATCTTGCCGGGTATAACCGCAAAGTAAGGGATGCTGCCAAAAAAGGTGCTCCATTGCTTGACCCGTTATTTGTGCCTGGAGAAGAAAACACTGATGAAACGGCTGCTGAACTTGAGCAGTTTCCGTTCATAGTCGTCGTTATTGACGAGTTGGCTGACATGATGATGATTGTCGGTAAAAAAGTCGATGAGCTGATTGCGCGGCTTGCGCAAAAGGCTCGCGCTTCCGGCATCCATTTAATCCTGGCCACTCAACGTCCCTCCGTTGATGTGATTACCGGATTAATCAAGGCAAATATTCCAACCCGGATTGCATTCCAGGTTTCGTCCAAGATTGACTCCCGTACGATTCTTGACCAGATGGGCGCAGAGCAACTTCTCGGTCATGGCGACATGTTGTATCTCCCGCCCGGCACGGCTCTTCCAGAACGCATCCACGGCGCTTTTGTCGGTGATGATGAGGTACATGCCGTGGTTAACTACCTGAAACGTACCGGTAAACCTGATTACGTGGAAGGAGTCATTGGTGATACTCAGCTAGCGATAGATGGCAAAGCCATTAACGCAATGGGTTTTATGGAAGACGTCGGCGGAGAACAGGATGAACTGTATGACCAGGCCGTTGCATGGGTCACCGAATCGCGCAAGGCGTCAATCTCGAGTGTGCAACGGAAATTACGCGTGGGATATAACCGGGCAGCCAGGTTGATCGAGGACATGGAGGCTGCCGGGGTGGTGAGCAGGCCTGAACACAATGGTATGCGTGAAGTGCTTGCACCCAGGCCACCACGGGACTAATTCCGGAACTCGTAGAGCTTTCCCGGATCAATAATGATTATGCAACTGTTTAAAAAACGATCACCTGGTATGAACCTGCCAGGATTTCAACTCTGCCTGTTACTGTTCACCAGCCTGATGTGCGCTTCTCTGTGGGCGGATGCTTCCGGGCCGGCACGGAATGGACTGGAGCAATTTAGCCGCAATCTTCATTCACTAAAAGCGGACTTTTCACAAACTATAGTCGCGCCGGATGGGCGTCTTGAAAGCGAAAGCAGTGGTGAGATGTGGTTACAACGCCCAGGTTTGTTCAGGTGGTCATATGGTGGTGATTTCCCTGAACTCATCGTGGCCGACGGGGAAAAGATTTGGCTTTATGACCTGATGCTGGAGCAGGTTACGGTAAAGCTCCAGTCAAGACTGGCAGAAGATTCGCCGTTAATGCTGCTTACAGATCCTGATTTACTGGATGAGCAGTTTACCGTCACCGAGGTGGGTGACTATGAAGGAATGAATCTGCTGGAACTGGTTTCAATTAACTCCGAATCTGAGTTTGACCGGGTTTTGCTGGGCTTTGAAGGTGATCAGCTGGCCCTGATGAGCCTTGAGGACGCATTCGGCCTGCGAACGCAAATCAGGTTCTCAAACATTATTCGCAATCCGGAACTTGATCCGGAACTCTTTCGTTTCGACCCGCCTGAAAACACTGATGTAGTGGGCGATTTTGATATCAATAATTTCGAAACGGCTGACTTCGAAGCAGGTGATGTCGAGTGAAAATCGCTGCCATGAAACTCGCAACGGTTGCCGCTGGCGGTGCACTTGGCGCTAGCCTGCGTTACATGGCAGCAGCTGTGACCCATTCTTTAATGGGTGAAAACTTCCCTTACGGGACCATGATGGTGAATGTCCTTGGTTCTCTAATCATTGGATACATGCTGGTTCTTCTCCCTGATGCCGAAGACTCCGTGCCATTTCTTCGTTTGTTATTGATAACCGGTGTTCTTGGCGGATTCACCACTTACAGCGCTTTTTCAATAGAAACCCTGCAGTTGCTCCAGGATGGCCACCTCAACAAGGCTGGCTTGAATGTAGTCCTTACCCTGATGCTGTGTTTTCTGGCAGTATGGGGCGGTTTTTTGCTGGGTCGCGGTATTCATCAATAGACCGTAACGTTACAATGGACCATCTCCTGAACCATTGAATCCACATGCTTGATCCACAATTGTTTCGAACTGATATTCAAACAGCGGCAACAGCGCTTGCTAAACGTGGTTATACGCTTGATGTTGACGCTTACCTGGAACTTGAAGGCAGGCGAAAGGACCTTCAGCAACGACTGGAAGAATTGCAAAGTAGGCGTAATCGCAATGCAAAATCCATTGGCCACGCAAAAGCGAAAGGTGAAGATATCCAGCCCCTCCTGGACCAGGTAAGTCAACTGGGTGATGAACTGGGCCAGCTTGAATCAAAATTCAGGACAGTGAGGGATGAGCAACTGGCATGGCATCTGGAAATGCCGAATATTGCAGACCAGCAGGTGCCGCCTGGTAATGACGAGGCAGACAACGTAGAAATCCGCCAATGGGGTTCAATACCTGAATTTGAGTTCGAGCCCCGTGACCATGTAGAACTCGGTCAGCGTCGCGGCCTGCTGGATCCTGAAGCTGCCGTAAAACTTTCCGGAGCGCGATTCACGGTGCTCAAATCCGATATTGCCCACATGCATCGGGCCCTGGCCCAGTTTATGCTGGACGTGCATACCAGTGAGCATGGATATACCGAGGTTTATGTGCCGTACCTGGTGAATTCTGAAACCATGCGGGGTACGGGCCAGCTACCAAAATTTGAAGATGACGCCTTTGCCACCACCGATGATCCTCCGCTTTACCTGGTGCCGACCGCC
>Ga0114949_10000498_pt1 | contig 21237 bp, 18 predicted proteins | sample N074metaG_FD_83505 | JGI IMG/M metagenome (GOLD analysis project Ga0114949, IMG submission 83505) | Deep subsurface microbial communities from Kermadec Trench to uncover new lineages of life (NeLLi) - N074 metaG | ecosystem: Environmental > Aquatic > Marine > Ocean trench > Sediment | place...
AGACCAAGAAGGAGAGCATCGTCTCCTGGAACCAGGTGGACGCCACCCGGCGCGCGGGACCGATCTCTGAGCTGCCGTCCCTGGTTGGGTTCGTTACCTGGCCACACAAGGACCAGCCGGACATATTCATCATCGAGAGCCCTCAAGAGGGCCCGACCAACAAGAAAGCCAAGCCGTCTATTGGCGGGCACGAAGAAGAAGTCGAGGTCTGGTAGGTGGCTATAACCGTTGCATTCGACGGCGATCTCATGCACGACATGGGCGACGACGACAGCAATACCGGCGTAGCCAACGCCGGCGATGGAGGTGGAGGTGCCGCACCTGGCGCAGACCCGGATTTCGTCTACCAGGGCTCCAACTCAATGGCCAAGAAAGTGGGTACTACTCGGGCCGGCATCGAAGCCGACACGTCCGCGTTTGGCCCCTCACGACTCGTCGACGTTACGGCTCTCGATCGGAATCTGTACTTCTTCAAGATCCAGGCCTCTAACAAGGGCGCCCTGCTGGCCTTCGGGTCCCCGGCTATGCACCTCCAGATAGGGAGTTCAGATAGCACCTTCTCGCAGATTGAAATAGCTGGTAACGAGCCCGAGTTCTACCCGCTCAAAGGTGGCTGGGTAGTCGGTGCCTTGAACCTAAATCTGGCCGCGTTCCAGAGCGACGATATAGGCGGAGGCCCTACGCTTACCGCGATTGACTACTTCGCAGTCCTCTGCGACTTCGGCGCCACGTCCAAGGCAGACAACGTATTCATGGATGCCATCCATGTGGGGCTCGGACACACGCTCATAGGGTCCTCTCCTGATGGGACCATCCAGGACTTTGTGGACTTTGACCAGGGTACCATCGCCAATCGTATGGGCTGCTTTGTGGTCGACGACAGCATTGTGAAGATTCTGGGGATGCACTGGATCGGCCGCGACGAAGCCGCCAGCACCACACTCACGGTCTTCAATGACATCGGCCAGAACATCGTGTTTCCTGACGGGCACTTCGGACCTGGGAACTGCGGATTCAGCTTTGACCTGGGCAATGGCAGCACTGACATCGACCTTAACGCATTCATCATCACCGGTGTCGGCCGCAGCGAGAGGGCCAGGTTTGACACAGAGGACGACGTAGACGCCACTCCCGACGAGATAACTCTCCAGTCGGTCATAGACGCTTTCCGGCCAGGGGACGCCGTCATCGCGCGTAGCCAGGGCGGGACTGAGAGCCCGGGCCTGGTCAATGGGACCCGATACTGGGTCGGCAAGGATATGGTAGCCACACCGACGGGGATTACGCTGCACACTTCTCGGGACGACGCAGCCCTACACAGTGGCTCGGCCGGAGGCACCCCCGTGGCCCTCACGGCCAGCAGCGCCGGCAACGGGGAGATATGGCGGCTCGACAAAGACAACGATACCCGTCCTCAGCTGATCGTAGTTGGAACTGCCGGGGCACTGAACATCACAGGCGGCACGTTCACAGAGGTTGGCAAAGTAACCCTCACCAGCGCCTGTGACGTCGCAAATGGCATCTGGAACAACTCAGAGCAGTGGACCCAGGCTGGCGGGCGAATCGACTCCAACACGTTCAACAACCACAACACCATCGAGGCCGAAGACTTCATCCTTGTGGATGACCTGGCCGACATCGTCGACAACGCATTCGACAACACGGGCGGCCGTGGCCACGCTATACGGGCCACCCAGACAGGCAGCATAGGATTCGTCGGGAATACCTTTGCCGGGTACTTCGCCGTCACCAATCAGCTGCTCCACCAGTTCGACAATACGACCGACGTGGATGCAGGCGCGGATGGGGTCACCCTACCGGCGGGCCATGGGTACGTCACAGGGGACCCGATCGTCTACTCCAAGGTGCTCACAGCAAACACGGCTGTGGGCGGCCTGACAGACGAGACGCTCTACTACCTGGGCAACATCACCGGTGACCAGTTCTCTCTGCACCTCAATGAGGGAGACGCCCTGAACGACAACGCGCGGATCGCGCTGACTGTCGGGACTGGCAACGAGACCCACGCCCTGTGGCCGGCCAACGCTGCCTTCTTCAATGACTCTGGCGGTGCGCTGACCCTGGGCATTAGTGGAGGCGGGGCTACACCCAGTGTCCGGAACGCCCTGGACAGCACCACGGCCGCCGACGTGACGGTGACGCTCACCGTTCAGGTCAACGATGAGAACGGAGACCCGGTAGAAGGGGCCAAGGTCAGAATCGTAGAAACCCCTGATTCTCAGGGCAAGACCCCTATCTCCCAGGGGACTACAGACGCCAGCGGAACCTATACGGACGCGACCTTCGTGTACTCTGGGGACGTAGGGGTGACCGTTAAGGTCCGAGATAAGAGCTTCAAATTTTTCAGAACAACAGGTACTATCGTGTCTACTGGTTTCAACCTGGGCGTCAGGCTTGAATTCAACGACATCGTAGACCTGCCGTAACTCAAGGACGAGAGACAAATGCCTATTGCAGACGACTGGGATTTTAACTATTCGGCCAAGGAACTGAGCCACGTTGACGGCGTGCTCAGCTTCGATACAGGCGGCGGCCGGGCTCCCGTTGTTGGAGAGTACATCATCCAGAATGAGGGGACTGCCAGTCAGGCGATTGGTAAGGTCCTTGCCGTTACCGGAAACACCACCTCTGGAACGCTCACCCTCACCAACGTAGAGGGCCTGTTCGAAGACGACGTCCTCATCGAAGTCATGTCGGAGCTAGGCTTCGACGGCCTGACGGACGTCGCGCCGGCCCTGCAGGGCTTCAACAAAGGCGACGACATCTCCGGTCAAGCCTCGGGCTCGACTATGGAAGTCCGCGCGATCGAATACAACAACGCCTCCCAGACCCTCGGGGCTGGCGGCGGAGGCGGCACGCTCTACGGAACGGCCTTCTCAGGAGCCTTCACCGACGACGAACTCCTGGACAATGACACCACTGGCCAGACCGACGTAGGCGACGCTGACGGCGTAGGCATAGACAATGACGCCGCCCTCACCACCACCCTGGCCAACGGCACCCTCGCCGTGCCCGGCTCCTCACAAACAAACGACTCAGTAATCATCCACTACGACGCCGGCTCCCAGCTCATCCCGGAGCAGGCCGTGGTTCAAGACGGATCCACTGCCGCTGTCGGCTTGGTAGAACAGCAGTACGGCCCGGCCGACGGCTCAGTGGGCTCGTTGCGGATCGTGGACTACGATTCCAACAGTGGGGTATGGGTAGACGACAATGCCCTGGTAATCCAACAGGTTGTCAACTACGACGCCCAGGTAGGTGGCCAGGTATTCTCAGTAGGCGACGTGGTCGTGGGAACGGTCTCCGGCGCCACGGGTCGAGTACTCGCGGTCATCGACGACGGCGACAGCACGGGCCGGATCATCCTGGCCGACGAGTCAGGCACCTGGAACGCAGCCTCTCCTGACTTGATTCAGAAAGACGGCGTGACGATCGCTGAGGTGGAGAACACCACGTTCACCCTGTCGGCAGCCACACTCAACCTGCCGGGCGGTATCCGCACCAACCAGCTTCCCAGCTCCATCGGTGGGGGTGTCGGACAAGGCGGCATCTACGACGCCGGCGACAGCCTCAACATCGTTCGCAAGTCGAACAGCTTTTATACCCTGTCCCAGGACACGTTCGATGAACTGGTCCAGATGGACGACGACGAAGCCCTGGACGCCACGGCGAAAGGCATTGCTTACCAGGTAATTTTCGACTGGGAAGTTCCGGACCTCTCGTTCCGCTTCCTGCGCAAAGGCGCCTGGACAGACACCGACGTGCAGAACGTGTATGCCAACGCCCAGACCCAGGGTGCCCAGAACAAGATCACCGACACGGCCTTCCTGACCGCCACCGGTCAGACATTCCGGCAGCCGCAGCTCTACATCGAGCAGAACGGCGGCAAAATCGACCCGTCATGGGTCGAGGGCCAGATCGATGTGATGATCAAGGTCAAGACGTGGGGAGACACCACTATCATCGACCCGGCAACGCCAGCCTTGGGGCAGCTTATCCCCGGCGGCGACCCGGCGGTGGATGGTAACTTCACCATCTTCAACCGAGAGTTCTACACCTCAACGTACGACGCCACGCAAGCCAACGCCCCCGCGGGCGGTGTGGCCTCTGTGGCCCTCGGTACTGCGCCCGACAACGCTGCAGACCGGAACCCCCAGGGAACGCACACCTTCGCGTACGACGCGGGCTCGGGTGCTACCCTCCTGGTTGGCGAGTTCTTCACCACCACAGTTCTCCTGGCCAATGACCTGAAGGTCGGCCTGGTAGTCGCCCAGACGGGTGGCGCAGGAGCCACGGGCACCATCGAGTACGTGCTGAAGAGTGGCACGCAGTTCGGCGACGGCGATGTCCTGGTAGGCGAGGTGTCTGGAAAGGCATTCACCGTCGACGAGGGTGGCGGCTTCGACTCCACCAACGACGTAGTCGCAGGCTTCTCAGTTGATATCGCCCTCCAGGTGGTTGACCAGGAGCACACGGGCGGCACCTTCACTGGGACATTCTTCCCAGGGGAAGGACTGACCGACGTAGGCGGCTGGGTCGGGATCGTGGTCCTGGCTGACGCCGGCAATAACGTCCTCTACACCGAGACAGTCTCTGGTGTCCCAGATGACTCACTAATCACGGGCGATGAATCAGGGGCAACGGTTGACCCGTCAGCTCACCCGTCCGACGTGGACTTCCCCGGCGATCTGAACAACGGCGAGGGAGCCTTCCAGTACTGTGGATCAGTAAGTGGCGACCTCACCGGCGCCAGCGCGGAGTCGATGCAGAACGTCTACCAGTATTCGAAGTACGTGGCACGGCACGAGGAGGAGACCTACACCTTCAACGGCCCCGGCACTTCCGACGCTGGAACCGTCGGCCAGTTCTTCCGTCGCTTGGTAGACGGAGCTTCTGAAGTTAAGCCGGGTAACCCCGTGGGTGTCTACACTGGATCCCTGTCCCTCGCAGAGGGTTGGTTCCTGGACACGGACTTCATTGACGCGGCGGACATTCGGTCCTTCACGGTTATCGATAAGACGGGCGTCTCACACGCACCGCCGAACCTGCAGTCCCTGGTTATCTCCGGCGTGGCGAGCGGGTGGCGCGTATCTGCATACCGGACAGCTGATCCGGGCACTCAGATAATCCAGCGCACCGAGTTCCAGGTTGGAACGATCGGCACGCACAACCAGGCCCTGGACACCACCATCGAGCTGGACGCGCAGGACCGGTCGGTTAGCCCGACCCCTGCAGACGTACCAGACAGCGGTGTGTTGCGCATCCTGGATCCGAACAACACGGGCAACTACTTGCGTTTCCCGTACAGCTCGGTAGATCGAACCCTCAACGTGTACACTCTGGCGTCGGGAGACATTGAAGCAGTCACTGGAACTGGCGTAGACCTAACCCTCGCAGACAACGCGCACGTCGTGTTAATCGAGGAGCAATCAGCAGGAGCGACGGTCAGCAACACGATCCAGTACCTGGGAGACATAAACATCTTCTACAAAGCTCGCCTGAAGGGATTCAAGCCCTTCCGGGGAACGGGTACCTTCACGAGTGGCGGCGCAACTTTGCCGGCACAGCAGACGCCTGACGCAATCGTCGACCTGCCGTAACCGGAGGTCTACATGGCTGAGCGATCGGACATTACAGTCGATCGTGGGATATTCGACCGAACGTCCCCGAGGATCGTCGAGGTGGAGTCACCCTCCACTGAGTTGATCCTCCAGGACCTGGTCGATACTCTGCGCTCAAACACGCTCCCCGCGGGGGACGCGGACGACACCCTGGACAACATGGACGATGACGCGATCATCGGCGACCAGGCGAACTCCGACGCGGTAGGCAAGATCCCGGTTCAGCCGGGGCTCCAGATTGGCATCATCGCCACCCTCAACAACGCCAAGCTGAGGTTCCAAGCGCGCGGCGGCCCCGCAACTATCCTCTGCACGATCACCGAGGGCGACCTGGTCTCCTTCCTGTCCGACAGAGGTGCCCACACGGGCGGTGACTCCAGCACGGTCCTGATCGACGCCGCCGCGAGCTACATCACCTTCGGGATCGAAGAGAAGGAGCTGGACAAGTTCATCGTCAAGAACATCACCGACGGATCCGAGGCCACCCTGGTCACGATCGACTCGGGGACCCAGATAACGACCGACGGCCTGACCGGCGGCTCGGACAACACCTTCCAGATCGGTGATGAGATCGTGGTGGAGGGGTTCGCTACGTCCCCCATCGAGCCCTCCGCCTTCACCACCGTTGCCTACGCTGTGTCGGTGGCGCCGTCTATCCAGGCCTTCCCGACGATCCAGTCCAGGATCCTGGAAATATGGAAGCTGTTGGGGCTCGACAACACCGACGAGATAACCATCACCCCGTCCGGTGTGACGAGTGAGTCTGGCACCATCACGATTGACTTCACCGGTGACGGGATAAGCAGCACCACGATGGACCGCCAGTGACCATCAGCCCAATCGCCATAGCCACTCACGGCTTGCTCAACAGCCCGCTGAGCGTTGCCGCGGTTCGGGGCCACCTGATCATTGACGACGGCGATGTGCCTATCCCGCCGATTGACATCCGCAACCCGGGCGGAGACAGTAGTGGTGTAAGATGGAAGTCACCGTACGTTATCCAGGATGAGCTGCGCGCTCAGCTGGAGCGAGAAGACGAAGAGATACTGGCTATCATAATGGCCGCTGTGAGGATCCTAGATTGAGTTCACTACTGACCTGCATCAAGAAGGCCGGCAAGGCACTGGACGCCGGCGACGCTGACGTAATCCGGGACATCCGGGACGAGTATCTGGCCGACGGGATGGCCGCTACGGAGGCTGCCGAGGCGGCTATCAGCGACTACCTGGACATCCTGGGCGCTGACCGGACGGAGATCCTGGATGCGGCCAAGAAAGCTGGAGGGGACATTGGCGCGGAGGTGGGGGGCTTCCTGCTCAGCAGACGCAGCTCAAAGGGCCCCTTCAGGCGTACGAAGGCAGGCAAGTACATCGGGGCACCCCCGGGTCTCGAGACGCCACAGGCCGTTGAGGGGCTTATACGGAAGCTGAGGAACCTGGCCAAGGAAGGCGAGGTGGGCCGCTTTTGGTACGAGGAGAGCAGCGACGCCATTATGCAGCGAACTGGAGGGGACCGAGAGAAGGCCCGCAAGGTTGCCGGTGTGCTCGCCATCTACTCCGCCGGGTCTGACCTCAAAGGCGGCACAACCATGGCCCTCCATGCCTGGTCCAAGTTCCAGGCTGGGCACCCCATCATAGTAGGTAAGCCAGACCTAGACGAGAAGGCCCTTAACTGGTTGGTCAACGACGTAATGCCGTCCGAGAGCAATGAGAAGATCCTCAACTTCTACAACAACCTGATGCGCCAGATCTATAACGATCCGAGCTTCGGCCAGAACGAGCAGGGCGTCACCGCTGATAGGTGGATGGCCCGGGCATTCGGATACGACACTGACAGGATAAGAGACGCCCAGTACGAGTTCATCGAGAAGGCCACGCGCATGATTGCCGATCGGCTCGGGTGGGAGCCTCAGCAGGTCCAGGCCGCGATCTGGGTGGCCACCAGGGCCAAGAAAAAACAGAAGCCCGGTGAGTCTCTGAGGGAAGCACTCAAGCGGTCCAAGATGAGCTTCCGAGATACCCTGTCGAATCACGCTGCGCAGATATCCTGGGAGGCCGCCCCTTCGTCCAGCTTGGAGCTGATGAAGGAGGTCCGCAGCGCCCCCATCGAGCAACAGATCGAATTCCAGCTCGCCATTTCTCGAGCCCTCACCGACGAGCACGGTAACGACCTGCTCGCAAAGGAACTTGGCCTTCTCCTGGGCGGCGTTATCGATGGCCCGGCAGCGTGGGCGAGTAAAGTAGGACATGGCGCCCAGTCCGAGGTCCTGGCCCCTAAGAAACACAAGGCTAAGCGAGGAGAGAACAAGGTCGACTCCAGCGTCCGGGAAACCCTGAACGCCTACGCGGATATCATGGGGCTGCTGCTCAGCCAGGACGCGGTTGCATGGCACCGCCCATTCTACAGCGACGCCAAGAAGCGGGCCAACGGGGTGGCCGTGGATCTTGGCCGTGGCATGACTCACAAAGAGGCCAGCACGATCTATCGTCGCATGCGGGCCCACGCACTGCACCTTGGGCTGTCTGTCGACCAGGCCAACATGCTCGCGCCCATCGCCTCTGACAATGGGATGCGGTTCATAAGTGACGACTCGATCGACAACGCATATTTTCAAGGCATGGTCCAGGAGGCCGCCGAGAAGAGACTCAACAACGACTTCAAGTTGGAGCTGTTCGCAGCAGACTCAGAAGTCAGATTCAACGATTGGACGGAGGCCCCCAATGGCCAAGATTACAGGAACAGAATTGCTGACGCGGGACTCCAAGACACCCTTGGGTGGGCTGAAAGTGTCCTCGCCCCACGGATCCGCGCGGTCTATGAAGACTTCGCCCGCCGTTATGGATGGACCCTCCCAGCGGATGCTACAACAGCTGGACGACGAGATGCCTCTCTTAGCAGGCCTCCCGTACGAGCCGACGGAAGAGTAGAGCTTCGTCACTGGAGCCGCGCCCAGGGGATCAGCGTCATCGACCCCCGCTTCCACGGCAAGGGCCAGGCAGGGGACGAGGTAAAGCGCAAGGACTCCGTTGACTGGGTTGACCGCACGTACTATGGCATAGGCGTCGGGCAGCCCGGGGGCTACGTCAAGGAGCGCCAGCTCGGTGACAAGGAGTACATAGCGGCCGTCCACCCGGACGACCTGTACGACATAGCTTCGGATCCCGACGGGTTCTTCCCTGACGCGCGCAAAGAGGCGCGAGGCGCGGATGCTGTCACCCTGGCGGAGAAGATGATCCGGAATGCCGGGTACCTGGGATACTGGCGGGCGCACCCGAGCATGGGCATGATCGCCGCTGTCTTTGAGCCCCTTCACGTCGAGAACCCTGTGGGGGGATCGGCAATCAACCAACCGGGCCAATTTACCGGCCTGATGGACAGTGCCCTGCGCATCTTGCGCAGCGAACTGGAGACTAAGTGGCTGACGCAGGACGCGACCCTAGAAGAGCAGCGGGTCCACGATGCCTACACTTCCGAGCTAATCCGTCGGTCTGAGGTAACCACCACACGCCCCGAGGATGGTATCAAGCACTCCCTCTCCCTGGAGGAGCAGGAATCGATCGACGCCAACCCCACCAGCCCCCAGAGCCAGTGGCTGAAGCTCCAGAGCCTGAACGACCAGGCTGGTGCAGCTGCCCAAGGGCAGAGCCGTCTGGGAATAATCAGCTGGGCGAAGAAGACGTACGCCAACAACAAAAAGTACGTCCTCAAGGCCGTGCCTCTCCGCGCCCTGGAAGACTTCACTGATATGCGTGCAGTCAAGGACTACAGCACCACCGTTAACCGGATGTCCGGCCGCGAGAACGAAATCCAAAACGACATGATGGAGATACTCGACCCGTGGAAGTCATTAGTTCGTAAAGACAGGGAACAAAGCGAACTATTGTCCGGCGTGATGCACGAGAGCACCCTGGCCGGCGTGGATCCCTCTTTGAAATTCAAGGAGATCAAGAGCGAGGGCGCCCTGGATGAGGCCGTCCGGAAGAAGAAGTATCTGGCCCTCCGGCGGGCATTCAAGCAGCTGTCGCCTGAAGCCCAGGACGTGTACGAGAAGGTCCGGAACCTCAACGACAAGCACTACACACAACTCAAGGAGTCTCTGATCGCGCGCATCGAAGCGACCGATATGGAGGACGAGGGATCCAAGTCCAGTTTGATCGCTAGGCTGCGGAAGGAGTTTGAGCGCGGGCACGTAAGCCCCTACTTCCCTCTCGCTCGGTTTGGTAACCACTGGGCCGTCGCCAAGGAGGGAGACAAGGTCCTGGCATTCTCCAAATTCGAGTCCCAGGAAGAGGCTGAACAGTGGCGCAAGGAGTGGAGAAAGGCAGGCGCCGACACCTACGTTGGAAACGATGACGTGTCGTCCGGAAGCATGGGCGGCTTCACCCGGATCGACCCGGCGTTCGCTGCCCACGTTACAGCCCTGACCAAGAACATATCGAACAAGGAAGAAGGGGCCGCCATGGCAGACGCCGTGTGGCAGGCCTACCTGAAACGCCTCCCGGAGATGTCCGCGCGCAAAGCGTTCATCCACCGCAAGGGCGTGTCAGGATTCTCCGGCGACGCCATGCGCGCGTTTGCAGACAACGGTTTCCACATGGCCCGGCAGATCGCCAAGGTGGAGTACGGCTTCACCCTGGAGAAGATTGTCGAGCAAGTAGCTGAAGAGTCCCGGCCACTCGTCAACGAGGGAGACCTGTGGGCCTCCGCTGTTGCCGCAGAGCTGGCCGAGCGCCACACATGGGTCATGGAGCCCCGCGTCGGCAAGTTAGCTGCCAAGCTGACCGGGCTCGGCTTCCACTGGTTCCTGGGAATGAACCCCAGCTCGGCCGCCGTCAACCTGACCCAGACCTGGATCATGGGGCTGCCGATCCTGGCCAGCTACAACAATGCAAACTTCAAAGGGGCCGCTGCCGCACTCGGCAAGGCTTCGATGCAGATGGCAGGATCGCAGGAGCAACGACTCTCCCGGCTCAATGATGAAGAGCGGGAAGCCTTCGAAGAATTCACCCGTATCGGGCTGTTCGACAAGACTCGAGCCGCCGAACTGATCGCTGCCTCGGAGGGTGGGGTGGACGTCACCTCGTGGAGATACACCGCAGCGACAGCGTCTGCGTTCCTGTTCCACAAGGCGGAGCAGTTCAACCGGGAGGTGACCGCCCTGGCCGGCTACCGCATGGCCCGCAAGGCTGGCCTGCGCCACGAGGACGCAGTGCTCCAGGCAGAGCGGATTACGTGGGACGCCCACTTCGACTACTCAAACAAGAACCGGCCGGCGCTGATGCAGAACAACTTCGCGCGCGTCGCGCTCCTGTTCCGCAACTATGGAGCCAACGCCACCTACCGGGTTGCCCGGGACCTGAGAGACAGCTTCAAGGCAGACATCGCACCAGAGGCCCGTAAAGCCGCTATAACGCGCGCTGCCGGAATCTGGATGATGACAATGATGAACGCGGGGGCGGCCGGCCTGCCTCTCGCTTGGCTGGCTGAGATTATGTGGGGCCTGGCCTTCGGTGACGACGACGAGCCTATAGATCCGATGGACGCTATGCGGCTGTATCTCCAGGAGCAGATTGGGGACTCCGCGGCCAACTGGGTCATGGACGGGACGACAGATGCCATGCTGGGGGTCTCGATCTCCAACCGGGTGTCCCTCTCCAACCTGTGGTTTATGGACGCCCCCTATGAGGACCAGCCGGGCAGCGTCGAGTGGATGGCTCACTACGGGGGTCAGGCTTTTGGACCCCTGGGAAGTGCAGTCGTAGACGCCGCCTTTGGGGCCAAGCTGATGTCCCAGGGCGACACGCGCCGGGGACTTGAGAAGATGGTCCCCAACGAGTTGCGCAACGCCATGAAGGCCCAGCGTTACTTGATGGAGGGTGTCAGAACACTCAACGACCAGGTCATTGTGCCCAAGGACGCGATCACCGCCATGGACAGTTTCTGGCAGGCTGTGGGCTTCACGCCGCGGCAGGTCGACCTGGCGTACAAAACCGCACGAGCCAAGAAAGGAATCATGGGCCGGCTGGAGGATCGTAAGGACAAACTGCGCACCAGGTACCATAACGCTAAAACAGAACTTGATCGGCGGGCCGTCATGCGAGATATCGCAGCCTTCGACAAGAAGAACCCAGACGATCCGTTGTCACCCTCCCTGGGAGCCTCCATCCGGACCAGGGCTCAGGCGGGCAAATTCTTCCAGGGCGGCGTACGGGTGTCCCGGAAACTCCAGGGCCGCATGAGCCAAATAGACTTCACAGAGAAAGAAGATGAATGAGGAAGAGATCAGAGCCGTAGTCAGAGCGACGGTCGACGAAATGCTGACATCGATGGGGATGGACCACGAGGATCCGTTAGAGATGCAGCGCGACTTTCAGCACTTGCGTGACTGGCGCGAGGCCTCCGAGGCTGTGAAGAAGAAGGGGATGATGACCCTGGTGGGTATCCTAGTGGTCGGGATCCTGGGGGCGCTCTGGATTGGCTTCAAGGACCTTATCGTCTCATAGCCGGCATATCAGCCAGCCACTTTTGTAGCGGACTTCTATGCGGCCCCGACTGGCTCTGTTGATCAGCGTACTTCTAGCGATTGCATTTGCACACACAGCGTTTTGCCGGTAGTACTCTTCCTGTTTCTTGAGTGCCTCTATGCTCCCCGGTGGAGGGGCTGAGGCGCACCCTGCAACGACAACGGCGAACAGAATCGCTGCTACGCATCTCGATTTTTCCATTTGTCAAAACCTCTCATACCCATGTACCAGAGTGCCGGTCCTGCCGCGGTGGCAAATATCGTCGGCTCAAAGGACACCACAGCTACTGTATCAGTAAATGCGTGGAGGATGCTGGAGACAATGTGGACTGCGAGGTAGCCCCCGGCGAGGTACCAGGACTGCCTGGCGATCATCGGTCGGGTGCGTTTAACCTTTATGTCCGTCGAGTTGAGCGCGGCCTGGTGAGTTTCCTCGATGGCGATCTGAATGTCTCGGTCGCTTTCTACCCGGGCCAGTTCGATCTTCTGCTCACCAATCAGCTGCGTCATATCTAGCTCTTGCTTGAGCCGACGACGAAGATCCTTGTCCGGGACCAGCTGGTCGATGATGTCCCCAACCTTCTCTCCGAGGCCGCCGGTAAACAGGTCGATCGCTTTGTCTAGAAATCCCATCGGTGTACTCCGAATTTACTAATGTCAGGATTATATACGCCAGGGGGGAGAAGAGCACCCCAAGAACGAACCCCAGGATAAAGGTCATGGCTTGTTCAGTAGCTCCAGGTGGCCCAGATCGTTGAATGTCTGGTCCCTGGTGTGGCCATCCCCATCCCAGTCGCCACCCCACCGGAGGTGGTACACGTCGCCGAGGCTGATAGCCGCCGACATGAAGACGCCGGCGATCAGTGCGAAGGCCCGCTCGTCTTTCCAGTCGACCTGGTTGCCGTTGTGGTAGGGGATGAAGTCGATCGCCTGAGAGTAGCGAGTGCCACTGAGCATGTAGTTGTGCTCGGATGTCGGCCAGAGCGTTTTGCTTGCCCCAATCTCCACGAGTTCGTCTTGCTGCTTCTGCCACCGGAAGCCCCAGATGACTCCAAAGTCGATCGGGGTGTTCTGCAGGGCCTGGGTGGCAATCAGGGCCCATCGATCGTCACAGCCGGCCAGGCAGTTCCTGGAACGCGAACCAAAGCTGAAGTTAGGCATCGTGCAATCTCCTGAGTGACTTATTGGATCCGGCCAGGGCTCTGACCTTCTTCTGGTAGGCCCGGAGGGACATGAACTGGCAGGGGTTGTTGAACACGCAATCCTTCACCACCTCGGCCTTCATGGTACCGACCGGGGGGATGGACTGCTTTGCTCTCTGGCACATCTTCAGCTGATAGTGTGCTGTGTCCAGACTCTCGCCCAGATAAACAGCCCCACCGAACATACACACATAGGCCACGAGCAGAGCGATGAAGGCGCCTTTCATAACATCCTCCGCACGTAGTCGACCACCAGGGCGCCTAGCGCGTCGATGCGTCCCCGGGGGGCTTCGACGTAGTAGTCAATGAGTGGGTGGTCTACCCCCGCCTCGCTGGCGTGGGCATCTACTTTAAGGTCCTCGTGAAGAACGGATATGTGGATAACCTTTCCTCCGCGGTCCCGGACCATCTTCGCCTCGTTGTCGAAGCGGACGTCCGTCATCACGATCCTTTCGTACTTGCTGTTGGTGATGCTGCGCCTGGCAAGCTCCACCCAGATGTCGTCATGGACCATGCCGCGGCCCCACTCAGTGCCAAAGGTCTGCGCCAGCTCCCTTGGGGTCATGCTCATACTATGTGAGTTGATTGTCTCTTTCCACTCCTGGCTCTCCCATTCAGGGACCCACCCAAACAAACTGTCCAGCGTCGTCTTCAGCGGCGTGGCAAACGAGATCTCCTGGAATCCGTAGGCCATGCGCAGGGCCTTGGCGCATGTGCTCTTCCCGGACTGCTTTCGTCCGGTGAGCCCCACGATAAACTTGTCCTCACGAACGGTCATCTGTTCATCTCCCTCAATAAGGTGGCACCCTCGCGCCGCTTTTGTTTGAAATAGGTCCGGACCACTTCCACGTCTGCCACCCAGTACTTGCCAATTTTGTAGGTCGGAACTGGGAATGTCTCGGCTGCGATCTGCCTATATATCTGTCGGCGGGTCACGGTGAATATGTCGCAGAGGTCTTCCATGCTCAGGACGTAGGGGTTCTTCTTGAAGTCTGTCTCAGGCATCTCGCACCTCTCTGAGCAGTAGCTCGCGCATACGCTCGGCATTATGCACCCGGTCTTCCCGGTTGGCTACTATCCCGTCGTCCACCGTGCCTTCGGTGGTGATGTGGTGGACCACGCCGTACTTCCCTTTCCGCCGGTGGCCGCCGAACAGGCGCGCGTTGGTTTGTCGGTACAGCTCCAGGTCCTGGGTCTGCCCGAACCAGGCAACGACCTCGCCGGCCCGGTGCAGGTTGAGCCCGTGAGCGGCGCTCATAGGGTGTATCAGCCCGGCGGTTATCCTGCCGGCGTTCCAGTCGTCTTCGTCTTTTGTCTTGGCAATGATCCGGCTGTTTATCTTCTTCTTCTTGAGCGCGGCCAGGATGCGGTCGCGGTCATGGTTGAACCAGTAGATGACCAGGACGGGGGTCTTCTGCTCGATCAGCTCCAGCAGCGCGTCGATCTTCTCGTCGTGGATGAAGTGAACCTCGCGCTCGGAGTCATACACGGCCCCGTTCGCCATCTGCACCAGCTTGCCCCATAGCACGCCGGCGTTGACCGCGCTGATCACCTTGTCCGGGGCCAGCTCCAGGACGTAGTCCTTCCGCAGCTCGGTGTACCGAGCCCGGGCTTTCTTGTCCATGTAGACCGGCACCGAGTTGTACGTGATGGGCGGCAGGTCCAGGTGGTCCTCCTCTCTGAGCAAGTAGACAACGTCCTGGACCCGTTCGCAGATGTCCTCCATCGCCCCCGGCCGTGGATCCCAGGACCACCGGTGGGCGGCGTGATCGGGTGGTATGAACCACCTATCCAGGAAGGACTTCTTGGTGCTCCCCAGGCGCTGGCCGGCATCGAGCAGCATCATCTGCGCCCACAGATGTATGAGGGTGTTGTCGGCCGGGGTGGCGGTCATCTGGTAGCAGCGATCGAAGCCGCTCCTGACTCGAGCCGCGGCTTTCCAGCGTGCCGATCCGCCGCTCCGGCCGCCGGTCTTGAAGGTGGTGGACTCGTCCATTATCAGGGTGTCGAAGTCCATGGGTTTGGACCACCGCTTCCCGGACTGTCGGTACTGGTCGCAGAACCATTTCCAGTTGTCTCGCCCGATCACATGAATGTCAGCAGGGAGGGCCAGCATGGCCGTCCGTTTCGTCGGCGTGCCTATCACGGGGATTATAGATAGGTCCAGGTGGTCCCACTCCGCAATCTCATTTTGCCAGGTCTTCTCGGCGATCCGCTTGGTGGTCACCACCAGGATCTTGTGCAGCTCAAAGGCGTCCCTGAGGCGCTGTAGTGCCGTTTGGACCATCACGGTCTTGCCTAGCCCCATGTCGGCCCACAGAGCCGCTATGGGACGCTCAGCGACGAAGTCGATGCCGTCCAGCTGGTACTGCTCTAGATCAGAGTAGTCCATGGTCATACCAGTCTAGGGTTTCTTTGAACTGCGCCACGCTCCAGCACACATGGACGTGCTGCCCGTGCTTTTCCAGGTCAGCGTGGTCCAGCTCCTGCAGCTTGGACAGCACACCGCCCTCCTGCTTAAACTCAATCAGGACCCAGATGCCTCCCTTCAGGAACCACCGATCGGGGGCGCCTGCGCGGCCCTTATATGCCACCTTCCTGTACAGCCAGCCATTCTTCTTAGCGTAGTCTATGCACGAGTTCTCAATGCTCTTTTCGATGGGCATATCAGTCCTTCCTGTATCGCTTGACGCGGAATCCGTCCGCGGAGAGCGGGAGACCGTCGGCCCACTTTATTGGGCGGCACATGATCTCGCTCATTTCTTTGACGCTGCCCCAGTCTTCCTCGACCTCTGCGCCCAGCTCATCGTGGACGGTCAGCACCAGGGGGTACCCTGCCTCGTCGAGCGCAAGCCCGCCCCGACGCTGTATGTCCGCTGCGGTGCCCTGGACGGCGTTCTCTGTGATCCGGCCGCCGTAGGTGTGGGTTGAGCGAAACTGCCGGGTCTCGGTGTCTATGCCCATATACGTGATGTCTCCGTCCGAGTTGACGAAGGGTTTGAAGTAGGACAGCCGCCGGCCAGAGGGCAGTCGCATGAACAGGAAATCGCCCTGCTTCTTGAACGCGAGCCGACCGACGCTGTAGACCTGCCCTGGATAGTCGACGGCAGCTTTGAAGGCGTCCTGCAGTTCATACCACATAGCGACGATCTTCTTGTTGGACGCCCTCCAGGACCGCACCTTGGCCAGGGCTTCCTCTTCCTCCACGTCCACCCCTGCCTGCTTGGCGCCGCGGATGTATGCGTGGGGGCCTCCCTGGAAGCCACACGCCAGGGTGCAGGTCTTACCAGAGAACCGGACCAGGGGGTGTTCCTTCTTCATTGGTAGGAGCACGCCCTCTACATTCTTGAAATCCCATCCCATCATCTTGGCCGCGGTGTGCTCGTAGACCATTCCGTGGGTTCGGAACACCTCCAGGATATCCTTCTGGCCGGCGAACCAGGCCGTGATCCTGGCCTCGATGGAGCTGTAGTCACAGCAGAGGAGATCGTGCCCTTCGGAGGCGATCAGCATGGCCCGGATGCAGCACGCAAACACCAGGTTGGGATCGTGGTCCCAGAGAGCCATGACCCAGTCAAGGTTCCCCGACAGGATCGCCTGGATCGCAATCTCTGGGTCGATGTCCGGGTGGCCCCGGTACAGGTTCTGCAGCTGGACGATCAGCGACGACCACCGGCCTGTGCCGGCGCCGTAGTACAAAAACATCCCGCGCAACCTTCCATCTATCATGACAGATCGAAGTATCGCTTCAAATTTACTGACGGCCTTGCCGGCGTGGCTGCGGCGGATCTCGAGGATCCGGCGGACCAACTGCTGGCCGGGCTCCGTCTTGTTCTCCAGGAATTCCAGGTACTCGTCTATCGTGGGCGCCTGCAGGTCAGGGATGTAGACGCTGTTGTCGTGACAGAACTCCTTCAGCTTTCCGGTCTGGGTGGGGTTGAGCCCGAACGTAAGATCCTGGCACTCCACCTCCAGCCGGCCCTTCCACTCGTCGATCATGTCCTGGATGATGGTCGCCGTTTTGACGTCCGCGCGTATGCCGCGGTCGTTCATCCGCTGGTCAAGGTCGTGGACCCGGCGCTCCAAGGGCGGCAGATCGGGGAGGGCGTGGTCCAGAGACCGCTCTGTCAGCACGTCGTCGATGCAGTACCGGTACAGGGCCGCGAACTTCTCGGGATACAGCTCCGGGGTGTGTCGAAAGTTGGGGTCTTTCTTGCTGGGCTTTTTGGGCTGCGTCAGCTGCTGCATTATCCGCTTGCCCTCCTCGTCCTTCTGGTGGGGCAGCGCCAGGTGGTAGGCTGCGTCTCCCAGTTTGCGAGGCAGGCCCATGGCCGCCGTCTTGGCCGCGGTGCAGGTCCACTGCTCTATTTTGGTGAAGGGGAAGCCGATCGCTGCCCCGGCGTGGCCGTTCAGGATCGTGCGTTCGAACTCGGCGTTGTGCGCGCGGAACTCATTCTGTAGGCGCAGGTCCTCGGGGCACCCGACCCCCCAGTGGATGACCCCCGGCACATTCTCAAATATCTCTATCCAGTGGCTGCTGGTGCAGTCTGCCGCCGGTATCCAAGTGGCCACCGGCCCGTCGTCGATCGCATAGCAGAGGACCAGGATCTCACAGGACTCATGCTCGGCGTATCGGTGGAGCCCGACGCCCTTGGGGTTCTTCAACTTCAGCTCGTCGAAGGTCTCTATGTCTACGTGAGCTACCAAATTGCACCAAATTAGTAGGTTGTTAGTAGGACGGGTTGTAGGGCTGGGCCTCCAGCTCTTTTATCATCCACCAAACGGCGTCCCCCATCCATTTGGGGTACCCCTTTCTGTACATCAGGGACAGCACAGTGTGAAGTTCATTGTAGTGTCTCCTCTCCACTTCGGTCATGTCCGGTATTTCCCGTTGATCATGTTGATTAGGGTCCGCTTGCCGTTGCCGTAGATGAGGCCGTGCGTCTGCAGCCAGCTGCTCGGCCCCTGGGCATAGTCGAGCCCCAGGTACGACGACGTGCCGCCGCGGTGGTGGCCTTCCTCAATCCCCGGGCTGTGGCCGTGGCCGGACGATACAAGCACGCCCAGCCGGCTCAGGTTCTTGATGGATCCGCGGGCCCCGTTCGGTCCCTGGTCACCGTGCAGGCTGCACTCGATGCGCCCGATCATGAAACTATCATTTCTGCTCAGGGTACGGATGTTCTTCTGCTTTCGCAGGTTGACCCAGTAGTTGAACGGGTCAGGGGTGGAGATGCCCGTCGGCAGCATCTCGGTCCCGTTGAGCATCGCCATGGCGGTCTCAAGATAGAACCAGGCATTGTCCGGATCCTGCCGCCAGTCGGTGTCAGCCACCCACCGGGAAAGGAAGTTGTTGTGGTTGGAGCTGACGACGACGCCCTTGCGGCCGTCCAGTACCTCGATCAGCCAGTCGATCGTCTCCTCCACCTCTTTGTGTACCAGGTGGTAGTCGGTCAGCCGCTTCGCCAGCGCGGCGAAGGGGTTGCCTCGGTGGTGGGGGTTGCAGGCCATGCCATCGAGCAGATCGTGGAACACGACATACTCAGGGTTGTACCTTTTAACCATCCCCTCGGAGCCAAATGTTGCTTTGATGACGCTCGGATCGGAAACCCGGTAGTGGATGTCTCCCAGGATCAGTCCGAGTGCCGAGGGTGCTTTGCGGTGCTTCCCGGTCGGAAGGTACTCGGTCACGTCGTCGATGAAGGACCCGTCGTCCATGGCCTGGATCTGCCGGAGGTGGAACGTGCTGCCTTTGATTTCGACAGTAGCGGCGCCGAACATGTGGTGGAATTCGCCCAGCTTGCCGGCCTTCGAATCGGTGTAGTTCTTCCTGGTCACCGCGCCGGTGGTGGTCAGGATCTTGGGCATCTTGTTCTGCGGCGTGGGGATGGTTTTGAGCTGCAGCTTGGTGTGCCCCAGGATGCCTGACTCGCCGTGAGTGATGCCCTCAAATCCCGTCAGGGGACCTGACGCGGTGGGCCGGGTTTTGATGTCGCCCAGCAGCACCAGGTTGGGGCACAGCTTCTTGCGCTGGTTGTAGAGGTAGGGCTGAAGTTCGGGCGCCCACACCTCCTCGTTGGATTGGCTGGCCGTCCAGATTGAGGTGGGGTTCTTGTAGCGGATAGGGATGACGATCAGCTCCGCGCCGGTGTGCTTGCAGTAGCCCTGGAGCGCGGCGAAGAAGCCGTCATGTACTGGGGTGGCGTTCTGCGCGGCCGTAATAACAAAGCGTTTGGCGCCGCCCAGCTTTCGCTTGTACTGGGGGTTCCGGGTGGCCGTTTTAGCCTTCCCGCTCTGCGTCTGGACGCGCGGATTCAGGGGGTTGGTTGTGCTGTAGCAGTACCCGCCGGAGGAGCCGTGATCGGTCCAGTCTCTGCAAACCCACCTGGGCTTGCCTGACTGGGCGTGGCTGCCTCCATACTTGAGGCCCTCGGCCTTCCCGCAGTTGGGGCAGGGGTAGTTCTTATTCAGGTCCAGTTTCTTCATGTACTTCTCCAGAGAAAAGGGCGACGCAGCCCCCCGGGGGGAGCTGCGCCGATAGTGCTGGCTAGAACGGTTGCTCGTCCTCCTTTTCGTCTCCCTGGGAACCCAGGTTGTCAAAGTCGATCTTGTGATCCGGGCGAGTGGAGAACTTGTCTCCGTCGTCGGAAAACTGGACCGCGACCAGGTTGGCATTCACACGCTTGCCGTGCTCGTTGTCCTGCGTCCACAGGCTTATCCAGCCAATGCAGATGCAGCCGGCGTAGGGTGCGCCGGGTGCGTTCTCAGCCACGGGGGCTCCTGCCAGGTTGATAACCTGGGGCGGGCTGGATTCGCTGGCACTCACGACGAATTTGGCCAGGTACTCTTCGTTGACCTGCTCGTCCTCGTCATCAGGCTGCTCGTCCGGGTACTGCGTAAAGCAGTAGCCCTTCATCTTCCCCGGGCCCGACGGCCAGTGGTCCTTCTTGAGCACCTTGGCTACCGCTTTGATCTCGGCGGCTGCGTCGCTGTCGGACTCGAGAATGAAGGATGCCTGGTACTTACCAGGGGCATCCACCGCGGCGCTTTTGTGGCGTCTCGGTTTCCACAGGGAGGGGTAGGAAAGTCGTGCGTCTACGACCTTGATTAGATCGGAAGTTGGCATGGTAGATCTCCTGATTTACCGGTTTACGAAATTACGAAATTAGCGGAGGTAGTGTCTCATGTACGGCAGGTCTCCGCAACCCACACGAACTTATGTCAGATCCTCAAATGAAATTTCTTGTATGACAGACTCGCGCTTATCGTCTCCCGGCGCGACGACCGGCTTGCCCTTCGACCACTCGACGTGGCCGCCTTTCTTGCTGGGGTCCTTCATGAAGGCATGCTTCTTCCCCAGCAATTTCTCTGCATCAACGGGACTTATCAGGACCCGCGTCTTGTACCGCTGCTCTGCCGACAGGCCGGCTCGGGCCAGGGCGCGATCTGCGCTCTTGTCGTCGTCATAGGCGCGAGTGCGCTTGCCGCGGACCAGCTTGTAGTCCCCAACTTTTTGCCGGGCCTCAAGCAGCCGCTCGACTTCGGCCTTCTGTCCCTTGGCCCAGGCGATGACATCGTCCAGGTGGGGGTAGATAACGGCCAGGTCCTCGGGGTCCAGCAGGACACGATCCTCATCGACGTCCATCTGGTCAAACGGGACCAGGTCCAGGGTCCACTTCGCCCTGGCCTTGCACACGTTCTTAACGCGGCACCAGCGGCAGTGTGTTCCTGGGTTGAATGGGGGCCGGGGTTCCTTGGCGATGATGGCGGCCTGGCGGGGGATCTCGGCCCACTCCTCCAGGTCGTCCTTGCTGATCTCCCACTCATCGACATGGTCCAGCCGGGGCTGGATGATCCTCAGGGTGAGGCGATC
>Ga0114949_10000505_pt1 | contig 21085 bp, 24 predicted proteins | sample N074metaG_FD_83505 | JGI IMG/M metagenome (GOLD analysis project Ga0114949, IMG submission 83505) | Deep subsurface microbial communities from Kermadec Trench to uncover new lineages of life (NeLLi) - N074 metaG | ecosystem: Environmental > Aquatic > Marine > Ocean trench > Sediment | place...
AACGCACAGTCGTTGAGAATACCAACAGCCTCTTTGTCGCGATAATCACCGATGTTGCAAGGGTTCGCGCTCGTTTGCGGGGCATCGAATCCAGCCGGACTGCGCTGGAAGCAACACAGACGGGTTATGAGGTAGGAACAAGAAATATTGTTGACGTTCTGCGCTCACAACAGCTCCTATATCTCTCCCTGTTTCAGTATGCCAGCGCACGGTACCGGTACATCAATGATACTTTACTCCTTAAACAAGTTGTTGGTACTCTTTCGCCTGAAGACGTATACGATTTAAACAAATACCTCATTTCGACCCGGACCGTTGACCAAATTACGCCAACAACAAGATAGAGAGTCGCAGTTTAAGTAGGTAGCAGTTTAAAAAGAATAGCAGTTTAAAAGTCCCGCAGTTCAATTGAACTGTTTTTGAACGCGGGAATCCAACTTAGAACTTAGAAACATCGAAACTCTATGAGAATGAAGTGTGGGAATAAAGTGTGGGCATGATGTATAAATGGATGACGGCCATTATCCTGGTGATAACATTGGCCACGGTGGTTGCCGCACTCAGCCGGAACAATGTGAACGAGGCCTCGAGTTTACCCGTCGCATTGTCGCCCGATGGAGCCACTATTGATCAGACCAACCTGCCTCATCTCACTTCAGGCGAAAGTAACAATATATCCGTATTCAGTGCTGTAAGCCCCTCTGTGGTGTTTGTCACCAATACCCAACTGCGAAGACAACGCTTCTCCCTAAACGTGATGGAAATACCCAAAGGCAGTGGTACCGGATTTGTCTGGGATGAGAGCGGATTGATCGTCACTAACTTCCATGTTGTCTATCGCGCCAACAAAATCAAGATTACATTGCAGTCCGGCAAGACGTACATTGCCGAAGTTGTTGGGGCCTCACCGGAAAAGGATATTGCCCTGCTCCGGATTGACGCGCCAGATGAAAAGCTAAAAGCGATACCGCTGGGTGATTCCAGCACACTGTCCGTTGGCAGAAAGGTCCTGGCTATCGGCAATCCATTTGCGCTGGATACAACCTTGACCGTTGGCGTCGTCAGTGCACTCGGCCGTGAGATTAAATCCATGAGCAACCGTACGATTAAAAATGTAATCCAGACAGATGCGGCAATTAACCCGGGTAATTCTGGCGGTCCCTTACTGGACTCTATGGGTCTGTTAGTCGGGGTCAATACAGCAATATACAGCCCTTCAGGCGCGAGTGCAGGTATTGGTTTTGCAATTCCCGTTAATACTATCAAGGCAATTGTCCCGCAACTACTTGAGTATGGCCGACTCTACAGACCCATACTGGGCATTGAGACCCTCACCGACTACTGGGCGAAACGCCTGCGAGTCAAGGGCGTGGCGATCCTTTCCGTGAAGGAAGGTTTCCCTGCACAAGGTGCAGGAATGATAGGTGTGCGTGAGGATCGACGGGGTAATATACACCTGGGTGATGTGATTATTGCCATTAATGATGAGCCTGTAATCAACGAAGATACATTGTTATCATTGTTGGAACAGTTGGGCACAGATGAGGTCGTAAAAGTAACGACTTTGCGAAACGAAGAAATATATAACTACGAGCTTACTCTAAAATCTCCTGATTCTTGAAATCAGCTGCGCCCGGAAGCGAATCGGAATTGGAAACCGCCCCAAGGGAAACAAGAACAAGAACAAAAAAATTAAACCATATGTTACTTTCTTTACTAACAGACGAACAAAAAGAAGCCTTTTTCTGCCTGGCGCACGATGTCGTTGTCTCAGATGGCGATCTCACGCCCGGAGAGCAGGCGATGATGGAAGAAATGCGAAGGGAAATGGGACTCGACGGTGATTTTGAACCCCACTACCTGGATGTTGAAGGCATGGAACAACTCTTCGACACAAAAAAAGCCAGAGCCACCGTATTAATCTCCCTGATTCGACTAGGGTATGCCGATGGCGCATTTGAAATTGAAGAACAGAGTTTCCTGAAGGTCCTTTGCAAGACATTCGAAATTTCCGAGAACGAATTCGTGCTCATCGAAAACTGGGTTCGTCGACTCATCGCACTTGAGCGCGAAGCCAACGCCTTTTTTTAACAATTCTGCCCAGTAGGCTCAGGAAATATTGAACCATCAAGTATTAAATATTCTACAGCCGCTTCTTGTTTTCGCCCTGCTCACCCTGACAGCGGCATGTACAACGACTTTGGAGGAGCCTTCAGCGGCTCGTAATAAGGAGCCTTCAGCGGATAAAGAGCCTTCAGCGGCTCGTAATAAGGAGCCTTCAGCGGATAAAGAGCCTTCAGCGGCTCGTAACAAACAGCAAGAGCCATCTTCAGAACGGCTAATAGCAACGGCCCCTGACAAGTGGAATCTTGTCTATCAACTGAATAACAACTCGTCTCGACTATCTGATTACGTCCCACCCGGTGAAACTGACGAGTTATGGTCTACGAAACTTTCGTTCGAATCCTTTCGGGACATGGTTGACATGGACCCGATACAAATCTTGTTAGCCGAGGCAGCTAACGACAATGAGCACTGCAAGTTCATTCAACATTTCAGTCTTTACTCCGGATATGAAAATGACTACCCGTCATCTGTTCGGCTTTTCTTCTGTGGTGAGAACACATTCGTCAATAAGGGTGAAATAAAAATGGTGAAAGCCATCCGGGGCGACGACTATTTTTATCTCGTAAAAATATTAAAACGAGTGGAACCATTTGAGGCCAACCAGCCAGATTTCGCGGAAGAAGAAATTGCAGAATGGTCCAGCTATCTCCGCAATATCACACTATGCAACACGAGCAAGCCAGACCACCCATGTCCAGCCAACTGAGTTCCAAATAGCATTGCCAGATTCAGATTTCGCCCACACATAATCGGGCGATTGACGATTGTCTGTACCAGTCCAGGTATTGAAAATAGGGAAGTCATTACCAGTACCCAACCACCATGAACTCCTGGTTAAAGAAAATTCTGTACGCCTTCCTGCCGGGTACCTGCATACTCTGTGAAACACCCAGCCTCAGGGCGCTGGATCTTTGCGCCAACTGTGAATCAGAACTCCCCTGGCTCAATAATCAGTGTTTGTTATGCGGCATCCCACTACCTGAGGGCAATACGATTTGTGGCAAATGCCTGCTGATAAAACCCCCGTTTACCCAGTGCTACAGCGCTTTCATCTATGAATATCCAATTGATCGGCTTATCCTGGAGTTCAAGGAAAACCATAAACTCTTCATCGGAAAAATCCTGGCAACCTTGCTGGTCGAGTCCTTCCCTGAAGGATTTGCACCACCTGATCTCCTGGTTCCAATACCCCTGCACAAGTCGAGCCTCAGAAAGCGGGGCTTCAATCAGTCAATCGAAATAGCAGAGGTACTTTCAGATACCTGGTCGATACCAATCGATACAAGAAATTGCAGGCGAATAGTGAGGACACTGGAACAAAAATCCCTTCATGGAGAAGATCGCATAAGGAATATGCGCGGCGCCTTTACAATCGATGAACCCTACAATGGAGAGCGCATCGCGATTGTCGATGATGTGGTCACGACAGGCGCCACGGTATCCGAATTCGCCAGGCTCATCATGTCAGAAGGGGCTGGCTCTACAGAAGTCATCTGCCTGGCAAGAACACCCGCTTGACCCGACCCTGTGGTAAAATCAAAAACTATTTTCTTCGCGATAGACTTATGGATTGGCAACTGATAAATCTCAACACCGATTTTTCTGCAGGGGTTACGCCGCCGCAATCATTCAACGAGAGTTTTCACCTTGTAATTTCAGATGACGAAGTCCTCTCCATTGATGGTGTTTATCCCTGGCGCCCATTAGACCAGGATGAATGGCGATGGTTGGGGCTGACCGAAGTTGAAAGCCACTACCTGGGAAGCGTCAATGGCATCCCCGTTTTCGCCAATGAGGTTGATCCTGACGCAGACAACCCGGACGGTTATGAATTCTCCACCCTCTGGAATTTCCTGAGCCAGGTGGATCAATCAGTTTTTTATTTAATTGGCCGCGCGAAGCAAATTGTCGAGTGGCACAGAGACCATCACTACTGCGGCAAGTGTGGCCAGGTTACTTCATCATCCGAAAATGACCGCTCCAGGAAATGTTCTGCCTGCAACATTATGTTCTACCCCAGACTTTCACCATCCATCATTGTTTGCGTGAATAAGGGTGAGGAAATTTTGCTAGCCAGGAACGCCAAAGCACGAGGAAATTTCTACAGCACAATTGCCGGTTTTGTAGAACCTGGCGAATCAATCGAAGAAACAGTGCACCGGGAGGTTTTCGAAGAGGTAGGTATCAAGGTGAAGAACCTTCAATATTTTGGTAGCCAATCCTGGCCATTTCCAAACTCTTTGATGCTCGGCTTTCATGCAGAATATGAAAGTGGAGAGTTTGTTCTTCAGAAAGAGGAAATTGCTGATGCCCAATGGTTCCACTACACCGGACTCCCAAACAAACCAGCGATGGTTTCAATTTCCGGCTGGCTGATAAATGACTTCATTGAGAGGACAGAAGCTAATACAGGCCGGAATAAAGAATAGTGACAGGGGCAGCAGGGAGACCGGTCAGGAATGGAATTTTGGTTTGTCTGATCTGGATCGTTTTTTATTCTACTCCCGTCACTGCAGATGTGGCCCGAATTGCAGTTGCCTCAAATTTCAAACCCACCCTCGAAAAATTACTCGCCGCCTTTTCAGTTGGTACGACACACCAGTTTAAAATCAGTTCAGGATCAACCGGCACGCTCTATGCGCAGATTACAAATGGTGCGCCCTTCGATATTTTCCTGGCCGCTGACCGGGCGAGCCCCGCACTCCTGGAGAAAAGCGGGGTGATAGAACCTGGCAGCCGGTGGACCTATGCTATTGGCCAACTGGCACTGTGGGTACCAGGCGCAGGCTCACAGGTCGATGGGTTGTTTTTGAACGGCTTTGATGGAACGCTTGCGATTGCGAATCCGGAAATTGCACCCTATGGTATTGCAGCGATGGGCCTGATAGACAGGTTCGACAATCAACATTTTAGGGTTGTTAAGGGCAACAATGTAGCCCAGGCATTCCAGTTCGTATTCACTCGCAACGCTGCGGCGGGCCTGGTTGCCTTGTCTCAAGTCAGAAATAGCCATATCGATTCCAGGTTCTTCTGGATAGTCAGCCAAAACTATTATGATCCGATAGAACAACAACTCGTCATACTAAAACCAACAGACGCCGGTCGCGAATTTGTTAACTTTCTTGCGACAGATGAAGCCGGTTCCATATTATTAAACGATGGTTACGCCAGGCCCGGACACGGGAGAGATTCAAGGCTATGATCGACCCTGATCTGATCTCTCTTGCCATCACCTTGAAACTGGCCACTGTAACAACTGTAATTTTGCTGATTATCGGTACACCGCTCGCCTGGTGGCTGGCACGCACTAATCATGTTGCTGGATTCATACTTGAACCGATTGTCGCCCTTCCCATCGTTCTGCCGCCGACGGTCGTCGGGTTCTACCTGCTTATCTTATTTTCGCCGGATAGTGCATTTGGCGCGGCGTGGGTCTCACTGACTGGCCACCCATTGGCATTTACTTTTGAAGGACTGGTACTCGGCTCAATTATTTATTCACTGCCGTTTTATGTGCAACCGCTACAAGTTGCCTTTGAAAGTGTAAGACAGGATTTACTGGATGCCGCAGCAACCCTGGGAGCAGGCCCCCTGGATCGATTCTTTAACATTGTTGCGCCATTATGCAGAACCGGATTTGTTGTCGCGGCAACCCTGGCGTTTGCGCACACTGTGGGTGAATTCGGGATCGTGTTGATGATTGGCGGCAACATTCCCGATGAAACCCGTGTGCTGTCAATCGCGCTCTTCGATCATGTGGAAACCCTCCAATACCAGCGTGCTCACCTCATGGCAGCAGGATTACTTGTATTTTCCTTTTTCCTTTTACTCATTGTGTATACGCTTAACAGAAGGTGGAAGAAACAAACACATATGCGGGTAAAGAGCTGACATGGAAATCTCTGCCAGCGTTCACCTCACCCGCAGTTCCGGTTTCATACTGGATGTTGATATCAACATACTACCCACTGGTATCACTGCACTTTATGGTCCATCCGGTTCTGGCAAATCAACACTGCTAAGGCTCATCGCTGGACTCGAACGCGGAGATCGAGGAGATCGTATTCGAATTGTTTCGGGAAATGAGGTCTGGCAGGACGGTTCCAGTTTCACAGCGCCAGAACACAGAGGTATCGGATTCGTCTTCCAGCAACAGCAGCTATTCCCTCATCTTACTGTGCAGGGAAATTTGCAGTTTGCGATGAAAAGGCAGCATGTACAGAATAATATCGATACCAGCCAGATCTATGAATGGCTGAACCTGCACCCGCTATTGAGCAAGAAAATTGACCAGCTATCCGGAGGAGAAGCACAAAGAGTCGCCATGGCCAGAGTCCTGCTAAATGGTGCGAGGTGTATATTAATGGATGAACCCCTGGGATCAATTGACGTTAGGTCCCGGTCACGTATCCTGCCTTACCTGGATCGACTACGCAGGAACCTGAAGATCCCCATGGTCTATGTTAGCCACTCATTTGACGAGATATCCTACCTCGCAGATTACCTGTATGTGTTGAAAGAAGGGAAAGTTCATGCAAAGGGTCCCCTCATGGAACTCAGTTCAGATCTGGAACTCGCTTCGGGCCAAGGAGAGTCAGCTGCAACTGTCATTCATTGTACTGTTTCAAAACATGATCCTGAATTTGGTCTTAGTGAGCTGAACTTTGAAGGAGCAAAGATATTCGTCAATGCAGAAAATTTTCAAATTAATGATTCAGTCAGGGTCAGGATTCCTGCAAGGGACGTCAGTATTGCTACAACCAGGCCGGAAAATTCAAGCATCCTGAACATACTTAGAGTGGAAGTTGTTTCTCTTGAAGAAAGCCCCGGTCCTAGCCTGCTCATAAAATTGTGCCGCAATAACCAGTTTCTTCTTGCTAGAATCACCCGAAAGTCTCTTCGCATGCTCGGTCTGGAACCAGGTCAATTCGTTTATGCGCAGATCAAGAGCGTCGCACTTCTGAACGAAAACGTGGCTGATTGATAAAGTGATGGAAACTTACTTTGCAAAACAGCAAACGGCCCGCACAATTCACCAGAGACACATTCACAAGAGACATAAACAAGCTTGCAGCTTATGACAGAGACACCCATGGACGACCAACATCCTTTTTCCAGGCTGACGCCAGATTTCATCATGGATGCAGTTGAGAGTGTCGATTATCGATGTGACGCTCGTATTCTCGAACTCAATAGTTACGAAAATCGTGTTTACCAGATTGGAATTGAAGATTCAGACCCCGTGATAGGCAAGTTCTATCGACCGAATCGGTGGAGCGATGAGGAAATAATTGAAGAGCATGAATTTACCCAGGAACTACTGGATGAGGAAATTTCTGTTGTTGCACCAATGGTTCTGCAAGGTGACACGACCCTGGTTCATTACGATCAATTCCGATTTGCCTTGTACCCACGTCGTGGCGGAAGGGCCCCGCAAGTTGATGACCTGAACTGCCTCGAGATTCTCGGGCGGTTCATTGGCAGAATTCACAGCGTAGGTGCCCGGAAAAAATTCCAGTACCGCAAAAATATCTCTCTTGAAGAATACGGGACCCAGACTCGACAATTTTTGCTGGAAAACAACTTTATACCTAACGAACTGCTACCCGCATACGAATCGGTGTCGATTGGTTTACTGGAGAATCTTGAGCAGGTTATTACTGCCCTCCCCTACCAGTCAATTCGACTACATGGTGATTGCCATATGGGTAATGTCTTGTGGCGCGACGACATCCCCCATTTCGTTGATTTTGATGATGCACGATCAGGACCGGCCATTCAGGACCTATGGATGATGCTATCGGGAGAACAAGCCGAGCAATCTATTCAAATGTCGACGATCCTCGAAGGCTACCAGGACTTTTCAGATTTTGACTACACGGAGCTAAGATTGATCGAGCCAATGCGTACACTTCGCATTATGTACCATGCTGCCTGGCTGGCCCGCAGGTGGGATGACCCGGCATTCCCCCGTGCCTTTCCTTTTTTTAACACGGAGAGATACTGGTCTGATCATATCCTGGAATTACGCGAGCAGTGGGCAAAACTGAGCGAACCCACGCTGCAAATCTTCCCCTAGCAGGCTGGGAACTGCTCACCATTTACGGCTGAGCCAGGTCGCCTCACCCGTTAACTGCGGATTCGGCACCGCCAGCTTAAGTTTATTGACCACCGGGTTTGCATACATCTTCAGCCATTGGTCACGATCGTTCTCAGCACATGCTTTTAACCTGGTTTCATAGATCTTAACATCGCCGATTTCAATCGTATCCTTCACTTTCAACCAGGCTTCGCGATAGGAATCTTCCCTGATCTGGGACAATGCCCAGTAGTTAATGGAGTAAAGCTCGAGGTGACCAACCACCTGCCGGTCAACCTCGGCTGCAACTTCTTCGGCTGTTGTAAAATTCTCACCCAGCACGTCCCCTAATCGTAGCGTCACCCTGCCCTTGAAACCTGAAAGTCCCTGAACAAGATTTAACAAATCCTCCCCCTCAGCTTTTTGGTACTCTCCCGTTTCGCAGAGAGAAGTGAGCTCCCTTGCCTTCACGGCATCACAAGGATCGAATTCGTAGGCCAGAGACATGGGCATAACTTTCATGTTTCTAATTGTTTCACCCAATTCACGCTTTCGATTACACAGTGTCAGCATTTTTATTACAGCAGGGTCAGTCTGGTCGACACCATCTTTTGCTCGACCTTCACTTTGAGCAATCCACACGGAATTACCGCTGAGCAGTGACGACTGAATATAGGTTGATGACTGCATCAGTGCCGCATATACCTTTCGAGTACCCTCCTCTGATCTGCGGATAAAAAAACTCTTGTTCAGCTTCATCAGGTCAGTCGCAAATTGTCGCTGAATCAGATTATCGCCAACAGCAATTCTTACGGTCTCGAGTCCCGAGTGAAACAGCGCATAGTTCAACAACATCGAATCCCCGGCAATATCACGATGATTGCTTATAAACAGATAAGCATCGCCAAGTTTAAGTTTTTCAAACCCGACATATTCAAATTTTGTAATAGACGCGGCGATCAAACGACTGACATAAAATTCGACGACTTGCTGGAAGCCTTCAACCGTGGTCACACTATTTAATTTCTTACCAAGGTATGACTTCACAATGATTTCACCCAACCAGGGCAATACGCGTTGCAACCGCGGCGATTGCCATTGCCCAATGAAACGGAGGAAATCTTTTTCATGGAGCAGCCGGTTGATTACACCGGCGACTTCATCATCTTCGTAAGGTCGTATATCGTCGAAAGAGTTCATTTCTCTAAAATGCTGTATTTCCCGGTGACATTCTACTTGTTCTTAAGTCCTATGGCCCTACAATCCTGCAAGTCCGGTAGAACGCGAACTGCACCTGTCTGAGTAGGGTCCAATTAATTGCAGCTACAACCTTCGATTATGCTGGCTTGCAACTGGATTCAATGACCAGATTTGTGACCAGGCACCCTATTCCTGTCCCCACTGGACGATCAGGAATGCCCCGACGCCAATCAGCAGAATGAACACCAACCTGCGCACTAACTTGTCGGGAACACGATGAACGACTCGACCCGTTAGCATCGTTACGATAACGACAACCGGTATGGACACACCTGCGAGCATCAAGACACTGGTGTTCAGATGACCACCAATACCCGCTATGATCGTCCGCCAGAGTGTCGAAACAGCAAATATGGCGAGTAGAGTAGAACGGATAATGTTCAACTCAATGGGTTGCCGGTACATAAAGTAGGCCAGCGGTGCGCCACCTGCACTATAGAAACCCGCGATCAATCCGCCCAGCAAACCACAGGAGCCAATCGCCAGCTTTGAGGATTTGTTCTTGTAGGGTGCTGGTGTAATCATCAGCATGACTCCGGCGCCAATTATCACAAAACCAAGCAGTACCTTGAGCAGGTTGTAGTATTGGACACTAAAATAGTCCAGCAGAACAAACCCTACTACCAGTAGTGGTACTAAACCCATTGATACCCATTTTAGATAGTGAAAATCGATATGCCGGTGATTATGCCTGAGGGCGACAGCCGCATTGGCAAGTGAGATGAAGCTGACGACGGCTGCAGAAAAGCCGATCTCGGCAATATCGAGTGCAGTGACACCGGCTATAATTATCAAGCCCATTGCAAATCCCGTAATGGTCTGCACAAGGGCGCCGCCCACCACAAGGACCAGGAACAATATTATGTTAATCTCGGACACAGAAATTCTACCGGGTTATCGGGGCACGTGGAAAATGGAAAGTTATTTATCAATCCGTCCCGGCATTATTGTACCTGAACCATGAGCCTGCTCTGGGTAAAAACTGCTCACATTCTCTTTGTCATTGCATGGATGGCGGGTCTGTTCTATTTGCCACGGATTCTCGTGCATTATGTCGAAGGCAAAGATGCTGGTGAAGACACCAGGCGCCTTGTCATCATGGCAGAAAAGCTCTTCAAGTTTTCATGCCTCATGGCTGTACTCGCCATCATACCCGGCATGATACTCTGGCTGGGTTACGACATAACGGGTGACTGGTTACTGATCAAGTTGGCCCTTGTTATTCTTCTGATCGGCTACCAGGTCCAGTGCTTCCGATATCTCCGGCAAATGCGCAGGGACGAGATCATTCAATCATCAATTTTCTTCCGGTTCTTCAATGAATCAGCGCTGATCATTGTCATTCCCATTCTTATCATGGTGGTTGTGAAACCCTTCTGAGAAATGCGCCTTTAAAATTTCTGGGACGAAAACGACAGAAATCCCCGACACATACGTAAGAATGCATAAGAACATTTAAATTTGAACACAAATTCTCAACCGAAGGAGAAAACCATGCAGTATTTGACAACAAAACTGGTCGCGTTTGTACTCATCAGCAGCGTATCCACTACCGCAATTGCCAACAGAGACGGCAGCAGGGCTGTCACCCGCCTGGATACAGACGGAGACGGCCTTGTCAGCCTCGATGAGTTTCATACACCCGATGGCCAAAAGGGTAGCAGGATGCTTGAAAGGGCTGACTTAAATGGTGATGGCGCAGTAACCCTTGAAGAAGCAACCCAGGCCCGTAATGAGCGGATGGCGCAGCACCAGAAGGAAATGGGCGAACGACAGGCTAAAATGGCAGCCCGATTGCAGGAGACATTCGCTAAAATGGATGCTGACGGTGATGGTACCGTCACCATGGAAGAAATGCGCCTCTTTGCTTTCAACAGAATCGATGAAAACCAGGACGGCTACTTGTCTGCCGATGAATTCAAGGCTGCCGGGATGGACCGAAAAATGGGGCACAGGCACAGCGATGATAAAAGCAGCGATCGACACCGGCGGTGGGAGGGTTAACAGGCAGTAACTTTCATTGACAACTTTCATTGACGCCATGCGTCATGATGTGTATCACTTATGGAGGTGGATGAAGCAGATTTAATCAAGCGATCAGTAGCCGGAGATGAATCCGCTTACAGACGATTACTGGAAAAACATTTACCTTCATTATCCAATTACGTAATGCGAATGATGGCCAATACAGCAGAAGCGGATGACATTATCCAGGAGACATTCATTCGCCTGTGGACCCGGGGAAATAAATTCAACCCGGAAACCGCCAGGCTGACAACCTGGTTACACAACATCGCGCACAATCTCTGTATCGACCATTTCCGAAAATATAACCGGCTGGTGGGCGATTCAGTCGAACAACTTATCGCCGAGGCATCGGGGCCGGAAGAAGATTTAATCCAGCATGGACTTGTCGAAAGCATTGCGCATGCAATGATGTCATTGCCAGAACGACAACGAAGCGCCATCATCATGTGTCACTATCAGGGCCTATCAAACAAAGATGCGGCGATAGTCCTTAATACCTCTGTTGATGCGCTCGAGTCGTTGATGGCCAGGGGGCGAAAAAAGCTCAGGAAGTTACTGGAGTCAGACAATGAAAATTGATCGATTCATCCGGATCCTCGAAGCATATGGAACAGATGAGGATAACTGGCCTGAAGATGAGAGACATGCCGCGAGGCAACTGTTGCGATCAAGCGATGAGTGTTCTGCGATATTAATATCCTTTTCCGCGCTTGATGATCGACTGGATGAATACCTACCGCGACATTCAGTGGTATCAAGCATGAGTATTTTGGAAAGCTTACCCAGGCCAGTGATTGATCGACTAATCAGCTGGTTGATTCCCGGCCCCGGAGAAAACCCGTGGAGACCCCTCATGGCAGGTTCTCTTCCCCTGGTCCTTGGCATCATCATCGGTGCCAGCACTTTAGGTGAACTGTTTGGGTTCGAGGATTCGGCAGATAACTGGGAAGATGAAATCTATTTGCTGGCACTTGATGATTCAGCCTATCCTGTGAACCCTTCTAATGAATAAAAGCAGGATGATCAGTATTTCACTTGTATTCTCAGTCGCACTGAATTTGCTGTTTATTGGCGTTGTGGCAGGACGATTCATGTATGCAGCACCAAGACCAATGTCGCCACATCTGGGCTGGGTTCTGCGCGATCTGGATGAAGAGGCGCGGGATAAGCTGCGTCCAATTATTGAAGATCAGGCACGGACCATCCGGCCCCTTCGCCATGAAATGCGGGAAGCACAAAAAGAATTCAGAAATTTGCTGGTCGATGATTCATTCGATGAAAATGCGCTGGAAGAATCACTCAGCCATCTGCGGCGGGCGTCGCAGGAATATCAATCGGGCATGCACCATCAGATGCTGATGGTGCTTAAAGACCTTGAACCCGAACAGAGGCGCAGAGTCGCTCGATTTCTGTTGCGTCCGCGCCCGGAGGGCAGGGATCACAGGCCTCGTAAACGTGAGTAGCTCGTTAGGATAAAGAAACGGATTCTAACTACTCTATTGCAGTTACTCATAATCTTGCCCTGACATGAAGACCCTGGAGATTGGAATGAGTTACTCATTTTTGAATCTCAATCTGGTATATAATTTTTCGTTTAGCTGTGCTCCTTAGTGAATCGAATCGTAAAAGAATCGTTGGCTGCCCTGTTTGAAACTGCGCTGGAGGAATCCGGTGAGCAATATTTTAGTGCTCTGTTCGATCCTGAATGGAGATCTGATTGTGAAGTTCGCCAGGAAGGTGAAAGGACTTACTGGCAACCAACATTGCAGGCGCCTTCAATAGATTTTTCGGGACTGGCCAGCGCGGTGGGGCAGTCTATTCATCCGGATATCTGCGCCTATTATGGTAGCTACTGGGCAGGTGCGCTGGAGACGAGCAGCCAGGAGGGGCATGTGAGCCTGATTCAGTTGTGGAATCAGGAGGACTTTGAACGGCTAAGAGCGAATTTGATTGGGCACCTGATGGCGAAACAGCGGCTCAAGCAACCCTTTACCGTATTCTTCGCCAATGCCGAGCCAGATACAGAACTGTTTCTAGGCATCGACAACGAATCCGGAAAAATAGTATTGGAAGAACCTGGTAAACCTGTCGTCAGGGTTGTGGACACGGATATTGTCACTTTTCTCAATCGTCTGTCTCCTGTTGTCCGTGTTCCTGACATATACTAACCGGTTTCCGCCGGGGCAAAGTGATGGACAATATAATCCTCGAACCAATCAGGTCAATTTCCGGTGATATCCGGCTGCCCGGTTCAAAGAGTTTGTCGAACCGGGCCTTACTGCTCTCAGCGCTGGCAAACGGGAATACCAGGCTAACCAATTTACTGAGGAGCGACGACACCCTCCATATGGTCAATGCGCTGCGGCAACTGGGGGTGAATATTCGGCTTAATGAAGACTGGGATCAATGTGAAGTTGAGGGCAACTCTGGACTTTTTTGCCCCCCGAAAGAAATTCGCTTCTTTCTTGGAAACGCTGGAACGGCAATCAGGCCCCTTACAGCTATTCTCAGCCTTATTCCTGGTGAATTTGAAATCGACGGTGATAAATATATGCGGGACAGGCCCATTGAACATCTCGTCGATGCATTGACCCAACTGGGGGCAGAAGTCCAATACACGAAGAAACCGGGGTACCCGCCACTGAGAATCAGCGGGGGAAGGATTACCGGTGGCAACGCGAAAATACCCGGTAATATTTCAAGCCAGTTCCTCACTGCGCTGCTCTTGAGCCTACCCCTGGCAACTGAGGACAGTAGTATTCGGATAATCGGCGAGCAGGTATCAAAACCCTACCTCGATATCACGTTGAATATCATGGCTAAATTTGGGGTGAGTGTCTCTAACCAGGATTATCACCAGTTCAGCATTCCGGGAGGGCAGCAATACCGATCCCCTGGTTCCTATATGATTGAGGGAGACGCGTCCTCGGCTTCCTACTTCTTCGGTGCTGCTGCGATAGCCGGTAAAATCCGAGTCCACGGGCTTGGAGAAAATTCGGTTCAGGGTGACCTGGCTTTCATTGATGTCATGAAACAGATGGGCGCCTCTGTGAAAAAAAATTCTGAGTGGATTGAAGTGAGCAGTGCACAACTCAAAGGCGTTGATGTTGATTTAAATCACATTCCCGATGCAGCGATGACTGTTGCTACCGTCGCATTGTTCGCCAGGGGGCGAACCTCAATTAGAAATATATATAACTGGCGGGTGAAGGAGACTGACCGCATGCACGCGATGGCTACCGAACTTCGCAAGGTTGGCGCAACGGTTGAAACGGGAGATGACTACATCATTATCGATCCGCCGATAAATATTGAAGCAGCGGAAATTGATACCTATGGGGACCACCGGATAGCCATGTCTTTTTCACTGGCTGCACTTGGAAACAATGCAATCCGGATCAATGATCCGGATTGCACTCGAAAAACTTTCCCTGAGTTTTTCAACGTGCTTGAATCTGTTTCAACCCACTAGGTGTCTAATCGAGCCGTCAAATATGGATTGTGCTCACTCTGCATAATGCTTTCGGCCACGCTCATCAACGCTGAAGAACCCGCTAAATCGGAGTGGAATCTTCGCAAAGATAAAATTGGAATCCAGGTCTATAGCAGAAAAATCGAAGGTCTAAAGTACCGTGAATTCAAGGGCATTGTGGAAATGGAGTCGACACTGGCCGCCACCCTCGCACTACTTGATGATAGCGGGGCTTGTGTTGACTGGTTATATCGCTGCGAATCGGCCAGGGTATTGCAACGATCAGGGCTACGGATGAGGCATGTCTACCAGGTAAGCGACCTGCCTTTCCCGGCTGCAACACGGGATGCAATAATTAAGGTCGAACTATTGGACTACAAAACTGACAGTATTCGAGTCACTAATCAATCGGTACCGGATTTTATCGAAGCAACCTCATTCGTTCGCATTCGAGATTCTTATGGCACCTACCTTTTGGAACAGCTCGATGAATTCCGCGTGAGATTGACTTGGACGCAGTACATCGACCCGGCAGGATCCCTGCCGGCCTTTATGGTGAATGCACTTCTGACGGATGTGCCCTTTAATTCCTTGAAGAAATTCAGGGAAGTCGTGAAGAAAGAAAAATATCGAGATGCCAAGTTTATTTACGATGACAGTGGTACACCGATTGACCTGATATACGATGAAACCTGGCGTTGAGCTTGTTCTAGCTCAAGTTCAGGCTACCCTGGCCGGGAGATTCGAGTTCCAGCAGATATTTTTTTACATCAAGACCGCCGCCAAAACCCGTCAAACTGCCATCGGTGCCAATCACCCGATGGCAAGGGATGACGATGGGTAAAGGATTGCGGCCATTCGCCGCGCCAACAGCCCTAACCGCTTTGTTCCGACCTATTTTGTTGGCAATATCCTGGTAGGTACAGGTTTCCCCATATGGAATTTTCACCAGGGCACTGAGCACATCCAGCTGAAAAGGAGTGCCATGAGGCGCTAATGACAAATCAAATTCACTCCGTTCACCTCGAAAATATTCATCCAGCTGCGTGGCTGCCTCAGCGAAACAATCAGCTTTCAGGTTCCAGTCAGGACCGGGTGTCACCTTACCCTTTCCGTTGGGAAAACCAATATAGGCCAGTTTTTTACCTTCGCCAGCCAGAAGCAGTTCTCCAATCGGAGAGTTAATGTATCTGTAGTCCATCATATATTTCCTCAAATCGCATTTCGCCAGAGGTGCATTCCGGCATATGCCCGCCAGGGCCGCCATGTCTCCGCACGCGCCAGAAGTTCTTTTTCGCTATCGATTCCCATCTTTTCCTTCGCTACTTTCAGCAAAACCAGGTCGTTGTGCAAAAATGCATCAGGATCATTTAGCGCCCTCATTGCCACATACTGAGCCGTCCAGGGCCCGATCCCTTTTATGGCAGTCAATTGTTCGACCAGTGTTGCAGTATCAGTTTCAATTCCCAGGTTGAGTTCTCCATCGAGTATTGCCTGCGCCATCATTTTGATCGCATTAGCCCGAATTACAGGCATTGGCAAATCGCCCGGATCTATTCTTGACAAGCGTTCCGGTGCCGGGAAAACAATGCCGTATTCCGTCATATCACCATATTTTTCTGCAATCCTGCCCATGACAGTGGTCGCTCCCTTGACAGAAATCTGTTGCCCGACAATGGCCCTGACGGCAATTTCAAATCCGTCCCAGGCACCCGGAAGTCTTTGACCGGGATTCGTTTTCATCAGTATTGCAAGTGAACTATCCCTTCCCAGATGGCATTGAATATCCTGCGGCAACGCATTTAAGTCGAAGAGCCGCCGGATCCTGTCCACAATACGTATCAGCGGCCTTGAACTGCCCAGGTCAATCCTGCAACAAAGTGAATGTTTGTTTTCATCATTACTCACTGAAATTTGCCCCACCTCTGCATCGACCTGGATGGTTCGTTTGTAATGACTCGCAGTGACGCTTTCCACCCCAGGTATGGCCCGCAACGATAAGAAAGACAAAATACCAGCAAAATCGAAGGGTTCACGATAGGAGAGCCTGATCGTGAAAGCGCCATCCTGCCCCGGTTTTTGCTTTTTACGCAAACTCCTCGGAGACCGGTCATAGACTTTCCTGAAATGATCATTAAAACGACGGACGCTGCCGTAACCAGAAGAATAGGCAATCGATGTCATATCGAGATTGGTTTCATCCACCAGCTTTTTTGCAAATTGCAATCTGCGGGTCTGGGCAATAGTGATGGGTGAAGCGCCGAGATGTTGCTGAAACAATCTGCCCAGATGACGGGACGTCACACCCAGGCGGTCGCTCAGGACTTCGATGCTGGCGTCATCCAGGGCACCTTCCCCAATGAGCTTAAGGGCACGCGAGACCGTGGTCGATGTACCCGACCAGGCTGGTGTACCAGGAGATGCCTCTGGACGACATCTGAGGCAAGGGCGAAACCCCGCTTGTGTGGCGGCAGCAGCAGTTTTGAAGAATGTGACATTTCGTGCCTGCGGCATTTTCACCGGGCAGACCGGCCGGCAATAAATACCGGTAGTGCTTACCCCGATGAAAAACCTGCCATCAAATCGTGGGTCACGGGTCTGCCGTGCACTTTCATAAATTTCGTATTGTGAATCCATGGAGCAAATCATAGGCTCGTTGGCGGTTGCTTACTAGCCAGAATCGGACCTCATAATTTTGCATGTGCAGATAGGTTGTTCTAGCCATAGATAGTTGCCTGTAGATAGTTGCCTGTAGATAGTACACTCGCGTTTAACATAAGCGATTCGACACTCTTACTAATTTGATGATCAATTCCCTCGGAAAAATAGACAACCCAGACAATGCGATATCCGCTTTGCGTGACAGCAATATGGCGCATTGTGTTCACCTGGAAATTGATCACATCCAGCACTATTTTTCCGGTGATGAATTAGCCATCGGTGTACTCTGTTATGTCGATGAAAATTCCTTCAGGGCGACCATGTCTTCAGACATCGAATCACTCCAGGAGGCCGTTGCTGAACAGCCGAATGTTTCACCGCGGGAAAGCTACGAAAACCTGTTGCTGAGATTAGCACTTCCAGACATCGACCTTGCCGCCCCTATGGAGCTTGACAGGATCCATATCCCGAAACCCTGGGGACAGGAGATCTGGTATACAGGGATCGAAGAGAGGGGAGTCTGTGGGATTCAGACCATACCACTACCCTGGCTGTTGGATGTTTTTGGCGCTCTGCTGGCAGGGACGAATGACTTAACGCCCATCTTGTTAAAAATACTGGATCCGCTTCCGGATGAAGTCTACGGCGACCTTTACTTTGAACTTCACAATGAAAAGCGCGAGGTTTATGTCGTTACACACGTGGATAGTCGAGCCTGGCCTGATTCAGTCGGCAAGATCCGATATGGATTCAGCCAGGCTAAAATCAGCGAATATGCAGATGCGCAGATCTTCAAACAGGCGTACCTTGAGGCAGTTGAGGCATATCACCAGGTAAGAAAGCAGATTGATGGCAGGCTGGATAGGTTAAGATCAAAGCACCAGGTGAGCAAGAATGATATCGTTCCTGTGGCCACCAGGAAGCAATGGCAAAAAGAAATCGACCCCCATTTACTGAGGCGCGAAGAACTTCTCAGGAAAGCAATGAATTCCTTTTCAGCGCTGCGAGATCTTCATCCGGGGGACGTCGTGCAGGTCCACCCGCACACCCCGCATTCATTGCAACATGGTATCCGGGTGGTAGAATTTCAGACCCCACATTACGAGCGTTACATCCTGTCCTTTGCACAGAAAGTGGTTACACAGGATCATTGGGACACAGAAAAAGCGCTGGCCCAGGTACAACTCGATGAAGCAGACCACGCTGAGATGGAAATTACCGATGCCAGTGCCTCGAACCTTGAGTCGATAATCGCCGATTTTGATGAATTCACAGCGACAAGGATCCTTCTCAAACCAGGCATGAACTGGACCCTGAATGCCGAATCCTATTGCCTGGTAATCGGCGTCCTGGGTACCGCGATGATCGGCAGCCGCCCTATGCAGCCTGAGGACGGTTATTACATTTCCGTGCCATCGCTGCCGGTTTCGATCTGCAATAACGGTTCAGTGGCTGCCACTTTCCTGGTGGCCAGGCCAAAAATTAGCCAGTAGGTGTCGAAGAAGGAGGTATCGAAGAGTATTAACCAGGCTGCTTCAAGACGGCAACAAATCCTTTACCGCGTCTCTTTCTTGTGTCAATTCGGTTTCTGTTTCGGTCATTTTGTTCCGGCTGAATTCACTCACCTCCAGGCCCTGGACTATACTCCACTGCCCATCTTCACAGGTACAGGGAAATGAATAGATCAATCCTTCAGTGACGCCATAACTTCCATCGGAGTAGACAGCCATACTGACGGTGGCCCCATTCGTGCCAAACGCCCAGGCATTCATATGCCCGATGGCCGCGTTGGCTGCTGATGCAGCGCTGGACAAGCCACGCGCTTTGATGATCGCTGCACCACGCTGTTGCACGGTTGGGATAAATTCTTCTTCTACCCAGGATTGTTCAACCAGTTCCATTGCCGCAGTACCCGCGACAGTCGCGTGGCTGATATCCGGATATTGAGTCGCAGAGTGATTACCCCAGATGGCAAGATCTCTGACTTCGGTAACATGATTGCCAGTTTTTGTCGCAAGCTGAGCGGCTGCCCGATTGTGATCCAATCTTGTCATCGCGGTAAACTGCCTGGGATCGAGATTCGGGGCATTGCGCTGCGCTATCAGGCAATTAGTATTGGCAGGATTTCCAACCACAAGTACCTTCACGTTACTGCTGGCATGGTCATTGAGCGACTTGCCCTGCACTGAAAAAATTTGCGCATTCGCCTCAAGCAACTCCTTACGTTCCATGCCTGGGCCCCTGGGTCTTGAACCGACCAGTAGCGCGAAATCTACATCCTTAAATGCCTCATCAGGGTCGGTAGTGGCGACAATCCCCTGAACCAGCGGAAACGCACAATCATCTAATTCCATTATCACCCCGCCCAGGGCATCCATGGCGGGCGGTATTTCCAGCAATTGAAGTATCATTGGCTGATCGTCCCCGAGCATCTGCCCCGCTGCAATCCTGAACAACAGGCTGTAACTGATTTGCCCGGCGGCACCGGTAACGGCAACTCTAATTGGTGATTTCATTTTGACTCCTTGGCTGACTCTATGCGATTGCCCCTATAGTTCGGTTGCCCCTTTCGGTTGGCCCTTTCGTTGCCCCTATAGTTCAGTGACCGCTAAAAAAGTCAGTAACCGCTAAAAAAGGCGCTGAGTATAGCAATCCGGCACTAGTTCAACCATGTCAAATGCTGGTTTTGTTGAAGGCAGTATCCTCATATGCTTCACTGGAGATCCAGCCAGGACCCGTTAAAGTTTACAATTCAAAAATGTGACTCTGGAGACTAACTAACCTAAATAATGATTTACCTTGAATCACTTCATTTTAAGTCCCTCGATAACTTACCTGCAGGTTTTCCTTTTGAGGTACCCGTTATTGAAACCCTGGATGAATTGCATTTTACGACTCCCGTTACCTTCCTGGTGGGTGAAAACGGCAGTGGAAAATCCACCCTTCTCGAGACGATTGCCTGTGGTCTGCGCTGCCCCACGATTGGCAGTTCAGATGTAGAACAAACGCTTTCAGGATATGCTCGAGACCTCGCGACCGGTGCGATGCAGGGCCAGAAGAATGGGCTAAAAAGGAAGTATGGTGAGAATCCCGATGCCCGCTCCCACGGAGAGTGGTTTATCAATGTAATAAAAGAACGTATTCATCCAGGGGGTTTATACCTTCTTGACGAACCCGAAACGCCCCTGTCCCCCATCCATCAACTTTCATTGCTCTCCATCATCAAACAGAGTGTCGAGGACGGCAGTCAATTCATCATAGCGACCCACTCTCCGATTATTATGGCACTACCGGGTGCCACAATTTTAAACTTTGATCAGATTCCAATTTGTTCCATTCCCTGGGATGAAGTCGAACATGTGTCCATTGTGCGACCATTTCTAAATGATCCGGAGCGCTATTTAAGGCACCTGTAATTTCCCATTCAAAACCTCCATTAAAACTCCATCTTGTAAAAT
>Ga0114949_10000506_pt1 | contig 21075 bp, 20 predicted proteins | sample N074metaG_FD_83505 | JGI IMG/M metagenome (GOLD analysis project Ga0114949, IMG submission 83505) | Deep subsurface microbial communities from Kermadec Trench to uncover new lineages of life (NeLLi) - N074 metaG | ecosystem: Environmental > Aquatic > Marine > Ocean trench > Sediment | place...
ATTGGCCGCCGGTGTGGTGTTTACAATTCCTGCACTGGTTTTACTGGGTTACTGGAACGTCTTCGACTACTGGTGGGTCACTGCCATCGCGGGGCTCGGCGGCTTACTTGGCGTGTTGTTCACTATTCCGTTGCGCAGATCATTGATTGTCGAGCAGCAGCTTGCGTTCCCGGAAGGTAAGGCGACAGCCGAAGTCCTCAAGGTTGGTCAGGATCCGTCATCGGGTGTCAAGTACCTTGGCATGGCGGCGCTGGCAGGCGCCTTTGTCAAGTTCTGTGCGACCGGCCTTAAACTATTGCCTGGTGCGGCGCAGGCGGGAGCCTACGTCGGTCAAAGTACTGTCGTCTACATGGGCATCAATCTGTCACCGGCGCTGATTAGCGTTGGTTACATTGTTGGTCTGAATATTGCTGTACTGGTTTTTGCGGGCGGTGTTATTTCCTGGCACATCGCCATTCCTGTTTTCTCAACATTTTTCCTTGAAAGCAGCCCGGGACTCGCGGCGATGCACGCCTCGGGTGTAGCTGCCGAAGATCTTGCCGGCGCAATCTGGAGTCAGCAGGTGCGCTTTCTCGGCGTTGGCGGCATGGTGGTCGGCGGCATATGGGCGTTGATTTCAATGCGTGGCTCACTACTGGACGGCATCAAAAGCGGCCTCGCACAATATCGCGGTGATACGGCCGTTGTTACCGACCACACCGACATGGATATGCCGATGAAATACGTGCTGATCGGCATCGGCGTCTTCGTCATTCCGATTTTCATTCTTTATCAGAATATCGTGGCAAGTGTCGGCATCGGGTTAACGATGACAGTCATAATGGTGATCGCCGGATTTTTGTTCAGCTCAGTTGCTGCCTACATGGCTGGCCTGGTCGGTTCATCCAACAATCCGATATCCGGCGTCACGATTGCGACGATTCTGTTTGCGTCTTTGATACTGGTGGTATTGATGGGCCCGGAAGCGGCGGTGGGCCCGCCAGCAGCAATAATGATCGGTGGCGTCGTCGCGTGCGCTGCGGCGATTTCCGGCGACAATATGCAGGATCTTAAGGCCGGTTATATCGTTGGCGCGACTCCATGGAAGCAACAGGTCATGCAGGGTGTCGGCGTTATCTCGTCAGTGCTGGTTATGGCGCCGATCCTCAACTTATTGTTGCAGGCTTACGGCATTGGAGTGCCGACGGCTGAGCACCCCGATCCGCTTGCCGCACCGCAGGCAACATTGATGGCTTCGGTCGCGCAGGGCGTGTTTCGGGGCGGGTTGCCTTGGGGCATGGTCATTATCGGTGGGGTAATCGGCGTCATCGTCATCGTCACGGATGAAATTCTGAAATCCAAGGGTTCGTCTTTCCGTACGCCGGTACTCGCCGTAGCGGTCGGCATTTACCTGCCGCTGGAGCTGTCTTCCGCCATTTTTGTCGGTGGTGTCATTGCTCATTTCGCTCAAAAGGCGCATGCAAAACGTGGCGCGGATGGTGCAAAGAGCTTGCGCCACGGGATGTTGTTTGCGGCCGGGCTAATCACGGGTGAAGCGCTCGTCGGCATATTCATGGCAATTCCGATCGTGAAATCCGGCAATCCCGATGTGTTTGCGCTCAGTGAATCGATGCAATTCGGCGGTGGCGTTGGCCTGATCATTATTGCGGTGGTTGCCGCCTGGCTATATCGGGTTGCCTCTGCAAACGACACCAGACCTTGACGCTTATTGTCGTGGCTTATTGACCTAGGCAAACTCCGGCGTAGGCGAGCATCTGCCCGGCGTTTTCCAGCTGACAGTCGTTCTCGTAGGTCACGCCGTCCAGACCACAAACCGGCCGGTAGATGCGCTCACAGTTACGTCCCTGTGACTGGCACAGTCCGGCGTGCATGATGCGGGCGCCCGCACGCTCCGCAAGACAGGCATTGCCGTAGGTCAGATCGTCGGCCCCACACACCGGAATATACATCTGTGGACATGGCCGTGTGTTGCAGCCGCCTTCCGTGACGGTTTCGAATCCCGCGCCTAATGCCTCACACGCGTTCGCATAGGTTTTCCCATCCAGACCGCAAACCGGCATGTAAACTTGCGGACAATTATTGACGTCGCAAGCGCCGGCGCTTTGCACGGCAATTCGACTGACCTCGGCTTCGCAACGATTGCTGTAGGTGCGTCCGTTCACGCCGCAAACCGGGTCAAAGTCACGCGGGCAACCCGATGCTTCGCAGGCACCGAGACCTGTGATCTCGACGCCCTCCGCACTGGCATAACAAACATTGCTATAAGTATTGCCGTCTACGCCACAAACCGGCTCAAAGTCATCGGTGCAACTCTCGATATCGGCTGCACATATCCCGAGCGATTCAACCTCGGCGCCGGCGCCTGTAGCCAGGCACTCGTTACTGTAAGTGTTCCCATCCACCCCGCAAACGGGTTCGAAAATCTCGGGGCATACCGTATCACCGGGACAGGCGCCGGCCGAGGACACCTCTATGCCGGATGTTATGGCAATGCATTCGTTATCGTAGGTGTTGCCATCCGAACCGCAAACGGGATTTATTCCTTTTGAACAACCGCGCCGGGCTGCGTCCGAATCCTCGACAACAATCAGGCACTCACCCCTGCTGGCAATCTCGGTGCCCGCTGCTCCTGCAACACAGTCGTTGCTGTAGGTTTTGCCGTCGACACCGCAAACCGGGTCGTACTGCATCGTACAGGCAACCGAACCTTTTGCCTGTGCCAGCAGTATCGGGAATTCGACATCCGCTGCCAATGCAACGGAAGACAACAGAAAAAATATTAAAAGCAAATTTTTCAATAGCTCTTTCATCGTAATGTTCGATACGGGCACTGCGGAATTAGATCAGGTTCGCTGTTGTTGGTTCAAAATGCTACCGCACTGCCCCAGTAGTTGTAACAAAGAATCTTCGCACCAGGAATATACATTCTTTCATCTACCTTTATCTCAAAGCCACCCTCCTTGAGGAGCGCCGGTATGTCGCGATTCATTTGACAGCCACCCGCAATTTTGCTCCAGGCTGGATTCAACCGGTTTTGCCAGCGCCACACATTTTCGTCAGGTGCTTTGCCATGCTCGCAAAATAGCAGCCGACCCTCTGGCTTCAGAACCCGTCGCATTCCCTCAAGCGCTAGCGCCGTCTCCGCAATCGTACACAGTGTGTAAGTAACGAGTACGGTGTCGACACTATTGTCGTCCAGCGGAATTTGTTCGCCTGGTAAATCGATGAACTCGATATCCAGCTCCGTTTCATCAACCGCCGGTTGTGCTTTGCGCCGCATTCCCTCCGATGGTTCCAATGCCCAGATCTTTTTGACCTTTGACTGATCGTAGAACGGCACATTCAGCCCGCTGCCGAATCCTATTTCGAGGATTTCTCCTGCGGCCTCCGGCACGATCTTTTGCCGTTGTTTTTGATTCGGGCTCGCGGAGCACGCGAAATTAATCATGTGCGGCAGTATGCGTTCTTCGTACCAGCTCACTGTATGTCCTCTTTTCGCAAGTAAGGGTTCAACATGTTACTCCGCTTCCTCATCTCCTCGTGTCCTTGTTAAAAATTCATTCTTTAGCTCGATATAGCGGCTTATACTGATTAGCTCGAATCCTTCCACTGCCAGTTTCGGTATCTCGGTTTCCAGAAGAGTTAGCGTTTCCGGGTAGGGATGACCGATGCCAATGGCAAATCCGCGCAGACGCGCGAGTTTCTTCAACCGCCTGAATTCCCGCACCACGGTGCCAGGTGCATGATCGGGGTCCAGGAAAACATCCCGTCTGACGGCAGGGACGCCGGCCTCATGCGCCAGTTTGAGCGCGACACTCCCGGGCGTCGTATAGCTGTCTACGAAAAAGAGTTCGCCACGAAGCTGGATCTCCTCCATCAGCCACGCCATATGTCCAGGGTGGCGCGTCAGCAAGCTGCCACGGTGGCTGTTGACGCCAACAATGTGTGGGACCGATGTGAAATCTGCTGCAAAGGTGCTGGCAAACTGCTCGCGGGTCATGTCAAGCAATAACGCGCCCGGCTCATCCACTTCCTGCTGGATCGCAGATTGGAGCGGCAGATGCAAAAGCACTTCCTTGCCGCTCGCGTGCGCCATCTCCGCCAGCGCTTTACCCCTTGGTGTTACGGGCAATACCGCATAACCCACCGGGCCCGGCAATTCCAAAGCGCGCAGTCCCGCGGCAAGCCCGTAGCCGAGGTCATCAATGATGATTGCGATGCGCGGCATCACTTGCGGGGCATCTGCCAGCGTCGGTATCGCAAGGATGCCAATAAAAATAGCAATAGCGGTCAGGATTACTCGCTGCAGGACCATCGCTTGCCGTTGAATCAAAGTGCCTGCGAGTGCATGACTCGTTGATTGCGAATCTGCTCAAGTGCCTCGATCAACTGTGCATCGTTCTCTCGATCGACGGTAGCGCCTGCGCTTAAGCCCGGATATTCCCGGGATCCGTCAACTACGATGTCAGGCGTAATGCCAATCTCGTGAATCGAATCACCTGAAGGGGTGTAGTAATGAGACGTCGTAAGCTTGATCGCCCGCCCTTTCGACAGCGGCATCACCGTCTGTACGAGACCCTTACCAAAAGTTGTCGTGCCGATGATCAACGCCCGGCCATGGTCCTGCAGTGCCCCCGCAACAATTTCGGAAGCGGACGCCGATCCACCGTTTACCAGCACCACCACCACGGCGCCGTCCATGATGTCGCCAATTTCAGCATCGTGCCTGAATCGGGATTCCGGCGTTCTTCCGTTTGCGGTAACGATAATGCCCTGGTCGAGGAACAGGTCGGAAACCTCAACCGCTGCGTCGAGAATGCCGCCCGGATTGTTTCGCAGGTCAAGAATCAGCCCGGTGAGCATTGCGCCGGTTTGCTCCTGAACCTCGTCCGACATTTCATCAATCGCACGACTCAATTCGTCCGCGGTGGATTCGTTGAACTGGCTTAAGCGAACGTAGCCGTATGACGGTTGCAACACCTCATGACGCACGCTTGCGACCTTTATTTTTTGCCTGGTCAGGTGAAATGTCAGCGGATCGTCATAGTCCTGCCGGCGCACCTTGATGGTCAACACGGTGCCAGCGTGGCCGCGCATTTTGCCAATGGCATCGTTCAGTTCGCTGTGACGCACTGATACGCCATCGATTTCTATGATCTCGTCACCACTCTCGATGCCGGCGCGCTGCGCCGGTGTGTCGTCGATCGGGGCGATGACCAGGATCGCACCATCCTGCGTGCTGACTTCCAGTCCCACACCCGAATACCTGCCGCTGGTGCTGTTACGAATATTTCGGTACTCCTCCGCGTCCAGGAATTCAGAGTGCCGGTCGAGCGCCGAGACCATGCCGCGAATCGCACTGTCCATGAGTTCCATATCATCGATCGGCTCGACGTAATCACGACGGACGCGGTCCATGACTTCCGCCATCAGGCGTGTCTGCTCCCAGCTCAGCTCTTCGCTCCCCGGCTTGTCTCTTTTGGCCAGCACGCCGCCGCCCAGCGACAAGCTCAGACCCATGATCGTGCCGATGACGAGAACCAGGATTACCCGGGTTTTCAATGACATGCAATTCTCCAGACGCTATGGCCAAAGCGTTATTCGGGCGCCGACAGCCGCCCGACGATAGCACAGCAAAGTACCGAGTGCCGCGCTGTGAAACACAGGCTGGTTAGTTGTAGTCACTCAGATCCGATCATTCGATCAGGCCGAGGTGTGCCTCAAAACAGGTCGTGAAGATTCAGGCAAATTGATGGGTGTCCTAATGGGTCGACGGCTGCTTGCTCACCCATGCTCTGGGATTTAGTGGTTTGGTGCCCTTGCGAATCTCGAAGTAAAGCGCTGAGCGGGCTTGTCCGCCGCTATCGCCGACGGTCGCAATCACATCGCCAGGCGCGACCCAGTCACCAGCGATCTTCAATGTCGTTTCGTTGTAACCATATAGCGATATATAACCTCCGCCGTGATCGACGATGACCAGGAGCCCCATACCGGCCAGCCAGTCCGCAAAGATCACGCGGCCATGATACACCGCTCGAATTTCACGCCCGCGTGCTGCGGCCAGGATGACACCGTTCCACTTCAGGCCGCCGGCCGCACGCGGTTGACCGAAGTCATGTAGCAAGGTCCCGGCGATCGGCCAGGTAAGACGGCCTTTCAATTCACTGAACGGTTCCTCGGAGGTAATCGGATAGTCCGAAAGAATGCTGGTGAGCTCTGTGATCAGCCGTGCAAGATCCTGTTCCTGCGCGGCGAGCCGGTCAATCTCCGAACCTTCCTGTTTGATCTTCGACTGCAACGCGGTTAACAGACTCTGTCTTTTTTCCTGTGCCGCGCTGATTGCGCTCAATTCGGCGCTGCGCGCGCGCGCCAGACTGTCAAGCCGATTTTGCTCGGCCGCTACCTGTTCGCTGAGATCGCTCAGCTCGCGAATATGACCGTTGACCGCATCTATGTTGTCGCCGCGAAATTCGCTCAGGTATCGGTAATAGGTCATCAGCCTGCCAAGCGTTGCCGGATCATGCTGATTGAGCAGCAGCTTCATGCGTTCCTGCTGGCCGCTGATGTAAGCCGCCCGCACCTGGGCCTCGAGCTGGCGAGTTTCTGTCTTAAGTTCGGCCTCATTGATCACAAGGCGCGCGTCCAGCTCCACCTTCTTCCTGTGGCTGAAGTCGCGCTGGCGCTCAAGCTCCTTTAGATGTAGTCGCGTTTCAGAGATCTTCACCTCGGCCGCCTGCAGCTCTCCGGTGATCCGGTCGCGATCCGCGGCTCTTTTGTCCATGCTCCGCTTGAGACGGCTGATTTGCGCGCGAACTTCCTCGAGCTCTCGCTCCTTGATTTGTGTCAGATCTGTATCCTGGCCAAGCGCGCCTGACATGAAGGCGACCAGGCCGGCGATACAAATCAGGTGCTTGAAGAGTTGCCGTCTCATCGCGCCGCAGTGTAATTCCAATCCACAGTCGTGTACCAGCCCCGAAGAAAATCCCCAAGCCCCGTCTATTCGGCCGCAGAGCGCTGGTATACTGGTTGTTTCGGCCACGCCGGTTGCACCGCAAACCCCAAACACTAACCAATGGACATCTACTTGGAATTCGCCGCAAATCATATGCTGCTGGTCACCGCGCTCCTTTTCAGTTTTTTCCTCGTGATCTTTACCGAGCTCAGGAGACAAGCGCAAGGAATCACGAACATCGATCCGCAAGCTGCGGTCCAGCTTATCAATGCGGATGCGGTGGTTCTCGACCTCCGTAGCAGCGAAGCGTTCGCGCGCGGGCACATTGTCAATGCAAAGAACATTCCTTCTGACGAGCTAACCGCCAATCAGGACAAGATCAAGAAGTACAAATCTCACGCGATACTCGCCGTGTGCGATGCCGGCGTCACCTCGTCACGTGCAGTCGACACTTTGCGTAAATCGGGTCTTGAAAATGTGTACGGTCTGAAGGGCGGTATTGCGGCGTGGACTCAGGCCAATCTGCCGCTTGTAACCGCGAAAAAGACGAAGGCAAAAAAATAACAGAGTAAAACGCCGCGGCACGCGGCATCGATTGCTTGTTGATGAACACAACCCCAAAAATCACTATCTATGGTTCTGCAACCTGTTCGTATTGCGCCGCAGCCCGCATGTTGCTTAAAAAAAAGGGACTTATATACGATGATGTGCTGGTTTCGGACGACTCGGACGAACGCAAGGAAATGATTGCGCGCAGTGGAAGTCAGTCCGTTCCGCAGATATTCATTGGCGAGCAGACCATCGGTGGCTTCGATGAACTATATGCGCTCGATCAAAACGGTGAGCTCGACAGATTGCTCGACGGTTCACTCAGCGTAAATGCATAAGCAGAAATTCAGGTTCGATTAACAGGAAGAAATAATGGCAGACCAGGATCAAGGCACATCCGGTAAACAGATCGCAATTCAGAAGATCTATGTAAAAGATTTTTCTTTTGAATCTCCACACACACCCGACGTATTTGCGAAAACGAACTGGTCACCCAAGACCAATCTCAATCTTCGCAGCAGCCATTCGACGGGGACGGACAACAACCACGAAGTCATTTTGACGATTACTATCGAAGCCAAGGAAGACGAGCAAACCTTTTTCCTGGTTGAATTACAGCAGGCGGGCCTGTTCCACATCGCAGGCTATGCTGAAGCTGAATTCAAGGCGATAGTTGGCAGCTATTGTCCTAACATACTGTTCCCGTACGCCCGCGAATCCGTCGCCAATATTGTTTCCAAGGGCGGCTTTCCCGAATTCCTTTTGCAACCGATCAACTTCGATGCTCTGTACGCACAGGGTATGGCACAGGCTCAGGCGCAAGCCGAAAAGCAACCTGCGGGCGGTAGCAGCAATGGCGGGGGCAACGGAGGTAGCGCCTGATCAGCAGCACAGCTTTGCAAGTGTCCAGACAACCAATTGCGGTTATCGGCGCTGGCTCCTGGGGCACGGCGCTGGCACTGCAATTCGCGCGCGGCGGCCGGGAGATTCGTTTGTGGGGCCGCGACGCGAAGCAGCTTGCTGCGATCAGCGCCGACGGCGCCAACAATCGCTATCTGCCGAACGTGCCCTTTCCCGAAAACCTTCGTGTAGAGGCAGACCTCGCGACATGTCTCGATGGTGTACGGGACATCGTAATTGCCGTGCCCAGTCATGGCCTTCGCGAAACCCTGATCAAAGTACGGCCGCTACTCGATAGTCTCGCGAGAATCTGTTGGGCGACCAAGGGTTTCGAATTGAGTACCGGCAAACTTCCACACCAGGTTGCCGGCGAAATCCTGGGCGACGATCGTGCGATGGCCGTACTGTCGGGCCCGACCTTCGCAAACGAAGTAGGCGCCGGCCTGCCAACAGCGATGACGATCGCTGCCAGTGATTCCGAATTCGCAGACGATCTCGCGGCGGCGCTTTCCGGTGACAGTTTCAGGGCCTATACATCCGGGGACATGATCGGTGTCGAAGTCGGCGGCGCGATCAAGAACGTGCTTGCCATCGGAGCGGGCCTCTCGGATGGACTCGGATTTGGCGCCAACGCACGTATTGCCCTGATCAATCGCGGCCTGGTCGAGATGACGCGACTCGGCGTCGCGCTGGGAGCCAATCAGGACACTTTCATGGGCCTGGCGGGTATGGGCGATCTCGTGCTGACCTGCACGGATAATCTTTCACGCAACCGGCGCATGGGTCTCGCGCTTGCCAGTGGCAAGTCGATCGAAGAGGCGCAACAGGAAATACGGCAGGTAGTAGAAGGCGTGCTAGCCGCGAAAGCTGTCAAACAAGTTGCTGACCGGATGTCTGTCGAGATTCCGATCTGCCAGGAGATCTACCGCATTCTTTATGATGGTGTTCCACCGCGGGAAGCAGTTGGCGCTTTAATGGGCCGGGCGCTGAAACCGGAATAGCAAGACCGTTTCTAATCGCCTCCGACAAAGCCCGCTTGTCGCCAGGCCTCGTAAATCACGACTGCTGCAGCGTTCGCCAGGTTCAGGCTGCGGTTTTCCGGACGCATCGGTAATCGCAGGGTTTGCTCCGGTGGCAGCGAATCCAGCACCGACTGTGGCAGGCCACGCGTTTCGGGCCCGAACAATAATGCATCTCCGGCTTTAAAGCTGGCCTCGGAGTACTTGGTCGCGCCGCGCGTGCTGAGCGCGAATACCCTCGGTTTACCGAGCGCCCGCAGGCAACTCTCGAGATTCTCGTGCACGGCCACTGCTGCAAACTCACGATAGTCCAGCCCGGCGCGTTTCAATCTCGGCTCGTCCAACTCAAACGACAACGGTTGAATCAGGTGCAGACCGGTACCGGTGTTTGCGCACAGGCGTATGATATTGCCCGTATTCGGTGGTATCTCGGGTTCATAAAGAATTATGCTGAACATTGGTATCGCATTTTGCACCAATTATCGATTGAATTATGGCTGTAGCATTAGAATCTGAACAGAGTCCGCTAAGCGTCGATTTTTGCGGCCTCTCCCTGGACTCGCCGATCGTTCTCCTCTCCGGCTGCGTCGGCTTTGGCGAGGAATACACGCGCATTGAGGGTTTCTCCAACCGCGATGTCGGCGCCGTGGTGCTCAAGGGGACAACACGCGAGCCAAGACTTGGCAACAATCCGCATCGAGTTTATGAAACACCGATGGGAATGCTGAATGCGATTGGCTTACAAAATCCCGGCATGGACGTCGTCGTCGAGCAAATTCTGCCTGAGCTCGATTTCTCCGAAACCCGCTTCATTGCCAACGTCTGCGGCTCAACCATTGAAGATTACGCAGTCGTCACCAAACGCTTCGACGATTCGGCGATCGACGCCATCGAAATCAACATTTCCTGCCCGAACATCAAGGAAGGCGGGGTACATTTCGGCAACTATCCGGACATGTCGGCGCGTGTTGTCGAAGCCTGCCGCCGCCAGACGAGCAAACCGATCATCGCCAAGCTGTCACCGAACCAGACCGACATCCAGGAGAACGCGCGCCTTTGCATCGAAGCAGGCTCAGACGGACTCGCGGTGATCAACACGATCATGGGCATGGCAATCGACATTGAAGAACGAAAGCCGATCATCGACAACGTGCGCGGGGGCTTGTCGGGACCGGCAATAAAACCGATCGCGTTGTTGAAGGTGCACCAGGTTTACGAGGTTGCCGGACCGAAAAAAATTCCCATCATCGGCCAGGGCGGAATTACAACACCGGAGGATGCGATTGAATTCCTGATAGCCGGTGCTACCACGGTTGGCGTCGGAACAGCGCTGTTTTACGATCCGTTCGCGTGTAAAAAGATCAACGCCGGCATCAGTGAATACATGACGCGGCATGACGTCGACTGCGTGTCGCAGCTGATAGGGTCATTGAAGATTTGAATCGCTCGCTGGGGCGAGTTCCTACAGGCCGGGCTCCTATTCCAGGTTGAGGGAGCGAATCTTTCGCGTCAGGGTATTGCGTCCCCAGCCTAGCAGTTTCGCCGCCTGTTGCCGATGTCCCTGCGCCTGCTCGAGCGCGATTCTGATCAGGGTCTTCTCGAACTCCGGAAGCGCCGCTTCGATGAGCGGGCTTTGCTCGCCAGAACCAAGTTCCTGCTGCGCCCAGTAGGCGAGACTTTGCGTCCACTCCCGTTGCGCACCCTTGCCTGCGCGTCCACCCAGTTCCTCCGGAATGTCGATAGCTGCAATGACGCCACCGGGTGCGGTTACGGTCATACGCCGGGTGGTGTTAACAAGCTGCCGCACATTGCCGGGCCAGTCGTAACCTTGCAGAATTTCCATGGCCTCGCTGTTCAGCGATTTTGCCGGTACATCGAGTTCCTGCGCCGCATCTTCCAGGTAATGGCCCAGCAACATAGGTATGTCCTGGCGCCGCTGGCGAAGCGGCGGTGTATTGATTCGAATGACATTCAGCCGGTGATAAAGATCTTCGCGAAAGCGGCCTTGTTCGACGGCTCGCGCCAGGTCCTGATTCGTTGCGGCGATGACACGGACATCTACATTAACCGACGTTTGACCGCCGACCCGATAAAACTCACTTTCAGCCAACACGCGCAATAAGCGTGTCTGTAAGGCCGTTGACATGTCGCCGATCTCGTCGAGAAAGAGGGTGCCGCCATCAGCCTGCTCGAATCGCCCGATCCGCCTTGCGTCGGCGCCGGTGAAAGAGCCGCGTTCGTGACCGAACAGCTCGGACTCCAGCAGATCCGAGGCAATGGCAGAGGTATTCAGCGCAACAAAGGGTTTGTTCGCGCGCGGACCATGCTGATGCAGCGCTCTTGCAACGAGCTCTTTACCGGTACCGGATTCTCCGGTAATCAGGACCGTCATGCTCGAGCGCGCAAGCTTGCCAATTGATCGAAATACCTCCTGCATGGCGGGCGCCTGACCGATTAGCGACGGGATTTTTGCAGTGCCTCCCTTGCTATGCTGGCTCAGCACGTAGCCATGCTGTCTCGCCGCCTTCCTGACCAGCTCGATTGCTTCATCGATATCGAACGGCTTTGGCAGGTATTCAAATGCACCGCCCTGATACGCGGCCACGGCGCTCTCAAGATCGGAGTGCGCGGTTACGACTATGACCGGCAGGTCAGGGCAGATACGGCTCAGCCGTTCGAGCAAGGCCAGTCCGTCCATGCCCGGCATGCGCACGTCCGTTATCAGCACATCCGGCGTTTCTTTTTCGATGGCGTCCAGAAGATGTTCGCCGCGCTCGAAACTTCGCGGCTGCATGTCCGCCTGGCGCAGGGCTTTTTCGAGCACCCAGCGCACTGACTCGTCGTCGTCAACGACCCAAACTTCGAGTTGCTTGCTAGCCGACAAGCGTCACCTCCGGCTCGGTCAGCGGAATCCTGACGAAGAACACGGTGCGGCCAGGCCGGCTTTCGAATTCAATCAGGCCGCCGTGCCGGCTGATCAGCTCCTGCGCGACGGGCAATCCGAGACCAGTGCCATCCGGCCGGCTCGTCACCAATGGGTAGAAAATGGAGTCCTGCAAGTCCGGCGGGATTCCCGGGCCATCGTCTTCTATCTCGATGCTCGCCACAGCGGGGTGCCGTGTATCGCCAATCGTGAAATTCATTATTGCGCGCGTACGTAGCGTAATTTCGCCTTGTCCCGCCAGGGCCGTGCTCGCGTTTTGCAGAAGGTTCAGGAAAGCCTGCACCATCTGGTCCCGGTCCAGGAGGAACAGCGGCAGGCCCGGATCGTAGTCGCGCCGGATCTTTATTCTTTCCTGACCCGGCTCTGTAAGCCGCACCACATACTCGAGTAATTCGTGTACGTTGACGGCCTGCTTGTTCGGCGGTCCGCCGGGTCCCAGCAAAGTGTCAACAAGGCTCGCAAGCCGGTCCGCTTCGCTGATGATGACGCTCGTATATTCTTTCAGCTCATCGCTGTCGAGCTGCCGCTCCAGCAATTGCGCGGCACCGCGCAGGCCGCCTAGCGGGTTTTTTATTTCATGCGCGAGCTGCCTGATCATTTGCCGCCCTGCGCCGTGTTGAATAATCAGTGCATTTTCCCGGTTTATCCTGGAGCGGCGGGTAACATCCGTCATTTCGACCAGCAAACGCGGTCTCTCTGGGGGCTCGGGTAGCAGCGAAACGCGGCAATCGATCATGCGCTCGTCAGTGTGTATCTCGGTACGTCCCAGGCGTATTTCATTGGCATAGGTGACACCGCTCTCGAGCGTGCGCATGAGTATGTCCTGGATTTCGCGGTCATCACCAAGCAGTTGCAACAGCGACTGCCCGCACGCCCGATGCTGGCTAATGCCAAGAAGATTTTCCGCTGCGGGGTTCAGGTCTTCGATCAGAAGGCTTTGATCGATGATGACAACGGCCGTGTTGAGGTGCTCGAACACAGGGTCGCGTCGCGGCGGGTCACCGCCTTGCCCGGATTTCCTGCCTGAGGGTTTGCTGCCGGCTAGGTGCCGGTGCTGGGGCCTGTGCGGATCGTGTTCTGCTGCACGTAAAAGCGGTTCGGTATGCTGCGAATCATCATGGTGCCGGACCGGTCGATGATCTCCGCTTGAATGTTGTGCACGCCGCGGTAGACTTCGTCGATCTGAAAGCTCATGCGGTTCACAAATCTTGGCGTACCGTCGAAATAAATTCGCACGCGATGGCCCGTCTGCAGCGCCGGTTGTAAATTGAGCGTGACATTCAGGACGCCCTCTATGTTCCATAGCGTCTCTTCCGCAAGCGGCGCCGCGATGGTAAGACTCTCGTAGCGAAATTGCCTGGGCTCTTCAGCCTCATCGTCCGTAGCCCCGGCAGCAGCGCTTGTAACGGGTGGTGGTGGGCGGCGTCCATCGGAAGGCAGTTGTATTCGTTCTGCACCTTCATGTGGCCGGTCCGAGAAATTCGTAACCCCGTCCTCGTCCACCCATTTATAGGCCTGCGCCAGCACGGTGCCCGCGGCAAGGGTGGAAATGAGGATGATAATTGTTCGCTTGAGCATAGGGTTAGCATAGCAGTACTGCTTTGTTTTTGACCAGTGGCTGGGCGATAAAGTGCCGCCCGGGTCACAGTTTTTAGCCCGTTTTACAGGCCCGGGACTCAGAGGCTGTAGTACATGTCGAATTCCACCGGATGCGTGGTCATCCGCAGCCTGGTTACATCGTCGTTCTTCAACTCGAGGTAGGCATCGATCAGATCGTCGCTGAATACGTCGCCAGCCCTCAGGAAATCGCGGTCTCCATCAAGCGCCTCCAGCGCCTCATCCAGTGAGAACGCAACCATCTTCAGATCCTTTTCTTCTTCCGGCGGCAGGTCATACAGATCCTTGTCCATCGCATCACCTGGATGAATCTTGTTAATAATTCCGTCAATGCCCGCGAGCATCATGGCCGAGAACGCCAAGTACGGGTTGCCCATCGAATCCGGGAAGCGGACTTCGAGACGACGGCCCTTTGGATTTGAGTCATAAGGAATACGAATCGACGCAGAGCGATTTCGCGCTGAATACGCAAGGATGGTTGGCGCCTCGAAGCCAGGTACAAGACGCTTGTAACTATTCGTTGCGGCGTTGGTAAACGCGTTAAGTGCTTTGGCATGCTCGATGAGGCCACCGATGTAATAAAGCGCCGTTTCTGACAAACCGCCGTATCCATCACCTGCGAACAGATTGACGCCTTTCTTGAACAATGACTGGTGCACGTGCGCGCCGTTGCCGTTGTCGTTCACAAGTGGTTTCGGCATGAAAGTCGCGGTCTTGCCGTAGCTGTGTGCGACGTTGTGTATCACGTACTTGAAAATCTGCACCTCGTCGGCCTTGCGCACCAAGGTATTGAATTTTACGCCAATTTCGCACTGACCCGCAGTGGCAACCTCATGGTGATGCACCTCTGTTTCAACGCCCATTTCTTCAAGCGCGAGGCACATTGCAGAACGCACGTCGTGTAGCGAATCAACCGGTGGTACCGCAAAATAACCGCCCTTGACGGTCGGCCGGTGACCGGTGTTGCTGTCCTCGTAACTGCGACCGGTGTTCCAGGCACCTTCGCTTGAATCAACCGAATAGTATGCGCCCTGCATCGTGTCGTCCCACCGCACATCGTCAAAGACGAAGAACTCGTTTTCCGGCCCGAAATAAGCGACGTCGGCGACCCCCGTTGATTTCAGATAAACCTCGGCACGGTCCGCCAGCGATCGTGGACAACGATCGTAGCCCTGCATCGTCGTCGGTTCGACGACGTTGCAACGCAAGTTCAGCGTGGTGTCTTCAGAAAAAATATCGAGTACTGCGGACTCCGCTTCAGGGAGCAGAATCATGTCTGACTCGTTGATGCCCTTCCATCCGGAGATTGAAGAACCGTCGAACATCTTGCCCTCTTCGAAAAGATCCTCATCCAGCACGTGTGCTGGCACGGTGACATGCTGTTCCTTGCCCTTCGTATCGGTAAAACGCAGGTCGATGAACTTGACGTCGTTTTCTTTGATCAGGACGAGAATCTCAGCAGGGGTCATGGGTCATTCCTCCAAGTAACAGCAAATATGAAAAGATGAAGCACGCGTTCCGCCATGGAAAATCGCCATGCATCATCCCGTTTAGGCTCTGAAATGCACAATCTGTGCCAGCTGAAGCGTGACCATAAATAGCTGATTTGCAACAAGTCTTCGCGTACCTGCCAGCGTTGCTTTGCACTAACTCGGTGCGTGCCCGGTAATCTGTGCACCAGTGTAGTGCAAGCGCTACGAGTTTGCACCGCGATAGCGCAGCTTGGTGCCGTACCCCGCGCCAGCCATACTTATCAAGCCATCACTGGAAGGCGATATGCGGTTATACTGCGCGCCTCGGGCCTGCCAGAATGGACGGACAAACCGCCCAAATTCACTGATCGACAAGGAAAACCCGCTCTCCATGCAGACCTTTCAGGAGCTGATTTTCGCGCTGCAACAATTCTGGGCAGAACGCGGCTGCTTGATCGCACAACCATACGATATGCAGATGGGCGCCGGGACCTTTCATCCGTCGACTTTTCTGCGGGCCATCGGACCGGAGCCCTGGAGTGCCGCTTATGTGCAGCCGTGCCGGCGGCCCACCGATGGTCGCTACGGTGATAACCCCTTCCGTTTACAGCACTACTACCAGTACCAGGTTGTCATCAAGCCGTCGCCTGATGATTTTCAGGAGCGCTACCTCGATTCACTGCGTGCGATTGGCATCGATCCCACCGTGCACGACATTCGTTTCGTCGAAGACAACTGGGAGTCGCCAACGCTGGGCGCCTGGGGCCTCGGTTGGGAGGTTTGGCTGAATGGCATGGAAATCACGCAGTTTACTTATTTTCAGCAAGTCGGCGGTCTCGAGTGCAGGCCGGTGACGGGCGAGCTGACTTACGGTCTCGAGCGGCTTGCGATGCACCTGCAGGACGTAGCAAGCATCTTCGACATTACCTGGACTGAGGGTCCGCTGGGACGCATCAGCTATCGCGACGTTTATCACCAGAACGAAGTCGAACAATCCCGCTACAATTTTGAAGAGGCTGACATGAAGACATTGTTCACCGCCTTTGATCAGGCCGAAAGTGAAAGTCGCCGGCTGATCGATTGCGGACTGCCGTTGCCCGCGTATGAACAGATGCTGACAGCTTCGCATACTTTTAATCTGCTCGACGCCCGGCAAGCCATATCCGTCAGTGAGCGGCAGCGATTCATCCTGCGGGTTCGCACCATGGCGCGCGCGATTGCCGAGGCCTATTACGCCAGCCGGCAAACGCTGGGCTTTCCGATGCTGGCCACATCCGGCAAACAGGCAGACAGCTAATGGTCAAATTGGCGGCAGCGGATTTCCTGGTAGAAATCGGCACCGAGGAGCTGCCGCCCAAGGCGTTGCGTAACTTGATGACGGCCTTTGCCAATGCCCTGGCGGAGGGATTGACCAGCAACCGCTTGAGCCACAATGGTGTTTGCGGTTATGCGAGCCCACGCCGCCTGGCCGCGCTGGTGTCGGATCTGGCGTTCACGCAGGAAGATCGTGAAACACAGCAAAAGGGTCCGCCCGTGTCGATCGCGATCGATGACGCAGGCAAACCGACCAAAACCGGGCTTGCATTCGCCAAAAAATGCAGCGTAGATTTCGGCGCGCTTGACCGCGTGAAAAACAACAAGGGCGAATGGTTAAGCTATGTCGCCGTTGAAAACGGACAAACGGCGGCCGCGCTATTGTCCGAAATCGTGCAGCACGCCCTCGACGCGTTACCGATTCCCCGGCGCATGCGTTGGGGAAATCGGGACATCCGATTTGTACGGCCAGTGCACTGGCTCCTGATGTTGCACGGCAAGAACACGGTGCCAGGATCAGTGCTTGGCCTTCAGTCCGGCAACGTCTCACGCGGCCACCGTTTTCACGCACCTGGCGAAATCAAGATTACCGAGCCCGGCAAATACCTCTCATTGCTGGAGCGAAAGGGCTTCGTAATTGCGGACTTCGATGTTCGCCGCCGGAAGATTGTTGCAGGGGTGGCGGAGGAAGCGAACAAGGCGAATGGAACCGCCGTTGCCGATGCTGCGCTCTATGATGAGGTCACCGCGTTAGTGGAATGGCCGGTACCGATGACCGGCAATTTCGATGCGTCCTTCCTGGCATTACCCAAGGAAGTCATCATTGCCACATTGTCTGGTCACCAGCGTTATTTTCCCGTTGTCGACGAGAATGTTGATCTGCTGCCGGTATTTATCACGATTGCAAACCTGGAAAGCAAAGAACCGGACAAAGTTCGCGACGGCAATGAACGCGTTATTCAGCCGCGGCTGGCGGACGCTGCTTTCTTTTGGGCGGCAGACCAGCAATCGCCGCTGGACGCCCGGGTTGATGCACTGGAAAACGTCGTCTACCAGAAGGGACTCGGCAGCATGCACGACCGGTGCATTCGTATTGCCGCGCTGTCGACCTTAATTGCAACGCAACTCGAGATTGAACCTGAAATGGTAACGCGCGCAGCGGTCCTGGCGAAATGTGATCTGCTGACGGGTATGGTTGGCGAGTTTCCCGAATTGCAGGGCGTAATGGGTCGCTATTACGCGGCCTCCAGCGGCGAGGAGGAAGCAGTCGCCACGGCCATTGGGGAGCAGTATCTGCCGCGTTTCGCCGGCGATTATCTGCCGACGTCCGAGGCCGGACAAATACTCGCGGTTGCAGACAAGCTAGACACCCTTGCCGGCATTTTTGTGCTCGGCAAAAAGCCGTCAGGAAACCGCGATCCTTTCGGATTACGGCGAGCCGCGCTCGGCGTCATTCGCATTCTCATTGAAAAGTCTCTCGACATCGATTTCGCGGCGGCAGTCAAGGCAGCGGTTATTCAGCAGCCCGCCTCAGGAGCGGATCATGGCGCGCTCAGGGACGCGCTATATGACTTTGTCGTGGACCGGTTGCGCAGGTATTACCTCGATCAGGACGCTGCGATTAGCACTGAAATGTTTGAAGCGGTTCGTGCCAAACGGCCCGTATCGCTAACAGACTTTGACGAACGCCTCAAAGCCGTTGCTGCGTTTTCCAGGCTGGAGCCCGCGGCGAGCCTCGCTGCTGCCAACAAGCGGACCGCGAATATTCTGAAGCAGGCTGAATATGATGACAGGGGCAAGCTGGATCCGGCGCTGCTAGAAGATGCTGCAGAAAAGGCGCTGTACGAAGCACTGAAGACCGCCGAGCAAAGTGTTCGGCCATTAGTTGAAAAACGCGCTTACACCGAAGCATTGACGGAGCTCTCGAGCCTGCGGCAAGCCGTCGATACCTTTTTTGATGAGGTGATGGTGATGACTGACGATAAATCCCTGCGGCAGAATCGCCTTGCGCTGTTATCGGAGTTGCGTGCGCTGTTTCTGAATATTGCCGATATATCCCGGCTGACGCCCGGGCAGGAGTAAGTCTTGTCACGACGCCTCGTTATTCTTGATCGCGATGGTGTGATCAATCATGACTCGGGCGACTTCGTAAAGACGCCCGATGAATGGATACCGATCGACGGCAGCATCGGGGCCATCGCCAAATTATCGACTGCTGGCTTCACGGTCGCTGTTGCCACGAACCAATCCGGCATCGGGCGGAAGCTCCTCGACAAACCCGCGCTCCATGCAATGCACAACAGGCTGCGCACGCTCGTTAAAGACGCTGGCGGCGATGTGGACCGCATCGTCTATTGTCCGCACCATCCGGATGATGGCTGCGATTGCCGCAAGCCGGCACCAGGGTTGTATCAAAAACTGTCGCGACAGTACGGGGTACCTTTGGATGGCATCCCGATTGTTGGGGATTCCGAGCGCGACCTGGTTGCTGCGCGCGCGGTGAATGCCCGGCCGATTCTGGTGTTGACAGGCAATGGTGCGAAAACCAGCGTGGATCTCCAGCAGCGTGGAGAGCAGGTCGAGACCTTCGCGGACCTCGATGCCGTGGCAGCTGTTTTGATCGCGGAAATGAGGAACAAGGCCTCCTGACATGTTGTTGCTACGGTCGCTCGTATTTCAGTTCTATTTCTATGCGTCAGTCGCCATCGCGTCGATGTCGATTTTTTTCATGTGGCCTTTTCCTTTTGCAATTCGCTCCGCGATAGCGAGGAACTGGGGCAAGAGCATGCTCCGGGTTGGCCGTATCCTCTGCGGTCTCGACTATGTGATCGAGGGCCGGGACAACATCCCGGCGGTGCCCAGTGTCATCATGATTAAACATACGACCGTGTTTGAAACCTACGCCCAGCTGGCGGTCTTTCCGCCGCAAACCTGGGTCGTGAAACGGGAACTCCAGTGGATTCCGTTGTTCGGTTGGGGCCTTGCGGCGATGCGGCCGATCGCGATCAATCGCAGTGCCGGCCACCAGGCGGTCAGGCAGGTGATTGAGCAGGGCCGAAAACTCCTCGCGGACGGGATCTGGATAACGATTTTTCCGGAGGGCACCCGGGTAGCGGCTGGCCAAACGAAAAAGTATGGGGTCAGCGGTGCAGCCCTGGCCAGGGATGCTCGATGCCTGATTTTGCCGGTTGCGCACAACGCGGGTGATTTGTGGCCGCGGCGGGGCCTGAGAAAAAAACCCGGCCTCATCCGGTTTTGCATCGGGCCGCCGATTGACCCGGGCGACCGCTCGCCTAAAGAGACCAACCTTATGGTGCAGGACTGGATCGAAACGAAGATGAGAGAAATTAGCGCCGGTTATCAGTAACGGCGTTGCAGGGCTGCCGAACATGGCCTGAATGCAGTCGTAAATTGGCAAATTGATAACTTATGAACACGACGCTCGCTTTTGACGTTTACGGAACATTAATCGATCCGTTCGGCATTTCTCGAGCATTGCAAGCAATTGCCGGTGAAAAAACACCGACATTTGCGCAAATGTGGCGCGACAAACAAATCGAATATTTGTTTCGGCGCGGACTGGGTCGCGATTATCGGCCGTTTTCCGTTTGTACGAGCCAGGCGCTCGATTACACCGCGCTGCGTTTGCAGGTTGAACTGTCTGCCGGGGACAAACAGGAGCTCCTCGCGCGCTATCGGGAATTACCGGCATATGGCGAGGTGGCGAATGCCTTGCGCGAATTGAGGGACGACGGCTGCCGCAACTATGCTTTTTCGAATGGCGAGCCGGACGATCTTGCCGGCCTGCTCGCGCACGCCGGCCTGGATGCTGCCCTGGATGGCATCGTCAGCGTTCACGATGTGCAAAGTTTCAAGCCTGATCCAGCCGTGTACAGGCACTTTCTGCAGCAAACCGGTGCATCGAAGCAGGAAACCTGGCTCGTTTCCGGCAACCCTTTCGATGTCCTTGGCGCCCACATGGCCGGCTGGCGAACGGCGTGGGTCAAACGCGATCCGACCGCTGTTTTTGATCCATGGGACATAGAGCCCGACGCCATCATCACGGACATTAGCGAACTTGCAGGTCTTGATCTGTTATAGAGATAGTCAGTGCATATGTGGTACTTGTCTGCTCCACAGCTGCCGGGCTTGCGGACATAGTATGAGAGGGTTCACACTCCGCTGCTGGAAACCGTGAAGTCTATCGGCCTTGTCATGGTCGAAGGCTATATTATCTACTCATCTTTATCATGTAAGGAGCTAGTCGTGGCGGAACTAAAAGGACTCAAGAAACCGGTTAAACTTAAG
>Ga0114949_10000509_pt1 | contig 21058 bp, 18 predicted proteins | sample N074metaG_FD_83505 | JGI IMG/M metagenome (GOLD analysis project Ga0114949, IMG submission 83505) | Deep subsurface microbial communities from Kermadec Trench to uncover new lineages of life (NeLLi) - N074 metaG | ecosystem: Environmental > Aquatic > Marine > Ocean trench > Sediment | place...
AACTAGCAGCTAATCGAAAGACACCCCGCCAGTCTTGCAACAGGATGTCGCGAGCATTTATCGAACATGTCAGTGCCAGGCAAGTGGGGGGGATCCGAGTCCAAGGCTGGCCTGAGGCGGGAAAAAATCCGTGCGGCGCGCTTTTTTCAACAGACTGCTACACTCAACCTGCGCGCCCGCAACGGGCGTCAACTAATGCACAACTGATGCGAATGCATCGCCCAGACCGGCGCCGTACCTCAGTGCGCGCAGCCCGGCGGGTGTCGTTGGCTCGAGGCCGTCCGGGAAGCGCACTGTATGAACGACGCAGCAGACCCCTATACCCAACGACCGGGTGAAACTGCGGACGCGCCGACCGGATTCGCCAATCGTCTGAAACATCTCGGACCGGGCGTGATCGTGTCGGGATCCATCGTCGGCTCCGGCGAAATCCTGTTGACCTCCAGCCTCGGCGCGCAGGCAGGATTTGTTCTGCTCTGGTGGGTATTACTCGCATGCTGGAGCAAGTCAATCGTGCAGGCAGAACTCGCCCGCTACATCATCACATCCGGTGATACCTACCTGCGCGCGTTGAACCGCCTGCCAGGACGGATCACTACGCCCAGGGGTGCAATTTCCTGGCCGATTGCTCTGGGCCTGCTGGCATTCATCCCGGGCATCACCGGCCTGGCCGGGATAATCGGTGGCGCCGGGCAGGCACTCGCGCTGCTGCTCGGCTCTGAAAATTCCGTCCTGATGACGGCCATGATTGCCCTGAGCGTGACAGCAATTCTCTGGACAGGCGCCTACCTGCGCATCGAACGGGCGATGCTCTTTCTGGTCATCAGTTTCACGCTCACAACTTTAGTGTGTGCGTTCATGATGCAGACGACCGATTACCGCATGACATTCGACAATCTCTCCGCAGGCTTTACGTTTGATTTTCCGGTCGAGTACGCAGTGCTGGCGCTGGCGATGTACGGCTACACGGGGGTCAACTCCGGTGAAATAGCCGCGTACATGTACTGGTGTGTCGAAAAAGGCTACCCGAACTACATCGGTGCGGACCGCAGCGACCCACATTGGCTGGAGCGGGCCAATGGCTGGCTCAAAGTATTGCGCACCGATGTCTGGGTCACGCTCATCATTCTCACCTGCGCTACGTTGCCGTTTTATCTGCTCGGCGCGGGGGTGCTGCATCGTGACGGACTCACTCCCGAGGGACTCGAAACCATCAAGGTGTTGTCGGATATGTTTACCCGCACGCTCGGCACCTGGTCACTGTGGGTGTTCGGCCTCGGCGCATTTTTCATTCTTTTTTCCACGGCCCTTTCCGCCATCGGCGCGGGCGGCAGATTCATCCCGGAATACCTCATTGAGATGGGTTACCTCGACCGCCAGAACGTCAAGCGCGAGCTGTGGATCCGTGGCTACGTGCTGGTAATTCCGCCACTCAGTTTTCTCCTTTATCTGTTCTATCAGAGCCCGCTGGCGCTCGTCACCATCGCTGCGGTCGTCGGCGCAATGATGCTGCCCATCCAGAGTGGTGTCACGTTGTGGCTGCAGCGCAGACACCTGGATCCGCGTGTGCAGCCCGGGTCATTCGCCCGCCTGCTGCTGGTTGCAGTGTTCATCTTCCAATGCGCGATGGCTGCCGCGGTTATCCGCTATGTGGTTTTCTGATCTCAATCCTGCGCATCTGCAGGCGTGATCTCATAGGTGCAACGACTGCCACCGGCGAGAAGGTATTCACTGCGGTGTATCTGCACGTCGGGGCCCAGTACCTGGCGAAATACCTCGAGCTCAGTGCGACAGAAGCCCTGACAATAGGTGGCGGCGGCACAGATGGGGCAGTGATTTTCGATCAGCCGCCAGCCGTGGTCCGTTTTCTCCACCTGCGCCATGTAGCCCTCATCGCTGCGAATCTGCGCCAGCCGCTGCAGCTTGCCCTGCAGGGTCGAGACCCCGGATAAACGCGCGGCGTAGTGCTCGGCGTTTTCCCGCGAACGATCCTCAATCACGCTGTCGAGAGCCGCAGCACCCAACCGCTTTTCGACCGATTCGAGTATTTTCACCGTCAACTCGCCATGGGTGTCCGGAAAGCGGTGCTGCGCGGTTTCAGTCAGCCGCCAGATCTTTGCGGGACGGCCGACGCCGTTGCCTTCGGATTGCGCCATCACTTCACCGCCGAGCGAACGCAGATGCTGGCGCACTGCGGGAACGCTGATGTCGAGGGCTTCTGCCAGCGCTTTCGTGCTGAGCCCGTCACGCATTTTCAGCAGCAAGAGCAGGCGATCGCGCGTACGATCCTGGGACAATTCGGCACCTCCGGGTTTTCAACCGGACGAATTTTATAACAAAAAGGTTTAAAAATAAGCTGACCTCTACCTATATAAAGAAATATAAATATTTCTTTATTCGGAGGCTGCAACGTGATCAGACTCGAACACGCCAACCTTTCCGCGCACAACACCGAGGCAATGCAGAAATTCATGCTCACCGCATTTCCCGAATTTCGCGTGCGTGGCGGGGGCACCGACCACTATGGTCGACCCTGGTGTCACATCGGCAACGATGAGTTCTACGTCGCACTATCGAGCGTGCCGGAGACGACCGACCGCACACTTTATGGCAACACCACCGGCCTCAACCATCTCGGTTGGGAGATCGACGATCTCGCCGCACTCGAGCAGCGCATGATTGCCGGCGGCTTCCCGCCCAACCTGTCCGCCGATGATCACCCGGCGCGCAACAGGCGCTACTTCCGGGATCCCGATGGTAACGACTGGGAATTTATCCAGTACTTCGTCACCGATGTCGCCCAGCGCAATGATTACTCCAGTTAGCAGCGTGTTGAAAAACACGCTGCCAGGGGGGGCACGTGGTGCTTGATAAATAGGAGAGCCCCGAGGCCAGGAATGGCCGAAAGACAGGCTGTTGATCGTTACTGCGCTGGACGCACGCCAGCGGCTGCGTAGTATTTCTCCGCCGTCTCGAGGTTGCCTTCGGCCTGAGCGATTTTCCCAAGCTCGAAATACGCAATCGTTGTCGGCAGCAGTTGCAGCGACCGATTGAAGTCCGCTTTCGCGCCTTCCGGCTGCTCTTGTGCCACCCGGGCCATGCCGCGACCGAGGTAGTAATCGTAGTACTCAGGATCCCGTGCCACGGCGCGATCGTAATTCGTGATCGCGTCAGCAAACCGCTTCTGCTTGAGGCGGATTTCACCGCGTAATCCATGAAACGCCGCTTCTCGTTCCTGCAACGACAGAGCTTTCCCGATCAGCGTCGTCGCTTCGCTGTAGTCGCCATCACGCATCGCCTTGCGCGCCGCATCTGCAGCTTCGTACGCCGGAAGGTCACGCCGCAGGGTGGCCGTTGCGGCCTGGAATCGGTCCGAGGCGAATTCTCCGCCTGCATAACCTTCGCTGCGCAGCGTTGCCACCAGACCCCGGTTGTTCGATACCCGCTCCGCGGAAGGCGGGTGGCTGGAGAACAGTCCCTCCAGCCAATCCGAATCCCCACCCTCAGACAATCTGACGAACGTCTCCTGCAAGCTGACCGCGGCGTAGGGATCGTAACCGGCCTGTGCGAGGTAACGCATCCCGTAGTAGTCGGATTCGCGCTCGGCATCGCGTCCGTATTTCTGATTGATCAATCCCGCGGCGGTCTGTGCACCCTGCGTCAGAATACTGGCCGCCCCCGAATCGCCGGCAGTCGCAGCCGTCACCAGTACCGCACCCTGCAATAAATATCCGCGTTCGATCTGCTTTGCCCCATGCCGGGCTGCTGCGTGCACGACCTCATGACCGAGAACCGCTGCGAGCTCGGCTTCGTTCCTCAGCTCGACGAGCAAACCGCGGTTGATGGCCAGTTTGCCGCCGGGCAATGCCCACGCATTCGGCACGGAGTTGTTGAGCACGACGAACTCGTATGGCAGGTCGACGCCGCTGAATCGAGCGACCCGGGCACCGACGCCACTCACATACTCAGTGAGCGCCGGATCCACTTTGTAGAGACCACCCTGCATTTGCTGCGCGGGCAGATACTGCTGGCGGCCAATGCTGATCTGCTGCGCTGTGCTCACCAGGCCGATTTCCGAGCGGCCGGTGACCGGGTTGACGATGCAGCCGCCGAGCAGGAGGCTGCAGGTCAGATATATCAGCGTATATGTCAATATAGTTGACTTTATCATCGGAAATCGCCTGTTTCTGCCGGACCCAAACACCCACGCCATACACTGTCTCCTCGAAAAGCCTGCTACCTATTAAATGGTACCCAGACGCAGCGGATAGTTCCGCCAAATCGGGTCCATATTGATTCCAGTATTGTTCCGCCCTCCTTTCACAGTAGGGTCTTAGTATGTCAGTCGTGTTGTTGCGGAGAAGGATTGCAGCAAGGATAAATGAGATGAATGAAACGTGGGCATGAACATGAACGTAAACATGAACATGATGGAGCAAATGGAAACCATACGACTGAATACAGGACAACTGGATCCAGTTCGGCTGCAGACTGTTGCCTCGCCCCGACCAGCCAGATCTCCCATAGAGGAGCAGGAAGGACTACTTTCTGCCAGCGAAAGCGCTCTTCTCCTCGGCGCTTTTCTGACCCTGGTTGCAAGCATGATTTCATTTATTACGCTGTAACCGATCTGTAACGACTCGACTCTCCATAGACCTTGTGATAACCCCGCCTCTGGCGGGGTTTTTTTTGCCCGCAAATCCATTCCGTCAATCGGGTTACCATGGCTGTGTCCGTATCTGTCTGATGAACGATCCAATGAAATATCTGCACACCATGGTAAGAGTCACCGACATAGACGCGTCGTTGGACTTTTACTGTAACAAGCTGGGTCTCACAGAACTGCGCCGCTACGAAAACGCAGCCGGCCGCTTTACCCTCGTCTTCCTCGCCGCTCCCGGCGATGAATCCGCTCAGGTCGAACTGACCTATAACTGGGACCCTGAAACGCTCGACGGTGGGCGCAATTTCGGACATCTCGCCTACCAGGTCGAGGACATATACGCCCTCTGCCAACATCTGCTGGATTCGGGCGTCACCATCAACCGGCCACCGCGGGATGGTCGAATGGCCTTCGTTCGCTCGCCCGATGGCGTCTCGATCGAGATTCTGCAGCGAGGCGAGGCCCTCGCACCGGCCGCCCCGTGGTCAGACATGCCCAACAGCGGAGAGTGGTAACCAGTAGCCGGGTGTTGAAAAACACGCTGCTAGTCTCGCGCCAGGTCGTGAGCATTTATCGAGTGGTCAGGTGCTTGATGAATGAGGCAGCCCCGAGGCCAGGGAGGGCAGAAGGCTGCACGCTTTTTTCAACGCGCTGCTGGCGATGCCGTGGCGGGCTCCCTACAATCGCCCATTCACTAATGCTGGGAGCGCGGGATGAAATTCTATAATTCGATTGGACCAAATCCTCAGGTTGTACGGATGTTTGCCGCAGAACGCGGCATCGAGCTGGATATGGTCGAAGTCGACATTATGGCTGGCGAGAACCGCCAGGCGGACTACTCGGCCAAAAACCCATCCGGCCAGCTTCCCTGTCTCGAACTCGGCGACGGCGCGTATCTCGCCGAAGTCACCGCGATCTGTGAATATCTCGATGACACCAATCCGGGCGAATCCCTCATCGGCGCAACTCCCGAAGAGCGTGCCATCACCCATATGTGGACCCGCCGAGTGGACCTGTATGTCTGCGAACCGCTTGCCAACGGTTTTCGATTTGCCGAAGGCCTGGAAATGTTCAAAACGCGGATGACCGTATTGCCGGAAGCGGCCGAGGGGCTCAAAGGTCTGGCACAGGAAAAACTCACCTGGCTCGATGGCTTGATTGAGGGCAGGGATTTCATCGCGGGTGACAACATCACCCTCGCCGATGTGCTGTTGTACTGTTTTCTCGCCTTTGGCGGCACTGTCGGTCAGCCACTGAACCCGGAAAACAAGAATATTGTCGCCTGGTTCGAGCGCATGGGCGCACGGCCAAGCGCCGCGGCCTGACCACCGGCGCCACGTCTTCGCGCAGGCGATCGCGCGCCGTCTTCGCGCGGGCAATCGCGCGCCAGCGCCTGATGCACGTAACGCCGGAGCACGCGATATATAGCCGCTCGGGCCGCTGAAAAGTGGCTGAAACGTGCGCCGTGGCGGACAATTGGCCGTTGCTCAGGCTAGATCAGGTTCGGTAACTATGTTACCTTTCGTAGCAGCGGCCGATCGCCACTGTCCCCTTCCGTAACGAGTTCCCGGAAATCCCTATGCGCGCAACCTACGTCACCGCTCTTGCGATCGCCCTTGCCATCCTTGCCTGGCTGCTGTCCGGCCAACTCGGCGGCGCGGAAGACGTCGTTCACCCGACGCTGGCCGAGCAGAATCGGCAGGCACAGGCGCAGGCGCAGGACAGACTGCCGACACGCATCAGGGCCCGCGTGATCAACGCATCGCTGCAAATTCGGCACGTCGTGCTGCGCGGCAGGACTGCGAACAAGCGCACCGTCCAGGTCCGCGCAGAAACCTCCGGCCGCATCATCGAACGTCCGGTTGAACGTGGCACTCAGGTTGCACAGGGCGATCTGCTCTGTCAGATCTCTCTCGAGGACCGCTATGCCAGTCTGGTTGAATCCCGCGAGTCACTCAATCAGGCAAAAATCGAATACCAGGGCTCCCTCAAGCTCAAAGCGAGAGGATTTCAATCCGATACGGCCATCGCCCAGGCTAAAGCACGGCTCGCAACCGCCGAGGCACAACTCAAACGAAGTGAACTGGATATCCAACGCACCTACGTACGGGCACCGTTCGCCGGCTTTGTCGAAGACGTGCATCAGGAGGTTGGAGACTACGTAACACCGGGGGCCGCCTGCGTGACGGTGGTCGATCTCGACCCGATGCTCCTCGTCGGCCGCGTCGCGGAGAAAGACGTGCACCTGCTGCAACTCAATCAGCCAGTAACCGGCGTCCTCAATGACGGATCACTGATAACCGGTCCGGTCTCATTCATCGGTCACCAGAGTGACCCGGCAACGCGTACCTATGCTGTCGAAATTCAGGTACCGAACGCCGACTACCAGTTGCGCTCCGGTCTCACGACCGAAATCCGGATCCCGGTCGCCGAAGTGATGGCGCAAAAAATCACGCCTGCACTTTTTGCACTCGACGATACCGGACAGATCGGCGTGCGCACGGTTAATGCAGATGGCCGTGTCGAGTTTCATCACGTGAAGATAGTACGGGATGACGTCGACGGGGTTTGGGTATCCGGCCTGCCGGACATCGCGACGATCATCACCGTCGGCCAGGAACTCGTCGTACCCGGGGAACTCGTGGATGTCGATTTCGAACCGGCTGACGAAATGCCTGCCGCGATACCGCCAAAAACCCAGACCACCGATGACGCAGCCGGTGACGTCAGCATCAAGCCCCTGCCAGGTTCAACGCCCGGGATAACGCTCGCCGCACACCCATGAATTCTCTGATTGACGCGGCGATGAGCCGCACACGTACCACCATGCTTCTGATGTTCATGGTGGTGGTGGCAGGCTTGATTGCGCGCGATGCCATCCCAATCGCGAACGAACCGCACATCGACGTTCCGTTCTTCATCGTCGGCATCATTCATGAGGGCATCTCGCCGGAAGACTCCGAGCGCCTGCTTGTGCTGCCTATGGAGATTGAACTGCGCAAGGTTGAAGGTGTGCATGAACTCACCGCCTACGCATCGGAAGGCTCAGCTACTTTGCTCGTCGAGTTCGATGTCGACTATGATCTCGATCAGGCTCTGCTAGACGTCCGCGAAGCGGTGGATCGCGCTAAAGTCGAACTGCCAAGCACCGCGGAAGAACCTTTCGTGCGGGAAGAATCCATCGAAGATTTCCCAATCATTCAGGTCAACCTCATCGGCGATGAAGTTCCTGAGCGCGTGCTTTACAACCTGGCGATCGAAATTCGCAACGATGTGGAGTCGATTCCCGATGTATTGAGCGCCGACCTGCAGGGGCACCGTGAAGAGGTGCTCGAGGCAATCATAGACCCGAGCGCACTCGAAGCCTACGCGATATCAAACGAGCAGTTGATCACCACGATCATCCGCAATAATCGGCTGATTCCAGCCGGCAGTATCGATACCGGCCAGGGCCGGTTTTCCGTCAAAGTGCCGAGTCTCATCGAAGAAGCCCAGGATATATTCGATCTGCCGATAAAGACGAGTGGTGACACAGTCGTCACGCTCAAGGACGTTGCGCAAATTCGCCGAACCTTCAAGGACAGGACCCACTACGCGAGAGTCAACGGTAACCGAACCTTGTCTCTACAGGTTACCAAGCGTGCCAACGCAAATGTCATTGAGACCATTGATAAAGTGAAAGCTGTGGTTGAACGACACAGAGAAAAGATGCCCGGCAAGGTCAACATCTTTTTCTCTCAGGACCAGGCGCCGTTTGCCGAAAAACAGGTGACCGAGTTAGAAGGCAATATTTTTACAGCACTAGCGCTCGTAATGGTGCTCGTGGTTGGCGCGATGGGATTGCGCAGCGGGATCATTGTTGGCATCAGCATTCCGGTTTCCTTTCTGTTCTCTCTGATTTTCGTTTATCTGCTCGGCTACACGTTCAACTTCATGGTGATGTTCGGCATGTTGCTGGGACTGGGAATGCTGATCGATGGCGCGATAGTGGTCACCGAGTACGCCGATCGCAAGATGATAGAAGGATTTGATCGTCGTGCCGCCTACAGCCTGGCGGCCAAGCGCATGTTCTGGCCTGTCGTAGCATCGACCGCAACCACGCTCGCCGCATTCCTGCCGCTCATGTTCTGGCCCGGCATTGCCGGAAAATTCATGCGCTACCTTCCAGTCACTGTGTTTACAGTCTTGTCTGGCTCGCTCCTCTACGCGCTCGTGTTCGGCCCGGTCCTGGGCTCAATCTTCGGCAAACCGGGCACCCGCGACAAAAAAGCGACAGACACACTCAAAGAACTTGAAGAAGGCGATCCAACAAAGCTCAACAACCTCACCGGCATGTACGCCAGGCTATTATCCTACACAAGCAGGTATGCAGTTGTTACGTTGTCCGTAATCTTTGCGATGCTTTTAACCATATTCTGGGCTTACGGTAAGTATGGCCAGGGGATGATTTTCTTTTCTGACGCAGATCCGAAGTTCGCGCAAATCACCGTTCGTGCGCGCGGCAATCTCTCAGCAGAAGAGATCAACGAACTGGTCCTTGAGGTGGAAGTTGAAATACTCGAGGTACCCGGGATCAAGGGGCTGAACACCTATACGCTCCTGTCGGGAAGCGCCTCCCGCGACGGCTTTGACCGCATTGGCAGCTTCTTTCTCGAACTGCACGATGAAAACGAGCGGGAACGCAAAGGCGTTGAGATATTCGCTGAAATTCGTGAACGCACCGCTCATCTGGCAGGCATCAGCGTCGAAGTTCAGAAAATGGAACAGGGGCCGCCCGTCGGCAAATCGATTCAGATCCAGTTTTCTTCCTACAACCGCCGGCTCCTGGAACCCGCGGTTGCCCACATCCGTGAACACATGGATCAGATGCCGGATGTCCTCGACATCGACGATACCCGCTCTCTGCCCGGGATCGAATGGCGGCTCTCGGTTGATCGCGCGCAGGCGGCACTCTATGGCGTCGACGTGTTACAGGTCGGTATCGCTGTGCAACTCATCACCAACGGCGTGAAGGTTGGTGAATACCGTCCGGACAAAGCAGACGACGCCGTTGATATTCGCGTGCGTTATCCCTCAGACAAGCGGGGAATCAGCGCACTGGATGAACTGAAGATCAGCACACCGGGTGGTCTGGTACCAATCTCCAATTTTGTGCAGCGGGAACCTGCGCCAAACGTAGACGCGATCCAACGCATCGATGGCATCCCGGTCGAATTCATCCGTGCAAACGTCGTTGACGGTGTACTGGCGGACAGCGTCGTAGCTGAGCTGCAGAACTGGATAGACACCCAGACATTCGATCCGGCATTGAACATAGAATTCCGTGGAGCCAACGAAGAACAAGCCGAGTCGATGGCGTTCGTTCAGGTGGCGTTTCTGCTATCACTACTGCTGATGTTCGTTCTACTCGTTACGCAGTTCAACAGCATTTATCAGAGCGTACTCATACTGGTCGCGGTGGTGATGTCTACAGCCGGCGTGCTCCTTGGCTTGATCATCCTGCAGGCCCCCTTCAGCGCAATACTCACCGGGGTCGGGGTCGTCGCACTTGCTGGGATAGTGGTGAACAACAACATTGTTCTGATCGACACCTACAATCACATCCGACGTGAGCACCCCGAACTCGATTACGTCCGGGTGATCGTGCGCACAGGTGCGCAACGCCTGCGGCCGGTGATGCTCACTACTGTCACCACAGTTTTCGGGTTGCTGCCTCTCGCGAGCAACCTCTCCATCGATCTGATCAATCGAACCATCCTTTATGGCGGTCAACTCTCGTCGTTCTGGGTACCTCTGTCGCAGGCGATCGTCTCCGGCCTCAGTTTCGCGACGATCCTGACGCTGGTCGCAACCCCGGCCATGCTCGCCCTACCGCATCAACTCAACAATCTCCTGGCACGCACCCGCGTCCGCTTCAACCGACGCGAAGTCGTAAACGCTTAACAGCCTGTTCTTCGGCCATCCGTGGCCTCGGGGCTCCTCCATTTGTCAAACACTTGCGTGCTCGATAAAGGCTCGCAACCTGGCGCGAGACCAGCAGCGTGTTTTTCGCACACTGCTAATTCTGTTTTATCACCATTCCCCGTAGTATGAGCGCCCATGCAAGATCCCGGTTCCTGGGTAATCCCTCTAACGAATCCACTATGCGCCGACTCGGAGAGAGTCGGCGGCAAAGCTGCGCAACTTCACGAACTGTTGCAGGCAGAATTTGCGGTACCCCCTGCCTGGGTCATTACCTATCAGGCCTTCCTCAGTCACTACCCCGATGCGATCCCTGCGCGGAAACCAGAAACTGCCACGCTGGCGGACGATCTGCGGGTTTCGCTGCAAACTATCTATGAGGAACTGTCGGAAAATGGCGCGCACTACCTGGTGGTACGCAGTTCTGCTCTGAGCGAAGACGGAGCCGACCACAGCTTCGCGGGACAACACGCTACTTACTACTACATCGATGCAGACAACCTCGCAAAAGCGGTGACGGACTGCTGGATCTCCCTGTGGTCCAGCGCAGCGGAAGCTTACCGACGCAAGCTGCGTAATCCAGACACGCGCTTCGGGATGGCCGTAATCGTTCAACAGATGGTGCAGGCCGATCGATCGGGCGTGTGTTTCACGGAAGATCCAACCGGACAATTCCAGGAACACTCGCTGATAGAAGCCACATGGGGACTGGGCGCTGCGCTCGTGGACGGTCGGGTCGCGCCGGATCGCTACTGGCTGAACCGCAACTTTGAGCTCAGCAACCAAAAAATCGGTCGTAAGCGATTGAAAGTAGCCGAGAAACTGAAAGATCCCAGCGGTCAGCGGCTGGAACCCGTGCCAGCGGGACAACAATCGAGTGCTGTGTTGAACCCGCAGGAGGCCGGACAGGTCGCACAGATGGCGGCCAAGGCGGCCCGCTTGCGTGGCGGTCCACAGGATGTCGAATGGGCTTACGCCGATGGTGAGCTTTATACCCTGCAGACTAGACCCATCACTGCTCTACCGGTGCAGGTGTCGACGCAACCCATCGAGGGACGCTGGGTGCTGTTCAAACCTGTCGTTGAGAATTTTTCCGAGCCATTGACACCGATCAGCGTCGACCTTTTCCGTCGTATCCTGCCACCCATCGGAAAATTCATTCACGGCCGCTACTACCTCAGTGTCGATGCAATGCAGCACGTGCTGCCGTTTCACATCGAAGAGGCGGATCTGGTACGGCTGCTTTTGCTCAGAGGTCCCGCGCCGCAATTGAAAATAGACTGGCGGCGTCTGCCCGTAACCATCGCGCTGCTCACAATCGGCTATCTCAGCAGCGGCATCAGCTGGTATCGCGGCGCGCGGGTGCCTTTGCATCGACTGTCCGATTTCGAAAGACGCTGCAAAGTCATTCTCGCCGATGAAAATTGTGACGCCCTTGCAGCCTTGCACAAGCTCTTCTTCAATCGGCATCCGTTTCAGCCGATCAGCGAATTCGCCTTCCAGGCGAATATTTCTGCCAGCCGCTACTTCCTGCTGATAGGGCTGCTCAAAGCATTGCTGAAACGATTTGCAGCCGAATTCGATCAGAGCAAACTCGCAATGCTGTTCGTGGGAGGCGAGGCAACATTGTCACGTCAAATGGTCGATGCGATCAGCGAATTGGCCGATGTCGCCCGCCCCGACACTGCCCTGGTGGATGCGCTGTTGGCCGATGACGGAGCTGATCCCGGCACGGTAGTCGCAGCACTCGATCCAACCCATCCATTCTTAACCGCCTTCGGCCAATTCATGGCGAGCTATGGCCACCGCGCGATTCGTGAGTTCGACCTCAGCACACCGCGTTGGCGTGAAGACAGCTCCGCGGTGCTCCAGATGGTGCGCAATTACCTCAAACCAGATCGCAGCGAAGGCATCGATCCACACAGTCTGCGACTCGCAACCGAAGACGAACTGCACCAGGCAATTAAAACCCGCTGGCAATGTTGGTTGGCAGATAGATTGCTTGCGCGCATCCGTTACTTCATCACGTTGCGCGAGAACACTCGCCACTATCACACGATGGCGTTTGCCGTGATCCGGGAAAAACTGCAACGCTGCGAAAGACAACTGATTCAGGACGGTCGATTGCGCTGCACCGATGACATTTATTTCCTGAAATGGCCAGAGATTGCCGGCCTAACGGTCGGCGCGATGGACTGGCAGAACGTCGAGACGCTTATATCGCAACGCCGCCGCCGGTATCGCCGCCAATGCGATATCCCACCCGAAGAAAGTTTTAACCTCGCAGTCGATACACGTACTGCAAAGCCCGAGGCGGGACGTTATTCAGGCGATTGCGCATGTCCCGGAGTTGTCGAGGGTATCGCCAGGGTTGTGCTGGATCCTGGCCTCGGCGCAGACCTGCAGCCCGGCGACATTCTCATCGCACCGTACACCGGTCCAGCCTGGACGCCACTTTTTCCGAATGCCGCTGCAATCGTAGTAGAGGTCGGCAGTTTTCTGTCGCACGCCGGTACCGTAGCCAGGGAATACCAGATCCCCTGCCTGGTGGATGTGGAAGGCTGCACCAGAACAATACGATCGGGACAGAAACTGCGGGTGAACGCAACCGCCGGTTGGGTCGAGGTGATCGAATGAGCGCCTTTGCGTTCTTTCTCCTCAGCCTGCCTTTCGCGGTTTATATTCTCGCCGGGATCTTTTGCCTGATCGATCAGGACGACAAAGTTGCCGCAGTGTTGAGCCTGAGCTGGCGGATCCTCCTGGCTGCGGGGTTAGTTACTCTGGCCGGTCACGAGAACAGGATCGGCGTGGTCAGTGCATTTGTGTTCGTCATCGTCCTGCACACAACGTTCTACCTCGGTGTGCGTTGGCTAATCACAACCGGCCGCTGGATCACCGAGAGTATCGAGTAAGAACGATCAAGCTAGGGAGCCTCTGATCAAGAGAACGCGCGGACCCTGGCCCCCGGTCTCATAGTAGACATCGATGTCATTCGTCTGAATAAAGGGCATCACACCTCCTTCAGCAGCCGTGGCCGCGGGCGCTGTTGCTGGTGGCTAATCGTTCCTTCGCTTCCGATCAACCGCTCCTGTATTCTGAACGCCTTGAGCCCTGGCTGAAATGGCCGGACGAGACCGCGCGCACTCGCGCCGCCAACCTTTGCGCGAGTCAGCAACCTTGGAGCAACAACTGATGAGCATCTCTCTGGGCGTCCACGTCGGACAACAAAACATGTCGATGAATGATATGCGTGCGCTCTGGCGGAAGCTGGACAACAGCGGTGTCGATTGGATTTCCACGTGGGATCACTTTTATGAAGCGCCGCCGAAGGGCGGCACAGAACCGCATTTCGAAGCGCTGGCAACACTCGGCGCACTCGCCGCAGAAACCCGCAATGCTCGAATTGGCTGTCTCGTGTTTTATGTTGGTTATCGCAATCCGGCGCTGTTGGCGAAAGCCGCAACGACGCTGGACCACATTACCGGCGGCAGATTTGAACTCGGCATAGGCGCCGGTTGGCACATCTGGGAGGCGAGCGCCTACGGCTATCCATTTCCCGATATCGGTACCCGCCTGGACATGCTCGAAGAGGCGGCCCAGATCATCCGCCGGATGCTCACTCAGGATCGAACGAGTTTCGCAGGCACCCACTACCAGGTTGACGATGCCAGTTGCCTGCCAAAGCCGATTCAGGATCGATTGCCGATCTGGATTGGTGGCGTGGGAGAAAAACGTACATTGAAGATCGTGGCCGATCATGCGGATGGTTGGAATGCAGCCTACCAGTCACCTGCTGAGTTTGCCCGCATCAACGAGGTGCTCAATCACTGGTGTGAAGAAGAGCAACGAGATCCGAAGACTCTCAGGCGTGCGGCCAACATCATGTTCAACCTCGGCCTCAAACCGGCAGATCTCGACCGCCAGCGGGAGATTCTGCAGCGTGACTGGGGCGAGTTGGCTTCCCGCACCGAAGAGGGTGCATTGTTGTGTACGCCGGCACACGCCGTCGACAGGATAATGGAGTATGTTGAAGCGGGGGCCGATGAAATCAACATCGCTCTGCGCGCACCGTGGGACGCCGAGGCGCTGGATGCCTATCTGACGGAGGTTATGCCCGCGGTGCGCAAGGCGGCCGCCTGATCGATCAGAGTTCTCTGGCAGCCAGGACGTCGGCAAACGCAAGCACCCGCTCGGCCTGTGCTGCATGCAGATTTTCAATCAGTCGGCCCTCGTGTACTGCCACGCCCTTGCCAGCCGCTTGGGCCTCCTGCCAGACGTCGATGACTGCGCGGGCATCGGCAATAGCCTCGTCACTATAACCAAAACTCTGGTTCGCTATGTCCACCTGGCCAGGATGGATGAGCGTTTTGCCATCAAATCCCATGAGTCGCGCCTGCTGACACGCCTGCTCGAAACTCTCGAGATTGCGGAAGTCGAGATGCACTCCATCGAGCACATCCAGATCCAGTTCGCGCGCCACGAGAACACAACGCTGCAGGGCATAGGCGATGTTCTGCCGATCCGCCGTGTGCGATGCCCGTAACTCCTTCACCAGATCGCTCGTACCCATAACAAGGCAGGTGATGCGCGGTGAATGGGCAGCGACAGTGCGGACATCCAACACACCCCTGGGGGTTTCGATCATGAGCCAGATGGGTAACCGCTCGCCGCCTGCCGCGTCGACCTCCCGGAGAATGGCCGTGACCTGTTCGCGCGACTCCACTTTCGGAAAGAGCAGTGCATTGACATCGAGCTTTGCGAGCATTGCCACGTCATCACTGCCCCAGGCGGTGTCCAGAGAATTCACTCGAACCACCAACTCGCGAAATCCGTAGCCGCCTTCAGCGACTGCGCGCGCAACCGACTCGCGCGCCGAGTCTTTCGCCTGCGCAGCCACTGCATCTTCGAGGTCGAATATGATGCTGTCGCACGCAAGCGATCGCGCTTTTTCCATCGCCCGCTCATTAGCACCGGGCATATAGAGCACCGATCGCCTCGGCCTTATGGGATTCACGGGTAAACCCTCCCGGCGATTGCGCCATCACCACGCGTATTGCGCCATGCATTCGGCTGCCGCTGTGGCAGACGGGACTTACGAATGAGCGGTGGCAGGTAAATCAGTTGTGGGGCGGAATGTGGCTGGGGACGGAGAAAAATGCCCGCCGTCGTGCTACACGGGCTTCGTGACAATCGGCCTTCAGACGGCAACTGTAATCCGAGAGTATCGGTAACATCAGAAAGGCGCTCAAAATCAGGCAGACGGCCGACCAACCCGCCTGCTGGAGATACCAGTCAGTAGCGAGTCGCGGAATGACGACGAAAAATCCGGCGAAAAAGAAAAACATCACGATCGTGGTGGTGATGGCGAGGACGCGAGCGACGGGAAGTCGGATTTCGTTTTTGAGGGTGATGAAGGCGAGAAAGGCGGCGCCCACATAAGGGGCCCAGGACAGCGGAGTGGGGTGAAATGCATGCATCAGCGCGATGGTGATGAACGTGCATCCAATGAACCCAGTTATGTACTGCATACGTCTGTACCGCCCCCTGCTGCCTACCTAAGTCAGAACCCGGCGCCCATCTATTGCGAGCGTTATTTAATCGGTTCGCGCCCTGCTAGCCCTGTACCGTTTAGTACTTCCTGGGCTATCTTGGTCGCTCCTGCGAAAACTCCGTTCGCAATCAGACCCAGTGCTAATAGCAGGTTTTCCGTTTGTTGCGCCGTTTCATCCCTAACCGCGCGCATTGTTGCAATTTTGCGAAATCATCCTTTGGCAGTCAACCACTTTGTTACTGGTGGTGACGTTTCGGCTACCAATCTACTCAAATTAGACCACGCGCGTGTACCCGGGTTGTACGGTATTTTGTTGTTTCGTGAGGTCTCTACCCATATCGCTCATCGAAAAAGGTATAAAAAAATTAGTACTTATACCTTTTTTGGATGCACGTTCCGCGTCAGCCAATTCTTGCCGACTGTCCGCCATCAACGGCAAGACTCACTCCGGTGATGAATTTCGCTTCGTCCGACGCGAGAAACAGAGCGGCATTCGCAACGTCCCAGGCAGTCCCCATTTTGCCGCCCAGCGGAACCTGCGCATCTCGACTCGCAATCACCGTTGCGCGGTCCCGGCCCGCGGCCACATTGCCTTCAATCGCCATGGGTGTGTTCATCAATCCCGGCATGATCACGTTTGCCCGAATGCCATACTTTGCGTTTCCCGTCGCCAGCGCTTGTGTGTACGCGTTCAGGCCGGCTTTCGATGTCTTGTAGGCGAGGATGTTGACGGCACACACCGCGGCGATCGAAGAGATATTGGTGATCACTCCATAGCCTTGCTCACGCATGACCGGCAGCGCGTGTTTACACACGAACATAATGCCTTTGAGATTGACGGAGAAAATCCGCTCCCAGATCTCTTCGGTCATCTGAGTCGGGCCCCGGTCTCCTGCACCAATTCCGACATTGTTGTGGAGGATGTCAATGCGTTCATAGCGTTCCAGACACGTGTGCACGAGGTCTGCACAATCGCCTTCCTGAGTGATGTCCGCCACGCAGGTACTGCCGATGCCGCCCCGCTCATCCAGCATTGCCAGTGTTTCGGCGGCCGAGGCTTCATTGCGGTCGACGACAAGCACCGTTGCGCCTTCTTCGGCAAATCGAATCGCGGTCGCACGGCCGTTGCCTATGGTGTCACCGGGCGTCTGCCCCGCACCAACGACGATGGCAATCTTATCGGCTAGACGTCCCATCCCGGCAAACCTTCGTCGAGCTGGACGCCGAAGCTGTTCAGCGCCATGGAAACCAGGTTGTACTGACCCACCGTGAAGACGAGATCCATCAACTGCTGGGTGGACAGATGCTCCGTGAGCCCCTGCCAGGTTGCGTCACTGATGTGCGCATCCGCATGCAGTTCGTCGGTCGCCCGCAACAGCAGAGCGTCGAGCTCAGACAAACCCGGGGTATCGGGTCCGGTCTGCGCCGAGCGGATTTCTTCGTCCGTCATCCCGGCCTGCCGGGCAATTACCACGTGCTGGCCCCATTCATAGCCCGCCTGACACAGATAGCCGATCCGTAGAATGAGCAACTCGCGTTCCCGCACTTCCAGCGTAGATTTACCCAATATGTGGTTGGCGAAAACCATCCAGCGTTTGGCTAACGCGGGATGATGAGCCAACGTTCGGAAGATATTGAAGACCCGGCCCTGATCGACAAACGGCTGCATCACCTCAGTCGCCTGCTCATCCCAGTCTTCGATCGCAAGTGGCGTTACACGCGGTTCGGTTAAACGCATCGGTCCCCCGGATTTCTTTTCTTACCCCAGTCATGCAAAGCTACCACACTGCTTAAAGGGAGTCTCAGCATGAACATTGCCATCGAAAAACGCGCGCAAACTACGATCGTCACGATCAACAGACCCGAAGTACGTAACGCGATCGATCAAGCAACCGCAACCGAACTCGTAGCAGCGTTCAGTGAATTCGATGCTGATGATTCCCAGGCTGTTGCAATTCTCACCGGGGCCAATGGCACTTTCTGCGCGGGAGCCGATCTCAAAGCCGTCGCAACCGGCAAGGGTAACAAGGTGCGCGAATCCGGCCAGGGTCCGGTCGGCCCTTCGCGGATGATGCTCAGCAAACCGGTGATTGCAGCGGTCGAAGGACACGCCGTCGCCGGCGGTCTGGAGCTTGCGATCTGGTGCGATCTGCGCGTCGCCGCCGAAGATGCGATATTCGGCGTCTATTGCCGGCGCTGGGGCGTGCCGCTGGTGGATGGTGGCACCATTCGCCTGCCACGCCTGATCGGCCACAGTCATGCCCTGGACATGATTCTGACCGGTCGTGGAGTCAGCGGTGAAGAGGCCCGCATAATGGGGTTGGCCAACCGACTTACGCCGCCGGGACAGGCGCTCACCGTGGCCATCGAACTCGCCGAAGACATCGGCCGTTTTCCACAAAACTGCCTGCGCAGCGATCGCCGGTCGTCCTACGAGCAATGGCACCTGTCAGTTCACGAAGCGTTGCTGAACGAGACTCGCCTCGGCCTGCAGGTCATCCACTCCGGGGAAACCCGTGAAGGCGCGAGTCGATTTGCCGAAGGCGCTGGGCGTCATGGCGACTTCGGCTCGATCTGAATTCTCAGCGACCTTCTTAGCGGTCATAGCCAGGTGTGATATAACCAGACCAATCATAACGGGAAGACAGAGGACACCATGGCATTTTCAAAGTCACCGCAGTTCGGCGTAAACATGTTTCCAACCGACTACGCGATCCAGCCGGTGGAACTCGCCAAGGCAGTGGAAGAGCGGGGTCTGGACAGCCTGTTTTTTCCTGAACATACCCACATTCCTGCTTCTCGCGCCACGCCGTTTCCGGGCGGCACCGATCTGCCGGAAATGTACTGGCACACACACGACCCATTTGTGGCATTGAGTGCCTGTGCCGCGGTGACCGAGCGCATTCGCCTCGGCACCGGCATCTGCCTCGTGATCGAACGCGACCCGATCACTCTAGCCAAAGAAGCAGCCTCCCTGGACATGATATCCAACGGTCGGCTTGTGCTCGGGATCGGTGCCGGTTGGAACCGTGAGGAAATGGAGAATCATGGCGCCAACTACCAGCAACGCTGGAAGGAGGTTCGCGAAAAGGTTCTCGCAATGCGGGAAATCTGGACCAAGGAAGAAGCCGAGTATCACGGCGAGTTCGTCGATTTTGATCCGATCTGGTCCTACCCGAAGCCGGTGCAGGAAGGCGGTCCGCCAATCTGGATTGGCGCCAATTCAAAGTGGGTTTTCGATCGCATCGCCGAGTACGCCGACGGTTGGATGCCGATTGGCGGAATGGGTTCCGGCAGCATGGAAAAACTCACAAAAGCACTCGAGGCGCGGGGCCGCAAAGTCGAAGACCTCGATCTCGCACTTTTTGGCGCACCCACCGATTACGATCAGCTGCAGGGGCGCCTCGAGCAGGGGTTCGACGAACTCGTGTTTGGCCTACCGGCCGAGAGCGCCGATAAGATATTGCCAATGCTCGACAATCTGGCGGAGCTGGTGGTCAAGATAAGAGGCTGAACCAGCAACCCCGAGGCCAAGGATGGCCGAAGGCCGACTGCCACGCGACCGGCTGGCAACCGCGTCACAGCAGGCTCACTTCATAGCCTCGCTCGCGCAGGCTCGCAATGACCTGGTCGATCTGTTCTTCGCCGCGCATCTGAAGACACAGTTCGACCAGCGTCGCCCGTACCGAGGAGCCACCAAACGCGCGCTGATGCACGATGTCGATGATGTTGCTGTCGAGCTCTGCAACGACCCGAGTCAATTCCGCAAGCGCACCCGGCACGTCGGGGACTTCGAGCCGCAGACGCACGAGGCGATGCGAGCGGACGAGTCCGCGTTGCAATATCGACGACAGAATCATCATGTCCACGTTACCGCCTGAGAGCACCAGCACGGTTTTACGTCCCGCGAATTTTTCCGGGTTTGCGCACACGGCCGCCAACCCCACCGCACCTGCGCCCTCGACCACGGTTTTTTCGATCTCGAGCAGCGTGAATACGGCCTGCTCGACCACCTCTTCGGCAACAAGCAACATATCGTCCACATGCTTGTTAATGAGAGGCAGCGTGTGGATCCCCGGCGACTTCACCGCAATTCCTTCCGCCACCGTGCCCAACGCAGTCGCTGCGTGCGACTCTCCGTGAAAGTCGGCGTGTACCGCGCCGTAGCGTTCAACCTGTACGCCGACGATTTCAACCTCGCTGGTTTGCAACTTGATTGCACAGGCAACCCCGGAGATCAGGCCGCCACCCCCAACCGGTACAACCACGACTTCGACCGTCGGCAGCTGTTCGAGTATTTCAAGGCCGACCGTACCCTGACCGGCAATCACCCGCGGATCATCGAAAGGGTGGATCAACGTTAGATTTCTATCTTTCGCAAGCGCTTCGGTGAACGCCAGCGTCTCGTCGAAATGCGCACCCTGCAGCAGCACCTCGGCGTCAAACACCCGGGTTTGCTCAACCTTGGCGTTCGGTGTTGAACGCGGCATGACAATGCAGGTCGGTACGTCGAGTCGTTGCCCATGATAGGCAAGCGCCTGGGCATGGTTACCCGCCGACATCGCAATAACACCGTTGCGCCTTTCGTCATCGCTGAGTTCAAGCAGACAGTTCAGCGCACCGCGCTCCTTGAACGATGCGGTGAACTGGTGGTTTTCGAATTTGAGGTAGATCTCTGCACCTGTCAGCCGAGACAGCGTCTCTGAGCGGGCAAGCGGCGTTTCGACCACGTAGCTAACGATGCGTTCACGCGCCCGCCGTATTTCCTGCAACTTCATCAAACATCTCCACAGGCGCCCAGTATACTCGCGTGGTTCGACCGCGAACCCAACCATGAAAAACCTGCTCATCGTCTACCACACGCAAACCGGCAACACCGAAAA
>Ga0114949_10000510_pt1 | contig 21050 bp, 22 predicted proteins | sample N074metaG_FD_83505 | JGI IMG/M metagenome (GOLD analysis project Ga0114949, IMG submission 83505) | Deep subsurface microbial communities from Kermadec Trench to uncover new lineages of life (NeLLi) - N074 metaG | ecosystem: Environmental > Aquatic > Marine > Ocean trench > Sediment | place...
CACAGGTCATCCTAAGCTACAATATGTAACCTCACTTTTTTACCGCCGAAATAATCGCTGCTGAACCCGCCGTATATTTTTCCACCTGTATATCAACAAATCCGAAACGCTTCAAAGCTTCCAAATACTCAGGAATCCAGCGGCTGTTTTTTACAAAATATGCTAACTCGTCAAAAACATTTCTCCACTTCGGGAAGAGTGATCTCCCAACTATTTTCATAAATAGCATATGCAAGTGCCATAAACGCTGAAACACAAAATTTGTAGGATAAGCAAAGTCGTGCAATATCAGAACTCCGCCGCTTTTTAAATTCAGGGAAATATTTTTCAAGAGCACGTCTGCCGCAACATATTTGGGAATGTAAGAAGAGGTCACACAATCAAAGGTCTCTCGAAGTTTCACCTCCTCGGCGCGGGCGCAAATCAATTGAACCTCTGAGCAGCTATTCAAAGATGCTTTGTTTTTTGCCTCAACCAGATATTCCCACATCATATCGACACCGACAATTTTACAGCAGGGATTCATTTTCGCTAATTTAAAGGCGACAATTCCAGTACCGCAAGCAAGGTCCAATATCTTTCGCGATTTTGGCACCTTTGCAAGAAGCTTCTTTTTCCAATAACGATCAGCGCCATAAGTAAACAAATTGACTATCGAATCATAGGATGAGCCGGTGCCGGTAAAAAAGTGTTTTACAATATCTTTTTCCAAATTAAACTCCTTACCAAATATTCTAAAGTGAACGAAAATGATTTCTGAAAAAACACTTGACAGGTGAACATGATTTCACTATATTGAATGGTGAACATTTTTAACCCTTACTGGAGTATTGTGACATGGACTCAAACGGCATATTTCAAGATCCGTATTGCAAGAGAGATTTCTGGGAAAACAAATTGAGTGAGAAATCGCATGCGGAATTAATCAAATGCTTAACCGATTTCGAAAAATTCTCTGTAGCAGTGGAAAACGACTTTCGGATTGTCATGTCAGCCAGCAGAGCAAAAGTATGTTTGGAAGTTTTGGAAAACCTGATCCGGCAGCGGACATCTGAGACAAAGAACGTAAACCAGGGCGATTTATTTGATAGGTTTGATTAACAGCCACTACGAACATCCGTAAAGCTCCTCGACTCTGCGCTCATAATCCTTCACTTCCTGCTTGATTCTTTTACGCCGCCAGCCTAAGAAATTGCCCATAATTTTTGCCCCTTCTTTTGCACAATCCAGGCCACGGCACGCACTGGTGCCAATACTCGCCCGGCGAATGTAAATGTCAGCCAAGGTACGCGGAAGCTCGTTTTGAAGAGAAAAAATAATTTGTGCCTTAATGTCCAAGTTGTTTTTGCAAATTCGGTCTTTTAATTTTGGCTCAGAATCGATGAGCTGCAAAACCTGCTTCACCCTCGATCCATAAATTGAAATTAAATAAGTGACTTGCTCAGGAGTCAGGCCATATTTGAGGCAGTATTTTTTTGAATTATAACTGATAAAGCGGTCGATGCTTTTCATGCCGCCTCCCCAAAGCGGTGCGTGGCGGGTTCGGCAAGCCGGCGAAGGCAGCCCTAATTTCTCGAAAATAATATCCACCGTCTGCTCGGCTAAATTTCGATAAGTTGTTAATTTACCGCCAATTATTGAAAGCAGGCCATCTAAATCTTCATCCTCATGGTCGAAAATAATATGACTTCGAGTAATTTCAGCTTCTTCAGTTTCACTGTTGGTCAAAGGAAGAGGCCGAATGCCGGCCAAAGAGTAGAGAACATCTTCACCCGTCATCCGTGCTTGCGGAAAAACAAAGTTTACTTCGCGCAGCAGATATTCAATTTCTTTCGGAGTTGCTTGCACCCGATCAAAATCACCTTTGTAATGAATATCGGTTGTGCCCACCCAATAATAATCACGCCACGGGATAATAAAAAATGGCCGTCCGTCCTGGTGCGCCGGGAAATAAATTGCGTGCCTGGGACCTTTCGAAAATTTCGGCAGCAAAATATGACTACCTTTTGTCCCGCCCATCTTCCGCGAAGATTTTAGGTGATTAAGGTTTAGAACTTTATCAACCCAGGGTCCTGATGCGTTCACCACAATCCGACCATAAATTTCGGCGGCCTCACCGTTCAAACTGTCCCGCACCTTTATACCGATAATTTTTTCCTTCGTATGAATCAGTTTGATAACTTCAGTGTAATTATAGATATTAGCGCCGGCGGCTTTTGCAAGCAAAATGTTCTCAAGACATAACCGTTCCGGATAAGTAACCTGGCAATCGTAGTAGACAAATCCGCCTCGGCAGTTTTTGGTGCGGATATTCGGCTCTAAATCGTGAAGCTCATCGCAGGAATAAGATTTATGATTCTTCAGGCTTTTGTCGTAAGATAACATATCATAAACGAGCAGACCCAGCTTGACTTTTCCGTAGCCGTACTTGTTGTCTTCAAAAATCGGGATGACAAATTTTATAGGTTTGACTAAGTGCGGTGCCTGGTTAAGAAGTCGTTCGCGTTCCCGTAACGACTCCCGAACAAGACCAATTTCATAGTGTTCGAGATAGCGCAAGCCGCCGTGAATGAGTTTTGTAGAACGAAAGGTCGTTCCAAACGCGAAGTCGTTTTTTTCGGCTAGGTAGACAGAGAGACCTCGTTCTGCTGCATCCCTGGCGATCCCTGCGCCGTTGATTCCGCCACCGATTATGATGACGTCATATTCTTTACTAATTCTTTTGAAATCCACCATTAAAAAAAGCTTCCTTGATGAAAATTAAAACAACATGGCTCCTCTTCCCTGCCTCAAATTTATGGCAACAATATGATTAAAAAAATAGAATTTGTCAATAGCAGATGCTTTGCCATAATTCCTTTAAATCTGAATGTTTATCTTACACGATTAAGAATGTTTGAAAAACTGTCGAATTAGTAAAAATACAGATCTAAATACCAAAAAATTAATAATTTTCATTAGGCAAAAGAGTTGCTTTTTATAGTTTAACTATTTATATTTAGCGTCAAAATCTAAGACAGGATGTGAATGACTTTTCCGGAGAAATATAATGGACTCCACAACACTTAGCTCCCCCCTTAAAACTTTAAATCCCAAGAAAGCCATTTGTGTGGATCACGATGCTTCTTTAAAAAGCGTGATTCATAAGATGAAGGAGCACAGCATAGGCTGCGTTTGTGTCGTGGAGAAAAATTGGCTGGTGGGCATTTTTACGGAGCGGGATATTTTGAAAAAAGTAGTCTGTAACGATTTGAATCTGGAAAAAACCCAGGTTAAAGAGGTCATGACAGCAAATCCGGAATATCTATTTATGGATGATGAAATTGCTTTTGCGCTGAACAGAATGCATGTGGGCGGATTTCGACACATCCCCCTGGTGAATCTTCAAAACGAGCCTGAGGGTGTCATCTCAGTGAGAGATATTGCCGCACATCTGATACAAAATTAATATTTAAACGAAAGTCACATGAGGAGGCGATAACATTGGGTGAACTCGATTTTCAAGAATTTGATGATGAGCTGCGAAGCATGGAAGAGCTCATGGAGGAGAGTAAAACAACCTTAAGCGATGAAAGCTTAAAGGTACCGCTGAAGTCTTTAAATTTAAAAAGAGCAGTCGTTGTCGAAGTCGGCACCTCTATCAAGAAGTGCATTGAAAAAATGCAGGCTCGTCATTTTGGCTGTCTTTTGGTGGTTAAGGAGACACAATATTGTGGAATTTTTACGGAACGCGATGTTCTTCTTAAAGTAGCGGGTACAGACCACGATTTAGAAACTTCAAAAATCGATGACTTTATGACCCCTGACCCGGTTCAACTGGAAATGGAAGATACCATTGAAACCGCACTCCGGCTAATGGTGAAAGGCGGCTATCGTCATATTTGCATCGTAGATGAAAGGGATCATCCTTTGTCTCTGGTTTCAATCAAAAATATTGTAAGCTTCATAGTTGAATTTTTTCCGCAAGATGTTTTAAACTTGCCTCCCCATCCAATTCGGATGGGTACGAAAAATCGGGAAGGCGGTTGATTCCCAGTCGATTTGGAACTCTTTAACTTTTTGGGCATTAAGTAGGTTAATTCTTTATTTTATAGAAAGAAAGTATTCAAATAATCAAATTTAATAAACGGAGTATTCTAAGAAATGAGTAAACCTGTAGAGTCACTCAAGGAAGCGACCATTCGATTTGCCGGCGATTCGGGTGACGGAATGCAGCTTGTTGGCGGAGAAATGGCCAACACATCAGCTTTAATTGGAAACGACATTGGAGTTCTGCCGGATTTCCCCGCGGAGATTCGCGCTCCTGCCGGTACTTTACCCGGCGTTAGTGGTTATCAGTTACACATCAGCAGCTTTGATATTCATACTCCCGGGGAAAAATATGACGCCTTGGTAGCGATGAACCCTGCTGCGCTTAAAACGAACCTTGAAAATCTCAAGCCAAACGGGATTTTAATTATAAATGTGGGAGGCTTTAAAGAACGAAACCTGAAACTTGCACATTACGATTCCAATCCACTTGAAGACGGCTCATTAGATAAATATCAGGTTTTTGCAGTCGACATGAACACGCTTACCCGCAAAGCTCTCGAGGAGCTTGGCCTCTCAGCAAAGATTGTGGATCGGTGCAAAAACTTTTTCGCACTGGGTATGGTGTTCTGGCTTTATAATCGTACGATGGACCATGCGTTGAGCTTACTTAAATCGAAATTTGCAAAGAAGCCTGAGCTTGCTGAAGCAAACTCGCGCGCACTCAAAGCTGGGTCCGTGTATTGTGAAGCAACTGAACAATTCGTGACCTCTTACGAAGTAAAGCCTGCTAAACTACCCCGGGGGAAATATCGAAACATAAGCGGCAACACCGCCACCGCTCTTGGGCTCATTGCAGCATCTCAGAAATCAGGCTTGCCGCTCTTTTTAGGAAGTTACCCAATCACTCCCGCGAGTGATATTTTGCATGAGTTATCAAAGTATAAACACTACGGCGTCCGTACTTTCCAGGCAGAAGATGAAATTGCCGCCATTTGTTCGGTGATTGGAGCCGCCTATTCCGGCTCATTAGCGGTTACTTCTACCAGCGGCCCGGGATTAGCACTGAAAGCTGAAGCCCTTGGCTTAGCCATTTCTGTCGAACTTCCGCTTGTCGTATGCAACGTTCAGCGAGCCGGCCCAAGTACAGGTATGCCAACCAAAACCGAGCAAGCCGATTTAATGCAGGCTTTGTACGGCAGAAACGGCGAGGCGCCCCTTCCGGTTGTTGCGGCTTCCAAACCTGCCGATTGCTTTGAAACAGCTTACGAAGCTTGCCGAATTGCCATTAAACATATGACCCCGGTTCTTTTTTTATCCGACGGCTACTTAGCCAATGGCGCCGAACCCTGGCCCATACCGAAAGCCGAGGATCTGCCGGAAATCCCGGTTAATTTCGCAAAAGATCCGGAAAGCTTTCAGCCGTTTTTGCGAGATGAGGATACCCTGGCACGGCCTTGGGCAATTCCCGGAACTCCCGGATTGGAACATAGAATCGGCGGCATTGAAAAAGAGGCAGTAACCGGCAATGTTAGTTATGATCCGCGCAATCACGAGTATATGACTCGAATACGCGCTGAAAAAATCGAAAAAATTGCCGACGATATCCCCCCTACTGAAATTGAAGGCGAAAAAACCGGGGATTTACTTTTAGTTGGCTGGGGCAGCACTTATGGTGCAATCAGGACTGCAGTCGAGCACAAATTAGATGAAGGTAAATCAGTTTCCAGAATTCACCTAACACATCTTAACCCACTTCCAAAAGATTTGGGAGAAATCTTAAAAAGTTTCAAACATGTTTTGATGCCGGAAATCAACGCCGGTCAACTTGTGAATGTCATCAGAGCAAAATATATGGTTCCCGCAATTGGGTTTAATAAAGTGCAGGGACTACCTTTCTTTTCATCAGAAATTGAGCAAAAAATTGACGAAATTTTGGAGAGCAAATAATGAATGCAGAAACAAAGACCATTTCACCCAATGGCCCAACAGAGCTGAAGCTGACTAAGAAAGATTTCGAATCCGATCAGGAGGTTCGCTGGTGCCCGGGTTGTGGAGATTATGCCATACTGGCCCAAACACAACGGACGTTACCTGATTTAAACATTCCAAAGGAAAAATATGTGTTTGTATCTGGAATCGGTTGTTCAAGCAGGTTCCCATACTATATGGACACTTATGGATTTCATTCAATCCACGGACGCGCTCCAGCGATTGCCACCGGCATTAAAATCACAAATCCTGACCTTTCAGTCTGGGTCATTACCGGCGACGGTGATGCATTAAGCATTGGTGGAAATCATTTCATCCATCTGTTGCGCCGCAATGTAGATATTAACGTCATCCTATTCAATAATCGAATTTACGGATTGACCAAAGGGCAGTACTCACCAACTTCCGAATTTGGGAAGGTGACAAAATCGACGCCATTTGGCTCAGTGGATCATCCCTTTAACCCGGTCAGTGTGGCACTCGGCGCGAGCGCAACTTTTGTAGCGCGTACCACGGATAGAGATCCGGCCCATTTGCAAAAGATCATAAAACGGGCTGCCGCACATAAAGGGACCTCTTTAATTGAAGTCTTCCAAAACTGCAATATTTTTAATGATGGCACCTGGTTTAAATATACGGAAAAAAATTCCAGAGCTGAGAACGTCGTTTATCTTGAACATGGCAAGCCGCTGGTTTTTGGCGCTGAACAAGACAAGGGAATCCGCCTCAACGGCTTTAGACCGGAGGCCGTGTCTTTGACAAACGGCAAATACTCTGAGAAAGACTTAATGGTGCATGATGAAAAAGACACCGACGCGACCTACGCCTTCATTTTGAGTCACATGATGGACAACCCAGACCTCCCCGTTCCGGTTGGAGTTTTCCGCGCCATCGACAAGGTGTGCTATGAAGACGCTATGGCCCAGCAAATCGAAGATTCCAAGGAGAAGTTTGGCAAACCCGACCTGCAGGCACTTCTTGAGGCCGGAGACACATGGGATGTGGAATAGCTTTTTTGAAAACCGAATTTGTTTACAAAGCCCGGTGAGATATTCGCTGGGCTCTTTTTTTAGTTAAAAATGCTCGTAACTCTTGAAAATACTTTTTGAATTTTGTACCTTCGGTCCAACATAGTCAGTTGAGTAACTTAAACATGTCGCAAAAAGTATCCAATAACCATCGCATTTTCTTAATCGTAATTTCCTGGCTTCTGAGTCGTCTCTGGTTAAGTTTCGAGATCTCAAGACTTGCGATTCTTCGTGCAACCCATAAACCGGCAGTTATTCGTATAACCCGGCAGCAACGCAGACTCCTGCCAAGCCACTGGGTCCTTGAAAGAAACATGCTCTATTGTCTAAGCGTAAATGAAACTTGCGATCAAATGTTAATTAGAGAAACCCCGATTGAAACTAACTAATCAGATTTGGAGATAGCTAATGAGTGGAGGCCGGAACATAGGATCTATTTTATGTCCAAACTGCGGCAAACTGATCAGTGCCACTACCACGAAGTGTATGCACTGTGGCAGCAAAAACCCGAATCTCTGGGGATTTTCCGAAATTCTCAGAAAGTATTTTGGCGGGCAAATCAGCCTGGCCCCTATTATTGCCACAACCTGCATTGCTCTTTATGTGTTCAGTTTATTGCTTGCTCCCAAAGCAATTTTTCAAACACAGGGTTTCTTGGGCTTTTTGTCCCCGTCCACCAATAGTCTTGTCAGTTTGGGTATGACCGGAGCTTATCCAATCTCAAGAGGTCATTGGTGGACTTTAATCACCGCAATATATTTGCACGGAAGTATCCTGCACATCATATTCAACACACTTTGGATTCGACAACTGGGACCCACCGTTGAAGAGTTTTTTGGCACCTCGCGCAGCTTTTTAATTTTCACAATTTCCGGCGCTCTTGGGTTCGTCTTCTCAACTTTTGCGGGAAATTATTTTACCATCGGAGCTTCCGGCTCAATTTTCGGGCTGCTGGGAGCGCTTGTTTATTATGGTAGAAAACGCGGCGGTTCATTCGGCACTGCGATCTATAAACAAACCGGTCAATGGGCAATTGTGCTTTTTATTTTCGGTTTCTTGTTTCCGGGAATTGATAACTTCGCTCACGCTGGCGGATTTGTGGGAGGTTATTTGTCAGCATCACTGTTAGGATTCATTGAGATGAAAAAAGAAACCAGAACACATCAACTACTAGCTTTAGCCGCTATTGGAATAACCGTTCTCGCCTTCTTGCTGGTAATTCTAAACTAGATTTTTCTGTTTCTACTCTCCACTAAGTATTCTAGAGCTACTCAGAAAATTTTGGCTTGACAATTAGGCCACATCTCTCTACTTTTTCAAGAAAGCTCACCCAATAATCAAACAAACACTTGAAAAGCGACTCTTACAAAGCCTGGTACAAATGCATTGATGATTGTTCAGGAACTTATCCCCTGACTGAAATCATCTACCGCTGTCCGAAATGCGGCGACCTATTGGAAGTCCAACACGATTTGGAAAGATTGAGCAGCAAATCTCCACAAAAGTGGAAAGAACTTTTTGCTGAGCGGCATCAAAACTCCACAGGACCATTTGCCAGCGGCGTCTGGAGTAAAAAAGAATGGATCTGTCCGGAACTCGAAATTGAACACATCATCTCAATCGGTGAAGGCCGCACTCCCCTGTTCCCGGCCAGAAAACTGGCGAAGCATTCCGGCATCAAAAATCTTTGGGTCAAACTTTGCGGTAACAGCCACACCGGTTCGTTCAAAGATTTGGGAATGACAATACTAGTCTCGATGGTCAATCAAGTGATTGCAGACGGGCAAAACATCAAAGCTGTTGCTTGTGCGTCAACGGGGGATACATCAGCGGCTTTAGCTGCGTATTGTGCTGCTGCCGGAATTCCCGCGCTGGTTCTGCTGCCCAAAAATAAAATCTCAACCGCGCAACTCATTCAACCGATTGCAAATGGCACCTTCACTCTTTCTCTCGACACCGATTTCGACGGCTGCATGGAAATCGTGCAAAAGCTCACGGAATCCAAAGAAATCTACCTGGCCAATTCCATGAATTCGTTGAGGATTGAAGGCCAGAAGACTGTCAGTATTGAAATGCTGGAACAATTAAATTGGCAGGCCCCGGATTGGGTGATCGTTCCGGGTGGCAACCTGGGAAATGTTTCGGCGATTGGCAAAGGTTTTGTTGAAATGCAAGCCGTGGGTCTCATCGACCGACTACCGCGCTTGGTTTGCGCTCAACCCAAAAATGCAAATCCACTATTCGAGAGCTACAAAAATGGATTTAAGGATTTCAACTCGCAAACAGCAAAAGAAACTCTGGCGACCGCCATGCAAATTGGTAATCCGGTCAGCTATAAAAAAGCAGTTCGGGTTCTAATAAAAACGGACGGAAGGGTGGAGCAAGCCGGAGAAGAAGAGCTTGCAAACGCCAGTGCCCTTGCAGACCGGGATGGTCTGTTCACCTGCCCGCAAACCGGGGTCGCATTGGCAGCATTTTTAAAATTAGTTGACCAGAAAGAAATTAAACCCAAAGATAAAGTTGTTATAATTTCAACTGCCCATGGCTTGAAATTTGTGGATTTTAAAATAAAGTATCATGAACAACGCCTGCCAACACTCGATTCTAAACATGCAAATTCACCGTTTGAACTTCCCGCAGATATAGAAATAGTTAATCATCAAATAAACAAATTCATCAAAGCCAAAAGTTAATTGTTTTCAGGGAATGAAATCCGAGTTTCATTTGTCTAACCAGCGAAAATTTAAAAGAGCGATTAGGTGACAGATAAGGAACTGATAAAGCAAGCTCGTGAAGGCAGCAATCAAGCTTTCGAACAAATTATCAAGAAATACGAATCGCAAGTGGCAGCAACGGTCATTGGCATGCTCGGCAAATGCGACGCCGCAGATGACGTCGGCCAGGAAGTTTTTATTCGATTCCACAAAAGTATGAACCGTTTTCGGGAAGACTCGGCGCTTGGTACCTACTTAACGCGAATCGCAATCAATCTCAGTCTCAATGAACTGCAGAGAAGAAAGCGCCGTTTATCTTTTTTTTCAAAGCCGGAAGAAAACGGAATTGTTGAACCGTCCAACAATCCGCATGATGCGATAGCCTTAAACGAACGGCAAGGGATTGTTCAAAATGCTATCCTAAAACTCGAACCCAAATTCAGAGCTGTGATTGTTTTGAGATTAATTGAAGGGTATTCAAGCGACGAAACCGCAGGCATGCTAAATATTCCAATGGGAACGGTCTTGTCGAGACTATCGAGAGCACAAAAAAAATTGAAGGAAAAATTAACACCTTTTATAGAGGAGGAAGTATGAACGAACAAATGCTAAATCTGCTTATTCGTTCATTCGATGAAAACCTATCGGAAGTCGAACGAACGAGCCTTGACAAAGCCTTGGCTGGGTCGCCTGAGTTACGGGAGGAGAAAAAACAGCTTTCCCAAATGCGTCAAATGATTGGCGAAACGGCTGAAAGGAAATTCAAACCATTCTTTTCCGGGCGGGTCATGCGGCGTATTGAAGAATCGCAAACTGAACAAGAGGATTTTTTCGGCTCGCTTGTCTGGGCGTTCCGGGTTTTTGCAATGGTCGGAACCGCAGCCATCGTTCTGTTTTTCGCTTTGAATTCCAAATTAGCAACCGACCTCTCTATAGATTCGATTTTAGGGCTACCGCAATTGAGTATTGAAGATACCTGGCAATTGGAGAATCTGCTTGAGGAGAATACAAATGACAACTAAAACCAAATCCGCTTTAATTCTTCTCGGCGTACTTACAATGGGTGTAGCCATCGGTGCATTAGCAAGTGGAACTTTGCACCAACAGCGCAAACAGAGATTCGAAAGGATGCCGCCCCACGAACGTTTTTTTTTATTCATGGAAAGAGTGCTCGATCCCTCGGAAGAGCAACGCGATGACGTCGAACGTATTATAGAAACCCGCTCAGAACAGCTCAGGGAATTACACGAAACGCACCAAACCGGAGTTATTGCAATTTACGATTCATTGCGCGCGGATTTGCAAATCCTTTTGACCGATGAACAGAAAAAACGCTTCGAAGAGCAAATTGTCAAAGGCTCCCATAAAATTGCTGAATCGCGTATTGGGCGTTTAACCGAAGCCCTCGATTTAAATGATGACCAACAAAAACGAATCGAAGAGATTATGGCTGAGTTCAAAAACCAGCCCCGGTCCGAACGAAAAGGTGCGCGACGAAATTGGCAAGATCGGCGAAAAATGTTGCACAATCAGTTTCAAAAAATGAATGAAGAAATTGAAGCTGTTCTAACGCCGGAACAAAAAGAAAAGTTCGGTGAATTAAGAATGCAAAGGCGTCGGCCATTTGACGGCCCACCGGGACCGCCTCCTTTCGGGCGGCCTGGTAAGCGCCGGTAGAAAACGGGAACTACTCGTATCGGGGAAAAACGTTTTTGGGGACTGTTGCGCTCTAGCGATTCCGGGATTAACTCATCGCGGAGGATTGTCACTGTGCTTTTGACTTAAGGGGAATACATTCATCACCTGAGTTGTCCAGCCGTCAAAAAAAAACGACAACCAAAACATGGAAAAAATGCAATTATCAAATAGTGTACTTAAACATACAGGCCTGTGCTGTACAATTATACTCTTCACTCTGGTAGGAACAATCCTGGGACAGCCACGAAGAAGAACCCTGCCGGACTCAAGCGAGATAGGGGTGATGGTGGATACGTTGGCTGCAAATCTTACCCTTTCGGATTCGGTCAAAAGTAAAGTCAACAGAGTTTACTTTGCCTCTTTTACCGAGTTAAAAAAAGAGTTGGGGGGAAATCGGGATGACTTTAGAGCAATGCGAAATATCCGGCGCGAAATAACAGAAAAACGTGAAAAAGACACTATGGCGCTGTTAAACGACAAGCAGAAAAAAGCCTTTACTAAAATTATTGAAAAACGGCATAACCAGATGCGGGAAAGAATGAAGGAAAGAAGAAAACAATTTTAGGCTACGCAACACTTAACCAGCAGAGAAAGGAACATATAAAATGACACTGAAAAACTTATTTTTCACAGTGCTCGTTTTGAGTATCTCGACCAGTTGCTCACATAAAGGAGCTTTGGGTCCGACTTCAAGTGACTCCGATTCCCTCAATAAACTCTCCAGTGAGTTCGCGGCCGAACATTTTTTCCATCACCGGGGGAACGGCTTACTGGCTCTCCTGAACTTAACGGATGAGCAAGAAACGCAAATCAAAGAAATCATGCACTCAAAACGTGAGCAATTTAAACCTCGTCGCCATCAATCGACGCAAAGACCCTCTTTTGAGGAAAGAAAAGCAAAACGAAAAGAAATCCATGAATCTATCAAAAATGAGATTTATGCAGTACTCACTACTGAGCAGCAGGCAGAACTCGACGAGTTGAAATCGCAGGTTGAAAATGGCACCACTCCGGAGGAGCTTATAAACCTCCACATCGAAAGGCTTGGCACGAAACTCAGCTTGAGTGAGGATCAAAAAAATCAAATTAAATCTCTGGATACCTGGGAAAAACTTTTACAGAAAAACGAGCCCCCGGAAAACCGGAGAGAATTTTTTAAGAAGAAAAAAGGCATTCACGATGAACATGTGGCGCAAATCTTGTCCATCCTTACACTGGAGCAAAAAGGAGTTTTTCTTGAAATGAAAGCGGAAAGAAAAGTGAAACTGAACAAGCACGGAAAAAGATTTCGGGCACGCTCCCATAACCGTATTGAAAAATTGGCAGGTCAACTTGATTTTAACGAGTCTCAAAAAGAACAAATTGCGGAAATCTTTGAAAAAGTTCATGCCGAAATTCGTGGTAACATGAATGGCAGGAGAAACGGTCGAAATCGAGAAGAATTGCGGAAATCCATGCACAACAAAATGAAAAAAATCGAGCAACAAATTCAAAAAATTCTCACTCCTGAGCAAATGAAAAAATTTGAGCAGTTAAAAACGGAACGGAAAGAAAAAAGAAAAGAACATTCTCCTGATAATTAAAAAAGGTCAAGGCTGAGGTTACGGCTATAGTTAAGACCGCGAAAACTCCCGGGTCTTAACCTCGGGCTTCCTTTTCTAAAAACAAAAAAGGAATAACAATGAAATACTTAAAACAACTGTCGTTTATTATACTTATCTCTTCAACAGGATTGGGTTGCGGCAGCAGCCTCAAGCTCGACAGCCAATGGCGGGATCGTGTGATTTCAGTTGATGGAAAACACCAGGAGTGGCAGGAAGGCATGAACTTCATAGAAAAGGAAAATGTCGCGCTCGGTTTCTTTAATGACGAAGATTATCTATACGTAAGCATGACGACTGCCAATAGAGACATCCAAAGACAATTTATGGCTATGGGCTTCACAATCTGGTTCGACCCGAACGGAGGCAAAAAGAAAGAATTTGGCATCTTATTTCCAGTTGGAATGATGGAAATGGGTTTAATGACGAGAGGCCGCGGTCAGAACCAGAACATCGAAACCTTACGTGAACATTTTAAGAAATCGTTGCGGGATTTGGAGATTTTTATGCCCGGAGAAGACAAACCGGTTAGAATGGCGGTTACCGATGCCACAGGCATTGAAGTTAATGTGAGCGACTCGTATGAACAACTTGTATATGAAATTAAAGTCCCGCTCCATAAAAGCGACATCCATCCCTATGCTATTGCAGCCAAAACGGACAAACCCATCGGTATCGGTTTTGAGACGGCGCAAATCGACAGGGGGAAAATGCGAGAAAAAATGGGCCGAGGAGGTATGGGTGGCGGTAGACCGTCTGGGGGCATCGGCGGTGGCAGAGGCGGCTTTGGTGGAGGGCGCGGCGGAAGAGGCGGTGGACTGGGCGGCAGACCGCAAATGCCGAAGCAGTTCAAGTTATGGACGAAAGTCCGGCTCAGTTCGAAAGTCAGTTCTCAAAATGCCCTGCTTATAAACAACCCGGATCTTATAAATTTTTAATTAAACCCAATCAAATAAATATATCGATTTATTTTTTGAAAGCCACTTTCAATGGAGAGCTTGCCTATGAACCAAAAGCTAAACAATCACATCACCACAGATGACCTGGCCTTTTCAGCGTATATGAAAATGAAAGGTTATCATCTCATCAAATCAGATCAAAGAAAATCAAAAAGTTTTTTTGTCTTTGATGTTGGCGCTTTAGACGTCAATCAAATGAAAGTAGAATTTATTAATAGTGAGTTTTTGAGTTTCTACAATGAGGTCAGAAACCTGAAAAAGCTAATCTAAGGAGATATATAATGAAGTTGATGAATTCAACCTTGCCATTCCTGGTGATTTTTTCCTTCTTAACAATCGTAGGTTGTAACACAGACGCGGGTGTAAACAATGATTCTCAGCTTAACTTTGAATCCGGAGCATTTGCCTTGTTTGATTTTGAAGATGCTGTCGGTGCGGTTGAGGACGCAACGCTGGAAAATTTGATGCGCATGGACCCGGGTCTTTTTAACGGTGACTTTTTTAGAAATGACGGACCCTTTGGACCACGAGGCCCCAGAGGCCCTTTTGGCAGAGGCGGCCCCAGCGGCATGGGTTCAAGGTTTGGGAAACATCTGGGCTCAATTCTCCGGGACCTTGACTTAACTGAAGAGCAAAGAACCCAGATGCGAGAACTAATGACCGGTCATCGTGAATGTGTGCAGGAACCACTGCAAGCTTTCCGGGAAGCCAACAAGGGCGTCATCGCAGCCGCAAATGAACAGCGCCAAGCTATAAAGGACGCCTTTGAAAATGGCCACATTGCCAGGGAAGAAGCCAGACAGCAGTTGCGTGAACTCAGCGAAAGCACTCGCAATGCGATTCGCAATAATCCGGACAACGAGCCTTTTAAGGAAGCGTTATGCGCTTGCAAGTTAGCCCATTTTGATAATATCAGAGCTGGTCTCAATGAAACACAGCAAGCTACCTGGGAGGCCTGGGTAGCCAGCGTTGAGGGCGGATGCTTCAGCAGTGAAGGCTAAGTAATAGAGCAAAAGAACCGGCGCGTAAGAAACGCCGGTTCTTTTGTCCATCTTAAGGTCAGCCATGCTGGATCCATATAAAAAAGATAAATGTTGATTTTTAATTTACACTTGACTACCTTATTATTGAACCCTATCAAAATATTATGGAACCCTCATGAAAGTAACAAAAAGGTCTCTTTATGGACTGAGTATCGTTGGACTGCTCCTCTTGGGATTTCTTCTTTTCAACAATGGTTCGGTTAACGATGCAATTGGCGACGCCCCGAAATACAAAGAGTTGCAAGTTCGACGCGGCACTTTTGAAATTATTGTGTCTGCCACAGGTGAAGTTAAACCCATTGACCGGATTGAAATTAAATCAAAAGCCAGTGGCATCATTGAAGAGCTGCCGGTTGAGGAAGGCGATGTCATCCAAAAGGGTGACTTAATTGCGCGGCTGGATCAAAAAGACGAACGGGCAGAAGTTGAGCAAGCCAAGGCAAACCTTGATATTGCCAAAGCTGAATTAAAACAAGCGGGACATACCTATGGCCGGAGAGATCAGCTTTTCCAGAGAGGGCTTATTTCCGAAGAAGAGCTCGGTGTAATTGAGCTCAATTTAGCGATCGCAAAAGGGAAACTTATTCAAGCAAAAACGGCTTTGGAGCGGGCGACAGAACGACTGGCCGAAGCAATTGTCCTCGCACCAATCACCGGTATCATTTTACAAAAATATGTTGAGGAGGGTCAGATCATAACCTCGGGAGTAAGCAATGTTAGCGGCGGCACCCCGATTGCGGATCTTGCCGATATGAGTTCAGTACACATCGAGGCTGGTATTGATGAAATAGACATTGGTAAAATCGAAGAAGGGCAAACAGCGCTTGTGGTTGCTGAAGCATATCCTGAACGAAGGTTCAGGGGAGAAATTGTGCGCATTTCGCCTGAAGCAAGAATCGAGCAAAACGTCACGCTTTTTGATGTTATTATTAAGGTGGAAAACACAAATGGCTTGTTAAAGTCGGGCATGAATGCGAATGCTGAGATTACAATCGTCAGACAGGAAGACGTCTTACTGGCGCCAGTTATGGCCTTAAGAATGCCCGGGGGCGAAAGAGCAAGAGGCCGAGGATGGCAAGGACAGAGAAGACAAGGACGGAACAGAAAAGTTCGAATAGCTTTGCTGAAAAAAGGAAATGAATTCGTCCCTCAAAAAGTTGAGATCGGGCTTTCCAACTTTAAAGATGCAGTAATTGTTTCGGGTTTGAATGAAGGGGACATTGTCGGTGTTCCCATGGTTTCCCGCTTAATGGAAGCAAACCAAAGATTTCAGGACAGAATCAAAAGCACCCGGGCTTTTGGAGCTGGAAGTAGTTCTCCTTCATCATCGAACCAAAGAGGCAGACAAAGTCGTTAAAGGAGTCATCGCATGATAGTTGGTGAGAACATGCTGGTAGCGTTACAAAGTTTAAAAGCCAATCCTTTGCGTTCGATCTTAACGCTCCTCGGCATCGGAGTAGGGATTGGGGCGGTACTATATGTTGTCGTTTTAGGAGAAATAACACAGCGGAGCATCAACGAACGCCTTGAAGCGCTGGGATCAAATGTGTTAACCATTCGGCCCGGGTTCTCACGTAGAGGCCATGTCCGGACAGCTGCGAGCGTCGTAAATTTGAAAATGAAGGACGCTGATGAAATTCTGTATACTTCTGCAGTCATCACCCATGTCGTTCCAACTTATTCAGGGACACGTACTGTAGAATTTAGAGACAAAAATACGAACTCAAAGATAACCGGGACGCTGCCCGAGTACCAGGTCATGAACAACGAAAAAATCGTTGCAGGCCGGTTTTTCACTCATGACGAATTGCAGGAAAGAGCGCGGGTCTGTGTTTTAGGAGCCACGGTTCATGAAGAGGTTTTTGAAAACGCCTCACCCATCGGTGAGTCTATTTTAATTAATTCCAAACGCTTTCAAGTGATTGGACTGTTAGGCGCCAAAGGTGAAAGCTGGGGAGATCCCGACAACCAGGTTTTTATACCGCTAACAACCGCACAGGAGCGCCTTTTTGGGGTTGATCATTTATCCAGTATTCTGGCACAAATGCGCTCTCCGGAAGATTACGATGAGGCGTTGTTTGACATCGAAAATATGCTGAGGCGCAATCATCGCCTACGCCCCGAACAGGAAAATGACTTTCGGGTTCGCAGGCAGGATTTCTACCTGTCTACAATTCAAGACACCAACAAAGAAATTGGTGAATTTATTATTGTCATTGCCCTCGTCTCACTCCTGGTGGGCGGCATTGGAATTGCCAATGTCATGCTGGTCTCCGTAACCGAACGAATTCGGGAAATCGGCATACGCCGGGCCATCGGCGCCAAGAAAATTTATATCATCCTGCAGTTCTTGACCGAAGCGGTTTTGTTGGGAACTTTCGGCGGTTTATTGGGAATTGTGGGCGGCTCGATTTTCAACCATTTTAATATCGGTGAGGAGCTTATCCTGCCCTGGGTCTGGATCGGTTACAGTTTTATGATCTGCGCCGGGATCGGTATTGTCGCCGGCCTCTACCCCGCTTTCCGCGCCGCCAATGCCAACGTGATAGACGCGTTGCGGTATGAATAAATACGAATAGGATAAAGCGCTCTTCCCCACCCTAATATTAGATTTGCACCTGCTTCTATCCAAAACACTCAGGAGGAACAAATGAACAGAATCTTTCTGACCCTTATTGCCTTACTTTTGTCATTTGGATCCGTAACCGCCCAAGAGCATGTATTAAAACGTCTGAACGAGTCCCCTCGTCACCACGAATGGGTTCAAATCAAATATGAGAATCGGGTGGTTCATGCGTTTCTCGTGTTTCCGGAGGTTAAAGAAAAGGCCAGGGCCGTCTTAGTCATCCATGAAAACCGTGGTCTCACGGATTGGGTTCGAGGAATGGCTGATCAATTGGCAGAAATCGGCTACATTGCGATTGCACCTGACTTACTTTCAGGAATGGCTCCGGGTGGAGGTAAAACCAACGATTTTGCCGACAGGAATGCCGCACGTGACGGAATCTACAAACTTACCCCGGAACAAGTAACGGCCGACTTAAATGCTACTTTTGACTACGTCTCTCATTTGGAAGCATGTAATGGCAAGGTTACAGTTGGCGGGTTTTGCTGGGGCGGTTCCCAAACCTTTCGTTTCGCAACAAATAATTCGGATTTACAAGCGGCGTTTGTTTTTTACGGACGTAGACCGAAAGAGAAAGAAGCCTTGGGGAAAATCAAATGTCCGGTGTACGGTTTTTATGGCGGCAACGATGCACGCGTCAACGCGACCCTTCCGGAGACTGTCAAACTTATGAAAGCCGTGAGCAAAACTTATCTTCCGGTCACCTATGAAGGCGCCGGACATGGTTTTATGCGCGCCGGTGAGGCACCAGATGCATCTGAAGCAAATAAAAAAGCCCGCGCAGAAGGCTGGGCGCGGTGGAAGAAGCTACTTAAGATTTGATAAATCTTTATCCTCCCGGACTCTGGCGATAAATCCGGAGGTCGTCACATAAACCTCATAGACCTTTCCTTTGGCCGGATAAGTGTAGACCGTGTTGCCGTAAACGGCGCTCACAAACCGCAGCTTATAGCCATATTTATATAACCAGCGCCATTTAGGATTACTTTCGGACTTGACCAGGCTAAAGACACTTGGCTTCTGGCTAATCTCATCTTCGTAATTTACAAACCTGCCGCGCACCCGCGTCAACTTGAACATTGTATGAAGTCCGACAAAATTAAGCCAATCATCCCACTTCAAAACATCGCCTTCGAGGGCCCACTGATCGCCGTTCAAAATAAATTCCTGTGAACTGAGTTTTTGGCCGCCTTCGATTTTATTGATATCCAGAACCATTGTGTCTGAACCATCCTCCAACGACACACAGCGAATCTCAGCAATAAGTTCTTCCTTTGTAAAGCTTTTATAGGATTGAATGAACGCCGCCAAAAATAAAACTGCAGCAGAAACAGCAATCCACAAAAATACTACCATAAACCGAAACAGGTTCCGGGTTAGGCTGAAATATAAAACAGGTTTCCCCCGGCCTCTCAATATTCCTTTCCTTATCCGATTTACCATCATCGCAAAACAAATCACAATTGCCATGAATAAAGAAGCAACAGCCAAATAGATAATCGGGCTGGTCTCGAAGGGTAAATCAAACATAATAGAATTCTTCCTTTTTGTAAGGTTAAACAAACGGTCAATTTAAAGCAAAATCCTCATGGTCGTGCCTTGATTGGCACTGGACTCTTTTACCGTCAGTTTACCGCCGTGATATTGCTCGATGATTCGTTTCGCCAAACTCAAACCAAGGCCCCACCCCCTCTTCTTTGTGCTGTAGCCGGGCTTAAATACTTCGCTTTTTTTCTTGGTGTCGATGCCGCGACCATTATCTGAAATGTCAATACACACGCTATGTCGGCCATTCTTTAACTCATTTAAATTTATTTCGATTCGGCCAACATCCTTTTCAATGGCATCTATTGCATTTTTTAATAAATTTTCAATCACCCATTCAAATAAATCTTTGTTGAGTGCAACAGTGGGGCTGACGTGATAATTCTCAACAATATTCACCTGTTTGCCCCATTGTGGAAGCCGGCTTTTAAAATACTTAACTACATTTGAAATAATAGAAGCTATTTTTTCGTCTTTTAAATTTGCCGGAGAGCCAATTTGTGAAAAGCGAGCGGTTATCCTATTTAACCGTTCAATGTCTTTCCCCATTTCCTTAAGATTATTCAAAGTATCCTTGTCGCCCGCTTTAGATTTTAACAGCTCCAACCAACCCATGAGAGAGGAAAGCGGGGTGCCTATTTGGTGCGCTGTTTCCTTCGACATGCCCACCCAAATGAATTGTTGTTCACTTTTTTGAATACTTCGAAATCCCAAAAAGCCAATCAAGACAAACAGACTCACTACAGAAATGCCAATGTATGGCAGCATCTGAAGCTGTGTAATTAAATTAGAATCGCCGTAATAGAGATAGCCGAGCATGATTTCCTGATATTTTAAAGGAATCGGATCAGAATCGTGCCTCATTACTTCAACCATGCCTTTGACTTTCTCGATTGCCTCGGGCGATTGATCGTTCGACTCAATTTCGATCCCTTTCCAGGCAATTGGGTTGCTTTCAGGATCGGTTTGGATAATTGGGAAGTTGGTCCGTAAAATAATTTCTTCAAAAATGAAGTTGAGATTTGAGCTGGTCTCTTCAGAGGCGGCGGAGGCATAAAGATTTGCATAAAACTGTAAAATGTTTCTGGACTCTGTTCGAAGTTGATTCACAATCCGCTGGCTATGTAACAGCAAGAAAATGATTATCAAAGTCGCACTGATAAACAGCAGACCTTTAAATTTTCCCTTAAGATGGTAGATACTGATTTTCATAGTTCAACTCACTGAACTTTAATTTAAGCAATAATAAAACAGAATCAAGCAAGAAAAATACTTTCGAAGCGCAATTGGGTCATTTGACAATAGTAATATCTTGATATAAATTGTTGAATTATTTATATTTAAAAAGTTAAGTTCTTCTGAGTTTAGTTGTGTTCGAAATGACTTTTTGTTAACATTTTTTGAGAAACAAATGCGTATTGTCGTTTTCGGTTTAGGACCTCGATTCAAAGGTGGAATTGCAAATTACACCACTTCACTTGCGAAAACACTGGATAAAATTAAAAACGTCGAAGTGCACCTTGTTTCCTGGATTCAGCAGTACCCGGCTATTATTCCGAGAGATTTCATTGACCGAAGCAGTAAAACAGATTTATTGGAGGGAACGAATGTAAAAGTCAATTATCTCACAAACTACAATAATCCGAAGACCTGGCATGAGACCTACCAAACTATTGTTGAAATCAATCCGGATATCGCAATCTTTCAGTGGTCGATCGCGCTGCAAGGAATTCCATTAGGGTATATCACCCGCAGGTTAAAAAAGCACCCAGAGATTAAAACAATTTTTGACCTGCACTTTGTTGTGCAAAAAGA
>Ga0114949_10000514_pt1 | contig 20991 bp, 16 predicted proteins | sample N074metaG_FD_83505 | JGI IMG/M metagenome (GOLD analysis project Ga0114949, IMG submission 83505) | Deep subsurface microbial communities from Kermadec Trench to uncover new lineages of life (NeLLi) - N074 metaG | ecosystem: Environmental > Aquatic > Marine > Ocean trench > Sediment | place...
GACAACTCGTTCTGCGCCTTCTGAATATCGCCTTCGTATTTGAGGATGACATTCAACGTGTCCAGAACGATCTGATCCTCGAGATTGTCCGCATTCAGCGCCAGCAATGCGCGAGCCCAATCGAGCGTCTCCGAAATCGACGGTGTCTTCTTGAGATCCAGATCGCGAATGCGATTCATCATCTGGACGACTTCCTCGGCCAGTCTCTTGTCGATATCCGGCACCTTGCGATGCAAGATCTCGATCTCGAGTTCCTCACTGGGATAGTCGATCCAAAGATGCAGACAGCGGCGCTTGAGCGCGTCGCTCATTTCCCGAGCGTCGTTCGAGGTCAGGAAGACGAGGGGTTGGGTCGTCGCCTTGATCGTGCCGATCTCCGGAATCGTGACCTGGAAATCCGACAGGATCTCGAGCAGGAACGCCTCGAACTCCGGATCCGATTTGTCGACTTCATCGATCAGGAGCAAGACCGGTTCCGGCGAGGTGATCGCCTGCATCAGCGGACGCGGAACGATGAAACGCTCCGAAAAGAACACCGAATCCTCGGCACCCACGCGATCGGCGGCATCGGCCAGGGAGGTCGAACCGGCGATCGTCTCGGCCACTTTCTCCTTCAGGATCTGGGTATAGAGGAGCTGTTTCGAATACTCCCATTCGTAGAGTGCCTTGGCTTCGTCCAGCCCCTCGTAACATTGAAGTCGAATCATCTCGCGCCCGAGGGCACTCGCGACCACTTTGGCCAGCTCGGTCTTGCCGACACCGGCCGGGCCTTCGATGAGCACGGGCTTGTCGAGCTGTTGTGCGAGAAACACGACGGTCGCGATCCGCTTGTCGCAAATATACTGTTGATCGCTGAGCTGCTGAACGACGTCTTCGACGGATTTGAACATGCTTCTTCCTCGTTTCCTGCGATTGGGGACCACCGACCCGGTACCGCATGCGCCCGTATTTTCGCGGGGGCCCACACCATGACGGCGAGCTCTTGCTCGCGTCAGGACATCAGGTGCAAGACGTGGCCGAGCTTTTCTTTCTTCGTGCGTAGATAGTCCAAATTGTTGGCGTTCGGCGTGATCTCGAGCGGCACGCGCTCGACGATTTCGATGCCGTAGCCACTGATTCCCGCGCGCTTACCGGGATTGTTCGTCAGAATGCGAATCTTGTGGACTCCGAGTTCCGCGAGGATCTGGGCCCCCACACCGTAGTCGCGCAGATCCGCGCCGAACCCCAGCCTGTAGTTCGCTTCGACGGTATCGAGTCCCTCTTTGTCCTGGAGCTCGTAGGCCTTGATCTTGTTCTTGAGACCGATCCCCCGCCCCTCTTGCCGCATGTACAGGACGATGCCCGTGCCCTCTTCCGCAATCAGCCGCATCGCCGCGTCGAGCTGTTCACCACAATCACAACGCAACGAGCCGAAGGCGTCCCCGGTCAGACACTCGCTATGCACGCGAATCAGGATGGGCTGATCCGGATCGATCTCGCCGAGAACCAGGGCCATGTGGTCGACATGATCGATGTCATTTTCGAAGACGATCGCCTTGAACTCGCCATAGCGGGTCGGGATCTTCGCAACCGCCGAGCGATGGACGAGCTGCTCGGTCCGCAGGCGGTAGGAAACCAGATCCTTGATGGTGATGATCTTGAGGCCATGTTCTTTTGCGAAAACGATGAGGTCCGGGAAGCGCGACATCGTCCCGTCCTCGTTCATGATCTCGCAGATCACGCCGGCCGGTTCGCAGCCCGCGAGTCGGGCCAGATCGACCGAACCCTCGGTCTGACCGACGCGACGCAACACGCCCCCTTCGCGCGCACAGATCGGAAAGATGTGCCCCGGCCGAACGATGTCCGTCGGCTTCGCGTCCGGCGCGACCGCCGCTTGAATGGTGCGCGCGCGATCGGCCGCCGAAATTCCCGTCGTCACGCCTTCGCGCGCTTCGATCGAGATCGTGAATGCCGTACCGAAGGACGCGGTGTTCTGGTAATCCGGCACCATCTTGTTGAGATGGAGCCGTTCCATGCGCGCTTCGTCGAGCGGCAGGCAGATCAATCCGCGGCCGAATTTCGCCATGAAGTTGATCGCTTCGGGCGTGACCTTGTCGGCCGCCATACACAGATCGCCTTCGTTCTCGCGATCCTCATCATCGATCAGGATCACCATCTTGCCCGCGGCAATATCCGCAAGGGCTTCCGGGATCGTCGAGAGGCCCGGACCGGGATCGGGTTCCGGCATGGACTTGCCGCCACGCCTCTTTCGGGGCATGCGTTTCGAGGAATCAGGGAATTCAGACATGGGTCGGCTTCATCTTCCGTACGGACCGCATCAGGGTTCCGGCGGGCGCGCTCCGAGCGAAATACCCGGGGGTGATTGCCAACGACGATATCCAGGGTTGACTGGGGTGTCAATCATGCTGCGGTGAGCAGATAGGACGGGCGGTCTAGCTCAGGGGCCTGAAATTCTTCATCACGCCCTTGAGAAAGTCCTCTTCGGAGACCGAGAATTTGGCGGAGAAGTCGTGGCGATCTTCCAGGCCACGGTAGAGCACACGCATCAGCTCGCGGAAAGTCTCGAGGATCCCTTCACCGCGCGTCGCGACGGCGGGAAAGGTCGGCGTATCGCCCCACTGTTCCTTGATCTCACTCAGCGCTTTGATGTCGGGCATATCGCGCTTGTTGAATTGGACGACTTTGGGGAGATTGTTGAAGTCGATTCCGTGCGCCTTGAGGTTGGCTTCCATGTCGCGCCATGAATAGGCGTTCGCGCTGGCCGCCGAGCGTTGGGAATCGGCGATGAAGGCGATTGCGTCCACTCCCGCAAGCACGACCTTTCGCGTCGATTTGTGCATTACCTGCCCAGGCACGGTGAAGAGCTTCATCTTGATCGAAAAGCCGCCGATCGTATCGAATTCGACGGGCAGGAAATCGAAGTAGAGGGTTCGGTCGTCCTTCGTGTCGAGCGTCAGCATATGACTCCGCGTCGCCGGATCCATCATCTCGTGGAGCTTCTGCAGATTGCTGGTCTTGCCCGAAAGTGCAGGTCCGTAGTAGACCACCTTGAGCGTGATCTCCTTGCTATTCATGTTGATCTGTACCATCGGATCCACCCCGTACCGGATCGCGGCCCATCGTCGCCGCGTCTGCTGGCTCGCATCGGTCGATTGGGGTCGCGGATCAAGCCGGGATTCGGAAAAGACCCCAGTCGGGAATCCCGTCCCGGCGAGATCGGGTTCCAGCCGCAGCCAGATCGTCGATGGGCCCCGCAGGGCAACGCCATCAACGCGTGATTTCGCTGGGGTTCGAGGAAGTACGAGGGCCGGCGGAATCTCTCGAGCCCTGAGAGCTCGCGCCTTCTGCCGCGCAGGCTCCTAGCGACCCGAAGAACCAAATCGCTGAAGGAGCATACGCGCCGCCGCGGCTGGACTGGTTTTCTGGGCCGCAACGGCCTCTTCTTCGCGTTGGATGGCCTCGCGCATCCCCGGCTCTTCCCGAAACGCGCGCCGGAATCCATCCTCCAACAGCTTCCACAACCACGCCCGCGACTGCTGTCGCCGGCGCTCTTCGAACTGACCATTCGTCTGCATCAAGCGGTGATGCGCCTCGACGATCCGCCAGATCTCCTCGATGCCGATCCCCTCGAGCGCACTCAGCGTCATCGCCCGCGGCTGCCAGCTATCGTGGCCACTGCGAATCAGCTCGAGTGCGCCGCCGTAGTCCGCGCGCGTTCGCTCGGCAATATTTTTCATCGGACCGTCGGCCTTGTTCACGACCAGCACATCGGCCAGCTCGACGACGCCCTTCTTGATTCCCTGGAGTTCATCGCCGCCGGCGGGCAGCAACATCACAAGGAAGAAATCGACCATCGAGGCCACCTCGACCTCGGATTGTCCGATCCCCACGGTCTCGATCAGCACGACGTCGTAGCCCGCCGCCTCGCAAAGCAACATGACTTCGCGCGTCCGATCCGCCACGCCGCCAAGGGACCCGCCCGAAGGCGAAGGCCGAATGAAGGCCTCGGGACGAACCGCAAGCCGATCCATACGGGTCTTGTCTCCGAGGATGCTTCCCCCCGTCACGGGACTGCTCGGATCCACCGCGAGCACAGCCACCCGCCTCCCCAACTCGATGAGATGAAGTCCGAGGGCTTCGATGAGGGTGCTCTTGCCGACCCCGGGCGGACCCGTGATGCCCACACGAATCGCATCCCCACTATCCGCGATCATCGTTTCGAGCACCGCCTGGCCGATCTCATGATCTTCGTCGCGCGTGCTCTCGAGGCGCGTGATCGCGCGGGCCAAGACACGCCGATCTCCGGCGCGAATCGCTTTTGCAGTTTCGAGGCTGGCCGGATCAGGCTCGCCGGGCACGCAGGACTTCCAGGACTTCCGCGGCCGCATCGGGAACCGGTGTTCCGGGGCCAAAGATGGCCGCGACGCCGGCGTCGCGCAGGAAGTCGTAGTCACGCGGCGGGATGATGCCTCCCACCACGACCGCAATATCCGACGCTCCGGCTTCGCGAAGCGCCGCCAGGAGTTCGGGCACGAGGGTTTTGTGGCCTGCGGCCTGGCTCGACACGCCGACCACATGGACATCGTTGTCGATGGCCTGCTGCGCGGCTTCGGCGGGCGTTTGGAAGAGCGGACCGATATCGACATCGAAGCCCAGATCCGCGAAGGAGGTCGCGATGACTTTCATGCCGCGGTCGTGGCCGTCCTGACCGAGTTTGACGACGAGCATTCGGGGCCGTCGGCCACTCTCCACGGCAAACGCCTCGACCGACTCCGTAATGCGTTGGAACGCTTCCTGATCGCGATACACAGACCGATAGACACCCGACACGCTTCGTACCTCCGCTCGATGACGGGAAAAGACGACCTCCATGGCGTCCGAAATCTCGCCGACGGTCGCTCGCACTCGCACGGCCTCGATCGCGGCGTCGAGCAGATTCCCCTGGCCGCTGCGAGCCAGATCCGTGATGGTGCCGAGCGCCTTCTCCACGGCGGAGGTATCCCGTGACGAACGAATCTCCTCGAGCCGACGAATCTGTGAATCCCGGACCGCGGTATTGTCGATGTCCCGCACCTCGAGCGGATCCTCTTCTTCGAGACGATATTTGTTCACACCAACGATCACGTCTTCGCCACTGTCGACCCGCGCCTGGCGGCGCGTCGCGGACTCTTCGATTCTCAGCTTGGGCATGCCGGCCTCGATGGCCTGGGTCATGCCGCCGAGCGCTTCGACCTCATCGATCAGCTCGTTTGCGGCGCGATACACGCTCTCGGTCAGTGACTCCATGAAATACGAACCGCCCCAGGGATCGATCACCGCCGAAATTCCGGACTCTTCCTGCAAGATCAGCTGGGTATTGCGCGCGACCCGTGCGGCGGTATCCGTTGGCAGGCTCACGGCCTCGTCATAGCCATTCGTGTGCAGCGACTGGGTTCCGCCAAAGACTGCGGCCATCGCCTCGACCGTCGTACGGATCACGTTATTCATCGGGTCCTGTTCGGTCAGACTCGCACCGGAAGTCTGGCAATGCGTGCGAAGCATCAGCGAGCGAGATTCCTTCGGCGAGAATTCGCTCTGCATGCGCTCGGCCCAGATCCGGCGCGCCGCCCGCAACTTCGCGATCTCCAGATAGAAGTTCATCCCGATGCACCAGAAAAACGAGAGTCGACCGGCGAATTGGTCGATGTCCATCCCCCTCGAGGTCACCGCCCGTGCGTACTCGAGCCCATCCGCGATCGTGAAGGCGAGTTCTTGAACCGTCGTCGCCCCGGCTTCCTGCATGTGGTAGCCCGAGATCGAGATCGAATTGAATTTCGGCATTTCCTCGGCCGCGAACTGGATGATGTCCGCCACGATTCGCATGCTCGGCGCGGGCGGGTAGATATAAGTGTTGCGAACCATGAACTCTTTCAGGACGTCATTCTGGATCGTCCCGGCGAGTTGTGCGCGATCGACCCCCTGCTCCTCGGCCGCCACGATGAACGCAGCCAGCACCGGAATCACGGCGCCGTTCATCGTCATCGAAACCGTGACCTCATCGAGCGGAATATCCCGAAACAGGATCTTCATGTCCTCGACCGAGTCGATGGCGACACCCGCTTTTCCCACATCGCCCGAGACGCGTGGATGGTCCGAGTCGTAGCCGCGATGGGTCGCCAGATCGAAGGCGACCGAGAGCCCCTGTTGACCCGCCGCAAGATTGGCCCGGTAGAAGGCGTTTGATTCTTCGGCCGTCGAAAAGCCGGCGTATTGGCGAAGCGTCCAGGGGCGATTCGCGTACATCGTCGCGCGTGGCCCCCTCAAGAAGGGAAAGAGCCCCGGTAGGGTGTCCGTATGCTCCAACCCCTCGAGATCCGCAGCCGTATACAGGGGGCGAATCGGCAGGCCGTCCGGACTCGTCGTCGTCAGGCTCTCCATCGCTTTGCCACGAAGTTCCTTGTCGGCGAGCTTCGCCCACTCGGCATGGTGTTCGGACGCCGTCTGGGCGTCCCGATGCTTGGATGAATTCGTCATCGATCTACTCGAATCTCCTTGGCGCTTGCCGGGAAGCGAGTCTAGCAGCCCCGGAAGTGGCGGTGCGCGCTACATCGCGCGCCGATATTTTCCCCCGACTTCGAAGAGCGCATGACTGATCTGACCCAGGCTGGCCACTTTGACCGTCTCGAGCAAGACGTCGAAAAGATTGTCTCCGCGTTGGGCGGCCGCCTTGAGCTTCGCCAATGCAGGTGTCGATTCGTCCGCCCAACGAGCATGGAAATCGGCCAGCGAATCGATCCGCTCCTGCTTCTCGCCATCAGAGGAACGGATCAGATTCTCGCTTCGCATCGGAGGCGTCAGGCTCGCGTCCGAAAGAAACGAATTGACGCCGATGATCTCGAGTTCGCCCGAGTGCTTCAGTTCTTCGTAGCGCATGCTCTCGTCCTGGATTCGTCCACGCTGATAGAGCGTCTCCATCGCCCCCAACACCCCGCCGCGTTCGTTCAGCCGATCGAATTCCTCGAGCACCGCGTCTTCGACGAGATCGGTGAGCGTCTCGATCAGATAGGCGCCCTGAACCGGATTTTCGTTCCGCATGATTCCGGCTTCCCGACCGATGATGAGTTGGATCGCCAGCGCGCGCCGAACCGAAGCTTCGGTTGGCGTCGTCACCGCCTCGTCATAGGCATTGGTGTGAAGGCTGTTGCAGGCGTCTTGCAGTGCGGTCAGGGCTTGCAGTGTCGTCCGAATATCATTGAAATCCATTTCCTGGGCGTGCAGCGAACGACCGGAAGTCTGGATATGGTATTTCAATTTCTGGCTGCGCTCGTTCGCGCCATAACACTCCCGCATCGCGACGGCCCAGATCCGCCGCGCGACACGCCCGAGGACCGAGTACTCCGCGTCGAGGCCATTGCTGAAGAAGAACGAGAAATTCGGAGCGAATTCGTCGATCGACATTCCCCGTGCCAGGAAATACTCACAGAACGTAAATCCGTTGGCGAGGGTGAAGGCGAGTTGCGTGATCGGGTTCGCACCCGCCTCGGCCATGTGATAGCCGGAAATCGAAACGGAGTAGAAATTCCGGATGCCTTCACGGCAGAAGGTCTGCTGGATATCGCCCTGCATCTTGAGCGAGAACTCGGTCGAGAAGATGCAAGTGTTCTGCGCCTGCTCCTCTTTCAGGATGTCTGCCTGGACCGTGCCGCGCACGGCCTGCAAGACCTCTTGCCGAAGCGCTCGATAGACCTCCGCAGAAACGACCCGGTCGCCGGGAATCCCGAGCAAGCCGAGCCCCAATCCCTCATGACCTTTCGGACGCTCGCCTTGGTAGGCGGGCAACGCGAGGCCTCGCTTCGCAAGCGACCGCTCGAATTCCGAACGCGCGCCTTCGAGTTCTCCGCGTTCGGCGAGGTAGCGCTCCACGCGCTGATCGATCGCCGCATTCAGGAAGAACGCCAGCACAGTGGGGGCCGGACCGTTGATCGTCAGGGAAACCGAGGTGGTCTTCGCGCAGAGGTCGAAGCCGGAGTAGAGCTTCTTCGCGTCGTCGAGCGTCGAGATCGAAACGCCCGAGTTACCGACCTTCCCCAAGATGTCGGGCGCCTCGGCGGGATCATGGCCATAGAGCGTCACACTGTCGAAGGCCGTCGAGAGTCGGGCCGCCGGGGCGCCGGCACAGAGGTAGTGGAACCGTCGATTCGTCCTTTCGGGACCGCCCTCGCCCGCAAACATTCGGGTCGGATCCTCCTCACGTCGCCTGAACGGAAAGACACCCGCGGTATAGGGAAAGGCGCCGGGCAGATTCTCGAGACCCAGGAATCGCGTCAGTTCACCCCAATCCTTGGTGCGGGGAAGTGCCACGACAGGAATCGAGGTTCCCGAGAGCGACGAGACAAAATTCGAGACTTCGAGCGATCGGTCCCGCACTCGATAGCTCTGTCGGGGCCTTTGATAGCTCGCCCGCTTCTCGGGCCAGGCTTCGAGTTGAGAGGCCAGAAAGGGATCGACGGCCTCGACCGCGGCTGTGTACCCGGCGGACAATCGGGCCGACTCCCCGCCCGACGGACGAGAGGGGGTGGCCAACTCCGCCATCGGGCGCGGCGGCCCCTCCCCCATCGCCGACAAGACCCGGGCGTAGCCGTCCGCGAGCGCCGCCTCTTCGGCCGACTTTTCGACACGCGCGCGATAGCTCCGAACCGAATCCGCAATCTCCCCCAGGTAGCGTTGGCGCGAACCGGGCACCAACCCCGCCTGTTCCGTCACGACGACCGGCTCGCTGGCTTCGGATCGAGCCGAGAAGAATGCCGTTAGGCCGAGCCCCATCAACTCCGCTTCGAGCGCCTGGGCCAGTCGTTCCGTGCCCGGATCATTCCAGTTGCGCGCGACCGTCGGGAAAACCGGAACTTCGTCGTCGCGGAGGTTCGGCGCAGCGCGATTTCGACGCCACTGTTTCCGAATGTCGCGCAATGAATCCAGTGCGCCCCGTCGATCGCATTTGTTCAACACGATCATGTCGGCAAAGTCGATCATGTCGATCTTTTCCAGTTGGGAAGGCGCGCCGTAGTCCGGTGTCATCACGTAGAGCGAGCGATCGACCTGGTCCACGATTTCGGAATCGCTCTGTCCGATCCCCGCGGTCTCGAGGAAGACGACATCGAATCCGGCCTTCTTCAACACCTTCAAACCGTCGCCCACCGCGGCGGGCAGCGAGAGATTGGCGCGGCGGGTCGCCATCGACCGCACGAAGACCTGGGCGCCGCGAATCGCGTTCATTCGAATGCGATCTCCGAGCAGCGCCCCACCGGATCGGCGGCGCGTCGGATCCACCAGCAGCAGGGCGATTCGCAGACGGGGCGCATCGCGTCGCAGACGCATCACGAGTTCGTCCACCACACTCGATTTACCCGCGCCGCCGGTCCCCGTAAAGCCGACGACGGGTGCGCTCGCTGGAGAGCGCTCGTCGAGCGCTTTGCGCAACCGGATGGCCTCTTGCTTATGGCTGTCCGCATGATTCTCGAAGAACTGGATCAGGCGGGCGACATCGAGCGGATGGCCCTCCCCGAGCCGCTCAACGGCCTCCATCAATCCCGTCGCCGGATCCGCCTCGACGGCACGCCGCGCCTCGAGACACTCGTCGACGATGCGGCCGATCATCCCGGCGAGCCCCATCGTGCGCCCGTCCTCGGGACTGAAGATTCGGGCGACCCCGAGGCGCTGAAGCCGCTCGATCTCGTCCGGCGTGATGGTGCCGCCGCCGCCGCCGTAGACGCGCACATGGGGCACACCCGCCTCGGCCAGGCGCCGAACGAGAAACTCGAAATATTCCATGTGCCCGCCCTGATAGGACGAGATCGCCACGGCATCCGCGGATTCCTCGACCACCGCCTCGACGATTTCCTCGACGCCCCGGTCGTGTCCCAGATGGATGACCTCGGCGCCGCGCGCCTGAAGCAGTCGCCGCATGATATTGATCGCTGCGTCATGACCATCGAATAGCGACGACGCGGTGACCACCCGAACCGGAGCGCTCAACGCTTGCGTCGAATCGGAGTCGGAGTCGCTTGCACTCATCCCGCCATCCTCTCACGGGTCGCGCTCGTCGACTCGGCAACGTCCTCCGGCGGGGCCCCCGTCGAGAGACCCGGCCCCACGATGCGTTCATCGACGTGTCCGCAATAGCGCACGAGTTCGCCGCGCAGGTCGGCGAGTTCCGCGATGCGCCGATCGACATCCTCGAGATGATGTCGAAGCAGATCCCGAAGGCGTGTCAACATCGCCTGGGTCGAGCCCCCGATGGCATACACCGCATTCAATTCGCGGATTTCCGAAAGCGACAATCCGAGCGATTTCAGCCGGCTGATGAAGCCCAGCCGCTCGAGATCGTCCGCGCCGTAGACCCGTCGACCACTCGCACGGCGGCGCACATCGGGCAGCAGGCCCATTTCTTCGTAGTAGCGGACGGTCCGGGGCGAGAGACCGGTCTGCTCTGAGACTTCGCTGATGGTCCAAGGCATGTCACAGAGGATGCCTCGGATTGCCAGCTCACGTCAACTGCAAATCGAGGCCCTCTACAGGTAGCCGAGTTCCTCGATCCGACGACCATTTTTCAGCCAGCCGGGATCGACCTTCACGAAGAGCTCCAGATGCACCTTCTGGCCGACCCAATCCTCGATCGATCGACGTGCCCGAATCCCGATCCTTTTCACCATGGCGCCACCCCGCCCGACCACGATGCGCTTCTGGGAGTCTCTCTCGACGAGCAGATTGGCGACGATCTTCAAGATTTTCGGGTTGGATTCGTCGTATTCGAGCACCTCGACCGCCATCGAATAGGGCAATTCCTGGTCGAGCATCTCGAACACGCCCTCGCGAATCATCTCCGCACAGAGCCAACGCATCGGGCGGTCCGTCAGCTCCTCTTCCCCATAGAGGGGTGGCGAGACCGGAAGACGTTCGACGATCGCATCGAGCAGCGCGTCGAGGCCGTCTCCCGTTCGGGCGGAGACGCACAGTGCGGGCCAATCCGCAGGCGCCGCCGCAATCGGCCATTCGTTGCGCTTCGCCCGGCGAAGATCACTCTTCGTCCCCACGATCAGGGTCGGCCGCCCCATCGACGCCAAGCCCTTCGCGAGTTCGTCATGCACATCGGTCCAGCCAACCACACGGTCGACGAGCAGACACGCGACGTCACAATCTCGCGCAACGTCCCGAACGATCGAATTGAGCGCTTCGTTCAATTTCTTGGGGCTGCGATGTCGTCCGGGCGTGTCGAGAAAGAGAATCTGCGCATTCTCGCGAGGTAGGATGCCCAGAATCCGACTTCGCGTGGTCTGGGGTTTGGCACTCACGATCGCCAGCCGTAGGCCGAGTGCGGCATTCAGCAGCGACGATTTTCCGACGTTCGGCGGTCCCAACAAGGCCACAAAGCCAGCTCGAGTCTCGGCCATACCGTTAGTCCTCCATGCTTTCTTCCGCGCCCCAGCGAGCCAGCGCACCCGCCGCCGCCTCTCGCTCCCCGGCCCGCTTCGTGCGCCCGACGCCCTGCGCGAGCGCCTGACCCTGCAACACGACTTCCACCGTGAAGCGATTTTCGTCTCCCTCGACCTGACTGTCCTCAACGAGACGATAGGCCGGGAATTCCCCGATCCGGGCCATCGCCCTCTCCTGCAATTCCGTCTTGGGATCACGCCCGACCGGTACGGCATCGGCGGCCAGGGCTTCCGCGAAGACACGTTCGACGAAGGCCTGGACCGGCTCCAGGCCACCATCCAGAAAGATCGCGCCGATGATCGCCTCCATCGTATTTTCCAGAATCGAAGCCTTTTCTTGCCCGCCCGAATGACGCTCGGTCCGACCCAGCTGGAGGACCGAACCGATCTCCAGGGAACGGGCGAGCTTCTCGAGCGAACGGCCCTCGACGAGCGCATGCAGCGCCCGCGTGAGGTCTCCTTCCTGCCAATCCGGCTTCGCCCGATAGAGCGAATGCGCCACGACGAGCGCCAGAACCGCGTCCCCCAAAAACTCGAGACGTTCGTTGTCCTCGACGGGCGTACGCGTCACCTCGGACGAGATCGAACTTTCATGCGCATAGGAGGAATGTCTCAGCGCGTGTTCGAGTCGCCCCCGGTCCTCGAATCGATAACCCAGCGCCGCCTGCAATCGGTCGAGTGCGTCGGCGCGTTCCTCGACGTCCGTCACCGAATACCCTCGACGATCCAGCCCCCTCCGATCACCTCTTCGTCGTGGTCCGCATCATAAAAGACGGCAGCCTGCCCCGGCGCGACGGCGCGCACGGGTTCGCTGAAGCGAATCGATGCGACGTCCTCGCCCACCGCATCGACCTCGGCCAACACCGCCTTGTGTCGATGGCGCACCTGCACCCGCACATGAATTGTTTGTGTCGGCGCCCGCCCGGAGATCCAATTCATCTGCTCCACCCGTGCGCCACGACAATCGAGGTCGGACACCTCGCCGACGATGACGTGGCGCAGTCGCGGGTCGAGGCGAAGGACGTAGAGGCGTCTCTTCGATGAGATTCCGAGACCGTGACGCTGGCCCACCGTGAAGCGATGGATGCCGCGATGTCGGCCAAGCACGTTGCCCGACTCGTCCAGAATATCACCGTGGAGCATCGTGGCTTCCGGTCGAATTCGCTCGACGACATCCGCGTAGTTGCCATCCGGCACGAAACAGATTTCCTGACTCTCCGGCTTGTCGGCCGTGCCGAGTCCGAGATTTCGGGCAAGCTCGCGCACCCTTTCCTTGGTCATCTCCCCAATCGGAAAGAGGGCCGCACGAAGTTGTTCCTGGCTGAGCGAAAAGAGGAAATACGACTGGTCCTTCTCTCGATAGACCGCCCGAAACAAGCGCGCTTCGCCGGTTTCGCCATCATGGGTCACTCGCGCGAAATGCCCGGTGGCGACGCGATCGGCGCCGAAGGCCTTCGCACGCTCGAGCAGATGATCGAATTTAAAACTCTTGTTGCAAGCCACACACGGAATGGGCGTCCGGCCCGCCAAATAACTGTCCGCAAACTCTTCGATCACTTCGCGCCCGAAGGCCGCCACATAGTTCGCAACATAGAAACGAATGCCCAACCGCTCGGCGACCCGGCGGGCGTCGTCCGCGTCCTCAAGCGAACAGCAGCGCGAACCGCTTGCCGATAGGCGCATCGTGACGCCGATCGTCTCCGCGCCGGACTCGACGAGCAGGGCCGCCGCCACGGAGGAGTCGACTCCGCCGGACATCGCGACAATGATGCGTTCACTCATGGGGCGGAGACCTTTCGAATACGCGGTACGAGGACACAGAGTAGAGTCACCAGCCGATCGATCTGGGATTCATCGACGCCGTACCCGACCGAGAAGCGCAGGCTCGCGCGCGCCTCTTCGGGGCTTCGACCCATCGCGAGCAAGACCTTCGACGGCTCGATCGAGCCCGAATGACAAGCGGCGCCCGCCGACACGGCGACCCCTTCGAGGTCGAGGGCTTGCAACAGGACTTCTCCCTCGACGCCGAGGAACTCGACATTCAGGGTATTGCTGAGCGTTCGACCCGGCCCGCCATTCCAGCGCACATCGTCGAGCTGGCTCTCGATTCCCTGCCAGAGTCGATCGCGAAGTCGACCACACGCCTCGGCCCGCGCGACTCCCTCCGTCCTCGCCAAGTCGCACGCGACGCCATAGCCAACAATGCTCGCGACGTTCTCGGTCCCGCCACGCAGCCCCTTTTCCTGTCCACCTCCGTAGAGAAGAGGCGGGAGCGCCCAGCCCCCCGGACACACGAGTGCCCCGACGCCCTTCGGGCCCCCCAACTTATGCGCTGAGGAAGACAACGAAGCGACCCGGACCTGCCCGAGATCGACCGTACATTTCCCGATGGCCTGCGTCGCATCGACGTGCAGTGCGACCGAGCGCGCATTGCAGTGCTTTGCAACCTCCGCAACCGGCTGAATCGAACCCGTCTCGTTGTTGGCCCAGATCATCGCCACGAGTTTCGTCTGGTCGTCGATCTTGGCGACCAACTCGCTCGCCGACACACATCCGTGTTCATCAGGAGCAATGCGATCGACCCGCACGCCGCGCGCCTCCAAGACCGCTAGCGGCTCCGTGACGGAGGGATGTTCGACGAGCGTCGTCACGACGTGGTCGCCCGGTGCCAGAGATCCGAACAAGACAGTGTTGTTGGCCTCGGTCGCCCCTCCGGTAAATCGAATATCAGCGGCCTCCGCGCCCAGCAGTCGGGCGACCTGGCCACGCGCAACCTCCAACCGCTCCTTCGCGCGCGCACCCTCCGCATAGACACTCGAGGGATTGCCGAATTCTCCGCGCAAGACCTGCATCATCGCGTCGACGACTTCAGGTCGAATCGGGGTGGTCGCGTTGTGATCGAGATAGATCCTCATGACGATCGATTCTCAGGGTCCATCGATTCGCGTCGAATGGGTCCTGGCGTTGGGGCCGAAAAGGGTCGCGACCGTAGCCCGCGCCGACCGGGATTCAAGCGCCACCCCCGGAGACGTCCTCTTCCGGGGTTCGCGCGAGCATTTCGAGCGAAGTCTGGTCGGCCAGTTCGCTCCAGGTGCCCTCCAACCGGTCCAGGGTCTCCGCGACCGGCGTGCTCCGAATGGGCGGGCGACCCGACTCGCTCTTCCACTCGCCTCGAATGGCCCGCAACACGGCACCCATAGTCAATTCGCGTATCGGGCGAGCCGGGACGAACGCGATCTCCTCGTCATCCCGCGACAACACTCCACGAACGAGATCGGCGCGCTCCAGGGAGTCCACCAGCTGGCGAACCAACCGAACGGGTTCATCCAGACGGTCGGCCAGTCCCTCCGCAGTCGGTGGCGCCTGCTGGTCCCGAAAATTTCGAACGATTTCGACCGCCAGCTCGACCGCGATCGCCTCCCTCATCGCGGGCGTGGCCTCGCCACTTCGCATCTCGCGTCGCGCGTAGGGAAGATTCTGGGTCGCGAAAGCCACTTCGGCTCCCAACAACACCACCGCCCAACAAACATAGAGCCAGGCCAGGATCAACGGAACTGCCGACATGGCCCCGAAAACCGCTTGATAGGTCGCTGCCCCGACCTGGAAGTCGACATAGATCGCACGCGCGGCGGAAAAGAGCACGGCGGCCACCAATCCGCCCAAAGCCGCCGAGCGAACCTGGACCTTGGTATTGGGGAAGAACCAATAGAGAAAGGTGAAGCCCAGAAAGAGAACGAGCAGAGGGACCTGGGACAGACCCAGACCGTAGACGCGTGCGAAGGTCGGATTCTCCAGCAGGCGCGCCACCATCGGCTCGCTCTGGAGCGTCGTCGCCAGGCTCACAGCCACCCCGATCGAAATCGGAGCGACGACCATCACCGCGAGATAGTCGGAGAAACGTCTGGCCCAACTCCGACTTCGGGCCACGCCCCAGATCTCGTTGAGTGTGGATTCGAGGTGGCGGAGGGCAAAAATCGATGTGCCGAAGACGACCGCGCCGCCGATCCGACCGAAACTCGAGAAATCGAGGCTCGCTACGTATCCGCGAACGGTCTCCCGAACTTCGGGCGCAACGGTGGTCAGTTGTTCGATCGCGAAGTTGACGATCGTCTCGTCCCCCCCGACGACGCCCAGAATCGCAATGACGACACCCAGGATCGGGATGATCGCGAGCGCCGTCACATACGTGAGAGCGCTCGCGCGAAGCAAGAGCTGATCGTTGCGAAAGCCGCGCAGCGTCAACGCGATCAGCTGCAAGGTCGAACGCATAGCGCGCAAGAGCGTCGGCGCGTGGGGATCATCGGCCCAGATTTCGCGTTCGAGGCCGCGAAGGAGACCGCTGATCCGCGCCAGGAGTCCAGGCGATTCGTGGCTTTGCGCCGCGACCACTTCGGCGGGGCGCTCGACGCGTTCCGTCTCAGTCATGCTCAGCCATCCCAGAGATCCCCTCCGCCCACCGACTCCGACGCCGCTTCATGCTCCGCCACAAAGAGCCAGGGCTCGAGCTTCCGCCGCGTCCGAGGGCCGATTCCAAAGACGCGCTCGAGGTCCTCGAGCGAAGCGAAGCGGCCCTCGAGTCGGGCTCGCTCAATGGCCGCCGCCCGCACGGGACCGATTCCCGGAAGACTCTCTAGCAAGCGTGCGGATGCCTTGTTCAGATCGATTGCCCGACCGGTGAGCAGGCGCGCTATGCCCGTCAGACCCGCGCCATCACTGTTCTTTCCGGCTCCTCGAGACTCCGAAGTCGCCGACACACAGGCCACCCGCAGTGTTCCCATCGCGTCCGAGTCCAGTGCGACGAATGTTTCGCAGGGCAATGCGTCCGGCATGCGATCCCATCGCCCCAGGAGCAAGAGTCCCGACAGCAACAACAGGATCGACAAGATACGCATCTCGGGCGAGGAGACGACGCGGCCGCTCAAGGTGTGCACCGCCCCGTCGACGCGGGCGGCCCAATCGGTGAGTACGCATTCGGCCTCCTCCCCGTGCGCCGTCACCAGCGCCCGACGCCCCCGCCACGCCGTCCCGTCGCGTGCGGCCTGCTCTTCCTCCGGCGACGGGCCCTCGAATTCGATCGACAGACACTCCCGACCCAACACGTCCGGGAATCGATCCGCCCACTCGACCGCGAGGACCTGACCAGGCGCCAACATGTCATAGAACCCGATGGCCTCGAGTTCCGTGGCCGATTCCAGCCGATAGAGATCCACGTGATGCAGGGTCTCCGGGCCGGCCGGCAAAGGGTATTGCTGGGCGAGCACGAAGGTCGGGCTCGACACCACACGCGCATCGAGTCCCAGGCCCGTGGCGAGTCCCTTGACGAAAACCGTCTTGCCCGCGCCGAGCGGACCGACGAGCGCGATCGCGAGACCCTTCGCAGCGATCGATCGCCCGAGTTCCGCTCCCAGCTCAAGCGTCTTTTCGGCGTTAGGGGAAGCGAAGGACCAGCTCTGCATCCGGCTCCTCCGTCGCGTCGACGGCCAGCATCTCGGCCGCGCAGGGCGCGAGCCCATCGGCGAGTTCGCTCGCGAGCAATCCGAATCCCGGACGACCGCGGTCGAGGCGATCCGCCGCCGCACCATGCCACCAGGCCGCCAGCGACGCGGCTTCGAAGCTCGCCAACCCCGCAGCCAGAAGAGCGGCCACAATCCCCGTCAACACATCGCCCGTCCCTGCCGAGGCGAGGGCAGGACCGCCCGTTGGAATGATCAGCACACGTCCGGTCGGATCGGCAACCACGCTCCCGGCGCCTTTCAAGATCACCACCGTTCGACTGATTTCAGCGAGTTTTCGCGCCGAATCGACGCGATCGACGTTGACTCGAGACACCTCGATTTCGAGTAGCCTTGCGGCTTCACCGGGATGGGGCGTCAAGACGAGCGGCGCCTCGCGCTCGTGAAGAAGATCGAGCTGGCCCGCCAACCCGAAGAGCCCGTCCGCGTCGAGCACGATCGGACGATCGATGGAGACGACCAGCCGGCGCACCAGATCGATCGCCTCAGTCTCTCGCCCGAGTCCGGGTCCGATGGCGAGGACGCTGCGCGAGGCGGCGAGTTCTTCGATGGCTTTCTCCGAAGCGCGCGCGAATCCCCCCGTCGGCGTCGCGGCGACCTCCGCCGTCATGACTTCTGCGGGCAGCCCGGAAAGCTCCGCGGCGAGTCCACCCGGATGCGCCAGAGTGACAAGACCCGACCCCGCCCGCATGCTCGCACGCGCGCATAACGCCGCCGCGCCCATCATGCCCTTCGAACCCGCAACGACCAACACATGGCCTAAGCTGCCCTTATGCCCTTCGCGAGCCCGCTTTGGAAAATTTCGCGCCGCCGCCCGGGCGTTCCAGAGTTCGACGCGAGGCGATCGCTTCGGATCCGGGTCGGCGATTCCAATTCGCGCGACTTCGATCTCTCCGGCGTGCGAACGGCCCGGTTCCAACGCCAGGCCGATTTTCGGAAGCGAAATTGTCAGCGTGCGATCCGCGCGGACCGCCGCTCCCAGTATCCAACCCGAATGCGCGGCGATGCCCGATGGAATATCCACGGAGAGAACCTTGAGACCCTGACCGCGTGCGACGGCGAAGGCGGAGATCAGCCGTGCGAAGCCCCCGGTGATCTCACGTTTCAAGCCCGTCCCAAAGAGAGCATCGACCGCGACACTCGTCTCCGAAAGCAAGGCCCCCCAATCCACCCCCTCCTCTCCAGGAGCGATGATTCGGCGCGGGGCCCCGATGGCTTCGAGTCGTTCCCAGTTGGCGGCCGCGGTCCGGGACAGTCGCGCCGCATCTCCAATCAAGACCGCTTCGGCGGGGATTCCCTCGGCCCACAAATGACGGATCAGGACGAATCCGTCCCCCCCGTTATTCCCCGCGCCACAGAAAGCGCGGATCGGGCTCTGCCTCCGACGTGACTCTGCACATAGCGCGAGCACCGGCCGAACGAGCGCTCGTCCTGCGCTCTCCATCAGGACTTCACCGCTCACGCCGTGGCTGTCGATCGTCAAACGATCGAGTGCCTGCATCTCGGCCCCGGTGAGCAGCGGCCAGACGCCGTCCCGGTGAATCGCCCGTGTGCGCTGCAAGTCGTCGCTCGTCGTCCGGGCCATCGCTCCACTCCCGCGGAGGCGCGCCTGCACCAGGCGATTCCGCTCTACGGCGAGATGCTAGCCGAGTGGGGATCGGTGCGGCGAATCTCCCCGCCGACGTGTACGCGAATCAACGCATTCGCTCGCGAAGATCCCGTATGGCGCGGTCGAGGCCAACCAGCAAGGCGCGGCGCGCCAATCCGCGTCCAAAAACCACACGCTCCGCCGAGGGCGCCGCGGCAAGGACTTCCCCGACGTTTCGGTCGTCGAGGCCGCCCGCAATGGCGATGCCCAATCGGAGTTTGCTCGCGAGGCGAGTCGTGTCACCGAGTGTGCTCAGCGCACCGCGACGCTCCGCGTCCGGAAGATCGACCAGGTAGCCGGTGAAGAGTTCGACGTCGGAGACACCCTGGGCATGCACAGCCCGAATCGCGTCGATTTCAGGCGCGATTCGAACGCTCGTCCGGATGCCGGCCTCGGAGAGCGAGCGCAATACGATGCCGAGTTCTGAGCCCGCGACGCGCGCATCGACCGGAGGTGCCGGTCCGGTGGCTTCGTGTCGCTCGCCGACCAGCACGACACGATCCGGTCGCGCTTCGAGGGGGATCTTCAACAGGCTCTGGGAAACCGGCATTCGCAGCTCGAAAGAGCGTGCGGCTCGGCGCAACGCATCCACATCGACCTCACGAACCGGGGTCCAATCCTCATTGATCGACAGCCGCAAACTGTCGATGCCCGCCAGCTCGGCGAGCGCCGCGGCGGCGATCAGATCGCTTCGGTCATCACCCGAAAATTCGCGCAAGGCCGGCCAGGCATCCAGCGAGAGTACGATGTGCATGGCTCAGCTCGCACCCGCGAGCGCTTGCCGGAGGCCTTCCGCCAATTGCTCGGCCATTTCATGCACGCGATCTTGATCGCGGCCCTCCACCATGACACGCGCCTTCAGCTCCGTTCCCGAATAACGAATCAACACGCGTCCCGAGTCGCCGAGTTCTGTCTCGATCTCCGTCACGAGATCCTGGAACTTCGTCAATTCTTCGAGGGGACGCTTCTCGGCGATTTCGAAACTCACGGTGATCTGCGGGAGCCGTTCGAAACCCTGATTCAGATCCGACAATTTCTTTCCGCTGCGCGCCATCAACGCGAGGACCTGTAGGGCGGACATGATGCCATCGCCCGTGGTCGATTCGTCCAAGAAGAGAATGTGGCCCGATTGCTCGCCACCGAGGTTGTAGCCGCCCTTTCGCATTTCTTTGACGACATAGCGGTCTCCGACCGCAGCGCGCTTCAAACCGATCCCGAGCGTGCCCAAGGCGATTTCGAGCCCCAGGTTGCTCATCACGGTCGCCACCACCGTGTCGTGTGCGAGCGTGCCCCGATCATGCATGTCCCGCGCACACAGCCACATCAACATGTCGCCATCGAAGATCTCGCCTCGCTCGTCGATGACGATCACGCGATCGGCGTCCCCGTCGAGGGCGATTCCGATATCGGCCTGTAGCGCGCGAACCTCGGCGGCCGCGCGTTCGGGGTAGAGCGAGCCGCAGTCCTGATTGATATTGCGTCCGTTCGGCTCGCATCCCAACTCGAAGACCTCGGCACCCAGCTCGCGGAAGATCGTCGGACCCACGCGATAGCCCGCGCCGTTGGCGCAGTCGATCACGACGCGCATCCCCTTCAGCGTCAGGTCGCGAGGAAAGGTGTGCTTCAGATAGACGATATAGCGGCCTCGCGCGTCTTCGATCCGAATCGCCTGCCCGATTTCGCCCGGTGCAACGCTCGCCTTGGAAAGTTCGCCTGAGGCGATCAACTTCTCGATTCGAAGCTCTTCCGCGTCGGGCAGCTTGAACCCGTCCGCCGCGAAAAACTTGATGCCGTTATCCTGATAGGGATTGTGACTGGCCGTAATCATGACACCCGCATTGCAACGCATGTCGCGCGTCAGAAACGCGAGTGCGGGCGTTGGTACCGGCCCGACCTGGATGACGTTCACGCCCATCGAACAGATCCCGGCCGCCAGGGCATCCTCGAACATATACCCGGACAGACGCGTGTCCTTCCCGATCAGGATCTGTTTTCGCTCGCCTTCGTGTTGTTGAAACACATGTGCGATCGCCCGGCCCAGGGACAACGCCACCTCGGGCGTCATCGGATGGACGTTCGCGGTTCCGCGGATGCCATCGGTGCCAAAGAGTTTTCGGGAGGCCGTTTCGTTCATCCCTCCAGCTCCGATTCCGCCTCGTCCAGATCGAGATCCAGAACGGGCTCGGGCAGGGGATCGGCCTCGATGCGGACCTCGACGCGCAGCGGCGAAGTATCCTCCGCCCAGACGGTTCCACCGCCGAGCACCAATCGAACTTCACGCGTATCGTTGGCCGCCAGGCCCGCGATGTCGATCACTTCCGTGACCACCTCGGTCAGTCGCATCACCTGACTCCGAGCGCCC
>Ga0114949_10000519_pt1 | contig 20885 bp, 18 predicted proteins | sample N074metaG_FD_83505 | JGI IMG/M metagenome (GOLD analysis project Ga0114949, IMG submission 83505) | Deep subsurface microbial communities from Kermadec Trench to uncover new lineages of life (NeLLi) - N074 metaG | ecosystem: Environmental > Aquatic > Marine > Ocean trench > Sediment | place...
ACAGTTCCCGCGCCGGGATATGCACCTTGGAGACTTCATGGGAGGTGCGAAAACCATCAAAAAAATGCAGCACAGGAATCCGCCCGCGCATCGAGGCCTCCTGGCTAATGAACGCAAAATCCAATGCTTCCTGTACCGAGTTTGAGCACAGCATCGCAAAACCGGTGCTGCGCACAGCCATCACGTCACTGTGATCCCCAAATATCGAGAGTGCATGAGTCGCCACCGTACGTGCCGCCACGTGGATAACCGTGGGCGTCAGCTCACCGGCGATCTTGAACATATTGGGCAGCATCAACAGCAATCCCTGCGATGCGGTGAACGTGGTTGCCAGGCTGCCGACCTGCAGTGCGCCGTGAATCGCGCCGGCGGCACCGGCTTCGCTCTGCATTTCAACTACGTCGGGGACAGCGCCCCACAGGTTGGGTATACCCTGGGCACTCCAGTCATCACTGTGCTCACCCATGGGGGAAGCGGGTGTGATGGGGTAGATGGCAATCACCTCGTTAAGCAGGTGGGCAATGCGCGCCACCGCTTCATTGCCGTCCAGCATTGCCGTTTCTTGCACGGACATGGGTATCTCCAATGGGTCCAGAGAGGCCTACTTTGGGACTTGCGGGGGTAAATTACCTTGAGCTAGAGCAACCTATGGCGTTTTTCCGGCCACTTGCGTTCAATTGCAGTTAATGGCGAATGGCCGGCGCAGGGGTAACAAAGCGGGTCCAGTACAACAGCAGCAAGAGATGCGCCAGGATCAGCGGCACCGATATGTATAACAACGACGCCCAGCCCAGACCTGCCAGTACCCACCCCGCCGACAGGGCGGCAACCGCCTGGCTGCCAAATACCAGGAATTCGTTGAGCGCCTGCACCCGGAACGGCTCACCATCACCATAAGCGGAGGGCAGTAAGGCCGTGCCACTGACAAACAGGAAATTCCAGCCAATACCGAGCAATATCAGCGCCAGCCAGTAATTATTGAGCGCCGTACCAGAGCCAGCCACGACCACCGCCGATAGCAGGGCCAGGCAGCCAACCCGCATGATGCGGGCCGTGCCGAAACGCGATATCAGCCAACCGCTGAACAGGGATGGCAGGTACATGGCGACAATGTGACTCTGGATCACCCACTTGGTTGCCGTGAGATCGTGCCCCGCAAGCACATGCATACTGATAGGCGTTGCGGTCATGATAAAACTCATGGTGGTGTAACCCACCATGGCGCCCGCTATTGCCACCCACAGTACCGGCTGGCTCAACAGCTGCCGCCAGGGCTGCACTACCGCAGCACGCTGGCTGATGGTGATTGTGGCAGGTTTGTAAGCCACCAAAACCGCCGCTGCCAGCAGGTTTAACACCAACAACGAGAGAAAGGAGGCCGCATAGGGTGTGGCCAATACATCGCGCCCCCATACCGCCAGTTCCGGCCCCAGAAATGCCGCTACCAGGCCCGCCAACAACAATCTCGATGCCGCTTTGGGGACCAGGTCCGGGGTGACGCTCTCCATAGCGGCAAAACGGTACTGTTGAACTACCGCCAGCGAGGCACCCATCAACCCGGCACCGCCGCAAAAACCGATAAACCACTGTTGCATCAGCGAGTAACTGCACAACAGGCCGCCACAGCTTGAAACCAGTATGCCGGCATAAAAAACCCGTTTGCGCCCCCAGCGCCTTGAGGCCATCACCACCGGTATCACAGAAAACGCGGTCCCCACCACCATCAGGGCCACAGGCAAGGTCGCCAACGCCTGGCTGGGCGCCAATTGGCTGCCGATCAAACCGCCCACCAATACCAGCATAGGGGCACAGCTCTGGTTCAGCGCCTGTGCTGCCAACAGGAACCAGACATTATGGGGGAGTTTTCGCATGGGGGAGATTCTAGCGGTGAAGATGGCAAAGGAGAAGCCGACAGATTGTTATACCGCAAGCACTGGAGACTGGGCCGCAAGCAGCATAAACTAGGGGTATTAAATAATAAGGAGAGTCTGCAGTGATAAATCCGCGGATACTTAGTGCTCTTCCCAATATCGAGCCCTTTCTGGATCATTGCGAACGCCGTCGCTTCAAGGCGCGCGCCATCATTGTGCAGGCCGGAGACCCCAGTGAGTCCTTCTTCTTTGTATTGGAGGGGGAGTTGGCGGTCAGTATTCGCAGCGATGATGACCAGGACCTTATTCTCAACTACGTGAACGTCGGCGATTTTTTCGGCGAAATGGGCCTCTATAAACGTGAGGACAAAGCCCGCTACGCTACCCTGCAAGCCAAGACAGAGTGTGAGGTTGCCGAAATCTCCTATGAACACTTTCTGGAAGTGAAAGATGAATTCCCGGAAATACTCTACGCCATCGGCGCACAAATGGCCGAACGCATTAGCCATACCACCAGAAAACTGCACGACCTGGCCTTTGTAGATGCGCGCGGCCGCATCACCAATGCACTCAAGGAGCTGTGTGAACAGCCCGCGGCCATGACGCACCCCGATGGCATGCAGATCAAGGTGTCACGACAGGAGCTTTCCCGCATCGCCGGTTGTTCCCGCGAAGTAGCTGGCCGTATGCTCAAGCAGCTACAGCTGGATGGCCTGGTCGAGGTAAGCGGCCACACCATAGTGGTGCTGGGCGCGCGCTAGGAGATAAAGCACGGTGGCAGATATCAATGGCATTGCGCATATACAGCTCTCGGTGACAGATATGTCCCGGTCACGCCAGTTCTACAACGCACTGCTGGGCGCCATGGGTATGGTGCCGGTTATTGATGATGAAACATATTTTTACTGCGTCGGCGGCCGTACGGCACTGGCCATAGCTCCGGTTGATCCCGCCCTGGCGGCAGATGAATTCAACCAGCGCGGGGTCGGCCTGCACCATGTGTGCTTTCGCGCGCGCAGCCCGGAGGACGTCGATAATCTATTCAATATTGCCAAAGATGCCGGCGCGTCCATCGTGCGCGAGCCACAGGAAGACGGCTATGCCCCCGGTTATTACTCGACGCTGTTTGAAGACCCGGACGGCATACGCATTGAGATTAATTTTGTGCCGGGAAAAGGATTGTTGAAGTAGGGTTTACCCTCCATCCACCTGCTTGAGCCGGTCTTCCTGGGCCTGCTGCAGTACATTGCCAACATCTTCGGCGCTCTTCATGGCATCCAGCTGGTGCTGGGGAATAACGCCCCCAGTACCCTCTTCATTCTTTTGCTGTGACTCACCACCCCCACAGGCACTTAAAAAGAGCACACTCACCAGCAAGATAAAATTACGCATCATTACTCTCCACACATCAGGTCAGCTATAGATAACACAACGTTGTCCGAAAATCAGTTTGTCCGCAGGTGCTGCGCCTGGTGCTAATGGTTGTGGCGCTAATATCCATCGTCATGTTGTTGCCTATCTCAGATCAATCCCAGGGCCAGGTATTGAGCCTGTTAGGCCTGGTGCTCACTGCGGTAATTACCATTTCCTCCACCAGCTTTGTCAGTAACATGATGGCCGGGCTGATGCTGCAATCTACCCAGACCTTCAGGCCTGGCGACTATATGCGCGTTGGTAATGAGTTCGGGCGGGTCACGCATCGCAGCCTGCTGCACACCCAGATCCAGACCAAGTGGCGGGTTTTCTGCCGGAGATGAAAAACCTCCTGTCGGCCAGGTCCAACCTGCGCAAGAAGATTCTCGAGATAATGCACGGACGCGGATTGGAAGTAGCCTCACCCACCATCAGAATTAAAATAGGGGACAGACCACGGTTTTTAACTACCAAACCGTGGTCTGTCCCCTATTTTCGACATAGATTACGGGGTATACCAAATTGGTGAGGTATAGGCCCGGTCCTGGGTGGTCATGGGTACTTCCCTGCCCACCTTGAGGCCAAAGCGCTTGGCATCATAGGCGGTCCAGCGCGGGGTGGGAATTTCCAGCACGCGGGCGTAGTAGAAGGCCTGTTCTTTGGCATCAAAATCCGGGTCCTTCCAGACAGCGATCAATTCGGGATCACCAATGGTATTGGTCCAGCTGGCATCGGCCACATCGACGGTGCTGCCAACGGCGGCAAGCTTGCCCTGTGCATCGACACGGCGCGTTGCTGCATCACCCCACACCACGTCATACACCTTTTCCTGCAAGTTGCCCTGGCGATCTCGCCATCCCTTAACGATCTGAATACGGTCAAGGTTGGCGCCAATGGGGTCCCGCAGCGCGGCGACCAAAAAGCTCGGCGCATCTCCCTGCGCTCCCTGCAACTCTCCGCCCATGGGAATACCTTTGGCGTAGCCCACAGTGGCGGGAAGACGGGTGTGAGCATCTTCAGCGGTAAAATTCCAGCCGCCAAAAAAGCGTACGGTTATACGCGGCCCGGTGGTGCCATACACCTCTCGGCGTGCCAGCGCGTCGAAAATGGATGTGCGGGTATTCTCCCGTGCCCACACCGCCGCATAGCCGGAGGCGACCTCTTTCCAACTGTGGATGGTGCCATTTTCATTGGATTTAAAAATATGCGAAATACGCTTGGCATTGGGTTCGCTACCAGCATGCTTACCAAAAAAGTTATTTTCTGCCACGGCGGGCATGGAGGTGTGGGAATCGGTGCTGCCGATCAGGCCAAACTGGAAGGGGTTAACGCCCAGCGACTGTTGGTAGCCAAGGCCTTGCTTGAGTCCTGACCGAGCGTACTCGTACTGCAGCATGTCATTGGTTTTCTTCACGCTGAGATCCAGATTGCCAAACGCCCAGGTCTCGTAATCGGCAAACTCATCATCGGGAGAAAGAAACGGGTGCGTCTCACTATCGCCCTTGATCTGGGTAGCCTCGAACAGTGGCTCCCATGCATGGCGACGCTTGGCGTAGGCCTTGTCGAGCGGCTTGCCGTTTACACGCGTCGGTGAAAACATCATGCCGTTACTGAGGTTACCGTTGTGGGGAATAGCCAGTATCGAGCCACCGGTCTTGTCTTCATACCGTTGCAGTTCTGTCCACAGGTCTTCCGGATCGGAACTGTCATCATTGGTATAGGGCAGGGTCTGTCTGGCCTTATCACCGTTGTCGCGATAGATAACCACCCGGTGCAAATTATTGCCTTTAATTAACGACGTCCATTCATAGCCAATCATGGCGGTAAATGTACCCGGATCGTTATGGCGCTCCGCCGCATCAACCACTTCTTGCCATACCGGTTTCATTATCTTCGGGTCTGCACTGCTCCACTCCATCGTGCCCTGTGAGAACTTGCCAATCAACTCCATGGCCGCCTCACCACCGCGCCCCTCGCGAATCATGCCGCTCCAGCGGCGGCCGTCCGCATATTGCATGATCTCGGGATCCTGGCTCAGCATCATGGAAAACACGCCCATGCCATCGGAATGATCGGCTACCACCAACCAGTCCAGCGGTCGGGACAGGCGCGCCTGTTGTCCATTGGAGGTGATAACCTCCTCCCCCTTGGTAAAGCGATAGGCATCATCAAGGCCGAGCCGGTTGCCAAAGGCACCCGCATCCATCGACAGCATGGTGTGCAGGTGGGTGTCGCCCCACAGCACCTGGGTGGGGAAGTTACGCCCCGCGTAGGGTGAGTATGGCGAGCCATCAACGGTGCCAGGATCACTGGCCAGTGTAGAAACTCCGCACAAACACCCTGCTATCGCTATCATCCACGCTTTCATAATTCTCACTCTGTTTCGGCTAATGCACAGGTTAGTATAGCCCTACCTCGAAGTTGCAGGCCTGGGATAGATGATAAAGCTGGAGCTGAAAGTACTGCCCTCCTCCTCACGGGATTGTGTAGTGGGGTGGCTGGGGCAGGCGCTGAAAATTAAAGTGCGGGCCGCACCGGAAAAGGGCCGCGCCAACAAGGCTGTGGAAACCCTGTTGTGCAAAACCCTGGCTCTGCCCAAGGGGGCCGTCTCAATTACCGCCGGACTTACCTCTAGCAGTAAAACGGCGCACATTGAGGGCCTGGACCGCGCCGAGTTTCAGCAACGCCTGGCGGCAGCCGGTATTGAATCACCCGCTGCCGAGTAAGGCTCCAATATTGACGCAGCGCTCATCCATTTGCGCCGATATTTTCAGTCCACGCGCAATGGCGGGATTGAGATCTTTATAGTCAACACTGGCGGTTTTCAGCCGCTGCACATTCTCCAACGTACACAGGCGCGGAAATAAACCCGTGGTTACCGCACTGTGAAAGGTAACATCGTGCCTTTCACTCAACTCGGGTAACTGATCGACCATACGCTGGGCATAGGGTGCCGCCAGGCCACGCTGGCTGCTCCATGGAAACAGACCGGCCTGGATGGTGCGGCTGCGGCGCAAGCTGTACTCCTCATTCTTGGCAGTCGCACGCTCCATCCACGACCATTTCTCGCCCTCTCTGGCAGCCAACACCACGGCGCGTACAGCATTCTCCTGGCCGATAGAGGAGAGGTCGCGGGTAGCTTCTGCGCGAGCTATCTCGGCGTGATGGGGAGTGCGGAATTCGCTGAGTTTCAAAACAATGCGCCAGCGCTGATCCTGGTCCAGGTCAAATCCATCTATCCCTTTCAGCAGTGCTCTCAGCCGTTTAAAAGCAGTCTCATTATTGGCCGTATCAATGTAACCGGCCAGCCATGTGTGCCGGGCATCACCGTTGGAGTTTTCAACCAGGTTCCACAGCAGCGGCTCGAAGCGGTCTGCAACGGTCGGCAACAGCTTTGGCCCCGCTGGTACCAGGTGCAGGTAGCTAAACCCGCTGCGCAAATTGTCCAGCAATTTATGCGCTGTATTCAGGTCTTGTTCCTGGGGCAGGTTAAGGGCCAGGATATCCAGGTACTCTGTCAGCGGCAGCTGCGCATCTGTCACCATGGAGTACAGGTCATACCACACCATGGTGCGCTGCATGGGGTCCTGCAGTGCATTCATATTGGCGCGCGCCGCCGCAATGGAGCTATCGTCCAGAATAACCTTGATATAGGCCCAGTCCTGGTAGTTGGGATAGACAAAATCAGGGCAGGCCATTCCTACCGCTGCCTCGACCGGGGTCGATTCACCCTTAAAGATGACGGGGATAGATTGCTTGAGTTCAAAGGCTTGCCCCTGCATGGCATACAGGCCAATTTGCGTGCGCTGCTCTCGCAACACGGGGTACTCGGCCGGCGCACTCTGCATGAGCGCCATGGAGGAAATTTTACCGTCTTCACAGCTGTAACGAGCTTCAATGCTGTTCAGGCCGGGCTGGTATAACCAGCGCTGGGTCCATCCGTCCAGGTCCTTGTTGGCGGCCTGTGCCATGGCGGCCATAAAATCTTCGAGCTCGGTATTGTCCCAGGCATTGGCGGCCAGGTAATCACGCACCCCCTGACGAAACACGTCTGCACCCAGCAGGGCGCCTAACTGCTTCAGCACGGAGGCTCCTTTACCGTAGGTAATACCATCAAAATTGGTAGTCGCATCGTCGGTGGTAGCGACCGGCAATTCAATGGCATGAGTCGTGACCAACTGGTCTGACCAGTAGGCCCAGTTCTTCATGCCGGTAAAGAATTCCTGCCAGTTTTCCTGGTACTCGGTCGCACCAGCCAGGGCCAACTCAGCCATATAGGTCGCAAAACTCTCGTTCAACCACAATCCATTCCACCAGGCCATGGTGGCGATATCGCCAAACCACATATGCGCCATTTCGTGCAGTATCACATTAGCCAAATCCATGCGCTCGCGCCGGGTAGACACACCGCGACTGAGAAAGGATTCGTTAAAGGTAACGGCGGCAACGTTTTCCATGGCACCACTGTTGTAGTCAGGCACAATCAGCTGGTCATATTTTTTGAAGGGGTAGGGCAGGCCAAAGTACTCATCAAAGAAGTCGAAACCCTGGCGGCTAATGACAAACCAATCTTCCGGCACGACGTATTGGGCCAGGGATTGACGTACGAACAAGCGCAGTGGATAACGAAAATCCGTGTCTTCGAACACCGTGTACTCCCCGGCGTGCAGCGAGAAGATATACGAGCTCATCAATTTTGTGGTCGGAAATGTCCACAAGCGTTGCTCGCCCTGCTCGACCACTGAGGTCTCGCGCGTCGTGCTGACCACCTGCCAGTTGGCGGGCGCCTGCACGGTCAGCGTATAGGTGGCCTTCAGATCAGGTTGGTCAAAATGTGGAAACATGCGATGGGCATCGTAGGGTTCGAAATTACTGTATAAATAGATCTTGCCATCTTCCGGGTCCGTATAGCGATACAGTCCGGTGCCGTCCTGACTGTAGTTTTGCGTGTACTCAATGGACAACAGCTGCTTGCCGCGTTGTAAAACTCCGCCGGGCAAGGTAATGAAGTGGCCGTTGTGGGTAACTGTGATCGGCTCGCCGTTCAGATGCACTGCCAACACCTCGCCATCGCTAAAATCTACCGTCAGGGGGCCACCATCACCGCGATAGGTAAATGCGATCTCGACTTTACCGGCATAACTGTGCGCAGTTGTATCCAGCTCGATTGCCAGGCTATAGGCCAGGTTGGATACCACCCGCTTGCGGGCCCTGGCTTCTGTGTGCGCCAGAAAACCAGCCACGGGGCGCCCAGCTTCGGCTGCTACCGGGTTGGCAGTGGCTTGATCAGATTCAGGTGCACAGGCCACCAGCAGCAATAGGCTGGAGACAATAAAAAAAATACGCATTGTTGAACTTCCCAGTCAATATTTGATTGTGCGTTGAGTTCGCACAGATGTCTCTACCACGTTTGAGACGGCAATGCCCTCAATGTAGTTCCACAAGTATTCATACGCAAGCAGATCGGGATAGAACGCTTCGTTACTGCGTTGAGCTGCGCTACTCGCCCTTGAAATCGGGCTGGCGCTTCTCCTTGAAGGCGCGCGGCCCCTCGCGGGCATCTTTACTCATCATCACCGCAGCCGATTGCTCCATTTCCATCTGGAAGGCGTCTGCCCAGGGCAGTGTGTGACTGTCCAGTGCAGTGCGTTTGATGGCCTGCAGGGCCAGCGGCGCCTGTTTGCAGACATTATCGGCCAATTGCTCAGCCCGGGCCTGCAACTGATCGGCCGGCACCACCTCAGAGATCAGGCCCATGGCCAGCGCCTGCTGGGCTGAAATGGGTTCGCCAGACAGCAGTATTTTCATGGCGTGGGCATAGGGTAACTGGCGGGTCAGGCGCACCATGGAGCCAGCGCCTGGCACAAGTCCACTCTTGGGTTCAGGCAGGGAAAACTGCGCGTGCTCGGCGGCAATGCGAATATCCGTGGCCAGCAACAATTCGGTACCACCGCCCAGGGCGCGCCCATTAATGGCCGCGATTATGGGTTTGTAGATAGGCTGGTCCTTGAGCATGACCTTGTCGGCAATCATGGGATCTGCCAGCAGGCGCTTGTCTATGTCTGTTTCTGGTTGCCGGGCACCGGTCCACAGGCCAATCAGGCTGCCGAGATCGCCGCCGCAGCAAAAATCCTCGGTGCCCGCCGCCGTCACGATGGCAACACGGATATTGTCATCGGCACGCACCTCGGCCCAGGCATCCACCAATTGCACAAACATCTCACCGTTCATGAGATTTTTGTGATCAGGCCGGTTGAGGGTGAGCCAGGCCTGTTGACCGCGCTTCTCGAACAGCAGAGCAGTCATACTTACTTGCCGCCTGGCTCCATCGGTGGATGCCCTGCCTTGGCTCGCACTTCGTCCATACCATTGCGCAGCAATGCCGCCCAGCGGCGAAACATACGCCGAGCATCGGCTCGATTGGTGACCGAATTGGCCCAGCGCGCATAGCCATAATCCTGCATAGCACGCCGGTCGATGGCCCGCGCCAAAATTTCACCACTGACCGAATCGTATAACTCAATATAAAGGGTCGCTGCACCAGCCGAGGCAACATACTGGGTTACCCGCCCCGCTACGGCGATATCCGGCGCGGTGATTTCCAGGTCGATCAGGGCCGGACGAATAAGCAACACATGGTCATCCGGGGCCTGGACAAACTTATAGCCACCCTTGTCGTCCAGCTCATTCTTAAAGGTGTCATACAGCAACTCGGCGGCTTCTTTCTTGATGCGCTCCATGTCCTTGTTGGACACGCGGCGCCCGGCCACCCGGGTTTTGCGCTGCCAGTTTTTCTTGAAGGCCACGTAGGCATCAAGCATCATAAATTCGCTGTAGATGCTGAAGTCAGCTTCTGGATTGACGTAGGCAATTGCCAGCTTGGAATCCGGCACCAGGTGCAAACCGTCAAAGGACACAGCCGGCGCATCGGTAGACTGCACCGTGAAACTACCAACAGCCACCAGCAGTGCAGCAGCTGCGACCAGGCCTAGCAGTTTAAATTTATTCATATTAATTGGCTTCTTTTTTCTCCAGCGTCAGCGCGACTGCCTGGCTGTAGACCACGATCACCTTGGTACCCAGGGTAAGGCCCTCCAGGCGCGCCGGATCAACGTCCGCAATCAGGTGATACTTGCCACGGGGGTCTTCGATCATCACCGTGCGGGCCACCCGGTTCATACCTTCAATCGTGCATACCGCCCTGATCACTCGCAGACCGGCAACGCCCGGGTCCATATCAAGGCTGGCAATAGCGGCAGCATCCAGTTCTACCCAGGGCTGAGCGATTTCTTCAGCGGTGGGCTCACGAACATCAGCGGCCAGCGATTGCAGGTAGGTGGCAACCACGATATCGCCAACAGATATCTCATCCAGTCGCTTTAATTGGGGCCCCGCTGTCATGGTCACGGTGGACCCCTGTGGCATTAACAGGCTTAGCTCTCGACTCTCCTGGTCAACGGCGACCACAACCGCCTCCACTACCACAGCGGCGGCGCGTACCGGGACAGGGTTTTCCTCGTGGTGCGAGGCAAAAGACAGGGATGGCAGCATCAGCACCAGGGACAGCGCCAGTAAACGGGTTTTAAAAAAGCTCATATCAGATCCACGTATTGGGTTGGGGCGCCCAGTCTAAGCCAGTTCTGACAGATGTCCACCACCCCGACCGTGCTCGCATCAGGGCGTGTACCAAATCGGCGAGGTATAGGCCCGCTCCTGGGTAATCATTGGCGATTCAGGCGGGAATTCTACGCCGTAGCGACTGGCATCATAGGCGGTCCAGCGCGGGGTGGGGATTTCTATAACACGGGCGTAGTAAAAGGCGCGCCGGGACCTGTCAAAATCCGGGTCCGTCCACACCGCAATCAATTCAGGATCGCCAATGGTATTGGTCCAACTGGCGCTGGCCAGATCGACGGTATTTCCCACCGCGGGCAAATTGCCGGCGCTGTCGGGCTGGCGGGTGGCCGCATCGCCCCAGCTCACGTCGTAGACTTTCTCATGGGTCTTGCCCTTTTTATCCAGCCAACCCTTCACAATTTGTATGCGATCAAGATTGCCGCTGTAGGGGTCCTTCATGGCGGCTACCAGGAAGGACGGCGCCCGCCCCCGCGGTGCTTTGCCAAGGTCACCACCCATGGGGACGCCCTTGGAATAACCCACATCTGCAGGTAATCGCGACAGTGCATCGCTGGGCTCAAATTCCCAACCTCCGAAAAAACGCACCGTCATGCGCGGTCCGGTAGTGGCATAGACCTCCTTGCGCATAAAGGCATCAAACAACGCCTCGCGAGTGTTCTCTGTAGCCCATACCCCCGCATAACCCGAAGCGGCCATCTCCCAGGCCCAGTATTGCTTGTCTTCGAAGCCACCGATGATGTGTTCGTAGCGGTGCGGCCCGGGTTCAACACCGGCGTGCTTGCCGAAGAAGTTGTCTTCTGCCGCTGTCGCCAGCGCTGTATGCGAGTCGGTAGAGCCGATCATGCCGAATTTGTAAGGGTTGGTACCCAGCTTCTTTTCAAGCTTCAGGCCATTCTTCAAAGCTGCACGGCCGTATTCATATTGCAGCATGTCATTGGTCTTCGGCACGCTCAGGTTCAGGTTGGCCTGGTCCCAGGTTTCGTAATCAGCAAACTCATCGTCCGGTGACAAATAGGCATGGGTCTCGCCATCGCCCTTGATCTGTGTGACTTCATAGACCGGTTCCCAGCGAATGCGGCGCCTGGCGTAATCCCCCGATAGCGGCTCGCCGGTCTCCGGGTTGGTCTCCACCGGGAACATAATGCCGTTAGACAGATTGCCGTTGTGGGCGATGGCGAGCACCTTGCCACCGGACTTGTCTTCATAGGCCTGCATCCAGTCCCACAGGTCTTCCGGGTTGAAACTCTCTGCCGAGGTATAGGGCAGGGCCTGGCGTGCTAGATCCGCACCATCGCGATACAGAACATTGCGGTGCAGATTGTTGCCATCCTCGGTGGAGGTCCACTCATAGCCGATAATGGTGGTGAAGTGACCGGGATTGTTATAGTTCTCTGCCAGTGCCAGGTAATCATCCCAGATGGTTGCAGAGAACTCCTTATCCCGGAGTATCTCCGGTATATTGCCCAGCGCAAATGAACTGATTACGTCCATGGTAGCCCCTAGCGCCACCTTGCCCCCTTCATTAAGCCGGTTGTGCCAGTCGCGCAGGGTGGGATCCTTCAACAGTCTTGAATTGCCGCCAATGATCTCCTTCATCGCCCCCATGCCATCGGAGTGATCTGACACCACCAGCCAGTCCAGCGGGCGGGACAGTTTTACCCGCTCACCGTGAGAAGAGAGAACTTCATCACCGCGCGCCAGTCTGTAGGCGTCATCCGGGCCAATGGTTACTCCAAAGGCCCGCGCATCCAGCGAGTTATCCGTGTGCAGGTGGGAATCACCCCAGTACACCTGGGTGGGAAAATTGCGGCCCGCGTAGGGTGAATAGCCCGAGTCTTGTTGCTCCGCTTGTGTGTAGCAGGGCAGGGCCAGTGCAAAAATAATTACTGCTGATAGCGTTTTCATTGGAGTTTTCTTCGTCTCATAGTTATTCAAGTTACAGTCTAGCTCATCATGCACTCATCACCCCTGCTGTGGAGCCCGATTGGGGCCTGCATGCCAGGTTGCCTGCCCACACCGTTGGCCATATTCGACTAGTATTGAGGGTTAACCAAAGTTATCCACAGGGATATACTTCCCTGTTCAGTTAAACACACGTAATCAGTAACATTTGAGGAGAGGCCCATGAACGCGCCCGAAACCGTTACCACCGGCAACGACCCCATTACCGACGCCATGATGAAAGTGCTGGATGCCCAGCGCCAGGATTACATCAAAGAGGGTCATGTCAGCGCCGAGACACGCATTGACAGACTCAACAGAGGGGTTGCGGCAATAGCCAAGCACATGGACAAGCTCACCGATGCATTGAATACTGACTTCAGCTGCCGACCCCGTGAGATGTCCATGCTCACCGACATCGCTGGCAGCATCACACCTATGAAAAATGCCGCCAAGCATGTGCGCAAATACATGAAGCCGGTAAAACGCAAATCTCTATTCCCACTGGGCTTGCTGGGCGGTCGCTCGCGCGTCGAGTATCAACCGCTGGGAGTGGTTGGCATCATCAGTCCCTGGAATTTCCCGGTAAATCTGACCTTTGGTCCGCTGGCGGATGTGCTGGTTGCGGGTAACCGCGCCATCATCAAGCCTTCTGAATTTACCCCTTCGGTTTCTGAAGTGATGTGCGAATTGATCGCTGACGCTTACGACGAAAAAGAAGTGGCCATATTCCCCGGCGGCCCGGAAGTGGGCGCGGCATTTACCTCCCTGCCCTTCGATCATATGATTTTTACCGGCGCTACCTCTATTGCGCGTCACGTCATGGCCGCCGCTGCCAAAAACCTGGTACCGGTTACCCTGGAGCTGGGTGGCAAGTCACCGGTACTGATCAGCCGCAGCGCCAACCTCAAAAAAGCCATTGGCCGCATTATGCTGGGTAAAACCATGAACGCCGGCCAAATCTGCCTGGCACCCGATTTCCTGATGGTGCCGGAAGAAAAACTCGACGAGGTGATCGATGAGATCAAGGCATCGGTCGCGGAGATGTATCCCAAGCTGCTGGACAACCCCCAGTACACCTCTATGGTTAACGACCGGCACTACCAACGCCTGAACGGATACCTGGAAGATGCGCGCAGCAAAGGCGGCGAAGTGATTGAGGTAAACCCGGCCGGTGAAGATTTCTCCGCACAGCAGGGAACGCAGAAAATCCCCCCCACCATCATCAAGAACCCCAGCGAAGATATGCTCGTGCTGGAAGAAGAAATTTTTGGCCCGCTGCTGGCGATCAAGACCTACAAGGACTTCAGCGAGACTATTGATTACGTCAACAGCAAGCCGCGCCCTCTGGCGGTCTACTACTTTGGTGAAGACAAAAAAGAAGAGCGCGATGTGTTGGACCGCACAACATCCGGCGGTGTCTGCATCAACGATGTGATCATGCACATCATGCAGGAAGATCTTCCCTTCGGTGGTGTAGGTCCTGCTGGCATGGGCTCTTACCACGGCTACGATGGTTTCAAAACCTTCAGTCATGCCAAGGCCATTTACAAGCAGAGCAAGGTCGATATTGCAGGTCTGGCCGGAATGCGCCCACCCTATGGGCCCAAGACCGAGAAGAGCATCAAGATGCAAACCAAAGTCTGAGCTGTAGCTCACTAACTATTCAGAGGCCGCCCACGGGCGGCCTTTTCATGTAACAGGAAACCAAAATGAGTGATTTAAAACTTGGCCTCGCACAGGGCTACTGGGGCGCTGCACCCAACCCCAATTTTGTAGAAATGGCCCAGGAAGCCGAGCGGCTCGGTTACGACTCGGTGTGGTCGGCCGAGGCCTGGGGCAATGATGCTTTCACACCACTGTGCTGGATTGGCGCGCAGACTGAAAAGATCAAGCTGGGCACCGCCGTGGTACAACTCTCGGCGCGCACACCCACCTCCTGTGCCATGCATGCGCTGAGCCTGGATTACCTGTCCAATGGCCGCTTTCAATTGGGGCTGGGGGTTTCCGGGCCGCAGGTGGTAGAGGGCTGGTACGGACAGCCCTTCCCCAAGCCGCTGGCGCGCACACGGGAATACATCGATATCATCCGCCAGGTATTCAAGCGGGAAGGTCCTGTTACCAATGACGGTCCTCACTATCCACTACCCTACCCCGGTGATGACGGCATGGGCCTGGGCAAACCGCTAAAACCCATCGTGCACCCCCTGCGCGACCGCATTCCCATCTTTATGGGCGCGGAGGGCCCAAAAAATATCACCCTGGCCACAGAAATCGCCGATGGCTGGCTACCGCTTTTCTACAACCCCTATGACGAGAGCGTGTACGGTGAATCCCTCAAGGATATGCGAGACGACTTTGAGATCGCGCAGATGGTGACCGTCAATATCACCGACGACATCGAGGCTGCCCTGTTGCAGGTGAAGTACTTTATGAGTTTTTATATTGGTGGCATGGGCGCCAAGAGCACCAATTTCCACAAGGACTTGTTTGTGCGGCTGGGCTACGAAGCCGAAGCAGAACAAATCCAGCAATTGTTTATGGAAGACAAACGCGACGAGGCGGCCCAGGTATTGCCCGATGAGCTGGTCGACTGCATGTCGCTGGTCGGTCCCAAAGACCGTATCAAGGAGCGCTTGCAGGCCTGGCGCGATTCCAAGGTCACTACCTTGCTGGTTGCCGCTGCGGACAAGGAAACCTTGCAGGAAATTTCAGAAATATTTTAGTATCGCTGGTCGAATGAATTCGACCCTACGTGGAACCTGCTCTATCACTGTAGGGTCGAATTCATTCGACCAATAAGTTATGTAGAAACGGGACGCTCGCGCCATGCGCATTATAAATATTATCGCTATGATTTGTTTGCTGGCGGCCTGCGCGCCAGAAGAAAAAAGCACCCCGGTGGGAGTCGCGGCGGATAAAGATATTGCCAGCGACGGAAACCTTATCATCAATGTAGATATGGACCTGGCGCTGCAGAGCCTGATTCATGTTACTGCTGCGGTTGGCAGCAAGCCGGGCGCGGTGAATCCGGTAGAAACTAGCATAACGATTCAAAATGATTCTGCGGAACAACTTGTGCTAGAGGCGCAGGGTGAATGGTATGACGGGCAGGGAAATCGCTACGGGGGTATCACCTCGACGCTAACAATTGCCGCCAACCAGGTACACACACTCAATGCCGGCACGCGCTCTACCCGTGTCGTTGGCTACAAACTTTTTCTGAGCCAGGATATTCGATCGGAGGATGAGCGCTTCGCCGCTGCCATATCAGACCCCGTCAACAAGGTGGCTGAAGGCTACGGTATGACCTACTCGGAAACTGCGCTGGATGAAGTGATACCCGCGCTGCCCCTGCGAGGTCTGGCCAACGGCAAATTGTTTACCGGCAAGACCATAGCTTTTTACCAGGGACTGGAAGGAAAATGGCGGCTGGAGATCAGTGACCATCTCCTGGATGTGCTAAAGGGGGTAGCTATCGGGAGAATTGAACGCGAGGATATACAAACCATTTATCTGCACTTTGACAAAGAGCCTGCCGCTGGCGATATACTGGCGCAGGAGATGGCCTACGGCGGCGGCATTTTTCAAATAAAACAATCCGCTGACTCCATGGAAACCACCAGTTGGAATACCTCGCTTGCCTATGCGATCTATATCGACAGCTGGCAGAGAGAGGCCAACGGTGAACAACCCTGCAGCAAGCGCAGTCTTGGTAGCACCACGGGTAAATTATTTATCAGTTTTCAGGGTTCTGAATTTACCTTTGAAGACTCCTGGGTATCCGGTGAATTCGTAGACGCCCCCATCGTGTATTGTAGTCCGGAGTAGCATCAGTCACTGAGAAGGCCAGCTGGATGGATTTTGCCGTGATCACTACATTTTCAATATGAAACTTCCAGTTACCGCCGCCGCCACAATGGTGCAACAACTGATGGCCGGGGGAAGCCGATGGTCAGGTGAACACAATGTCGATGTGTGGCCACACCCGGTTCAATCCATAGAGCTCTGTGAAACGCAGAGCTCCTGGGTCCTGCTAAGCGGTTCCTACGCCTACAAAAGCAAGAAGCCCGGAAACTTTGGCTTCGTGGATTTTTCCAGTCTGGATAAACGCCAGTTTTACTGTACCGAAGAGGTGCGATTGAATCGTCGCCTGGCGCCGCAAATCTACCTCGACGTGGTTTCCATTCACGGCACGCCCAACCATCCAAACTTGTGTGGAGAGGGGCCGCTGCTGGATTACGCCGTGCGCATGCAGCAGTTCGACAAAGATCAGGGCTTCGACCAGATGCTGCAACGCGGCGAGCTTTCCCTGCTGCACATGGACAAGACCGCAGACATCCTGACCGCCTTTCACTCGGGCACAGCGGTGGCAAAAGAAGCTTCGGAGTATGGCACCGCGCAGGCGGTCTTTGCGCCGGTACAGGAAAATTTCGATCACATTCGCCAGCATCTCGATAACCAGGTCGTTGACGCCAAAGTCCATCGGCAATTTGCGGAGCTGGAGCGCTGGAGCGGCGACACCTGGCAAGCACTAACAGCTGTTTTTTCAAGCCGCCAGCGACTGGGTTTTGTGCGTGAGTGCCATGGGGATTTACACCTTCGCAATCTCGTTTTCTGGCAGCAAACAGTGATTCCCTTCGATTGTCTGGAGTTTAGCGCCGACTTACGCTGGATCGATGTGATGAGCGAGCTGGCATTTTTATTGATGGACCTGGATGAACACGGTCGACCAGACCTGGCGCAGCGTTTGTTGAATACCTACCTGGAAATCGGCGGTGATTATGAGGGCCTGCAGGTTTTGCGCTTTTACCAGGTATACAGAGCCCTGGTGCGCGCCAAGGTAGCGGGCCTTCGTCTCACGCAAACGAGTGAACCTGACCCTCTCGTCGTGGAGGAGATCAGCAATTATATTCGTCTGGCAAGCCTCTACACGCAAGTACAACCAGGTCGTCTGGTGATCTGCCACGGTCTATCGGGTACTGGCAAGAGCTACATTTCACAGCAAATTCTCGAGCAGGCTGGGGTGATCCGGCTGCGCTCCGATGTTGAACGCCAGCGCCTGTTTGGTGTTTCGGGCAAGCACCACAAAAGCTCAGGCAATCAGCAGGGTATCTATCACCCGAGTGCCAGCAAGCGCACCTACACACACCTGCTCGAACTTGCTGGCAAGCTGATCGACTGGGGATATAACGTACTGGTGGATGCGGCTTTCCTGGAGTCGCAGCAGCGTGTACTGTTTCAGAACTATGCCGATGCAGAGGGTATTCCATTTACTATCTTGCACTGTGAATCTGAGCCGGCCCTGCAACGGCAACGAATTGCCTCCCGTAACGAGCAGGGCAAGGATGCTTCGGAGGCCGACATCGCGATTCTGGATTGGCAGTTGGAGCACCAGCAGATGCTCAGCGCTAGAGAACGGAGTTATTGTATTGTGGTCGATACCAGTGGGGAGCCCGACCTGGGCGAGATACTCCAGTGGTTAAGCGCATGAAATCCTGGACAAAAAATCCGCTGATTCGCGGCCTCGGCGCTCTGGAGGCCACTACCTTGGTGGTCGGCGGCATTATTGGCACTACCATTTTCCTGGTTACCAGTGACGTTGCCAACGTGGTGGGTAGCCCGATGCTGGTAATGGTCACCTGGCTGGTAGCCGGGCTGCTGGCCGGCGCTGCCGCCCTGTGTTTTGCTGAATTATCCGCGGCGATACCACAGGCGGGCGGTACCTATGTTTTTCTCAGGCGCGCCTATGGGTCGGAGCTCATTGCCTTCAGCTTTGCGTGGATGATGTGTTTCACCTACGCCACGGGGGCAATTGCCATCGTCGCAATCATGGCATCGACCTACCTGATGCCGGTCTTGCAGGCCCTGGGCCTGATTGACGGTGAATATATCAGCGCCGGTGCGATCTCTTTGATTGCCATACTGACGTTCCTCAATGCCAGGGGCGTACACCAGGGTGGTATTACCCAAAACGTACTTACCTTTACCAAGATCGGGCTGATCCTGGCGCTGATCACTGGCGCACTTATACTTGCCGACCTGGATCTCAGTAGTGTGTTCAGTGCCGGCGAGAGCACTGACAGCCTGGGATCTACGCTGAATAAAGTTAGCACTGCAATGATTCTCTGCCTGTTTTCCTACAGCGGCGCCTTTTTTGTCACCCACGTTGCTGAAGAGGTTCGGGAACCGGAAAAGAATATTCCGCGCGCCATCCTAATTGGCTTTACCATCGTACTGATTCTTTACCTGGCTTTGAACATCGTCTATTTGTCGGTGCTTTCCTTCGAGGAAGTCAGGGCCTCCCAACGTATCGCCAGCGATATGACCGCCAAACTGATAGGACCTGCCGGTGCCCTCGTGGTCGCATTCATCATTTGCTGTTCTTCGATTGGGGTGCTGAATGCGCAACTTCTCAACTACCCACGCATACCCTTTGCGCTGGCTAGAGACGGCCTATTCTTCAAGAATATTGCCGCCGTCAATGAGAAAACCGGCGTACCGACCCATGCCTTGATCCTGACCGGCGGGGTCGCCTCCTTATACGCGGTCACCGGCAGCTATTCACAGATACTGGGCTTTGTCGCCTTCGTCATGCATTTCTTCATTTGCCTGGCGGTGCTGGCGGTGATCGTGCTGCGCATTCGTGAACCTGACCTGCCCAGGCCGTACAAAGTGTGGGGCTACCCCTTCACCCCAATCGCGTTCCTGCTGATATCAGCGGTGTACCTGTACAACCTGGCTGTGTCGCAGCCGCTGAACGTGCTGGTGGGTGTAGGAATAGTCGCCGCTGGTTTACCGTTTTACTGGTATTGGAAGAGGCAACCCGTAGACACGGGATCAGAGCCCGGGCTCTGACCCCTCAATTGATTGGTCGAATTTGTCGACCCTACAATACAAAAACCAAGCAATCGAGGTGTATTCAGGAGCACCAACCCTAGAATTTGACAAGTGTGTTTACAAATTCGCCTGTTCTTCCATCCGTTTCTCCGTTGATATAGTGCACCGCAATGTCGGTTGCACTGGCATCACCCAAGCCAAATATCTGAATATGGGATTGATCCGAACACAAGCCCTCACCTGACACAAAATCTCGGTAGATCACTTCACCATCACTGCGTGTCACCACTATTTTTGCAGCAATAGATCCAATCGTATCAGGCAGCTGCACTTTCAGGTAATTCGCATCGCCGCCGTTATTGATAAAGGCCTTGGGCTTGCCCGCTATATTGATGTGAACAAGATCAGGGTAACCATCATTGTTGAAATCAGCAGTAATCGGGGAGATGCCGTAGCCAGTATTGATTACCCCACTCTGCTTGCCAGTAGCGGCAAATTCTCCGGTTTCAGTTTGCATCAGGAATCGACCCGGCAGTCGTAAAAAGGGGATCTTGTGGGGAGGGAAACCGATATAGTTTTCTGAAACCACCAGGTCATCCCTGCCGTCCAGATTGAAGTCTTCAAAAATTGCACCCCATGAGAACTCGTAGTCAGCCAGTTTTGTCTGCTCCGCGATATCAGCAAATTCAAAGTTACCCTTGTTCTGAAACATGATCCATTTTGGATTAAATACCTGGTCATCACGCAGGTCGCCGGTGACAACAAAATTCGGCGGCGTGCTCCCCACATTGGAAAAGAAGAAGTCCACCATTCCATTATTCTTGTAATCCGTTACAGCGATACCCATGGGGTAGCTGTACTGCTTACTATTGGGGTTGGGCATATTCTTGAACTTTGCATCGCCCAGGTTTTTCCAGGTTCTTACCTGCCCGGTATCGTGCACAACAATAAGATCTTCAAGCCCGTCGTTGTCTACATCGACAAACATGGCCATGAAGGTATTGTGCGTGTAATACAGCCCGGAGGATTCGGTAATATCAGTGAAGGTATTATCACCGTTGTTCAAGAACATCCGACTGGTTCCGCCGTAGCCTTCCTTGTTAAAGATATTCTGGCCTTCGACCAATTCCTTTTTGATGTAGCCCGCCACATACAGGTCGAAATGACCGTCGCGGTTGATGT
>Ga0114949_10000521_pt1 | contig 20873 bp, 17 predicted proteins | sample N074metaG_FD_83505 | JGI IMG/M metagenome (GOLD analysis project Ga0114949, IMG submission 83505) | Deep subsurface microbial communities from Kermadec Trench to uncover new lineages of life (NeLLi) - N074 metaG | ecosystem: Environmental > Aquatic > Marine > Ocean trench > Sediment | place...
CGAATCGCTCGCTGGGGCGAGCTCCTACGAATCGATTCCGCCGCCGACCACGAATCGCTCGCTGGGGCGAGCTCCTACGAATCCATTTCGCCGCCGACCACGAATCGCTCGCTGGGGCGAGCTCCTACGAATCCATTCCGCCGCCGACCACGAATCGCTCGTTGGGGCGAGCGCCTACGAATCCATTTCGCCGACGATAACGAATCGCTCGTTGGGGCGAGCGCCTACGAATCCATTCCGCCGCCGACCACGAATCGCTCGCCTGTAGGAGCTCGCCCCAGCGAGCGATTCCTTGTTGCCAGGTGTTCAGGCAGCGTCTTTCGCGAATAACTCTGCAAGAATCGGTGCTGCTTCTTCATGCGTTCGCTGAATAGACGGACGCGACTTCAGACGTTCCCAGTATGCCGAGATATTCTTGTGCTGCGCAAATGGCGCCACCTGTTCAGCATAGAACAGGCCCGGTGCGGCTGAGCAGTCACCCATCAGGAATTCCTCGCCATTCGCATATGGCTGCTGGCCGAATTCATTTTCCATGAAGCTGTACATCGTGTTGATGTGGAATTTGGCCTTTTCAATGCGCTCAGAATCCTGCTCGCTCTCCGGCTTCATTCCCTGGAACAGCAATGTAACCACTGCATCATTCAGATAGAGATCGAACATACGGTCCTTGAAGCGAATCCGGCGGGTTTCGTCCGCATCACCCTTTATAAGTGTCGGTGCCGCCAGCGGGTCGATGTATTCAATAATGGTGCTGGATTCGGGAATCATGTGGCCGTCGTCAAGCTGCAGGCAGGGGATCTTGCCCATCGGATATACCTCGCGATATTGTGCGCGAGCGTCCGGATCCATGAGGTTCACGATTTCAGGTTCGAAGTCCAGCCCTTTCTCGTACAAAGCGATGAGTACTTTCTGCGAGTAGGTTGAGATCGGGTTGTAATAGAGTTTCATTGTTATTGCTCCTCAGATGATGGTTGAAGCGCTTCTGACAAACGGGACAGACATCCTTCCCAGCCCTCGTTGTGCCGATCTCGCATGTCGCTTTCAGGAAATCCTTCGTGCGTCAGCGTGAGCTCGGTTTCCGCGGCGCCGACGGCGCGAAAGTCGAGAGTGACCCGCGTGATTGTTTCGGAGTCCGCCCATTTCCAGCTAAAAATCAATGTCTCGTTCGGCACGACTTTCTCATAAACGCCGCTGGGCGAGTAGGTTTCACTGTCCTTATTCTGCATGACGATTCGATAGCTGCCGCCATCGCGTGCATCGACTTCCGCGACAGGGACCGTCATGTCCTTACCAGGGCAGAACCATTTCATCATGAGTTCTGCCGACGTCCACATTGCGAACACGCGCTCGCATGAGGCGGAAAACGTTCGCTTCAGAACAAGGGTGTTGCTGGCATTCATTTTTTGCTCCTGTATCTGGATTCTTCGTTTTGCAACAGGTCTGACAGTGCATCAAAGCGCGACTCCCAGAACTCGCGATGGAAATTCAGCCACTCCTCCGCTGTTTTCAATCCGGCCGTCGTCAGTGAGCATCGGTGCTGCCGGCCGATAATCGTTCTTTCGATGAGCCCGGCGTTCTCGAGGATCTTCATGTGCTTGCTGATTGCCGGCTTGCTCATGTCAAAAGGTGCAGCAAGTTCGCCGACGGTCGTTGAACCCTGGGCGAGCCGCGCCAGGATGCCGCGACGGGTACCATCGGAGAGGGCGAAAAATACCCGGTCGAGATGTTGGCTGGTTTGCAGCATGAGATTATTAGTTAACCGATAGGTTAACGATATTGAGGTGCGGCATTGATTGCAAATAAACTATGCTTAAAATGCGGGCAGGGGCCTTGATGCGGGGAGCGGAATGGCAATTCTGACACGGCAAGTTGAATACAAAGACGGCGATATCCTGCTTGAGGCCTATGTGGCCTGGGATGATTCGAGCAGCGAGGCCCGACCCGGTGTGCTTATCTCTCACGCCTGGGCGGGACGCGGCGAATTCGAGGAAAGCAAGGCCGAACACTTGGCCGAACTTGGCTACGTCGGATTCGCGCTGGATCTATATGGAAAAGGGATCGAAGGAGGCGATCCGGAACAAAACAGCGCACTAATGCAACCGCTGCTCGACGACAGGGTGATGCTGCAGCGGCGCATGCACCTCGCATTGGAGCACATCAGGAAGCAGAAAGAGGTTGACGGTGAGCGAGTCGCTGCAATGGGTTTCTGTTTCGGTGGTTTGTGTGTGCTCGATCTCGCCAGGACCGGTGCGGACATACTGGGTGCCGCGAGTTTTCATGGACTTTTCAGTTCCCCCGGCAATACGGCGGACAACAAGATCTCGGCAAAAGTGCTGGTCATGCACGGCTGGGACGATCCGATGGCCACGCCAGACCAGGTCGTGGCGCTGGCTGAGGAACTCTCGGCGATGCAGGCCGACTGGCAAATCCACGCTTACGGGAATACATTGCATGCCTTTACCAATCCGGCAGCGGACAACGCAGACATGGGAACGGTCTATGACGCCGCTGCTGACCGGCGATCGTGGCAAAGTCTGCAACTTTTCCTCGCGGAGATCTTCTAACAGATCCTAGCCAGCCATCGACACAACAACAGGGTTTGGCGATGATGCTGAACTCGAAGGAATATCTCGTGAAAGCAAACACTCTTTTGGCAGTCATTGCCACACTTGCCTCGTTTGGTCTCGCCGCGTGCGGTGAGCGTGCTGCGCCTGAAAACGAGCCGGGCGCCGGAATCGCCGCACAGGAAGCAAGCGGCAGTGACGCAGCAGAAGCCGCAACCCTGGAGATTACTGCGGACCTGTTGCGTGGTTACGTACGTGAACTTTCTGATGACAAATATGAAGGTCGTGGGCCCGGCAGTCGCGGTGATGTCGCGGCAAGGAAATACCTGGCCGAAGAACTCGAGAAACTCGGCCTTCAACCGGGCGCCGCCGACGGTAGTTGGGAGCAGCCATTTGATTTAATCGGCATCACATCAGAGCAACCTGCGGAGTGGTTGTTTGCCGGGAATGACAAGTCACTGACATTAAAGCAGTGGGACGACTTTATTGTCTCAAGTGGCGTGCAGGCTGATCGGGCGGAGGTGGAAAACGCAGAATTGGTGTTTGTCGGGTACGCGATTCAGGCGCCGGAATTTGAGTGGAATGACTTCAAAGACGTTGATCTGACCGGCAAAGTGCTTTTAATCATGAACAACGATCCGGATTGGGACCCGGATCTGTTTGCCGGCGATACGCGTCTCTGGTACGGGCGCTGGGACTACAAATATATGAATGCGGCACGCCAGGGCGCTGTGGGTGCAATCATCATTCACACGCAGCCGTCGGCAGGATATCCCTTCCAGGTGGTACAAACATCATGGACCGGAGAGCAATTTGAACTGCCAGCAGGCGATGAACCCAGATTGCAGGTAGCGGCGTGGGTCACCGAGAATGCCGCGCGCGAGTTGGTCGCGATGTCGGGCCACGATCTCGATGCCTTGCGAGAGGCTGCCGACAATCGGGACTTCGAACCGGTGCCCCTTGGTATCACAACGTCAATCGGTATGGACGTGTCGATCAACAAAGTGACGTCAGCAAACGTACTCGGCCTGTTACCCGGTAGTGATCCTGAATTGAAGGACGAGGTGGTCATCTACACCGCACATCACGATCACCTCGGCATTGGCACACCGAACGATGCAGGTGATGTGATCTATAACGGCGCCATGGATAATGCGTCGGGCGTAGCGCAGGTCCTGGCGATGATCAAGGCGATTGGCGCGCTGCCCGAAGCACCGCGTCGTTCCATTTTGGTTGCCCTGGTTGGTGCGGAAGAGCAGGGACTGCTCGGTTCAAAATATTATGCCGCACACCCCACGATTCCTCCGGGCAAGATTGCTGCAAACCTGAATTACGATGGTGGCAACATCTGGGGCCATACGCATGATGTGACCTTCATCGGTCTCGGCAAATCGACCATCGACGGGGTGGTTCAGGCCATCGCCGCGGAGCAGGGCAGAGTGGTCAAGCCCGATCAGTTCTCCGATCGCGGCTACTTCTATCGATCGGACCAATTCAGTTTTGCCAGGATTGGCGTGCCTGCAATGTATCTGGATGCCGGCATGGATTTCGTCGACCGCCCGCCGGATTGGGGCAGGCAGCAGATCGACCATTACACGGACGTGAATTATCACCAGCCATCCGACGAATATGATGACAGCTGGAATTTCGAGGGCATGGTTGCCGATGCGCTACTCGGCTACTGGATCGGGCTGGCGATCGCGAATGCAGACGAGATGCCCACCTGGGTGCCAGGCGACGAGTTTGAGGCAGCGCGGCTCGAGGCGTTGGCCGAGGTCGAAGATTGACGATCATCGCCCGCTGGGGCGGGCTCCTACGGTGCCATTAGAATCGTAGGAGCCCGCCCCAGCGGGCGATTTTCAACAGACCTAATGCGGCAGCGGATCGCCCGTGCTCGTAATCAGAAGCGGAATGTATAGCTGACCTTTGCGGTGACGTCTCCTGTGGAGGTCCTGAAATCTCCCGTATCATCGAAGTCCACGTAATCCCTGTTGATGACGAGCACCATTTCCCGCCCGGCCTGCGGAATCCATCGCATGATGCTATTCAGGCCGATACTGTCGGACACGGTGTCGTACTGGACGAAATTCTCCCAGTACCAGGTTGCCGTAAATGCGATGTCCGCCCGTGCCGTCATAAGGCGGGTGATGAAATTGCCTCCTGGCAACCTGATGTCCCCGTACTCGTAGGTCAGGGCAACGCTGAGGTGCTTATCCGGACGCCAGTTGAGACGTGACCCGACGCTATCCCTTTTGCCGTCATAAAAATCGCCCGGGCAAAACCAGCCGGTATAGCTGACTGCCCGGTGCGAGCTGGAACTTGCCGTTATGCAAGTGCGATTCCACGAGTAAGTGCCTGGCGGAATGATGACTCCCTCGGAGATTTCAAAGTCTTCGGTAATTCGTTCCTTGTCGAAACGAACGAAGGTGCTGAAAGTGTCCGAAGTATGAGTCTCCAGCCGCAGTGCGTCGAAATAGACGATCCTTTTGTCGAGTTCGCCATCCACGGTGTCAGTAAATTCGCTGCGCATGCCGGTGGTAATGGAGCGAAAATAGCCGTTATCAGGTCGCCATTTGTACGATGCATTGAACAGGACATCACGAACATCGTTCTGGTTGACGAAGCCGAGCATGGGTTTGAAATTCTTTTGAATTTCGCGATATGAGATGCTGCCGATCCAGCCCTCGGTATTCGGCGCCTTCAGGCTGAAACCGAATGCCACGTCATCGCCGTCGAAGCCTTCCGTGTCCGTTTGCTGATACCAGAGCGCGCCTTCCAGTGTCTTGCCGTTTGCAAATCGCGTGTTCAGGTACTGAAAATCGACGCCAACCAAAGTGTTGTCAGCGTTAGACGTCGGATCGCCGCTGGTAACGATTGCACCGATGGTAGATTCATCAAAAATATTGGCGGTTACCCGGCCGACAAACAGGTTAACGGCGCCAACGGCTTGGTCGATGTTGCCGTCGTCGTCAAAAGTCACGTAGTCGCTTTGCCGGATATTCAGTACACCGAAGTTCCAGCGGCCGGCACGGCCGGTGAGTTTCAGCCCACCGTCGATGTCGATCACTTCCCCATCCTCGCTCAAGCCAATCCGGCGGGAGAAAAACGGCCGTCCCGATTCCTGCGCCGCAGTTGATATACCACCCCTGTTTCCCTCGCCGCTGGTGATGCGACCAAACTCGAAGATATCGTTGTCTTGCAGGAAAAAACTCCGTTGCTCAGGAAAGAAAATAGAAAATCGTGTCAGGTTGATCTGACGTGTATCAACCGTCGTGCCGGAAAAATCGGTGTTAATCGTCAGGGCTGCGGTCAGCGCCGGGGTCGGTTTGTAAAATACGTCGAGCGATGGTTCGAAATCGGTTCTCGAATGGTTGTCAATGTAGTCTTGGGAATCCGAGAGGCGCAGCCCGGGCACAACGTCAAGGCCAAGCCCTTGTTGCAGGCCGACAAGGCCCCTGATTTCACCGGAGTTGGCCGGATTTTGCACTCGATTATAAGAGACCCAGCCAATTTCCTCGTCGCGGCGCCCGATCTTACGATTAAAGTTAATGCTCCAGGTTTCATTTGCCGGATCAAACGAGAGCGTCTTGAATGGGATGGCGATTTCGGCTGTCCAACCCTGGTCATTCAGCCGGGCCGCACCGTTCCAGATACCCTGCCAGTCCCAGTTGGTCTCGGTGACGTTGCGAAACAACCCCTCGGCACGAACTCCGTGCGGGTTCAGATAAAATACGTAGCCGGCGCGGCCCTGGTTGAATGGGTCAAGAATGACTTTCAGGCCGTCGTCGCCTTGCGACCAGTCTCCCTGGCGCAGCACTCGTGCGACCATCTTGTCCGGTTCGCTGTCCAGGAACTCCGCGCCAACATAAATGGCGTCGTCGTCGTAGATGACGTAGAAGCGGGTTTCCTCGGACGGTTCGCCAAATTCGTTCGGGCGCACTTCATGCATGTCGTCAATGACTGCCGCCAATTGCCAAAGCGGCTCATCGAGATGACCATCGATCGTCGGGGCTGTATCCGTGCGCACCGCGTCAAACGACTTTACGGGCAGGCTGACGTCCTGTGCCAGCACCTGGGCAGATGCCAGCGCAACCAGGTTAGCAATCAGTAATGAAAGTGAATATTTGCCCAAACGTATAGCCCCGCTCCGCAACCTTGCAGGTTAGCGATATTCCCGCGAAAAATCCTCCACCACCGGAACTACCGGTTCGCGGGGCGCAACGGGGTGATCAAGCGGTGCGCCGAATGTTTGCGTTTAGCCGGAACAGGTTGGTCGGGTCGTACTCGTCTTTGACCTTGAGCAGGCGATCAAAGTTTCCCTGATAGTTGGCGTTGACGACGGACTGTGCTTCGTCAGCGATTTCATTGGTATACCAGCCCCGCGTGTGGGGTTCCAGTTCTTTCCAGTACTGTCTGACATACGCAAAGTGAGGTGCTGAATCGATACCGGGATTCCACGTGGCGATTGCAGCCAGGGCATGGCTTGCGTAACGATGCGCAAATGCTGTGGCATCTGTGTCAATTCTGCCGATTGCGCCACCGGCATGCTGGAAGAACAACCATGACAGACGGTCCGGATGTGGTTCGAAGTTCTCTGCGATTGCATCAATGAGGGTATCGTCGATCCCGCTGGTAAATCCCGCCTTCATGTAATCGCCGCCAGAGCGTGGGTCAGAATTGTCAAAACTTTTCTGGATCGCCACATAATCGATGGCCTCAACCGTGTTCGCCAATGGCTCGCCGAGTTTTTTCAGGGGCGCGAAAACTTTATCCGCTTTTCTCTCATCACCTGAATAACACAAGTTAATCAGTGCGACCGGGTCACCACCTCCCGGCGGATGTAACATCACGAAGTCAGCGTAAAGATCGTCCGGAGCGTTGTCGCTAAATTCGGCATAGACTTTCAATACGTCCCGCGTCCTCGATATCGGAAATATTACATTGCCACCGATTACGGTTCGTTGCATCGGATGCAATGCGAATTCAAACGAAGTTACGACGCCGAAATTACCGCCACCGCCACGGACACCCCAGTACAGATCGGGATTCTCATCCGCACTTGCATGTCGAAGTTGACCATCAGCCGTGACGATATCCACGGCTTTGACATTATCCAGTGCAAGACCGAAACGCCGGCCCACACGGCCAAATCCGCCGCCAAGGGTCAGCCCACCAACGCCCGTATGTGAAACAGTGCCGGCTGTCGTAACGAGACCCTGTGCCATCGACTCGTGGTCGAGGTCACCGAGGTGACTGCCGCCGTCCACATAGGCTGTTCTTGATTTCGGATCAACCCGGACACCCCTGACGTGCGATAGATCGATCTGCATGCCACCGTCACAAGTCGACTTGCCGGAAAAACTGTGGCCGCCACATTTCACCGCGACCAGGAGCTCCCGTTCGCGGGCAAATGTAACCGCATTTTGAATGTCGGCCACACCGGAAGGTTGCACAATCAATGCCGGGTATTTGTCGATCGATTTATTGAGGACACGCCGCGCCTGGTCATAGGCTTCGCTGCCGGTGAGCAGCAGGTTGCCCCGAAGGGAGTCACTCAGTTCCTGTACTGCAGCCTGCTCCAGAACGACATCGCCGCCTTCTCCGGTGATCGCATTGATACTTGAGGTGACCTGGGTCAGCGCCTGCAGTACAGAAGCAAACGCCTGGCCGGACGGAAGTGAAGCGGCAACCGCAGCTGCGAGTGAGCGCTGGCAAAAATGACGACGGTTCATGCGAATCCCCCCGATTCAGCCCCTGTGTGAGGCTCTATGTTCGTATCATTACGACTACTTTAGACCAAAATCAGACGCCCAACTAGTACTCCCTTAATCCTGATTGGCCTATCGGACTCGTCTTTGCGCCGATACGAAGTATAAAACAAGGCCTACGGCAACCAGGCCGCCTGTAACCTGCCACGAAAGCAAAGATGCTTGCGCGCCCATCCAGAGACAGAGGAGCAATGCAAATCCCGGAATCGCATAGCCGCCCTTTAATCGATACGCGTCAGCTCTATCCTCTTCGGTCGCCTTGCGTCGAATTGCTGGTAGCGAAGAGATGCACAGAACGTATGCAATGAGTCTCATCAGAGAGCTTGCTGCCGCAAGATAAGCAAACGATCCAGTCAGGGCCAATACGAGGCCGGCGCCGCCAAGAAACAGAATCGAATTGCTGGGTGTTGAATGTTTGTCATGAATTTTGCCAAACCACTCCGGCAACAGTCGCTCCTGAGCCAGCGCAAAAGTAAGTCGGGGAACTGCGAGCATGATGCTCGATAGGTTTCCGCCTATCGAGAAGAATGCGCCAAGCGTCATGAGTACTGCGCCCGCCGGACCCATAAGCTCGCGGCCAACATCGATCAATGTTGCACCGCTGGCGCCGGCATCCGGCAGGACCGATATGTAGGCCAGTACGATCAGAAAATACAGTGTACCGGTTGCGATGACCGTCATTACCAACGCGCGTGGCATGGTTCGCTTGGGGTCTTTCGTCTCCCCTGAAACAATCGTCACCGACTCGAATCCTACAAAGGCGTAAACAAGCAGGAGTGTCGTGCCGCCGAGGTCGTCAATCGTCGGCATTGTAGAGGGGAATAATACATCGCCGCTCACATGCTGTAGCCCGAGCACGATAAGCAGCAATATCGGCGTGAGTTTGAAGAACGTGATCACGGTCATCGTTCGGACACCTTCCTTCACGCCGGCGTAATTCGCGTAGGTGAGCGTGGAGGTAACAACGACGATCAACAGCGTTCGTCCGATACCTTCACTGAACCAGGGCCAGACGGCACCGAGATAAACGGCCATGACCGTTGTATTTGCCGCAAATGCCGCCATTCGACTCACGAACAATACCCAGCCAGTCGCAAAACCGGCTAGCGGACCGAATGCCGTGGTAGTGAACAGCACCGGTCCGCCCGAGGATTTGAAATAGCTCGAAAGCTCGGCAAATGTCAGGACGACCGTAATGATGAGGAGTCCTACTGCAAGGAAAAGCCATGGACTTAAAACTCCGGCCCTGGCAGACACTGCAGCGGGCAGCGCGAATATGCCGGCGCCGATCATCGAATTTAGTACGAGGATAGCGAGGCCCCCAAAACCGATGCCGCGGACCAGGTGCTTGTGACTACCTGCGCTCGTTTCAGTCATTCGAATTCCTTTAACACATGTTGGTTGCGGGCACGCTTGTCCTGTCGCCACGAATTCCAGTTGCGGTGCTACTTCGACAAACTGTTGTACGCGCCGGTAATGAACAGGTTCGGATTGCCGTACCTGGCGTCAAATTGTTCGGTCGGTTTCGCCTCCCTGACGGCTGCAAGCGAATAACCACGATCGATGAGCGTATTGACCCGGCTGCGAACCGTTTCGAGCATGGCAACAAATTCCACGACATCGCTATACGACATGACCGGTCCATGTCCCGGTATAACCCGCGTCTGTTCGTCAATCCTGGCGAGCACTGACTCACAGAAATGAATCATGCCGTTTAAATCGCCGCCAAATGAAGTGTCAATAAAAGGATACTTGGCGAAAAACACGTCACCCATATGAATGACGTTGTCGCTTCGAAAAAATACGACAGCATCTCCGGTTGTGTGGGCTGCACCAAAATGCAGGATGTCAACACGCTGGCCATTGAAAAACATCTGCATCTGATCATTGAAAGTCAGAACCGGAAGGCCTGCAAGCGGATACGGAGCTTGCACGTACATGCGATCGCCATAGTCCAGTGTATTCTCTCTTTGCATCATGCGGCGAGAATTGATTTGCGAGATAAACCAGCTGCCTTCCCGGCCCAGCAGTGGATTGCCGTCCGCATGGTCGAAATGCCAGTGGGTGTTGATCGTGAAGTCAACGTTTCCACCACCAAGTTCATGGATTGCAGCCTGCAATTTGGGAATCATCTCGGGAAACTGACTGTCAACCATCAGCACACCCTGTTCGCCGATCGATACGAGGACGTTTCCCCCGGCGCCAAACAGCACATGCAATCCCGGCGCGATCGTCTCCGAACGCACCTGAGCTGCGGCAAGATCAGTACCGAAACTCTCCAGAATTTCCGTGAGACTCAGGGCTTCATGAGCCTGGACCCCAGGGTGCACTATTGTCATTATCAGAAGTGCAGCGAGTTGCTTCACATTTGCTTCCTGTTTATGTGCACGCAAACCGTATCATACTTGCGTTGTGCAACGAGTGTACAATCGGCAATTCACCGGCGGCCGGAGCGTAGTTGACCGGTCGATAAAACCATAAGGGCAACATCTGGTCACACCGACATACGATGTATCGTCATAAAGCGGGTTAGATATGAAATTACGGGCGAATATAGTAGTGGCGCTGGCGGCGCTCTCGTGCAGCTATTCAATCAGCGCCGATGAATTGTCGGAAATTTCCAACTACCGTGAATACTCTCCGACGTTTTCCAGTTCCGGCCAGCCGACAAAGGAACAACTGCAACTCCTGAAAGACGATGGATTCGAGCGAATCGTCTACATCGCGTTCAGCAATAACGGCAATGCGTTTGCCGATGAGGACGTCGTCGTCAAAGAACTCGGGATGGACTACGTGCACATTCCGGTAATCTGGGACCAACCAACGGCATCGGATTTCTACGCGTTCGCCGGCTCTATGCAGCGAGAGCCCGATCGAAAGACGTTGTTACACTGCCAGGTCAATTATCGTGCGTCCGCATTCGGCTTTTTGTACAGAGTGCTGTATGAGGATGTTTCAGTCGTCGAGGCAAAGGCCGATATGAATTCGGTCTGGCAACCGAACGAAACATGGCAGAAGCTAATTTTCGGGATACTCGAGGAAAACGGCAAATCGCCGTATTGTGACGAGTGTGTCTGGGAGACTGACGACTAGATCGCCTGCTGGGGGGCGAATAAGTCTTAAATAGCACCAATGTCACTGCGCTCCTCGCAAAGACAGTTCTTTTTCGGCAGCCCGTTCCAGCGGACGATCGATTTACTGTTGGGTATCGCCGCGCGCTTCCATGTGAGACTGAGCGTTCCACTCGTCCCCTGAAATCGTCCTCGCTGCCTGGATGACGGAGAACGCCTCGGAATAAATAACGCCCAACTCTTCCTCCATGTCGGTGATCTCATCGAGGTAGCGAACCGAGTTATACAACGCAAGACTGAGTTTATCTTCCGACAGGTTTTGTGGGCTCGTCAGTTCGTCCATGCCTGAACGACTCGTCAACTGGTAGCGGCTCTGCAGACTGTAGGTCAGTGATAATGCGGACACGAGGTCGTATTTCATTTTTGCCAGTGAGCCAGTGGCCAGGGCCGTTTCCCAGGCTGCGGATTGCAGGACGACCGGCACAAAACTTTCCACCATGTTGACGAATTCATCGATTGATCCAATGTCGTTGGCCTGGTAACGATTGCGCAACACGTTGCGCAGACCCCGGTTGAATGGAGCGGCGTCTTCGACGCGCGCCTGATTTTGCATCAGTTCACTGGCGAAATTGGACAATGCAAGCTGCACGTTTTCCTCGTCCTCGCGGTTTTCGCGCCATTCGTCCAGTCCCAGCGCGACCAGGATACTGATCACGATCAGGGCGGATTCGAACAAGACCCTAGGCAGCCAGGTAGCTGTTGATTTTGCGGGCATCTATTTAGGTATGTTGCTGAATTATTAAGGTGACTGATTATAGCAACCAGCGCTCACAGGCATGGCTGAAAGCGGCAAAAGACGGTAACATTCGGTGCCTAATCAACCAATTGCCCTGTTATCACACCTATGATCGTCCGTCCGGTACTGACATCGATGCTGCTGCTTGGTGCGACTTTTCTTGGCGCACAGGCTGCGTATGCGCAGTACTCCGGCGCAGTCGCCTCAGCCAACCTGTCGGATCCCCAGTTCAACTTCATGGGCTTTGGTGACGTTAGTTATCTATCCCGCGATGGCACCAGCAAGGACGGATTTTTTGTCGGGCAGGCAGTGGCCCACATAACTGCATCCCTGGGTAATTCACTCAGCGTATTTGGCGAAATCAGCGCAACCGGTAAAGACTCCCAGTACTCGGTGGAAGTCGAACGGATGATCGTCAAGTACGAATTCTCAGATCTGTTCAAATTTTCTGCAGGTCGATACCACACGCCGATTGGCTATTGGAACTCGGCATTTCATCATGGCGCCTGGTTGCAAACGACCACGACACGGCCGGAGATGGTCAAGTTTGGTTCAAAGATAGTCCCTATTCATTTTGTGGGCGTGCTTATGGAAGGCACCATGCCAGGAAATCCTTTCGGCCTTTCCTACCACGCAGGGTTCGGCAACGGTCGTCATGCCAATGTGGCACGCGCCGGTGACGCCGGCGATATCAACGGCGACAAAGCCTGGATGGTGCAGCTGCGTGCGGCGCCGGACCGGTATTTCGGACTCGAAGTGGGTCTCGGCTTCTATAATGATGAGATCAGGCCGGACGACCGACCGGACATCAAGGAAAATATTGTTTCCGCATATGCGGCGTGGGTTCGGGAGTCGCCGGAGGTGATCATCGAATATATACATTCCAGCCACGAACTCCTGTCTGACAGCAGTGTCTCTGGCGATGTTGACGCCTGGTATGCGCAGTTCGCATACCGGCTGAAGGACGATCTCCGTCAATGGAAGCCGTATGTGCGTCTCGAAAAAACGGACGTCGATAGTACCGATCCGCTATTATTTGATCAGGGTCTTGATTACGAGGCAAGCGTTCTTGGTGTGCGCTGGGACTTCAATCCCTATGCTGCATTAAAGGCCGAATACCGGAACGAGGAATTCGACAATGCGGGCCGGGAAAACAATTTTCGATTACAAGTGTCTTTTGTGCTGACAAAACTTTGAGTGAATCAATGCACATGACAATGAGGGTCAAATCGACAGCCAGACAAATCAGGCAATCGCTGCTTGTTATCTGCTCGTTGTTTTTCCTGCTGCCGTCTGCCGCCATGCCGGAGGAGTCGATTGGGCAGAACGGGCTCGCGATCATCGTTCACAAGGACACGAATGTTGATAATTTGTCAATGACAGCACTTCGCAATATCTTCCTGGCCAATCAGCAGTTTTGGCCGAATCGTTCGCGAATTATCCTGCTTGTTCGTGCGCCGCAGTCGGACGAACGCGACTTCGTACTCAACACCATTTATCAAATGGATGAAGCGCAATTTCGGAAATATTGGATCGCTAAAATGTTCCGTGCAGAGGTTCCCAGGGGTCCGAAAATTGTATTTAGTACGGGCATGACGCGTGACCTGGTGGTGGCAATCCCGGGTTCAATTTCGTTCCTGCGCGCCGACCAGGTGACGGATGACATCAAGCTGCTTCGAATAGACGGCAAGTTGCCGAGCGACGAGGGCTATCCGCTCAAATAGCGATCGCTTGCCCTGAGGCATTCCCGGCCAGCCCGACAATCAAGATTCCGCAAAGCAGATGGTCCAGCGCCTTCCCTGATTTGTTCCTCAACAATGCGAGTCCGCATTGACAACAGGCAAAACGTGAGTGAGCCGAAATCCGTACGCTATCCTCAATATTCAGGGAATTGCCCGGGGCGGCGGACCTGTCTTGCACAGGGAAACGAGCGTCAGGCTGGCGCATGGACATTGCGCGTAAACGCGGGATAATGCTTCGTCGGCGCCATTTTCAGTGCGCGGCGAGAGCGAAATGGATGCCCGCGCCCGGTGCCAAACTAAATACTCAATAGAACTGGATAATATGAATTTTCTGAGCAAGTTAGTGATCGGCGGCATGAGCTTCCTGGCATTGGTGCTGCCGGCAAATGGGCAAGATGCAGATCTTGTACTGCGGAACGGCGTCGTCTGGACAGTCGATGACAATAATCCACAGGGTGAGGCGATCGCGTCTCTGAACGACAAGATCGTGTACGTCGGTTCAGACGCCGGCGTTGAAATATATATTGGACCAGGGACCCGGGTTGTGGATCTCGATGGCAAACTCGTGATGCCGGGGTTCAATGACAATCACGTACATTTTGAAAGCACCGGCAGGCTGCTTTACGGACTCAGTCTCCTCGATGTATCGGACGAGAGCGGTTTCGTCGAGCGGATTCGCGACGTGCACGAGCGCTACACACCGGGCACCTGGATTGTCGGCGGTGATTGGTCCGCGTATGAGACCTGGGCCGCGGGCGATGTCGCGGAGGCAGGGCGAGAAGTCAACCCGGATGACCTTTACGGCAACCTGTTCCTGCCGAACAAAGGAATGATTGATGAATTCACCGGAAATCGCCCGGTGCTCGTGCGGCGTTTCGACCGCAAAGTTTACATGGCAAACAGCGCCGCGCTTGAATTGGCCGGCATTACAGCATCGACGCCGGATCCAGACGGTATCGCCGTCGAACGATCCGCGGACGGCGATCCAACAGGCGCCCTGTTCAATCCGGTAACAGGCGCGGTCGAGTCGACGGTCCTGGTTCGCGACAACGTGAGGGCATTGTTCCGGGACCTCATTCCCGAGCCATCCCGTAGTCAACGAATTGCCGAAACGCTTGAAACGTGGAAGAAGATGGCCAGCGTCGGCGTCACCAGTTACTGCGATATCACATCGAATCCGGTATATGTCGATATATATCGGGAGATGCGCGAAAAGGATTTAATGACCGCACGCGTTCGATACCGTCCGCCGCTGGACAAGTGGGAGTCCATGTCCGACCTCGGCATTCGTATCGGCTTCGGTGATGAATGGATACGATTCGGTGCCGTCAAGGCATGGATCGACGGCATCATGGGCAACAGTTCGGCGCGCTTTTATGAGCCGTATACCCACAATCCGGCAAGCCGCGGCATCTGGCGCGACATCATGTTCCCGTTCGAGCGCAGCCCAGACAACCCGGAGGATATGCAAAGCAGGCTGGAGCGACTGGCACTCGATGCAGACAATGCCGGCATCCAGCTAGCCGTCCACGCGATTGGTGACGAAGCCAACGGCTACCTGATGGACATGCTGGAGCGCATCATTGAAAAGAATGGTGACAAGGATCGCCGTTTCCGCCTGGTCCATGCGCAGATCATGACCGATCGTGATATCAAGCGTGGCGGCCAGATGAAAATTGTCGCCGAGGTGCAGCCGTTTCATACCTCCGACGACATGCGCTGGATGGAAGAGCGCATTGGCCGCACCCGTTCGCGAGGAGCGTACGCGTTCCGCCGTCTGTGGGACTCGGGCGCAATCGTCAGTTTCGGCACGGACTCACCAGGCACCAACGCATCACGTTATTTCCTGAATCCGATGCTCGGATTGTACGCGGCGGTCACGCGCAAGACTTTGTCGGGTCAACCCGAGGGTGGCTGGTTTCCGCAGGAAAAAATTACGATCGAGGAAGCGATCAGGGCATACACACTGAATACCGCGTATGCGGGGTTTGAGGAAAACATCAAAGGATCGCTGGAGACTGGAAAGCTTGCGGATTTTGTCATTCTGTCCGACAACTTGCTGACCATGGGACCTGACGGCATCAAGGACGTAACGGTCCTGATGACGGTGGTGGGCGGCAGGGTGGTTTACGAGGCGGAGTAGCAAGACATGGCTACGGAATGCCGACTTGTTCCTGGCATCGCATCTTATCGCCCGCTGGGGCGGGCTCCTACGAAATATTTCTTAGAATCGTAGGAGCCCGCCCCAGCGGGCGATGTCGATGGGACAGCGAGCTAATTGCCGAACAGTTCCACATACGCTGACGGGACCGGGTAGCCGTCAGCCATCCCCGGCGTAAAAGCACTGGACAGAATCGTGTCTTTGATCGCGTTCTGGCAGTCGGTGGTCGGCATTATTCCGCTGACTTTTTCGAGGTTTGGACTCCCGGATTGGCCGTCTTCCCCGACGAATGTCTTTAGCGTGAGCAGGTACCTGGCACGTTGCGGACAGACATCCTGCCAGGGCTCTTTCCCGATGACTCGTTGCGCGGCGATGTATTTGTAGCCATAGGCTTCGACATTCTCTGCATACCCGGGATTGAGGTACAGGTAAATGGACCGATTGTCGCCTTCCGCAATGAATTCAACGCGGAATTGCAAATAGATCTTCTGTGACTTCCCATTGATGACGGCCGGATTCATATAGGCTTTCTTCGCGCCTTTAATGACAGCTGAAGCAAAATCCGAATCGAACTGATCCTTGGTGTAGCAACCGGTTTCCTTCATCCTGCCGTTTGTGGCGATTTGTGAGACGCATTGCAGCATTACGGTCGCATCCCTGGTCATTTTCGGAAAAACGATGCGCTTGTGCAGGCGCCGTTTTTCGTCCTCGTGTTCGAAATTTGCCGGGCGCATTTCGTCAGCGGGCAAAGCCGGGCCGGCCGCCACCAAGAGGATGCATAACAAGGAAATAATTTTCATCTTTCAACCATTCAAATAAGTGGAGTGCAACTAATATCCAATGTAAGAACACATTTAGTCGCCCAGCTCGAAGTTACGCTGCCAGAATTCAAACATCGTTTTGTAAATGTGCAACTGTGCCGCGTCGTCCTCAATGCCGTGCTTGCGCATCGGGTAAATCATCATATCAAGCGTAATGCCGGCTTCGATCAGTTCGTCGGCAAAGCGCCAGGAATTCTGCGGGTGGACGTTGTCGTCATAGGTGCCATGTACCAGTAACAACCTGCCATGCAGGTCTGCGGCACGTTTCGCATGTGACGTGAGCTCGTAGCCCTCTTCATTGTCCTGGGGACGCTTCATGTAGCGTTCCGTGTAGATCGTATCGTAGTAGCGCCAGTCGCTGACTGGCGCGACGGCGACGCCTGCAGCAAATTCTTCGCTGCTCGTCATGGCATGCAACGTCATCGAACCGCCGCCGCTCCAGCCCCATATTCCGACCCGGGCGTCGTCAATGTATGGCTGTGATTTGAGCCATGCGACGCCATCCAGCAAATCGTTGATTTCGACGGGTCCCATGAGTTGACGCACGATAGTGTTGGCGTCTATTTTGCTTTTCCCAGCTGCGCTGCGATTGTCAACATAGAAAATCACGACATCCTGATCGGCAAGCAGCTGGTGATACATCATTCGAGCGTGGCGGCCCCAGGCATTGACAACGGTCGGTGCCGATGGACCGCCATAAACGTAGACGACGGCAGGATATTTTTTGTCGGCGTCGAAGAATCGCGGCTTGAGCATCATTGCCGGCATTGAATAGCCATCGCGGGCATTGACCGTCATCATCTCCCAGGGCTGCAAGTCGAAACGCTGCGGAATATCATCAGCAGCTGCGGTCACCATTGCCTGAAATTCGCCGTTCGGCCGGTGCAGGCTGAGTGAAGGCGGTCGATCGAGGGCAGATGAGGCGTCGAGATAATACTCTCCGTCCGGCCGGAACCAGATCTCGTGCGCGCCTTCCTCTGCGGTCAGCCGTTCCATGCCGCTGCCATCGATATTAATACGATAGAGATGTCTTTCGGTCGTCGCTTTTTTGAGTGCGGTGAACCAGATGTGTTGCTGATCGTCATCGACAAAGGCTACCGATTGATCCATGCCTGCCGCACCGCCGGATGGACGCAGAGCCCATTCGCCTTTCGTGACCTGATTGACAAGCTCTCCGTTTGCATCGAATTGATAGAGGTGTGCGTAGCCATCGCGTTCCGAGGCCCAGATGAAGTTGCCGTTCTCGAGAAAATACAGGTCATCATGGACGTTAACCCAGCCTGCGTCCGTTTCGCGCATGACATGACGTGTCTCGCCGGACGATGCATCGGCAATGAACAAATCCAGCGCGGTCTGCGGCCGATTCAGGGTTTGAACGGCAACATGCCGGCTGTCGGGCAGCCATTTAATGCGCGCTAAATACTCGTACGGATAGGAACCAAGATCGACCCAGGTCGTTTTGGCGTCCTCGAGACTGACCACGCCCGCTCGCACACGCGGATTTGCCTCACCCGCTTTCGGGTGTCTTTGTTTAATGAGTTTTGGCAGGTCCGGCTCAAAATCGACGAAATGCATGGTGCCGACGCCAGAATCATCAGATTGCAGATAGGCAATCGACGTCGAATCGGGCGACCAGAAATATCCCTGGTCGACGCGACCCAGTAGTTCTTCCCAGTAAACCCAGGAAACGGTGCCGTTCATCAAGGTTTCCGAGCCGCCGGTCGTCAGGCGTTTTTCGGTCTGCTTCTTGACGTCCCAGGCGTAGAGATCGTTATCCCTGACAAACGCAAGCCAGCGACCGTCCGGAGAAAAGCGCGCCGATTTTTCCTCAGCATCGGTAATCGCCACTGGCGTGACCTCACTCGATCGCAAATCCAGCAGCACGATGTCGTCAGACTGTTCATATACCGCCCAACGACCCGTTGGATCGAAGGACGCGGGCCAGCCCAGTTCCTCGATTGCTTCATCGGGTTCGAACTGAGCGTTAAATGCCGCAATCACTTTCTTCGCATTGACAAGCGTGCGACGCCGGCCGTTGTCGGGATTATAGGATTCAATCGTGCGCTCGATCTTTGGCACCCGCTTGTCGTAGAGCATCAACAGGCCGTTATCGAGCCAGGCGTGGTCGGGCACGGAAGTAGCCGTTTTACCTTCCTCGCTGAAGACCCATTCCAGCGACAGCCGCTCGTCCTGCGCGGCCGCGGGGGAAGCAAAAACCACGATTGCCAGTGCAATTTGCGAGAGGCAAGGCTTCCCGTATTTCATGCTGTATTCCGTGTTTTGGTTAACAGGGGCATCTGATGCTGTTACTTTGCATTGGCAGTTTACCTGAGAGGAAAGGCAGCCGCATGAGCCAGGTTCCACACGATATTGATAGCGACAAATCTATCGAGACGGTTGACGTCACCGCGTCGCGACCCGGTCGCCGGGCAATTCTCGCCTTCGCGCTGCCGTCACTGCTGGGTATTCTTGCTTTCCTGACCCCAATTCAGGTTGACGGCAACTGGACCATCATGATGGGTTGGCTCTCATCTTCGGCCACCGCGTTTGTCGGCGACACCATGACCTGGGTCGTTTTCAGCCTGCTCTGGATCAGCACGATCGGTACTTTGATCGTGAAAGTGATGGGTCCCGAGCGCGTTCCAGCCGACTCGATGATCTCCAGGCTGTTCCAGGTAGCGCCGGTCTGGGTTGCCTTACGTACCATTGGCACGGTCATGGGCACCATGACGATTTTCCAGTTCGGCCCGGAATTTTTCTGGCATGCGAATACCGGCGGCACGGTTTTGCGCGTGCTTGCGTTCGCGATTGTGCCCCTGTTCCTGTTCGCAGGCTTGCTCATGCCGTTTCTTACCGACTACGGCTTGATGGAATTCGTCGGCACGATGGTCAAACGCGTGTTCCGCAAACTGTTCACGTTGCCAGGGCGCTCCGCCATCGATGCGCTGGCGTCGTGGTTGTCTTCTGCGCCGGTTGGCGTCCTGATTACGATTCAGCAATACGTATCCGGTCATTACCTGGCACGAGAGGCAGCCGTCATTGCGACCAATTTTTCCGTCGTCTCGGTGCCATTTGCATTAATCGTTGCGAATACTGTCGGGCTCGGTCACATGTTCCTGCCCTATTACTCGGCTGTTGTCGTTACCGGCGTCATCACGGCGATGATTATGCCGCGCATCTGGCCGTTGTCCGGATTCCCGGATACACCGTATGATCAATTGCATCCCCTGCGCGAGAAACCTGCAGGGGATGGTTCACTGTTACAGGAAGCGATCGATCTTGCCACGCAACGGGCGGCCAAAGCGCCGCCGTTGAAGCAGCAATTTTATACCTCGGTCGGGCATATCCTCGACATATGGTTCGGCCTGGTCCCCGCGGTGATCGCGGTAGGCGGTGCCGGCCTCATGCTCGCCACGTACACCCCGATATTGCAATGGTTGTCCTGGCCGCTGGTGCCGTTACTTGAACTGTTCAATTTGCCGGATGCCGAGATCGCGGCGCCCGCGTTGATAGCCGGTTTCCTGGATATGTTCCTGCCGGCATTGATGGTCGCCAACATCGATGCAGAGATTACGCGTTTCGTCGTCGGCGTAATTTCGCTGACGCAACTTATCTACATGTCAGAGGTTGGCATACTGATGATCAAGTGTGAAATTCCGCTGCGATTCCATCATCTTTTGGTCATCTTCGTGCTGCGGACATTGATCGGCCTGCCGATCGTGTTCGCGTTCGCGCATTGGGTCGTCTACTAGTCAAACAGTCCGGACTTGGCGAGCTGCCGTGCGACCCGCGACATTTGACTGCTTTGGCCTTGCTCGTCGAGTGTGCCAAAAAATGCGATGACCAGATCGCGGGATGGAGAAACATAAAGCCCCTGGCCGCCATAACCGCCTTTGAAAAAATCGCCGTCTTCCATGACCAGGTCCCATTGATAGGTGTTGTGTCTGGGC
>Ga0114949_10000523_pt1 | contig 20842 bp, 23 predicted proteins | sample N074metaG_FD_83505 | JGI IMG/M metagenome (GOLD analysis project Ga0114949, IMG submission 83505) | Deep subsurface microbial communities from Kermadec Trench to uncover new lineages of life (NeLLi) - N074 metaG | ecosystem: Environmental > Aquatic > Marine > Ocean trench > Sediment | place...
ATGGATCGCACAAATTCCTTCGTGTGTAAGTCACCGACAAGTAACCATCGTCGTGTTAAAAAATCCCCGTGCGCACTAACGGCTTGTGCGATCATCACCCAATATGGGTCAGTTAAGCGCTGGGAAATGGGCGCGGCGACGCTCAGGCACTAGCGCGATCCAGATAACGATTTCTCCACCGAGCGATCCTCGATTAGCATATATAGTCATGTCCAGCCGTGAAATCGTCATTGTAAATCGCCTTGGCCTGCACGCCCGCGCCGCAGCGAAGTTTGTGCAAACGGCCGGCCGGTATCCATGCCACATTGAGGTATCACGCGGGGACAAGACGATCAACGGTAAAAGTATCATGGGGGTCATGATGCTTGCCGCTGCACAGGGGGCCGCGATCGCGATTTCGACCGACGGTCCCGAAGAGGAAGCGGCGCTTGACGCCTTAGTAGCGCTTGTCGCTGATGGCTTTGGTGAAAACTGATGACCTTTACCCTCCATGGCGTCGGAGTTTCGCGCGGAGTCGCCATCGGACGGGCACATATTATCGAACGCGCTGAACTCGAGATAGACGAATACCACGTACCTGACAGCGACATTAACCGGGAAATAATTCGCCTGCGAGACGCGGTGCATCAGGCCAAACAAGACCTTCGCGCCGTGCGCAACCAAATCCCGGCATCGACCGCCGCCGATATCGCCGCGTTCATCGATACCCATTTGCTGATGCTGGAAGATTCGGCCTTTACGTTTGATGCCGAGCGCTTGATTAGGAAACTGAGCTGTAATGCCGAATGGGCGCTAAAGCTGCAGCGTGATGCGCTGGTTAAAGCGTTTGATGAAATGGAGGATGCTTATCTACGCACTCGTAAAGATGACGTCGACCATGTGGTGAGTCGGATCCAGCGGATCCTGCTAAATCACGCGCCCCTAAAACACGAGATGCCCGGAAATCGCATTAAAGGTATGGTCGTTATCGCCGACGATCTAACCCCGGCCGACACCGTTCTTATGCAGCGCAACGGCGTCATCGCGTTCGTCACGGACTACGGGGGGCCGACATCGCATATGTCCATCCTGGCGCGCAGTCTCGGCATTCCAGGGATCGTCGGCGCGCATCGGATCCGACGTTACGTCAGCGAAAACGAAATGTTGGTCATTGACGGCACCGAGGGCGTAATTGTCGGGGATCCGGACGAGTCGGCGATAACGTACTATCGCGGGCGCCAGAGCGAACGCAAACGTCACATCGAGTCGCTGGAAGGTTTACGCGGCGCAGCGGCCATAACGCTCGATGGTTACCCGATTGAACTTCACGCGAATGTAGAATTACCCGGCGATTTTGCGGCCGCACACAACGTCGGCGCAAGCGGTGTCGGTTTGTATCGCACCGAGTTTCTGTACATGAATCGCTATGACGAACCAGATGAAGAGGAACACTTTAGAGCTTATCGAACATTGATCCGCGAACTAGACGGGATCCCGGTAACCATCCGTACCCTGGACCTCGGTGCGGATAAGGATTTCGACGGCAATGCCGGCGGGCCGCCCGCCGCGAATCCGGCCCTGGGTTTACGCGCGATCCGATTGTCTTTACAGGAGCCGACACTTTACTGGCCCCAGCTACGAGCCATCGTCAGGGCTTCCGCATTGGGACCCGTGAGGTTAATGATCCCCATGCTTTCGACGCTTGATGAGGCGCGCCAGGTTGTGGCAAACATTCGCACGGTGCAAAATGACCTGGCTCGCCACAAAGTCGCGTTCGATCCCAACATGCCGATTGGCGCGATGATTGAGGTCCCTGCCGCCGCCATATGTGCCGATTCATTCGCGCGTTATCTAGATTTTTTTTCCATTGGCACTAACGATTTAATCCAATACACAATCGCTATTGACCGCATTAACGATGCCGTGAATTATTTGTATGATCCGCTCAATCGGGCGGTATTGAGATTAATTTCCGGAACTATCGACGCGGGCGATGCTGCGGGGATCCCTGTGGCGATGTGCGGAGAAATGGCCGGCGATGTGCGTTACACTCGGCTATTGCTGGCTCTGGGGCTGCGTCAATTCAGTGTGCACCCGTCGTTGCTCCTCGAGGTCAAACACGTCATCAATCAGACTCGGGTCGGCGGGACTGCCGATCTCGCCCGTCAAGCATTGAACGCCGCTGACCCGGAAGAATTCAAGATGCTACTTGGCCAATTGCTTTAGTTATTCCGAACTCGAGGTTTCGGCAACCACAATTTTGTTACACTTTGCGTATCGGATGGGTTGCAATCTGCATATCTCATGAATTACTCCGAAGAACGCAATCGTAATCAAGAACGGGTGCTTTCCGTTCAGGAAGCGCTTGATGCGAACGATCTACGTAGCGTTCGCGATGCTCTGGCGAGTTTGCACCCCGCAGAATTGGCCGATCTACTCGAGTCGGTACCAGCGGAAATCCGCGATGAGTTGTGGCTCCATATAAAACCCGAGGTAGAGGGCGATGTCCTGGCACAGGCCAACGACAGTGTGCGTGCTGCCCTGCTGGAAAAAATGGAGCCGTACCAAGTTGCGGCGGCAACGGCCTCGCTAGCCATTGATGATGCCGCGGATATTCTACAAGACCTGCCCGAATCGCGCGCTAACGAAGTCCTGCGTTCGATGGACGAGCAGAATCGCGGACGCATTGCGTCGATACTTTCCTACCCGGAAGACACCGCCGGTGGACTGATGAATGTCGACGTCGTAACGGTCCGCGCTGATGTCGAGGTCGACGTTGTGCTGCGGTATTTGAGATTGCACGGTGCGATCCCGGAGAAGACCGATAGCTTGATGGTGGTGGACCGGGACAATACCTATTTGGGGGTATTGCCGCTTGCATCCCTGGTCGCCTCCTCGGCCGATGCCTATGTCGGCGATTTGATGCGTATCGACGCCGATGGCATCCTGGCAACGACCGATACGTCGAGTGTCGCGCTGTTATTTGAGCAACGTGATCTTTTGTCCGCCGCGGTGATCAACGCCGATGGTACCTTACTTGGACGGATCACAGTCGATGACGTGATTGATGTAATCCGCGAACAAAGCGAGCACTCGTTCATGTCCGCCGCCGGCCTGGACGAAGAGGACGACATGTTTGCTCCGGTGGTGGCATCTGCCAAACGTCGCTCACTGTGGTTGGGGCTAAATTTAGCAACCGCATTTTTGGCCGCCTGGGTGATCGGACGATTCGAGGCGTCCATCGAACAGCTTGTGGCGCTTGCAATCCTGATGCCCGTGGTCGCCAGTATGGGCGGTGTCGCCGGTAGCCAAACTTTGACGATCGTAATTCGCGGGCTTGCGCTTGGTCAGATTGGTGCGGCCAACGCCCGCATTTTGCTCTATCGAGAGCTGGCAATTGGTGTGTTAAACGGTATTTTGTGGGCAGTTGTCGTCGCTGTGGTCGGCGGCTTATGGTTCGGCGATATCTGGTTAGGGTTGGTTATTGGCGCGGCCATCATCATTAATCTCATCGTCGCGGCGTTCTCTGGCGCCGTCATTCCGCTAATTCTGCGCCGCATCAACGTCGATCCTGCATTGGCCGGTGGCGTCGTGCTTACAACCGTGACCGATGTGGTCGGTTTTGTCGCCTTTCTTGGGCTAGCGACCGTATTTTTGCTGTAACGGATGTAACCACAGCGGTGTCATCGTCGTGCTACATTTTGGCGAACGATTCGTGCTATCCTTACACTTTAGGAGTATTTTAGTTGTATTTGTGCAACATCGGGGACGCGAGAGCGTAGATTTATAATCGGGGAAATCCGTGATGAACAAAATAGCAAGAGCGAGCGCCGTGCTGATAACCGCACTATTCGCGGCTGGCTGCGCCAATCAAAATCTCAAACCGGTCGACGTCTTTTGTCCGTTGTTAGGCGGCGTTGCCGGCGCTGCTATTGCCGCTGGTGCGTTTGATGCCGACGATAGCGCGGGCGCGATGGCCGGTGGGGCCGCACTTGGTGCAGGAATGGCTTGGTTCTTGTGTAAAGACCGCAGCGAGCCGCCGAAGGCGGCACCGAGACCGGCACCGGCACCTAAGCCGCAACCCCAGCCGCCGAAGGACAGCGATGGCGACGGCGTTATTGATGCGCGCGACGAATGTCCGGGTACCCCGGCTGGAGTCAAGGTCGACGAGGTTGGTTGTCCTGAAGTCGGTGAAAAGATCCTGAGCCTTCAAGGCATTAATTTCGATACGGCCAAAGCGGCGATCAAACCCGAATACGAGAGTATCTTGAACGAAGCAGCGGATGTACTTGCCAACAATGTTGGCGTACACCACGTTCGTGTCGAGGGTCATACCGACAGCCGTGGTTCAGACGCCTTCAATCTGAAGTTATCGCAGCGTCGTGCGGAGTCGGTCGTAGCCTATCTGGTAGCTAGAGGAATTGATGCCGATCGCTTAGCAGCTGTTGGCTACGGTGAGAGTGCTCCGGTGGCGCCGAACGATACGCCTGAAAACATGTATAAAAACCGCAGAGTCGACATGGTGGTCACTGCCAACTAGTCGAGCGTCGACAAACGCTTTGCAAGGCCCTCATCGCGAGGGCCTTTTTTATGTGGGGCTGAAGGGATCGCGATAGATGCTGCGGGGGAGTTTATTGCCAAACCGACTGCAATTGATCCGCATGGCTGTGGCAAGACTCCAATACCGCTTTGCATCGATTCGGGTCTTTGATGTGGGTAATTTCGCCGTCGCGCGGGAAGTTCTGATCCTTTAGCCGTGACAACCAGAACCGCAGTCCCGCAGCGCGCAAACAGGCCAACCAGGCGTTGACTTCGCGCTTAATGACCGTACGTTGCGCAGCGTAGGCCTGGACCATGGCGCGGGCCCGGTCCGTGTCGAAGCTACCGTGCGCATCGAAACACCAATCGCTAACAGTAACTGCCAGATCATAAATCAGAGGTCCAATATGTGCATAATAGAAATCGATTAACCCGGTTAACGTGTGACCCTCAAATAAAGCGTTGTCGCGGAACAAGTCTGCGTGAATCGCGGCTTGGGGTAAGCACTTGAAGTCATAGTGACGTAGAAAATCGAGTTCGATGTCGAGCAGCGTTTGCTCCGTCGAACTCAGCCGATCTCGAATTAACGCCGCCGTGTTTACCTGCCATTCGACCCCGCGGTCGTTATCGCGCGTCGCCTGGTAGGTCATCGTTATCTGGTGCATGCGGCCGATGGTCGCGCCGATTGCCCGACAGTGTTCGCGGTCTGGGTTGGCGACGCTGGCGCCATCCAAGCGCCGTACGAGCGCTGCCGGTTTGCCCTTAAAATGTTGTAGATACTCGCCCGCGTTATTGGCGAGTGGATGTGCGCTGGGGATCGCGTGGTCGGCCAGAAATGCCATTAACTCAAGACAGTACTGGAGTTCTTCGGCGGGCGTGCGTTCAAACAGGGTGAGGACGAACCGCCCTTGATCAGTCGTCACAAAATAGTTGGTATTCTCGATCCCTGCGGCGATCCCGGTGTAATCGAACAATACGCCAACTTGATAGCGTCGCAGGAAAGCCTCGAGGTCCGGTGCGGTAATGTTAGTGTAGACTGACATGACGTTACTACACCAAAGTGTTAAGGCGTCGTTCGCATCAGCGAGCGCGATATTGGTGTCTGCAGTCCAATGCGACGAAATATTTCAAACGCACAAGCGTGGCGGCTTTCCTTTAGCGCGAAGAAAACGGCCACGCAATTCAAGGGACTAGCAAGAAAGTGTTAATCTGGCGAGAAAGGCCGGCTTGGAATACAGTAAAATTTTGGACGGTCAGCGCGACGGTGTACACATAGCTTACCAGCGAAAGATCACCCACTGTGGGACTTGCAGCGGATTTTTCAACGCGCTTATGCGTGACTCCATGAGCCCGTCGCCGTCACGATCGATGAAATAGTATGGTTTGCCGACCACGGGTGTAACCTTGACCATATAAAGCCGGCCGTTTAGGCGGTATTCCTCAACAGTCGCATCCTTGCGCTGGATGATGGTAATTTCCGGTTCTAACGCTTCGTCGTACGCCACCGGATCGGGCGGCGGTAGCGGTGCCGGAAGTTCGTCGAGTTTGGATGGCGTTTCGGCGGCCACCGTGACCGCAAAAAGGACCATAGACGCGAATACAATGACTGGGTTTTTTAGCAACATTAATCTTTTTCTCGATTTCCGAGGCCACTTGAAACACCAGCGGCGAAGTAGCATAGCATCTCTGTGCTACCAAATTCTTCCGGTTTCGGTATCGAAATCCGAAACCGGCTCCTGGACAGAGTTCCTCCATGAATAGCAAAAAACTCGTTCTCGTCGATGGTTCATGGTATCTATATCGCGCTTTTTACGCGGTGGAAAAGCAAGGTCTGACCAACTCCAAGGGTTTTCCGACCGGTGCGATTCTGGTCGTCACCCGGATGATGGAAAAGTTGCGCGAACAACACGAACCAGATTTCTTCGGCGTCGTGTTCGACCCTAAGGGTAAAACCCTTCGCGAAGACTGGTATCCCGAATACAAAGCCAACCGATCGCCAATGCCCGATGATCTTCGTGCTCAAGTAGAGCCAATTTTCGACATCCTACGGGCTCTTGGTTACCCCCTTGTGATTGTTGATCACGTAGAAGCCGATGACGTCATCGGTACTTTGGCACGGCAGGCGGCGGCTGAAAACATCGAAGTGATAATCTCCACTGGCGACAAGGATATGGCCCAACTGGTTAACGAGCATATCCGTTTGATTAATTCGATGGACAACATCGAGTTGGATATCATGGGGGTGGTTGAAAAATTCGGGGTTCGACCCGACCAGATTATCGATTATTTAACCCTCACAGGGGACAAGGTCGATAATATTCCCGGCGTGAATAAGGTCGGTCCAGTAACCGCCGCTAAATGGTTGAAAAAATACGACGACCTCGATCAGCTTATCGCCAATGCAGCTGAGATATCCGGCAAGATTGGCGACAATCTGCGGGCCGCTATTGATGATCTCCCGCTATCCAAACGTCTCGTTACGATTATCGACGATATCGAGCTTGAAGTGACAGTAGATGACCTAACGCTGCAGGAACGCGATGGCGAGCGCCTAGTAAGATTATTCCGCGAGTTTGAATTCGATAGTTGGTTGAAGCAACTTGGGGCTGTCGCCCAGGTCGGGGCCGTGACATCATCCGACGAGACCGAAATCGAATATGAAACAATTCTCGACGAAGGTCGACTAGATAGTTGGATAGGCCGGTTGGAGGACGCGGAATATTTCGCTTTCGATACCGAAACGACGAGTCTCAATTACATCGAAGCGAAAATCGTCGGTCTGTCGTTCTCGGTCAAGCCGGGCAGCGCAGCCTATGTTCCAATCGGCCACGATTACCCAGGCGCGCCGGTGCAACTGGGACTCCGCTTCGTTTTGGAGCGAATGCGGCACCTGCTTGAGGATCCTACAAAGCCGAAGCTCGGTCATCATTTGAAATACGACCGCAACGTGTTACTGAATCATGACATCGAGCTTAACGGAATCGAATTCGATACGATGCTTGAGTCGTATGTATTGAACAGCGTCGCCAGCCGACATGACCTGAACACTTTGGTATTAAAGCACCTTGGCCGCAAGACCATCCATTACGAAGACGTGGCGGGAAAAGGCGCAAAACAAATCGGATTCAACGAAGTTGCGATAGAAAAAGCCACGCCCTATGCCGCAGAAGACGCCGAAGCGTGTTTATGTCTGCACCGCGTGCTGATCTCGCGCTTAGGCGAATCGAGTTCGCTCCTGGCGGTCTTCCACGAGGTAGAAATGCCGTTGGTGCCCGTCCTGTCGCGAATTGAACGCCGCGGAGTCCTGGTCGATGCCGCAATGCTGGCGGCCCAGAGCGATGAAATAAAACAGCGGCTCAATGAACTTGAAGCGCGGGCGCACGATTGCGCCGGCGAGGTGTTCAATATTGGTTCGCCGAAGCAGATCCAGACGATCCTCTTCGAAAAGTTGGGTCTGCCGGTCAAGGCGAAGACGCCTACGGGTCAACCGTCAACGGCGGAGGCGGTATTGGCTGAACTTGCCGATGATTACCCCCTACCGAAACTGATCCTCGAGTATCGGGGCTTAAGTAAATTGAAATCGACCTATACCGATAAACTGCCGCTTGAGATTTCACCGGTCACCGGGCGCATCCACACAAGCTATCATCAGGCGGTCGCCGCCACCGGTCGCCTCTCCTCGTCCGATCCAAATCTCCAGAATATTCCGATCCGTACAGCCGAGGGCCGTCGTATTCGACGCGCATTTATTGCACCACCGGGACGGGTATTGATTGCCGCCGACTATTCCCAGATCGAATTGAGAATTATGGCGCATCTATCACAAGACAGCCGGCTGCTAGAGGCATTCCGTACGGGTCGTGATGTGCATCGAGCGACGGCGGCCGAGATCCTCGGTATCGCGCCGGACGTTATCAGCAATGAACAGCGCCGCGCTGCGAAAGCGGTTAACTTCGGTCTAATTTATGGCATGTCGGCGTTCGGTTTAGCCCGTCAACTTGGTATCGATCGGAGCGCTGCGCAGGCGTATATCGAACTATATTTTGCCCGTTATCCTGGCGTGAAAGCATTCATGGCCGAAACGAAAGAACGCGCGCGTGCAAACGGGTTCGTTGAGACGGAATTCGGCCGTCGCTTGTATGTGCCGGAGATCGATGCGCGCAATGCGCAGCGACGCCAATACGCCGAACGTACGGCCATTAACGCACCGTTGCAAGGTACCGCTGCCGATATAATCAAACGCGCGATGATTGCGGTGGATACCTGGATTGAGCGCGACAAGGTCCCGGCAACGCTAATTATGCAGGTGCATGACGAATTGGTATTTGAGGTTGACGAAGATGTCGTCGACACGACTATCGAGCGTGTTTGCGAACTGATGGTGGGTGCGGCCAATCTGAGCGTTCCGCTGGTGGTGGAGGTGGGTCGTGGCGCGAATTGGGATGAGGCGCATTAAGCGCCGGGGTTACCTCTAGAGTTGGAATTACGCCGACGATTTCACGATATCCGCGCCTGTTTGTGCTAGTATAATGCTGTCGCTTCAAAAAACTCTAACGCTGTCCAACCCGCTACGATCGCTGCCGCGTAATCTGAGTACTCAACGGATCCGAGCGCTATGTTGCTGATCCCCGCAATCGATCTCAAAGACGGCCGTTGCGTTCGCCTAAAACAAGGTCGCATGGACGACGATACGGTGTATTCCGATGACCCAGTTGGTGTTGCCGAACGCTGGGTCACAGCGGGTGCTAGGCGTCTGCATATCGTTGACCTCGACGGCGCAGCATTGGGACGGCCGGTGAATTCTTCCCATATTCACGACATTGCGGAGCGTTTCCCGGAGGTCCCCATTCAGGTTGGTGGGGGTATCCGCGACGAAGACAGCATTCAAGAGTACCTCGACGCGGGCGTGCGCTACGTGATACTCGGGACGCAGGCGGTTACGGCGCCCCATTTTGTGTCTGACGTGTGCCTGGAATTTCCTGGCCATATCATCGTCGGTCTGGATGTCCGTAATGGCAAGGTCGCCATTGAGGGATGGTCGAAATTATCAAGGCATGACGCCCTCGATCTTGCGCAGCACTTTGAGCACGACGGCGTTGCGGCAATTGTTTTCACCGACATCAGCCGTGACGGCATGATGACCGGATTGAACATTGATTCCACCGTCGCGTTCGCTCAGGAATTAGCGATACCGGTTATCGCCTCAGGCGGCGTTAGCAATCTCGATGATATTCGCGCGTTATGCGCGGTGGAAACCGCGGGTGTTATCGGCGTGATAACGGGTCGCGCAATTTACGAAGGTACGCTCGACCTAGCTGAAGCCCAAAAGCTTGCGGATCAACTTAGCGGATCCGTCCAGGACTAGTGCTCCAACAGGCTAATATAGATGGGCTGTTGGAGCACTAGTGGCCCTGGCCAAAAGGGTCATCCCGTGCCTCGACGTTGACGCCGGTCGGGTTGTTAAGGGGGTCCGGTTCGTCGATATCAAGGACGCCGGCGATCCGGTAGAGGTCGCAAAACGCTACAATGAGCAGGGTGCCGATGAGATCACCTTTCTCGATATCACGGCCAGTCATGAGCGGCGCGACACGATGATCCACCTGGTGGAAGACGTTGCGAGTCAGGTATTTATACCGTTGACCGTAGGTGGCGGTATTCGGACTACCGAGGACATTCGGCGGTTGCTGATGGCGGGCGCCGACAAGGTATCGATCAATACCGCGGCCGTCGCTAACGCGGAATTCGTCCGCGAGGCGTCGAATAAATTCGGCGCGCAATGTATCGTTGTTGCGGTCGATGCGCGCCGCACGCAGTCCAATCCGCCAAGGTGGGAGATATATACCCATGGTGGGCGCACGGCGACTGGCATCGACGCACTCGAATGGTGTGCGCGGATGGCGGAACGTGGTGCCGGCGAGATTCTGTTGACGAGTATGGATCGTGATGGCACCCGTGATGGCTTCGATATCGAGCTTACGCGTGCGGTCGCCGATATTACGCCAATTCCGGTAATTGCTTCGGGTGGTGTGGGAACGCTGGAACACCTAAGCGCCGGCGTGAAGGAAGGCCACGCCGACGCCGTGCTGGCGGCGAGCATCTTTCATTTTGGCGAGTACACGGTAGCCGAGGCCAAAGCCCATATGCGGCGCAGTGGCATTGAGGTTCGACTATGAACTGGTTAGACGAGGTCAAGTGGGACGAGCAGGGTTTGGTTCCGGCTATCGCACAGGCCTGTGACACGAAGCGATTGTTGACGCTGGCGTGGATGAATCGGGCCGCGCTGGCAGCGACGGTGGCAGAAAACCGCGCCGTTTACTGGTCGCGGTCACGCCAGCGATTGTGGCGCAAAGGTGAGGAGTCTGGTCATATTCAACGTTTGCAAGAACTCCGTATCGATTGTGATGCCGATGCGATCTTGCTGCTGGTTGATCAAACCGGCGGGATCGCCTGCCATACCGGCCGCGAAAGTTGCTTCTTTCGGAAATTCGAAAAGGGCGGATGGAGCACGACCGACCCCGTGCTAATCGATCCTGTCGCTATTTACGATCGTGTACCCTAGGATCTAGAACCTACGGCGCGGATAAGGGACGGTGTATGTCTGCCGATATTATTAATGAACTTTATTGCGTTCTTGAGGAACGGAAGAATGCCGACCCCCGCGATTCGTACGTTGCGAGCCTTTACGCGACCGGCGTCGATCAGATATTAAAAAAGATCGGGGAGGAGGCCACCGAACTCGTGCTGGCGGGCAAAGGCGGTTCTACGGACGAAATTATTCGAGAAACCGCGGACCTTTGGTTCCATTGTTTGGTCTTATTGGCCTATAAGGGGATTGATTCCGAACACGTAATGTCGGAACTAAAGCGGCGATTTGGTCATTCGGGGCTTGAGGAAAAGGCCTCGCGTCGGCAACAATAGATGTTTATTTCAGCGGTTACGCCCCTGGAGGCTTACCATGTCATTTGGAATTAAAGAACTTATCGTAATCTTGGTGATCGTGATGCTGGTGTTCGGGACAAAGAAGATACGCAGTGTCGGTACCGACGTCGGTAGTTGGATACGTGACTTCAAAAAGGCCTTGAAAGACGGTGAAGATGACGCCGACGCCGACGATGTCGTTGTAGAGACAAAATCCAGCCGTGTGATCGAAGGCGAAACGGCACCGGTCGAAAAAGAGAACGCATAGGCGCCAAGTCCGGTGTTCGACGTCGGCTTTTGGGAAATCTCGCTTATCGCGATTGTCGCTTTGGTCGTGGTTGGTCCGGATCGTCTGCCCGGGATGATGCGCACCGCCGGGCAGCTGATCGGGCGCGCAAAACGGACGATGCGTGAACTAAAATTCGACCTCGAACGCGAAGCCGAATTTGAGGAAGTGGGGCGCTTGGCACGTAACTTTTCAAAGAATTCGTTGGGCGATTTTTCTAAAACGCTAACCGATCCGGTAGATATTGAAGAGCCCCCGGATATCGCGGCGGTGACCGATAGTACTGAGCCGATAGATATTGAAGAGCCCGCGGATATCGCCGCGGCGGTGGATAGTCCCGACCCGATAGAAATTAACGCGGCAGCAGACATCGTGGATAAGGATCGGACCGACGTCAAAGCAGGATCCTAGCCCGTAGATCGTTACCCGAGCGCTTTACAATAATATTGAATCGAGACGGAAAGACACCCATGCAGATCCCAAAAAGCATCGAAATAATAACGATGCCTATTGTGGAGTTGGTATTATTTAATCTGCGCGGTCCCGGAATTCAAGCGAAAAACCCGGCGTACGTGTAATTTCTATGGCCGCCGAGGACGAAATAGCGCCAGACGAAGACGGTCTGGACCGCAGCGAGACGAGCTTCGTTTCCCATCTGAGAGAACTCAGGCGCCGCATTATGGCGGCGCTGCTTTGCGTGCTTGTCGTGCTGCTCGCACTAATGCCCTTTGCCAATGACCTATATCTGTGGTTGGCGGAGCCGCTATTGCATCATATGGCGGATACGGGCGCGACGATGATCGCGACCGAAGTAGCCTCACCCTTTCTCGCTCCATTTAAACTGACATTATTTGTCGCCATATTTGTATCTGCGCCCTTTATTTTTTATCACGCTTGGGCATTTGTGGCGCCTGGTCTATATCGAAATGAGCAGCAATTGGCGCTGCCGGTTCTCATCTCAAGTACGCTGCTATTTTATTTCGGGATCGCGTTCGCGTATTACGTCGTGTTTCCTTTGATGTTCGGTTTTTTTGCCGCGATTGCCCCGGAAGGAGTGACCGTAATGACCGACATCAGCAAGTATCTGGATTTCGTTTTGAAACTATTTTTCGCCTTTGGAGTAGCGTTCGAGGTTCCCGTCGTCACCTTTCTAGCGGTGCGTACGGGGGTCATTACGCGCACGGCTTTGGCGGCCAAACGACCCTACATCATCGTCGGGTCGTTCGTCGTCGGGATGGTGCTGACGCCGCCGGATGTCATTTCACAAATGCTGCTGGCGATCCCGGTTTGGTTGCTTTTTGAGGCAGGCCTCATCCTATGCAAACTCTACATCAAGGAGGAAGACGAGGAGGATGAGGATGAGGATGAAGCGTCGAAAGATACCAGCGATCCACGCTCTGGTGAATAATACTCGCCGCATCGACTCGGTCGGGACTCGCAGCGTTGTGTCGGGAAGAAGGCCAGCGTTTAGTTCCCGCCTCCGAGCTTATCTACCCCATCGTCTGTGCCGACTAGAATGATGTCGGCCGGGCGTCGGGCAAATAAACCGACGGTAACGACACCGGGAATTTGATTGATCGTCTCTTCGAGTTTTACCGGTTCACGAATGTTCAAATTGTGGACGTCAATGATCTGATGGCCATTGTCGGTGGTGACCCCATGACGGAGTTCCGGTTGGCCTCCCAGTTTGACCATTTCGCGCGCTACAAAACTCCGCGCCATGGGGATGACCTCGATCGGCAATGGGAACGCACCAAGATGCCCAACGACTTTGGAATCGTCGATGATACAGATAAATAATTTACTGGCTTGGGCCACGATCTTTTCGCGCGTGAGCGCACCGCCACCGCCCTTAATCAAATGCCCATGGTGAGTCGCCTCGTCGGCGCCGTCGACGTAAACTGCCAGGTCGCCGACGCCATTGAGATCTAACACGGCGATGCCGTTCGCTTTGAGCCTCTCAGCTGAGGCTTCGGAACTGGCTACCGCCCCTTCAATCAAATGTTTGTGTGCCCCCAGCAGGTCGATGAAGAAGTTCGCCGTAGTGCCGGTCCCCACCCCGATGAAGCCTTCCTTTTCGATGACATCGATTGCGGCTCTTGCAGCCGCTTGTTTCTTCGCGCTTTGGTCCATTTGTCTACACTATTGAACACTCTATAGGCACGAGGATACCGTCCTCAATGCTAAGTGGTATGTTATACCGATGCTAAATGATTATCTAAAAATGATCCTAAAGGCGCCGGTCTACGACATTGCGCGCGAAACGCCACTGGAGTGCGCGAAGGCGTTAAGCCAGCGACTTGACAACACCGTCTGGATCAAACGCGAAGACATGCAACCGGTTTTTTCGTACAAAATTCGCGGTGCATATAATCTCATGGTTAAGCTTTCGGCCCGCGAGCGCGAGCAGGGCGTGATCACCGCTTCAGCCGGTAATCACGCCCAAGGTGTCGCCCTAGCGGCCGCCAAACTGGGCATTGTCGCGACGATCGTAATGCCGAAGACGACGCCCGAAATCAAAGTTGCGGCCGTTCGCAACCTCGGCGCGGATATCATCTTGCACGGAAATACCTACGATGAAGCGAGTGAACATGCGCATACGCTTGCGTCCCAAACCAACGCCGTCTATGTTCCACCCTACGACCACCCATTGGTGATCGCGGGCCAGGGGACGGTCGGTATGGAGATCCTGCGTCAGCACCCGGGGTATATTGACGCAATATTCATTCCGGTTGGCGGCGGCGGACTTATCGCCGGGGTCGGCGCGTACGTCAAGGCATTGGAACCGTCGATCCGGATCATCGGGGTCGAAGCCGAAGAGGCAGCGAGTATGAAGTTGGCGCTCGCGGCCGGTAAACGAGTCAAGTTGCAACATATCGGTATATTCGCCGACGGCGCTGCCGTACATCAGGTCGGAGAAGAAACGTTTAGGGTCGCTCAGGTCTGCGTCGACGAGGTGCTTACCGTCAGCATCGATGAAATCTGCGCGGCGGTTAAGGATATCTTTGAAGACACGCGCGCGATTGCAGAACCCGCCGGTGCGCTCGCGCTCGCCGGACTCAAGCAATGGGTAAAGCGAGAATCCGCCACTGGACTCGAGCTGGTCGCGATATTCAGCGGTGCCAACGTCAATTTCGACCGCCTACGCCATATCGCGGAACTGGCCGCGTTGGGAGCACAGCGTGAGGCATTGATCGCGACAACGATTCCGGAACGGCCGGGCAGTTTTCGGCATTTCTGCCACGCGCTGGGTGCGCGGGCGATTACTGAATTCAATTATCGCTATGCCGATACCGACAAGGCGGTCGTCTTCACCGGTATTCAGCTACGCCACGGTGAGGAAGAAAAGGCGGTGTTGCTGGCCAATCTGCGCGATAAAGGGTTTGATGTGATTGATATTTCATCCAATGAGCTGGCGAAAACACATGTACGTTACATGGTTGGGGGACACGCTGGCGGAATTTTGAACGAGCGCTTGGTGCGTTTCGAATTTCCGGAGCGCCCAGGGGCACTGCTTCATTTTCTCAACCAGATCGGTGACCGTTGGAATATCAGTCTGTTCCACTATCGTAACCATGGTGCGGCCTATGGCAAAGTGCTAATGGGGATCCAGGTCCCGCGTCGTGACGAAGTCGACTTCCAGAGCTTTCTCGCAGGGCTCAACATGGAATTCATCGAGGAGCGCAACAACCCCGCCTACGATTTGTTCCTGCGGTGATTTTCGATGGGATCGCGCGCAGTGAGCACAGATCCACTCCTCGGCGCCGCCGCACTCGCACCAACGATGCGATACCTCGAAAGCGTCGCCCTCAATAGCGGGTCGGCGGGCAATGCAAGCTGTCGCACCGGTGCGCAAACGTACTCGATAACCCCCAGCGGCGTTGTCCCGGGCGCACTGACTACGCCATCGATGGTCGCCATGTCGCTTAGCGATGCGACCGCCTCAGCAACGCTTAAACCCTCCTCGGAATGGCGGATGCATCACGACATCTACCTGGCACGGCCAGACGTCTGCGCTATCGTTCATACGCATTCTTGTTATGCGACCGCACTGGCATGTAGCCGAAAATCCATCCCCGCGTTCCATTATATGGTTGCTATTGTCGGCGGCGATTCGATCCGCTGCGCGCCCTATGCTACTTTCGGGACCCAGGAGCTGTCGGATTACGCTGTTTCTGCGCTGTGCGATCGCAAGGCCTGCCTATTAGCGAACCACGGCGTGTTGGCGCTGGGGGAAACGCCGATGCGTGCTGCGACAATGGCGCTGGAGGTCGAACGACTGGCAAAGCAATACTGCATCGCCATTCAAAATGGCGAATTAGCGATCCTGGATGACACGCAAATGCGCGAAGTACTTGAGAAATTTAAATCCTATGGCCAATAAAGTGACCGACGTGCAGCTGTCGCTAGAAACCATGGCCTGCCGGTTCACGGTCCCAGATCGGGGGCCGGCGTAAAATGTCGGCTGACAGTCCTCTTGAGGAATTCCAGGGACGGCCCAGCTTTCACGTCGCGTTTGGCGTAACCGATCTAGAAGCGGCTCGTGCTTTCTATGTTGATGTGTTGGGTTGTCGTGTCGGTCGCAGCACCCAATCGTGGATGGATTTCGATTTTTTTGGATTTCAAATCACCGCGCACCTAGTGGCGGCTACCGACGCTCCTTCAACCAGCTTGGTCGAGGACCACGACATACCGGTTCCGCACTTTGGATTGGTCATGGAATGGGAGGATTGGCATCGGGCAGTCGATCACATGAGCTATATCGGTGTTAGTTTTCGGGTCGAACCACATGTACGATTTAAAGGAAAGTGCGGCGAGCAAGCGACATTTTTTATCGCAGATCCGAGCGGCAACTGCCTTGAATTTAAGGCCTTTAAAGAACCCGGCGATATCTTTCGCAGCTAAAAAAGCCGGCTCTCAACGCTGTTTGAAGATGGCGTCCACATAAACGGTGGCCATTGATCCTGAAGAACATAAAAAAAGGAAGCGGTTATTAATCAATGAACATTGATTTGCTCAGTGGCTAAATTATACAGCGCTATGGCGTTTTCCCACGATGCGTGGTTTGTACGACGCCATTGTTTGCCGACCTTGACGTTGAGCAGTGCAGCTAATGGATCAAAAAAACAACTCATGCAGCATCGCACCAGGGTCGGGCGCACGCATAAATGCTTCTCCGACGAGGAAAGCGTTGACCCCGTGGCCACGTAGCTTCGCAACATCGTCTCTGGTGTGGATGCCTGATTCGGTAACCACCAGGCGATCGGCCGGAACGTCCCCCAGCAAACCGATCGTCGTGTCGATATCAGTCACAAAGTGCCGAAGATCGCGATTGTTAATGCCAATAAGCGGTAATCTTAATCGGAGTGCGCGCTCCAGTTCCGTGCGATCGTGGATCTCAATCAGTACGTCCATGCCCAAGCTTGAGGCAATCTCGGCGAGTTCCTGCAGCACCACATCGTCAAGGCAGGCCACGATCAACAAAATACAGTCGGCGCCAAGCGCGCGGGACTCGTATACCTGATAAGGATCTATCATGAAATCCTTGCGGATCACGGGTAACTCGCATGCTCTGCGTGCGGCGATGAGATGGTCATCGCATCCTTTGAAGTATTTTTCGTCGGTGAGTACGGAAATGCACGCGGCGCCACCGGCCGCATAAGCTTGCGCTATAAGCTCGGGTTGGTAGTCCTTTCGGATCAGTCCCTTACTCGGCGATGCCTGTTTACATTCGGCGATCACCGCAGGATCGCCGTGATCGATACGGCGTCTTAACGAACCCGCGAAATCGCGAACTTTTGGGCCGTGCTTCGCGCGATGCTCGATTTCCGTAATGGGGGTTTTACCTGCACGTATCTCCAATTCACGACGTTTATGGGTGACGATTTCCGTTAAAATATTCGCTGACGGGGTTGCGGACATTTCGCTCTCGGTCATGGTATTAACGCCTGCAGGCTTGCGTGAATTCGATAAAATGTTTGAATCGTGCGCCGACCGACCCGTCGGCCAGTAGCGCCAGCGCGCATTCAATGCCATCGGCAAGTGCGTTTTCCAGGCCACATATATATATTGCCGCCCCCGCATTCAAGGCCACAATATCACGGGCTGGTCCCGGTTCATCGCGGAATACGCGAGTGATTATCTCAAGAGAGTGCGCCGCATCGCGCGCGTAAAGAGAAGACACGGGTTGCAACGTGAAACCGTATTGTCGTGGGTCTATTTCGAAAAAAGTGATGTTGCCGTTGCGTAATTCGGCCACCGAGGTGTTAGAACCAATACTTATCTCGTCGAGGCCGTCGTCTGCATTGACCACAAATGCACGCTCCGACCCGAGGCGCGCGAGCACTTCGACGACCTTGGGCTGCCACTGCCGGTTAAATACGCCGACGAGTTGTAGCGGCGCTCCCGCCGGATTGGTTAAGGGGCCGAGGACGTTGAATAGCGTCCTAATGCCGAGTTCACGCCGCGGGCCGGCAGCGTGGCGGGTAGCGCCGTGATGGGCCGGTGCAAACATGAACCCGACTCCGGTTTCCTCGATGGACCGCGCAACGTCATCGGGACCGAGGTCGATTCGCGCACCCGCCGACTCGAGCAGATCCGCCGATCCGCTCGAACTTGAAACGGAACGATTCCCGTGTTTGGCGACGTAGCCGCCAGCCGCAGCGACGACGAATGCAGTTGCGGTCGAAATATTAAAGGTATGGGCACCGTCGCCGCCGGTGCCGCACGTATCAATTAGAGGCGCCGCCGATGTTGCCACACGGGTCGCCAGGTCTCGCATCACCGTGGCAGCGGCGGCTACCTCGTCGGTGCTTTTACCCTTCATATGTAAAGCGACCAGTAAGCCCGATATTTGTGCGGCCGTTGCCTCGCCCGACATAATCGTACGTATGACGTCCAGCATATCGGCATACTCGATATCTTGTCCTGCAACGGCGCGCGCAATGGCGGTTTGAAGTTCCATTAACGACGCGTTGTGCTACGGGCGGTGGCGGCGATCGAAAAAAAATTGGCGAGTAGTTCGTGGCCGCATTCGGTGAGTATCGATTCGGGATGAAATTGAACGCTGTATAGCGGCAGGTCCTGATGCCTTAGTCCCATGATTTCATCGAATTCACCGTTGTCCGACTCCGTCCACGCCGTAATTTGTAAACAAGACGGTAAACTCTTCCTTTCGACAACGAGTGAATGATACCGGGTCGCGACGAACGGTAAATCCAGTTTGGCGAATAGTTCACTGCGAAGATGATGGATCTTGGAGGTCTTACCGTGCATGACGCGACGCGCGTGAATGATGCAACCGCCTAAGGCCTGGGCTAGACTCTGGTGCCCAAGACATACTCCTAAGATCGGGATCTCAGTGCCGAGTTGCTCGAACACCGACATCGATATTCCGGCCTCGTTCGGTGTGCAGGGACCAGGGGAAATGATAATTGCGTCGGGTCGCTTAGCGCGTATTTCGTCTATTGTAATTGCGTCGTTGCGAATTACATCAACGCTTTGACCCAGCTCGCCGCAATATTGGACGAGGTTGTAGGTAAAGGAATCGTAGTTATCGATCATTAAAATCATATCCGCACACCCTGTTACGTCACTACAACGCAGTCGCTTCTTCCGCCACTAAATTTATGATTTGATCGATCGTTTCGACGACCGCAAATGGATTATGCATAACCATCTCTGCAATATCACCATAACCGTAATTGACGCAAATAATAGGCATGTTCGCATTTCTCGCGGCTAACACATCGGTGACAGTATCACCAACCATCGTACAATATTGTGGCGCGATGCCGCAGCGTTGGGCGACCGCCAGAAGTTGCTCTGGTGACGGCTTTTTTGTTTCGAGCGAGTCGCCGCTTAAGGTAATCGAAAAAAACCGATCAAGTCCAAGTTTTTCCAATAATGGCTGCGTGAATCGAGCAGGCTTGTTGGTCACGCAAGCCAAACGATAGCCCCGGCCTATCAATGTACGTAATGTATCGATCACCTTAGGATACGGTTCACAACGGCAACAAACATTCTCGGCATAGTGTGCAAAGAAATGAGTGCTCGCCGAGTCGAACAACCTACTATCTGCGATACCGTCGATATCGCCCGTTAGCGAGCGGTGGATCAAGCGTTCAGCGCCATTGCCGATATAGGCGCGGATCCGAGCGAGGCTCGGCGCCTGGCGGCCTATCCGGCTCAATGCATGGCGGACGCTTGCGGCGATGTCCGGGGCGCTATCGACCAACGTTCCGTCGAGATCGAAAATTATGGCCGAACCTTCGCCCCGGCCATTCATGCGGATTTGGATTTTTCGATTTCCAACTGCATTGCTGCAATGATTGCGGCGTAGTCTTTGGCGCCGAAGATCGCAGAACCAGCGACAAAGGTGTCAGCACCGGCGGCGGCAATTTCGCCGATATTGTCGATTTTAACGCCGCCGTCAATTTCGAGGCGGATCGGCCGACCACTGCGGTCGATGATGGCCCTGACCAAGCGTAATTTATCTAAGGCCCCGCGAATGAAAGACTGTCCGCCGAAACCTGGGTTTACTGCCATGACCAAGATCATATCGACCTTATCGAGTATGAAATCCAGGCAGGTTAGCGGTGTCGCGGGGTTGAATACCAACCCGCTCTTACAACCATTTTCTTGTATCAGTTCTAAGCTGCGGGCGATGTGCTCGCTCGCCTCCGGATGGAAGGTGATATAGGTTGCACCAGCGGCGACGAAATCACCGACCAGGCGGTCTACGGGCTTGACCATCAAATGAACATCGATGTCCGCTGTCACGCCGTATCGGCGCAGCGCCGTGCACACCAGCGGGCCGATGGTCAGATTCGGGACGTAATGGTTGTCCATCACATCAAAATGGATAATTTCCGCGCCCGCGTCGATAACGGCATCTACTTCGGTGCCGAGGCGGGCAAAATCTGCCGCCAGTATGGATGGGGCGATGATGTCATTTTGTTTCATGCGAGGTTTGCCAGTGACGTTGAGACTCAGTGCGAAAGGCGGCAACTTTAACGCATCGCTAGCGGATCTGCACGCCATCGGGGGACCGAGAGCCGGTGGCGTGGAAATTCCGGCCGCGTGAATTAACGCTCGCTATTGCCGCGGCCGTGCTAGCAC
>Ga0114949_10000524_pt1 | contig 20841 bp, 15 predicted proteins | sample N074metaG_FD_83505 | JGI IMG/M metagenome (GOLD analysis project Ga0114949, IMG submission 83505) | Deep subsurface microbial communities from Kermadec Trench to uncover new lineages of life (NeLLi) - N074 metaG | ecosystem: Environmental > Aquatic > Marine > Ocean trench > Sediment | place...
ATCTGCCGTCTAATCTTTCTCACTCGAAATGTCCTCCCTCGTGTTGGCGTCAGATTTTTACAACCCGACTTTGACACGAATGGGTAGGGCATTTCGAGTGTTTTCTTTCTCAAACGATTTCTTGTCGCGCTTGTTTAAGGGCTAGCATGAGGCGAACCGATCGGAGCCATGACGTGAAGCATCTTCGTCTGGAGCGACCCCTGGCGATTTTTGACCTGGAGACGACCGGCGTCGATGTGGCGCGGGACAGGATCGTCGAGATCGCCGTGTTGCGCATCGAGCCCGACGGCAGCCGGCTATTGCGTTGCCGCCGGGTCAATCCCGAGCAGCCCATTCCGTCCGCTGCCACGGCGGTACACGGGATACGCGACGAGGACGTCCGCGACGAACCACCCTTCCGGCGCATCGCCAAGGGCGTGCTGGAGCTGCTGCAGGGGGCGGATCTGGCTGGCTTCAACGTCTGGCGCTTCGACGTGCCGCTGTTGCAGCGCGAGCTGAAGGACTGCGGGCTCGATCTCGAGCTGGGCCAGCGGCGGGTGGTCGACGCGATGACGATCTTCCACCGCAACGAGCCGCGGGACCTGTCCGCGGCGGTCCGCTTCTATCTGGGCCGCGAGCACGAGGGCGCGCACGGCGCCGAGCCGGACCTGCAGGCCACGCTGGAAATACTGGAGGCCCAGCTCGAACGCTACCCGGATCTACCGCGCTCGGTGGACGAGCTCGACACGACCAGACGGCAGCCCGGTGCGGTGGACTCTGCAGGTAAATTCGTTCGACGGGAGAACCAGGTGGTCTTTGCCTTCGGCAAGCATCAGGGCAAGCCGCTGGTCGAGGTCGCGGAGCAGTCGCCGGACTATCTGCAGTGGATCCTCAAGACCGACTTTCCCGACGACGCGAAGAGTCTGGTGCGGCAGGCCCTCGACGTCGACCGTCAGTCCGCGTAGCCCAGCGCGCGGAGCTGCTCGATCGTCTCCTCGTCCAGCGGCTGCGGCATGGCCGCGTCGGTCCGGCTGAGTCCCGTACCGACGACCTCCATCCACGTCTGAAGGCTGGCCGTCGGGTCCGACGCGGACAGCGCCAGATTGGTGAGCTCTCGCGGATCACCGCGAAGGTCGAATCTCCAGTGACGCCGCTCGGCGGGACGGATGAATTCCTTGAAGCCCTCGCGCACCACGCCGACCTCCAGCAGGCCCCCGCGTCTGGCCAGCTCGGAGTCGTGGTTCGAGATCACCGCCCCGCGATGGGCCTGGTGATGCGTGATCCGATCCACGGGTGCCGCGCCACCGTCCAGCACGCCCGTCCAGTCGTAGCCCCGGAATTCGCCGGGGTACTCGATCCCCAGCAAACCCGCGATCGTCGGTGCCAGATCCAGATTCGAGGCCACGGCGTCGATGGTCTGGGGCCGGATCCTCCCCGGCCACGTGATGGACATCGGGATGTGCAGGGTCGGCTCGAACAGGTGCCGGCCGTGACCCCAGTAATCGTGCTCGCCCAGGCTCTCGCCGTGGTCCGAGCTGAAGACCAGGACGGATTCATCGGCCAGGCCGCTGTCGCGAAGCGCGGTCAACAGTCCGCCGATCGAATCGTCGACCCTGGCGATCTCGGTGTCGTAGCGCTCACCGGCCGCTTTCCTGCCTCTCCTGGGGATCCCCAGCCGAGCCAGATACTCGCGGTGCAGGCGGTAGGGCGCGTGCGGCTCGGCGTAGTGAACCCAGAGAAAGAACGGCCGATCCGGACGGTCGCGCCGGTGTTCCACGAGCCAGGCCAGCGCCGCTGTCGTCACGTCGTCCGCGTTGGCCTCGGGGTTGAACAGGCCGAGCCAGCGCCGCCGCTTCATGACCTCATCGTAGCTCTCGAAGTGTTCCGCCAGACCGCTGAGCTTGTTCTTCAAGGTCCAGTTGCTGATGATCGCTCCCGTGTGGTAACCGTGGGACTGCAGCAGGGTCGGCAGGGAGGGCAAGCCCGGGCGCATGCGCAATCCGTTGCGCGTCGCGCCGGTGTCGTGGGGGTAAGTCGAGGTGAACACGGAGCACATCGCCGGGCCGGTGAGCGGTTCCACGGTGCGCGCCTGCGTGAACCTGGCACCTCGGGCGATCAGGCGGTCGATGTTCGGGGAGGTGGTCCGCTCGTAGCCGTAGACCGAGAGGCGATCGGCCCGTAGCGTGTCGATCGTGATCAGCAGCACGTTGGGCCGGATCTCTCCGTCGTCGGCCCCCGAGGGCGTGGATCCGAGAACAAGCGCCAGGATTACGAGTGCCAGGGCGGGCAGCGAAGCAACCATCCGCATTGCAAATTCCTCCGTCCTGCGAGAGGGAGGATTATAGCAATACTGGATGGGCCCAACACTACTCGAGCGCGTTCAGCACGTGGGTCGCGAGGAGCGCCCGCCGCCGGGCCAGCGAGTGCTGCGTCGCCCGTGGGGCGCGATCCAGAATGCGCTCCAAGCGCTCCAGGTGCCGTCGCCAGTAGCTGCGGACGAGCGGATTGCGGGAGGCCACCAGGCAGGGACCGGCCTCCAGCAGCTCCTCGGCGCTCAGTGTGGGGTGGGTCGGGAGTGGGCCCCCACCGGCCGTGGCTGCGATGGCCGTGTAGAATCGGCCCCGTTCGCGGGCCATGCGCTCGGCGACGATCGTCCGGCCGTTGCCCACCAGCCAGCGTCGCAGCCGGCCCGCCTCGGTCTGCGGCTGCAGCACGATGCGGCCGGCGCCAGCGGCCGGTCCGCGATCGTCGTCGAGGATGCCGATGATCGACCTCGCGCCCAATCCGCTGATGATCAGCACGTCCACCCGGTCTTCCGGCCGCAGCACCCGCAGCCCGTCGCCAAAGCGGACGTCGAGTCCAGGGGCGCTGGCCAGGCGAGGTCCGCTCTCGCGGGTCCGCTCCGTGGCGATGCAGTGGGCCACTCGGGAACTGTCCAGCAGCCAACGCGGGAGGTTTCCGTGACCCGTTCCAATGTCCGCGACGCGTGTTCCAGGCGGTACCAGGGAAGCCACGGCGCGCAGTCGCTCCGAAAGGGCGGGCCGATCGATTCCACAGGTTCTCATCGTTGCTCCCTGTTGCGGCGCAAGAGGTTGGCTCTATAATTCTGCGCGTCCGACGGCTCCAATGCCAGGGTCTCTGGCCCGGATGGAGAACGGCGAATTGAAGGTAACGGCGACCGATCATTTTACCGTTGAGCTCGCCGCCGAGCTCTATGGGCTGTCGGCGTGGGGCAGCGGCTACTTTTCGATCGCCGAGAACGGCCACCTGATGGTCCGGCCGGCCGGCTCGGGGAGCCGCGGCATCGATGTCTACGACGTGATCCGGCGCCTTTCCGATCGGGGCATCGAGACCCCGGTGCTCCTGCGCTTTCCGCAGCTGCTGGAGAGTCAGGTGGACAAACTGGTCGCCAGTTTCGACAGCGCCGTCCGGGAATTCGACTACCCCGAACGCTTCCTTCCCGTCTACCCCCTGAAGGTCAATCAGCAGCGGTCCGTCGTGGAAGGTCTACTGAGCAGCGGTCGCAGGCACGCTCTGGGTCTCGAGGTGGGGAGCCGGCCGGAGCTGTTGGCGGCCGTGGCCCTCGACACGGCGCCCGAGTCCCTGATCGTCTGCAACGGGTTCAAGGACGAGCAGTACCTCTCTGCGGCCGCGCTGGCCAACCGTCTGGGCCGGCGGGTGGTCGTCGTCGTGGAAAAGCCGTTCGAGCTACAGGCGATCATGGACATGCGGGCCCGGGACGAGTGTGTGCCGATGATCGGATTTCGTATTCGCCTGCAAGCTCGTGGATCCGGGCTGTGGGAGAAATCGGGCGGCTTCGCCTCCAAGTTCGGTTTGAGCACACGCCAGCTGCTGGCCGCTCTCGATCAGCTCGCCGCCGGAGGATTGCGGGACAATGTGGCGCTCTTGCACTTCCATGTGGGCAGTCAGATCACGGAGATCCGCAAGATCAAGAGCGCCGTGCGCGAGGGCAGCCGCATCTACGCCAAGCTGCGAAAGCTCGGAGTACCGATCCGCTACCTCGACGTGGGAGGCGGTCTGGGCGTGGACTACGACGGATCCGGAACCTCCTCCGATGCCTCCGTGAACTACACCGTTCAGGAGTACGCCAACGACGTGGTGTTCGGGATCAGCGAGGTCTGCGCTGAGGAGCAGGTGGCACCGCCGAGCATCGTCTCCGAGTCGGGACGCATGCTCGTGGCCTACCACTCGATGCTCGTGACCAACGTTCAGGCCCAGATCCCGGGCATCGACATGCAACCGCCGGTTGTCAGCGGCCAGGGTCCGCAGGTCGTACAGGACCTGGAGGAGATCGAGCGGACCATCAGCGTCAAGAACTTCCGCGAGTTCTATCACGATGCCCTGGCATACAGCGATCAGCTGTACTCCCTGTTCAACCTGGGGCTGCTGAGTCTGGAAGAGCGGGCGACGGGCGAGGGTCTTTTCTCGAGGATCGCGGGCGAGGCCGTGCGCTATTCCAAGTCGGCCAAATTCATTGCCGAGGAGTTCCGCGAGCTGGAATCCAAGCTGCACGACAAGTACATCTGCAATTTCTCCGTCTTCCAGTCGCTGCCCGATCACTGGGCGCTGGACCAACTGTTCCCGATCGTACCGATTCACCGGCTGAACGAGATGCCCGAACACCGGGCGAGACTGGCGGATATCACCTGCGATTCCGATGGCGAGGTCGAGAAGTTTGTCGACCGCAAGGAGATCAAGGACGCGCTCGAGGTCCACGAGCTGAAGCCCGGCGAGCCGTACTATCTGGCGTTCCTGCTGCTGGGCGCATATCAGGACACGATGGGCGACTTGCACAACCTGTTCGGCCGCGTCCACGAAGCGCGGGTCGTGTTGGACCCCCAGGGCCGGACGGATATCGAGGATGTCCGGCGTGGCGAGCAAGCCGTCCACGCGCTGCAGCACTTCGGCTACAGCGAGGACGAGCTGGTGCGCAGGATCGAGCGGGCCCTGTCCGGTCTCGTGGCCCAGGGCCGGTTGAGCAAGCCGGATGCGGCGGGCCTGTTGGAGGACTACAGGATCCGCTTGCGAGGCTACACCTACCTCGCCCGCTGAGCTTTGCCGGAGTCTCGCCGGAGGATGGTGTAAACTCGTCGCAGGAGGCGCAGTCGTGAACTTGGGCTCCAGAGCGAAGTCCGTCTATCGCCTGCAGGAGTACGGTGGGCGGCCGTCGATTGACGGCGTCGAGATCGTCAAGCTCCGGCGCTTCAACGACGACGGGGGCTCGATGGTCGAATTGCTGCGGCTCACGGGCGGGGCCGCTGCCGGATTCGATGGCCTGGAGTTGAAGCAGGTCAACTACTCGTGCTTGCAGCCCGGTGTCGTCAAGGCCTTTCACGTTCACCTCGAGCAGACCGACGTCTGGTTCGTCCCTCCGGGGGACCGCGTGTTGCTCGTGCTGGCCGACGTTCGCGAGGGCTCGCCGACGGAGAACCGGCAGCTGCGCACGATGCTGGGAGACGGACAGGCGCTGCTCGTGCGCATCCCCAACGGCGTGGCACACGGCTGCCGCAACCTGGGCAGTGACCCGGCGAGCATCATCTATTTCACCGATCGACACTTCGCTGCCGACGCCGACGAGTGCGACGAGGGACGAATGCCCTGGGATTTCCTTGGAAAGGAGGTCTGGGATGTGTCGTGGGAGTGAGCGATCCGCCCGGTGGCGGCTCGCATGATCGAAGAACTGCGAATCAAGACGCCGGACAACAAGGTTCGGCTGGTCCCGCTCACCAAGGGCTCCTATTCTCTGGGGCGGGCCCACTCCAACGACCTGTGCTACCCCGACGACGCTAGCCTCTCGCGCAAGCACCTGATCCTGGAACAAGACGAGCAGGGCTGGACGGTCTGCGATCTGGGTAGCAAGAACGGGACGGTGCTCAACGGGACGCGTGTCACGGGCAAGAGCAAGCTGCAGCCCGGTGACCGGCTGATCGTGGGGCAGTTGAGCATCAGCTGTGCCGACCCGCGAGAGGATTCCAGAGCCGACGTCGTGTTCGTGCCGGGCGCCGATCGCGAGCTGCACGCGTCCGCGACGGTGATGACGAGCATCGACGGGCTGCTCTCCGGTGAGACGACCGGATCGGTCCATCCGGAGAGCGGCGTTCACGAGATGGACATCAAGCAGCAGTTTCAGCTGCCGGTCGTGCGAGTCCTGATGCGTGCGCTCCGCGAACTGCTGGGCAACCAGCCGCTGGAGGAGCTGTTCTCGCTGATCCTGGACCAGGCGATCTCGGCGGTGCAGGCCGAACGTGGGTTGCTGATGACCCTCGAGGGCAAGAAGCTGGTTCCCCGGGCGGTACACGGAGAGGGGTTTCGCATCAGCACTACCGTTCGGGATCGTGTGATCGAGAAAAAAGAGTCCCTGCTGGTCCGGGACGTCGGGCAGGAGCAGGCGCTGCTCAATCAACTCAGCATCAGCGAGCAGCACATTCACTCGTTGATGGCGGTCCCGTTGCAGACCCAGGACCAGGTCATCGGTCTGATCTACGTAGACTCCCGGCGCTTCGTCCGCGAGTTCACCGCCGACGATCTGAGCCTGCTGACCGTGCTGGGCAATGTCGCAGCGATCCGCATCGATCATGAAAAGCACGTCGAGCTGCAGCAGCAGGAACAGCGGCGGTCGCTCGATCTGGCGCAGGCAGCGGAAATCCAGCGCGGCATATTGCCGACGAAGCCGCCGGACATACCGCAGCTCGACATCGCCGGGTACAATGCGCCCTGTCGCACGGTCGGCGGCGACTATTACGATTTCATCCAGTACGCGGACGGGCGGATCGTGCTGGTCCTGGGCGATGTGGCCGGAAAGGGGATGGCCGCGGCGATGCTCATGAGCAACCTGCAGGCCCGGGTTCAAATGCTGACCGAAGAGCCGCTGGCGCTGGACCTGCTCATGGCGCGGCTCGACAAATCGATCTCGAACAACTGCCCCGCCAATCGCTTCATAACGCTGTTCATGTGCGTTCTGGACCCCGAGACGGGCCGCGCCGTCTATTGCAATGCCGGCCACAACCCGGCGATCCTGGTCCGCGCGTCGGGCGAGGTCGAGACCCTGCGGGCTGTCGGGACGGTGCTGGGTGTGTTGCCCGACCTGGGCTACGAGAATCAGTACGCGCAGCTCGAGCCGGGCGACTTGTTGGCGATCTACAGCGACGGGGTGACCGAGGCCACTCGGGATGGCGACGAGGAATTCGGGCCGGATCGGCTCACCGAGCTGCTGGTCGAGGGGCGCCGGAACAAATCCTCGGAGGTCGTCGAGTCGGTTACCAACGCGCTCGACGACTGGTGTTCCGCGGGTGCCCCCGAAGACGACGTGACCCTGATCGTTGCCCGTTTCACCGGCTGAGCTCTGCCGACGATTCCGATTCCGTAATCGTCCCGATCACGCGATTTCGTCCCCGGCAGCGGATGACAAACGAACGCGTGGAACTATATTCAGCGACACGGAGGAATGATGGCCCGCGTTCTGCTTCTGGGACCGGACCGTCAGCGGGCTGCCGGCATTCGCAGTCTGCTGGCCGGTGACGGGCACCAGGTCAACTGGTCACGATCGCTCAAGCACTGGCGGGCCCAGGAGCTTGAGATGCAGCCCGAGGTCGTCGTCGCCGCCCTGGCCACGCCGGATACCGTGCTGGACGAGGCCGACCGTACCGATCAGCAGTTCGCCGCCCCGCTGCTCTTCATTCAGTCGGAGGGCGAATTCCTGCGAGACCTGTGTCTCCAGCGGCGGCTGGTCGACCGACTTGCCAGTCCGTTCATGGGCGACGAGTTGCTGGCGCGGATCGACGCGCTGGTCCGCGTGCTGCGGATGGTTCGCGGCGCGCAGGGCACGGACACCAAGCGGGCGACGTGGAAGCACGTCGGGCGCACCGTGTCCTCGTGGATTCAGTCCCGGCTGCCCGCCCAGGAGAGACCCGCGGCCCCGTATCTCGAGGTCGCGGCGCGCGTGGCCGAATGGGCCGACCGGCGCGACGCGTTCGAACCCGGACACGCCTCGCGCGTCACGTCGTTTTGCGCCATGATCGCCGAAGGGCTCGGCATGGGTGAGCGAGAAACGTCGGAGCTGCTGCGAGCTGCCATGCTCCACGACATCGGCAAGGTCTCCTTCCCCTCCGAGATGCTGCATCAGCGAGAGCCGCTCGCCGAGGGGCAGCGGCGCCTGATCCGAACCCATCCGGCGCGCGGGGCGGCCCTGTTGCGAGCGCTGGATCCCGACGACGACGTCGCACGGGTCGTCATGTTTCACCATGAGCGACCGGATGGCAGCGGTTACTACGGCAAGCCGGGGTCGGGCGTGCCGCGCGCGGCTCAGGCGCTGGCGGTTGCCGAGACGTACGACGCCATGACCAGCAGCCTGCTGGGCCAGACGGTCGATTCCGAATCGGCACTGAACATCCTGCGCTCGCAGCGCGGCGATACGTTTGCCGCCGACTGCGTCGATTCGTTGATCGACGGAATGGCTCCTCGCGGCGCCAGCATTCCACTGTCCCGGGCCTAGGCCTCCCCGAGCTGCCGCGCCAGCTCGTCCGGATCGACTGTGGGTTGCCGGCAGGCGTAGTCGCGGCAGACGTACGCGGTAGGCCGACCCTGCAGCTGTGGCTTCCCGCACAACAGCGCCATGCGCTCGTCGTTCACCGGGGGTGGCGCGACCTGGACGGTGGGACATCCTTGATATCGGCGGCGCACCACGGAAAGCAGCGCGCGCGTTGCGGCGTCGGTGGGCGAGCCGACGATCGCGATCTGCTGCGGGGCGTTTGCGGTCAGATCCGCGGCCAGCAGCAGCGAGGCGTAGGCCGAGGGCATGCGGCGCACCAGTGGCTGGTAGGCTTCGAGCGTTCGCTCGGCCGACCTGCGAAAGTCGTCGCGTCTGCGATGCACGGCGAGCCGCAGCAGGAGTTCGGTCGCAACACCTGCACCCGCCGGAAGCGCGCCGTCGTGCAGGCTGTGATTCCGGGTGAGCAGGTTCTCGTGATCGTCCGAGGTGAAATAGAAGCCGCCGCCGGAGCGGTTCTCGAAGTGCGCCAGCATGGTTTCCGCCAGAGCCTCCGAGCGTTCCAGGTGGCGCGGGTCGAAGCCCGCTTCGTAGAGATCCAGAAGTCCCCGGGCCAGGAAAGCGTAGTCGTCGAGGTAGGCGTTGAGGCGCGCCTGGCCGTCCCGGAAGGAGACGAGCAGCCGGCCGTCGCGCATCAGGTTCGACTCCAGAAACGCCGCGGCGCGCTCGGCCGCGAGGAGATCGTCGTGGCGGCCGAGGATCTGGTAGGCGCGCGCGAATGCCGTCAACATCAGCCCGTTCCAGGCGGTCAGGACCTTGTCGTCCGTGGCCGGTCGGATGCGGGTCTCGCGCGCCTCCAGCAGCTTGCGCAGCGACGGCTGCAGTCGGCTGACGAGGTCGGTCTGGTCCTGCCCCAGCGAGTCCGCGCGCGCCGCGAGCGAGCCGCCGAGCAGGTTCGGTATGTTCTTGCCCTCGAAGTTGCCCTCACGCGTGACGCCGTAGATCTCGGCCACGAACCGGCCCTCTTCGAGCCCCAGCGTGCGTTCGAACTGCTCAGGCGTCCACACGTAGAACTGGCCTTCCCGCCCTTCGCTGTCGGCGTCGAGAGACGAGTGGAAGCCTCCGCCGGCGTCGGTGAGCTCACGCCGTACGAAGTCCAGCGTCTGTTCCGCGACCCGCCGGTAGAGTGGCTTGCCGGTGATCAGCCAGCCGTCGAGGTAGAGCGGAACCAGCAGGGCCTGGTTGTAGAGCATCTTCTCGAAGTGCGGTACGAGCCATGGCTCGTCCACGCTGTAGCGCGCGAACCCGCCCCCGACGTGGTCGTACATCCCGCCCAGAGCCATGTGGTCGAGCGTGGTCTCGGACATGCTCAGCGGGACCGCTTCGCCGCTGTTCCGATGCTCCCGCAGCAGCAGCGCGAGGGCACCGTCCGGAGGAAACTTCGGCGCGTGGCTGAACCCGCCCCAGCGCGGTTCAAAGCGGCCGGCTAACTCGGCCACGGCGCGCTGCACTTCCGAGGACCCGACGCCTGCGGCTCGCGACGGGGTCTCGGCGGACAGGTCTGCCGCCGGACCCTCGGCGATCTGCCGCAACTGCTCGGTCAATTGCCGCGCCGAGCGATCGACCTCGCTGCGCGACTCCGTCCACGCCCGCTGCACCCCCTGCAGCAGGGCCGGGAAACCGATCCGGCCGTGGCGATTCTCCGGCGGATAGTACGTGCCACCGAGAAACGGCTGCAGGTCCGGGGTCAGGAATACGCTCAACGGCCATCCGCCCTGGCCCGTCAGTGCCTGCACCGCGTTCATGTAGATCTCGTCGATGTCGGGCCGTTCCTCGCGATCGACCTTGATCGAGACGAAGTGCCGATTCAGCAGCTCCGCGATCGCCGGGTTCTCGAACGACTCGCGCTCCATGACATGGCACCAGTGGCAGGCGGCGTAGCCGATCGAGAGGAAGATGGGCCGATTCTCCCGTCGCGCGCGGTCCAGCGCCTGCGGCCCCCACGGATACCAGTCCACCGGATTATGCTGGTGTTGCAGCAGGTAGGGACTGGTCTGGCCCGCCAGATGATTGGGTTCGGGTTTCAGCTGCTCCTCCGCTGGCGATGAATCTGCGTCGCCGAGGCCTGGGCCGTGGGCAGCAGCAGCACCTCCGCGAGAGCGACGTGGGCCGGTCGCGTCGCGGCAAACAGGACGACCTCGGCGACGTCCTCGGCCGTCAGCGGGCGAGTCCCGCGGTAGACCTCCTTGGCGCGGCGCTGATCACCGTGAAAGCGGACCTCGCTGAATTCGGTCTCGACCATCCCCGGGTCGATCGTGCTCACACGGACTCCCGTACCGCCGAGATCCAGGCGCAGCGCCTGGGTCAGCGAACGGACCGCAGCCTTGCTCGCACAGTACACGTTACCGCCGGGGTAGGCCTGGTGCCCGGCGATCGAGCCGATGTGGATCACCGTACCCTGTTGGCGCTCCAGCATTCCGGGCAACACGGCGCGATCGACATGCAGCAGGCCCTTGACGTTGGTGTCGATCATCTCGTTCCAGTCCTCGAGCCGGCCCTCTGCCAGTGGACCGAGCCCGCGGCTGAGCCCGGCGTTGTTGACCAGGATCTCGATCGCCTGCCAGTCCTGCGGCAGATCCTGCACCGTGCGGAAGACGTCGCGCGCGCTGCGCACGTCGAGAGCCGCGCTGCGCACGCGGGCGGCGCCGAGCTGCAACAGCTCGGGTTCGAGCTGTTGCAGGCGCTCGAGGCGCCGCGCCGCGATCAGCAGGCGCGCGCCCTCGCGGGCGAAGGCCCTGGCGCAGGCCCGGCCGATGCCGCTGCTGGCCCCGGTGACAAAGACAACCTGGTCGCGAAGCATGACGACCTCCCGATTAAGAGGGGTCAGGTCTAACATTGCAACATTTCTTGCGGTTCCGACCGCCGAAATGTTGCAATGTTAGACCTGACCCCTCTTCGTTTGCAGAAACTTCATCGTCGCCGCGGCTACCGGCGGGGCCTGTTCCACGCAGGCATTGATCGAGATCCCGCGCAGGCAGTTGCCGATGATCGCCAGGCCGGGAAAATCGCGAACTCGCCGGTCGACCGTTGCGACCCGTCCGACGTGCCCGAGAGTGTACTGTGGAATGCCGTGCCGGTGGCGGAAGATGCGGACAAAATATGGGTCGGGCAGAACGTTCAGGAGCGCACGCAGATCCTCGCGTACGATTGCGAGCAGCTTGTCGTCGTTCAGCCGGGCCGCGTAGGGGTCGGTGGCTCCTCCGAGCATGACCGTCGTCAGCAGGCTTCCCGCGGGTGCGCGGCCGTCGAAGAGATTCGATGGCCAGAGCGCGCCGAGGATGCGCAGTCCGGCTCCGCGAGGAACGAGGAAGCCGAAACCCTCCGGATGGGGTCCCAGAGCCTCTCGACGATAGGCGGCGTGGACCACCGCGATTGCAGCGGAGGGAATCGCGCCCAGTGCTCTGGACAGCTCGCCGTCCATCTCGTGGACGAGTTCGGCGCTGACCCATGAAGGGCAAGCCAGGATCACCGCATCGGCCTCGATCGGCGCGCCCTCACGGGGATGCACGCGGTAGCCGCGTTGTCCCAGGTGCGACAGCTTGACCACCGGTCGGCCCAGGTGAAGTCGCGGACCGAGCGCCGCGGCCAGGGCCTGGATCAGCTCCGCAAGGCCCTCGCGAAACGAGGTCAATCTTCCGCCCGGACCGGCAGGACCCCCTGCGGCCGTCTTGTGCCGCCTGGCCTCCCGGCGCCGGGCGAGCATCGCGCGAAACAGGCTGCGGTGCTGCGATTCCATCTCGTGCACGCGCGGAAAGGTCGCGCGGAGCGAAAGCTGCCGATCGTCTCCGGCGTAGACCCCGCCGACCATCGCGTTCACCAGAACGTTCGCGGCCTCGTGACCGATCCTGCGTGAAGCGAACGCGTGCACGGACTCGTCGCGGTCCCGGTCGCGCAGTTGCGGGACGAAGGGCTCGAGCATCAGACGCAGTTTGCCTCGCGGCGAGAGCACGTCCGATGTCAGGAACGCAGAGGGCGTGAGCGGCACCTCGCGCAGCCGGCCCTTGCGTACGATGTAACGGCGCGCCGCCGCCTCGCGGGCCTTGACGCAACGGTCTTCGAGTCCCAATCGGCGGACCAGCGCGATCGTGGCGGGTGCGTTGTCCAGAAAACCGGTGGCGCCCCACTCGCAGAGGAACTCGCCTTCGCGGGTCGTGCGGATGTTGCCGCCCGGCTGGTCTGCGGCCTCGAGGCACTGCAGCTCGAGATCCAGCTTCAGCCGCCTGGCACTGTCCAGCAGCTCGTAGCCCACCGTGAGGCCTGCAATGCCTCCGCCGACGACCACGATCCTGTGCCGTTCCACGCAGCGCCTTCCATCACCCGAGACGCTTGACGGCACCGACCAGTAGCTCCAGATGTTCCACCGAAGTCTGAGGTAGCACGCCGTGTCCGAGGTTGAACACGTGGCCTGGAAGGCGTCGGCCGAGATCGACGATCGCCGCGACGCGCCGTTCGATCTCGTCGGCGGGCGCCAGCAGCACGCATGGATCGAGATTGCCTTGCAAGACGAACTTGTGGTCGAGCCGCTCCGACGCCTCGACGAGACTCAGTCGCCAGTCGACACCGATTACGTCGGCGGTACACGACGCGATGTCCTCGAGCAGGTGCGTGGCGTTGAGCGCGAAGTAGATCAGCGGGACGCCGTGCGGGCGCAGGAACTCGAGCACGCGGTTGGCGTAGCGCAGGGCGAACTCGCGAAAGCACGTGCGGTCGAGCAGTCCGGCCCACGTGTCGAACAGCTGGACGGCCTGGGCCCCGGCCCGGATCTGGGCCGCCAGGTACTTTTCGGTAATGGCCGTGATTTTTTCCAGAAGCCGATGAGCTACTGCGGGCTCTCCGATGAGCAAGCGCTTGAACTGTTCGAAGTTCCTGGAGCCCGAGCCCTCGACGAGATAGGCCGCGAGTGTGCAGGGCGCCCCGGCGAAGCCGATGAGCGGTACGCGATCGGCCAACTCGCGGCGCAGGATCTCGAGCGCCTCGAACACGAACGGAACGCTCTCCTCCGGCTCCGTGACGCGCAACTGTTCGATGTCGCTCGCGGTCCGCACGGGGTTCTCGAGTATCGGTCCGGGCTTGAACGCGACCTTCAATCCCAGCGCCTCGGCCGGGACGAGGATGTCCGAGAACAGGATCGCCGCGTCGACACCCAGTCGATCGACGGGTTGAAGCGTGACCTGCGCGGCCAGATCGGGAGTTCGGTAGAGCGTCGAAAAGTCGACCCGGCTGCGCACTTCGCGATATTCGGGCAGGCTGCGCCCGGCCTGCCGCATGAGCCAGATCGGTGGCCGCGCGACGCGCTCTCGCCGGCAGGCTCTCAGGAACAGATCATTCATCTACGGGTTTTCCCTATTCGGCGAGCAGCAGCTTGGCGATCGTGTTCAGTTGCATGAACGAAGTGCCTTCGTAGATCTTGCCGATTTTTGCATCGCGGTAGAGCTTTTCCACCGGATACTCGGAACTGTAGCCGTAGCCCCCGTACAGTTCGATGGCGGCCGAGGTGATGAACTCCGCGGCTTCACTGGAATACAGCTTGGCCATCGCGGCTTCGCGGATGAACGGTCGACCTGCGTCGCGCAAGCGGGCTGCGTTGTAGACCAACAGCTTGGCCGCTTCGAGTCTCGTCGCGCAGTAGGCCAGCTGATGCTGGACCGCCTGGAACTCACAGATCTTCTGACCGAACTGCTCGCGTTCCTGCGTGTAGCCCCGGGCCGCCTCGAGAGCGGCACTGCTGACGCCCAGCATCTGGGCACCGATTCCGATCCGTCCTTCGTTCAACGTCTCGATCGCGATCTTGTATCCGCGGCCCACCTCTCCGAGGACGCGGTCTGCCGGGACGCGGCACTGGTTCAGAACCAGCTCGCATGTGCTCGACGCGCGTATCCCGAGCTTGCTCTCGCGCTTGCCCACACTGAATCCGGGGTCCTCTCGTTCGACGACGAAGGCCGTGATTCCCTTGTAGCCCTTCGCCGGATCGGCGTTGGCGAAGACCAGGAACACGCCGGCTTCCGCCGCGTTGGTGATCCACAGTTTCTGGCCGTCGAGAATCCAATGATCTCCGCGCTGCTCCGCACGGCAGGCCAGTCCGAACGCATCCGACCCCGAGCCGGCCTCCGAGAGCGCGTAGGCCACGACCGTGTCGGACGTCGATCGACAGAGGTACATCTTCTTCTGCTCAGCCGTGCCCCAGCGCGTGAGCGCGCTGTTGAACAGCGTGTTCTGCACGTCGACCAGCACGCCGATGGATGCGTCGGCCCGGGAGATCTCTTCCACGGCCAGGATCACCTGAAAAAAGGTGCCACCGGCACCGCCGTAGCTCTCGTCCACGTCGACGCCCATCAGACCCATTTCGAACAGGCTCTTGATCAGCGACTCGTCGTGGCAGCGGGCCTGCTCCATCTCCTGCGCGCGGGGTCGAATCTCGCGCTGGGCGAAGTCCCGCACGGCATCGCGGAACAGGGTCTCCTCGTCGGAGAGGACGGTCAGCGCGGTGGAACTGGTCTCGGTCGACATCGTGAGGTCCCCCAACGGAACAGGGCCGGCCATTATAAACGACGGCGGCGGTCAGGGAATCTCGATTCGAATGTGCCCCTCGGCTCCCTCCTGGGCCGTCACCCGGCCGGGAGTGCTGCCGGGGCCCAGAACCTCGTAGGTCCACGGGAGCAGATGCTCGAGTCGCGTGGAACCTGCGGCATCGGTCGGGGCCGGCGGGTTGAGCAGCTGCAGCAGCTCGCTGCCGAGGAACGGTGGCACGGCGCGCAGCGACAGCTGCACGCCGCTTCGCGGCGCGCCGTCCGGGCCCACGACCTGAATGTGCACGGTGGCTCCACGGCCGGCGCGGAGAGTCAATTGCGGCTGGTCATCGCCCTCGGGTGGCGCGACACCGGTGAGGCGGACCGGAGCCCAGCCACCGGGCAATGCGGTCAGATCGATCGGGCCGGCGGAGGGCGCGGTCAACTGGAACGCTCCGTTGATGTCCGTCACGGCCGTGGCCGCGCCCCACGAGTTGACCGATCCCGCGGGTCCGGCGATCACCGCGGCTGCAGCGAGCCCACGATCGAATTCGTCGACGACCCGGCCGCGCATCGACATTCCGGCCTCGAGCTTGAAATCGACACTCGAGGCGCCACCGCCCGCCGCAACCTCGACGGGGTAGACCGCCCCGACTCGATGGCCGGCCGCGGTCGCGGTCACTCGGTAGACACCCTCGCGCAGGCCCTGGATCGAGTACTGACCGTGGACGTCCGTCGCGGCGACCAGGAAACCGCTGTCGCCCGGCCCGGCAACGTCCGGGGTGGCCGAGACCACGGCGCCCGCCAGCGGGCGGCTCTCGGAGTCGAGCACGGTCCCGCTGACTCCATCGCCGTCGAGGTGGATGTCCTGGCTCACGTACTCGCGGTCGGGGACCGTGATCTCCGTGCTCGCGCCGCCCGAGTCTCTGCCGGGTCCCGTCTGAAGCAGGACGCGATAACGGCCCGGTTGCTCCAGGCCGACCTGGTAACGGCCCGCAGAGTCCGAGTGCGCGATGCTGAATTCGGTGAGGCTGAATGTCCTGGCGAAGAACATCTCGGCCCCGGCCAGCGGTTGACTTCCGTGAAATACGGTGCCGCTCAGCGAGATTCGCCGCGTTTCGTCGAAGTCGAGAATCGTGACGTCCGACTCGCGGATGACGGCGTTCTGCATGTCGAGCTGAGTTGCGGGTTGCGCGGCCGGAAGCAGCGTCACCGCGTAGCTGCCGGGCATCAGGCGCTGCAACTCGTAGCTGCCCTCCGCGTCGGTGATGGCCACGTCGACGTCGCCGTCGCGTTCCACCGCGATGCGCCTTGCGGGCGACGGTTCGCCGTCCGGGCCCCGGACGGTTCCGGTCAGCACGCCCCCGCCGGACAATCGGAAAATCACCTCTGCGGGCTCTGCGCCCTCCTGCAATTCGACGCGCTGCTCCGCCGCTGCGAAATCCGGATGACGGGCGCGCAGCAACAGACTTCCCGCTTCAAGGCCCGTGATGCGGAACGCGCCGTGCTCGTCGGCGTTGACCGAGCGCGCGTGGTCGGCGGTGGTCTCGAACAGCGGGCGCTGCTCGAGCCGAGCTTCGACCGTGGCACCGAGCAGCGCTGCCCCGTCCTGCAGCGCCACGACGCGGCCCTCCACGGAGAGTCCCACGCCGAGCACGAGAAGCGGAACGTCGACCACCTCGGCACCCGTCACCTGGACTCCGAGCTGACGATCCGCTGCCCGCTCTCCGGCCCGACCCTCCACGGTGTAGCGCCCCGGCGGAAGGTCGTCGATGCGGTAGAGGCCATCCTCGGCGGAGAACGTCTCCTGGCGGGGCAGTCCCGCGTAGCGCGCCGGCGCGGCCGCGACGCTGGCCGCCTCGACGTGAACGACGATCATGAAAGCGGGCGGTACCTGGCCGTCGTCGAGCTCCAGGCGGCCGGCCACGGCTCCCAGTCGCAGCAGGGTGAAGTCGGCCACTCTCACCGCGGGAGACACCGCGTCGAGCTTCGCGGAGAGGAATCCCTCGGCTCGCGCTTCGAGCTCCACGAAGACGCCGCCCAGACCGAAGATCTCGTAGCGCCCGTCGGCGTCCGTCAGGGCCCGCCTGGAACGCGCGGGCCCGTGGCCCGTCCACGTGGCCCGCACTGTCGCGTTCTCGATCGGCTCACCGTCGTCGTCCGCGACGACGCCGCCCACGCTCAGTCCTTCGATGGCGATCAGCGTGCCCAGGTCGGTCGTGCGGTCGGCCTGCAGCTCGACGGCGGAGAGCTCGAGGTCCGCGTAGCCCTCGGGAGCCAGCAACACGTCGAACCATCCGCTGCGGCCCTGCAGGCGCACGCTGAACTGACCGTCTTCGAGGTCCTCGATCCAGGCCCGGTTCACCGGCCCCGCGTAGTCTCCGGGATCTTCTGACTGCTCTCGCAGAAACAGGTCGAAGTCGGAGAGCGGGAAGTCCTGCTCATCGACCAGCCGCAGGGTCAGGAGCGCCGGTCCCGGGAGCACGAGCTCCACGTCGCTCAGGTCCTGCCCGGCCTCGACCTCGATCGGTCCCGCCGTGGCGATCCCGCGGTCCGCACGAAAGCCGTGAACAGTGTATTTGGCGCCGGAGGGTATGCCCTCCAACGCGAACCGTCCTTGCCCATCGGAGTGGTCCGTCCAGCCGGCGTCCAGCTCGGAAACGTCGCCCAGGTTCAGCGACAGCGGCCGGACGTAGATCCGGGTTCCGGCGACGGGCCGTCCCGTCTCGTCCACGACGCTGCCCTCGATGCGCGCTCCGCGCCGCAGCCGAAATGTCAAGCGCCGGTCGTCGGCGAGCGGTACCTCGATCGTTTGCACCGAGCTGACCGCGTGGCCCGCGGCGCGGGCCCGCAGTTGCAACTCTCCCGCCGGGGCGCCCGCGAGTAGGAACGCTCCGCTCTCGTCGGTTTCCGCGAGCAGGCAGGAGTCGCGTCCGAAGTCGAAACCCGCGGCGTCGCAGGCGACGATCGTGGCCCCGCGAAGCGGACGGCCGGTCCCGGCATCGAGCGCGACTCCCCGAACCGCGTGCCCCGTCTGCAGTGCGAGCGTCAACGAGTCGCCGGCGAGAACGGGGGCGACAGTCGTCGGCGCGTAGCCCGGTGCCGCGGCACGGACGACGTATTCCGAGGCGCACAGACCCTCGACGGAGAAACTCCCGTCCTCCTCTGTGGGTACGACGGTGGGGTCGATCCAGGAGGCGGATTGCCGGTCGCGTCGATCCATCGACAGACCCCGCCGCAGCACCCGAACCACGGCCCCGGAGAGTGGCTGCCCGTCGCCGTCCACAACCTGCCCGCGAATGATGCGCGAGTCCGTCGGTGATTCGGCGAACGCGGTCGGGCCGATCACGACCAGCGCAACAAGGGCGGCGAGCATCGAGCCTCTCATGGAAATCCCAGCTTATAGGGACCGTCGTCGGCGCGCGACAGCTCCGCAAGAAATCGGCGAACCGCGGCGGGCGAGGTCAGCCGCCAGCGCGCTGCGGAGCGCAGGCCCGGACGCCCGACGCGGATGGCCAGGCCGCGACCGCGCAGCGCGCGAAACAGATCCTCGTCGGTGCGGTCGTCTCCCACACCGACGAGGCTCGCATCCGGCAGCGGCGCGTTGCTCCTCGCGGGTAGGCTTGCCACGACCTGCCCCTTGTGGGCTCCGAGCGGGCGCAGCTCGGTCACGCACTTGCCCTCGATTCGCTCGAGCCCCCGGAGGTCCTGGCGATCGAGCCAGGCGTCCAGGCGTCGCCGCCACGCTGCCCGGCGACCCCGGGGAAGCAGCCGGTCGTGCAACGCGAGCCCGCTCGGCTTGTGCTCGACGAGCAGCCCGGGCGTCGCGGCCGAGAGCAGTCGTGCGGCACGGGCCAGCCGTGCCAACCGTCGACGCAGGCCGGGACTCGGGCTCCGCGCGCCGCGGCGCGACCAGCAGCCCTCCAGGCCGTGGCTGCCGAAGATCTTGACGCCTCGAAGCGGTACCATGCGGCGAGCTTCCGTCGCGGGCCTTCCGGAGACGATCGCCACGGTCCACCCCTGGCGCACCAGACTTCGCAGCGCGTCGAGGGTCTCGGGGGGGACCCTGGCCTCGGACGGAGTTCGCGCAATGGGCGCGAGCGTCCCGTCGAGATCCAGCAGCAGGGTCCGCCTGGCACCGGGCCGGCGTGCGGCCCGGGCCACGCGACTCGCCAGCTCGAGTGCGCGCGTCAAGACGCCAGTATAGCCCCGGCCAGTCCGTTGCTATATTCTTTGTTCAATGTCCCTGTCCATACGATGTGCAATCGGCTGGCTCGTGCTGCTGGCGACTTGGCATCCGGCGCTTGCCGGTGTGAAGTTGCTGCTCGAGGACGGGCAGGTGCTCGAGGGTCGGTCGGTGGAGCGCGAGGGTCCGATGTACCTGCTCACGCTCGAAACGGACAACGTGCTGCCGATTCCGGTACCGCTCGTCGCCAGTATCGAGCGGACCGAAGACGAGAGCTCGCTTCCGAGGGGCTTGACGAAGGCCGAACCCGTGACGCTCGCCGGTGATCCCGCGGCGGCCAGGCTGCCGACTCTGGCCGATCTGATGCACGAGCTGCGGGCCAGCGCGTCGGTATTCCAGCCGGGTGTGATCGATTCCAGCTGGGTGCCGGTCAGTGACTGGGACCTCGATCCGCAGCACGGGAACAACTTCCATCCGGTTCACTGGTACCGCCCGCCGATCGACCCGCGCTGGGAGCCCACGTCCGGTCTGCGAGAGGGCGCCACCTGGCTCAGCCCCGTTCGTTGGTACCGGGCCCCCATCGATCCGACCTGGCGGCCGACGGACGGCTTTGCGGCACGCGACCGCTGACCTCAGACCAACGCCGACGAGGGAGCTGCTCCGTGAATCTGGCCATCGACGCTAGCGGGATCGAGAAGACCTTCACCAAGAAGAAGTCCATCGGCGAGCTGCTGAGGCACCCGCTTCGGCCGGCCGAACGAGTGCAGGCGCTCAAAGGAGTCGACCTGCAGATTCGCCAGGGCGAGATCTTCGGCTTGCTCGGCCCCAACGGTGCCGGCAAGACGACGCTGCTCAAGGTGCTGTCCTGTCTGATCTTGCCGGACAAGGGGCGGGTCAGGATTCTGGGAATCGACACCGTCCACGAGACTCAGGTCAAACGGCTGCTCGGCCTGGTGCATTCGGACGAGCGGTCGTTCTACTGGCGGCTGTCGGCGCGCGAGAACCTGCGCTTCTTCGCCCGACTCTACGATCTCTCGGGTTCCGCCATCGACTCGCGCATCGACGAGCTGCTCGAGCGCGTGGACATGACGGAGCCGGCGGACCGACCGTTTTCCGGCTACTCGTCGGGCATGAAGCAGCGCGTGGCCATCGCCCGCGCCCTGCTTCACGATCCGCCGATCCTGTTGATGGACGAGCCCACCCGCAGCCTCGATCCGGTGACTGCGCAAAAGTTACGAGATTACGTCCTGGAAAAACTGAAGCGCCGCGACGGGAAGACCATCTTGCTGGCCACGCACAACCTGCGCGAGGCCGAGACCATGGCCGATCGCGTCGCCATCCTCGCGAGCGGCACGGTCCGGGAGGTGGGTACGGTTGACGAGGTCCGCCGCTGGGGCCTGAGCGGAGAGCGCTTCACGCTGGAGATCGAAGCCACCGGCGATACGTTGCGAGGACCCTTTGAGGTGCTGTCCGAAGAGCGTGTCGATGGCCGGCGAAGGGTGACCGTCTTGATCGCGGAAGGGCAGGGCTTCGAGGACATGTTGCGCTCCCTGCTGGCCTCGGGTGTGCGCGTGCGTTCGTGCGACCGCGTCGAACCCGATCTC
>Ga0114949_10000528_pt1 | contig 20761 bp, 20 predicted proteins | sample N074metaG_FD_83505 | JGI IMG/M metagenome (GOLD analysis project Ga0114949, IMG submission 83505) | Deep subsurface microbial communities from Kermadec Trench to uncover new lineages of life (NeLLi) - N074 metaG | ecosystem: Environmental > Aquatic > Marine > Ocean trench > Sediment | place...
ACTACGTTGGCAAGAAGTGCACCGGATAACTGATGGTCGTGGTGCCGACATCGCGCTTGCCGAAAGCGAACAGGCGAATGCGGTTGACGATTTTCCCCAGCACAATCTCATCGGCAAGATCTGAAGCGACAACTTTGCAATCCACAACCCGGCCGGCGGGGTCGATGATCAGCTCCAGCACCACTTTGCCCTGCAGGGTCGGATCCCGTCTGAGCGCACGGTTGTAAATCGCGAAAAGCGCGCCTTTGTTGCTGTCGAACACCCGGCGGATCTCTTCGATGCTGCGTTGCCGTGAATCGAGCCGGCGCGGCGCCTTGACGCCGCCGGTACCTTTACTGTCGACGGGGGCTTCCACCCGGGTCGTTGCTCGACCCGACAACGCAACCCCGCCCGTGTCCCGCGACAGTGCGCTGACGTTTACCCCGGCACTGCGCGTGCCCTGCCTGGAAGTCAGCAGAGAGCGATCGATGCTCGCAGCTTCGCCGGCACCGCGCTGTATCGCTCCGGTATCCTGCAGTTTCGTCACGTCGACCGCCTCACGCATGTCTGCAAGAGCATCTTTGAACGCCAACAGACCTGAAATTGCCGCTTTTTCCTGCGCATCCGCAACCGTCGGCTCCGGCTCGGGCGCTTTTTCGACGACCGGTTCAGGCTCAACTTCCGTTATGGGATTTTCTGCTTGTATCATTTCCGGCTCCGGTTGCGGCGGCGCAACCACAGGTTCCGGCTTGTCGGGCATGATGCGCGCCAGTTGCGGTGGCAACTGTTCGAGGTCCTCCCGTGCGATCTCCGGCAGCGGCAGCCACGGCATGATAATGCCCGTCACGGCGACAAAGAGTGCGCAGATCATCAGCCATTTGCGGAACCGACCGGTATCGCTGCGACCGGTATCCCACGGCAGCGTGAAATCCTGGACGTAAACGAGGGTCGTCATGCAGCATCCCCGCCGGGCTGCGTGTGCACGCTCGCAGAAGCACTCTGCGACACCGCCTCGGTTGCCGGGAGTTCGTCACTGACCTCGAGCTTGTTCACTGCGAGTGATATCCGGGCGAAATTCGTTGTCTGGCAGGTAAACATCACTTTTTTCAGCAACCAGTACGGCAATTCCCGGTCACCCATTATGGTGACCGCATAGCCGCCTTCGGGCATCTCACCCTTGCGCTGCGCCTGGTATTCGAGCTCATCTTTCAGACCCGCGATGACCATCACGGCGGGATCGCGGATCTCGGCAACGCGGGCAACCGGCCGGCCCTGCACGATGAGATCCTCATGACTGACCAATATCATGAGCTGTTCGTCCGGCCGCCGATCGGCGGTCGAATCAGGCAACTTGATCGCAGAGTTCGTCTGCAGAACTTCGACGTCGGAAGAATTGACCATCAGGTAAAAGACCAGGATGGTAAATATGTCCATGAGCGAGACTAGATTCAGACTGGCGGATTTGCCATGTCTCTGCTGCGACCGACGACGTTGCTGATGCCGGATCTTGCTCACGAGCGGTCGCCGTCGCGGCTGACTGCCGCGCGTCGAACCTTCGCGACACCACTGGCGGGCGTCGGTGAATCGCCGAGTGAAATCACCGGGAAAAGTTCGGCGTTTACCACCTCGAGGTACTGCACCGTCGGGTATGAGCGCACCTTGTCCATGATCGTCACGAGCGTCTGATAGTCTGTCTGCTGCTCGAGCAGGACGGTTATGTCCTCTTTTTCAGGCATCCGGCGCTTGAGTTCCCGCATCACGAGCGACAACTCCGCAAAATCGTATTCGCCATCGATCCGGTGAATAGTTTTAATCGTGCCACCACGTCCGTCGGCCACGACCAGCGTGTCGTTTCTGACGACCACCTCCAGGTGGACGGAATCGGAATCGAAAGCATCCGCCGCACTGTCCCCGGTGGGAAAGTTCAGATCTATGACCGTGGTGTGGGTAAACACCATCGACAGCAGTAGCACCGGCACCAGCACGATCATGAGGTTCATGAACGCGGTGACGTCGAGCTCTGCGGCTTCGGTATGTTTATGTCTACGATGCTTGACGCGATCCATGCAGCCTACTCCTGGCGTGAGACGAAAATTGTCCGCTTGCGCATACTGCTGCCGCCGCTTGCGGCAGAGTTGCCGTTACGCCTTGGCAGCCGCTGGCTTTCTCGCAGCCTCACCCGGTGTCGCTCTATCGTCACCGTCCATCAGGTTCAGAAACTTCACGACAGCAATTTCCAGGCTTTCGACAATCGAACTGGTCTTGCTCTGCAGCAGCGAGTGCAGAAGCAACAACGGAATTGCCACCATCAGGCCGAAAGCAGTCGTGTTCATAGCAAGCGAAATACTCTGCGACAGGAGCGTCGCCTTTTCTGCGGGGTCCGCATTCGCCACTGCGGTAAATGCCGCGATCAAACCGATAATCGTACCGAGCAACCCGAGCAGCGTTGCGATGTTCGCAAACGTCGCAAGGTATGGCGTCCGGCGTTCGATGTTGGGCAAAATCTCGAGCAAGCCTTCTTCCATCGCATATTCGATGTCCGAGCGGCGCCGCGAACTGACGCGGCGATTCATGCCGTCAGCGATGATTCGAGCCATTGCCGAAGCGGACTTCCTGGTCACATCAGCCAGTTCGCGCAGCCGGCGCTGCTTGAGCAGCGGCAGGATCCGATCGAAATCCCGGCGATTGATGCGCATCTGGTTCATCAGGTAAAAGTAACGCTCCAGAGAGATCGCACATCCGATCCCGAGCACTATCGCTATGGGATACATGAAAGGACCACCATCCTGGAAGAAACCTACCACGGTCGTATAAATATCCATGTTCACTCCGTTTCATCCAACGTTTTGAAGTACGAAAGTTCCCGCCGATAGGCCGGCGGGTACAAGCGACGAAACACATCCGTTTCGATAAATTCCATCTCCAGTTCGATATCCGGCAAGCCATCAGGCTCACGCCAGGGCAAGATATACAGAACTTTCGGCAACTCTTGGTTGCCCGAGATCACGGTTTCATCAAGTTTTATGACTCCGCTGGGTAAACTGGGAGCGCGCGCCGCAGGAGCGACCTCCTGTGCGCTGACGCGTACTCCAGAAACACACAGCACAAGCCACGCGATTGCGGCGATGGTCTTCATACGCCGAGCCTGCGTTGCAGATCCATCACCCAGCCCCGGACCCGGTGGTCCGGCTCGACCAGCAGCGATTGATAACGTCTGTAGGCTTCGAGCGCTTCTGGCAATTTGCCGAGGTAGAGTTCGTAGAGGATGCCGAGATTGAGATAGGCGTCTTTGAAACTCGGAATCATTTCAAGGCAGGTTAGATAGTGAATTTCTGCGCCCGCAAAATCTCCGAACTGGCGGGACAACACGCCGAGTTCGTTGTAGGCGGTGCAGTTGCGCGGATTGGCGCGGATGGCCTGTTGAAAAGCCAGGCGCGCGTCTTCCGGCTGATTCAATGCAACATAGACCTGACCGAGATTAATCCAGGGTCCGGCCAGTTCCGGCTGATCGTGGGTAATTTCGAGCAATACAATTTCGGCCTCAAGCATGCGGTCGACACGCATCGCGGCTATTGCCTGTTCGAACGCGACGGCATTTCTACCATGCACGAACGGCGTCGGTAGCGGGGGCAGGTCGGCGGCCAGGGGTGCAAGACCATAGTCGACCGCGGCCGATTGTTGTGCGGTGTCGGCCGGCCTTGCGGCAGATGCCGGATCCGCCCGGCCGCCGGTGGTCGTACACCCCTGCTGCAGGACAAGTAACGCCGCCAGCACCACGCCGGCGCGTCGTGACTCAGTGAATGGTTTCAACATATGCCACCTCGATTTCCTGTTTGTCGAACCGAGCGGGCATCAGGTGGCTGAGTTCGACGAAACTTTTCTTGACCCAGTCGTCGTAAACACCCTCCCAGCTGCGCCGCATGTTGATCTCATGCAACGAAATCGCCTGTTCCTCAAAGGGAAAAGCCTGCTCTTCGAGCAGAATCTCGTACTGCTCCAGTTCGAGTTCCGATAAATCTTCCGGCCTGGCTGAGCGCATGATGGAAGTGGACAGTGCCGAGTAGAGATCTGCGATCTGGTAGGTCGATGCGCTCGAATACTCCGCAACCTGATAGGCGGCAACCGCTTCAAACGCCTTGACGGTTTTCGTCAACGCACGCTGTTTCGCCTTGAGACTTTTCTGCAGAGGGTGATTCAGCCGGATTTTATCGAAGCGAGCGCGTTCGTCCTCCGCCAGCACGAAGCGGGCTTCGGCTGCGAGATAAGTGGCTCGGGCATCGGCATTGGCGCCCATCGAGGCATGCTGGTCGATTTTCTTCGCCAGCCAGAAGCGCCGCTTTACCGGCTCAGCCGTGGCCTGATAAAGAACATCCAGATGATTCATCGCTTCCATCGTAAGTTCGGCCGGTTCCGCGTAGGTATGCGCATAGTCTCGAAACAGCTCTATCGCTTGCGGGATTGCGGCGAGTTCGAGATAGAGTTCCGCTGCCCGGTACAGCGACCGTCGACGCGTGGCTGCATCTTCAGCTGTTTGCGCGAGATCGACATACTCGGCAACCGCACCCGTCCAGTCCTGTGTTCGCTCATACAGGTCCGCGAGACGCTTATTGATGTCCCTGGCGAGTTCATGCCGCGGATGGCGGGACCGGAAATCCGCCAGCAACTGCGCAGCCCGCGCCAGCTCACCGCCTTCCTCGATCACGGCGACCGCATCGAACTGTCCCTGAACGGCAAGCTCGGCGTCTGGATTGAGCTCGCGCAAACGCAGATAGTGGGCAACTGCCTCGTCGGCAGCGCCAGCGGCTTCACTGGCTTCGCCCTGCTTGTAGACCGCCGCAAGCAGTCGATCTTCGACTCTGCTGCGCTCGGCGTCGGCCAGGTCGATCGCCAGAAGCCTGTGATAGGAGAGCTCTGCGGCCGCGAAGTCAGAAAGTTCAAACAGGCCATGGCCTTCAATCAACCACGCCGTTTTCTTGAGCTCGCCCGTTGCCTGTGGCCAGGTCTTGAGAAAGTTCTGCGCCAACTGGACCGACTCGGCGTATTCGGCGAGTTGAAAAAGGCTGTCGGCCGCTGCCATCTGCACGGCAGGTGCATGCTCCGTGGCTGAAAACAGCAGGGCAAATTCGATCTGCGAATCAATTTTCAGGCGCAGCCAGCGTTCGCGGTCAGCGACCGGCGCGGTTGCAACCAGCGCGTTGAGTTCGAGAATCGCCGCATACCCTGCCTCGGGTGCACGTTCGTAGGCCAGAAAATCGCGCACGACGCGTTGGAACGCCGCCACAGCCCGCGCGGGTTCATCGGCCTGGGCATATACCTCGCCGAGCAGGAAGTAGTACTCGGCTGTCGCGGGATCTTCAGGAAACGTTGCGACTATCTGCTCATAGAGTTCGGCCGCCTGCAGATACGCTCGACGTTTACTCTGCCGCTTCTTCTCATCTTGGGCCCGGGCGTGCGCCACTTTCGCAAGCTGCGACAGGTAGTCGTGCAACGTGGCCAGATACGTATCACGCACGGCCGCATCGTGCACATCCCAGAATTTACTGTAGATACCGTAGCGCGTTATGAACTCGGCTTTCTTCGGTTGAATGTCGCTTGGAAAGTCGGCCCGTACGAGCGTGTCGATCATGCCGATATGCGCGCGCGGGGCGCGGGGATCGAGATCGTTGTGTTCAATGAAGGTCTGCCAGGTCGCGACGCTGTCCAGAAAACGTTCTTTCGCCAGATAATCGTCCGCCAGCGTCTGATAGGCCAGGTATTGCCACGCCGGTCGCTCGAGAACCGCCATCTGCCGGGCAAGCGTCTGGGGACCATCAAGATAGCCCAGCGCGAGTGTGACGACTCGAAAGCTGTCATCGAGGATTTCCCGTTCGGTCCGCGGTAGGGAGGAGGCATCCAAGGTGCCGAGCACGTTATCGATCACCGTGAAGAAACTGGTTAAGCCTGCCGCGAGATCGCCGAGCTTGAACTGCGACCAGCCACGCATGTAGTTGGCGTTCTGCCAGTAGGGAGTCGTGTCGCCAAGCGCTACGACGTAGCCGTAGTCGCGCGCCGCCTGGGCAAAGTGTTCACGGGAGAATTCGATCTCTGCCCGGCGAAACCGGCATTCGACGATAAACGCGCTGTGTGGAAACTGGGCAATCAAAGTGTTGAGATAATCGATCGTCTGGTCAGTCTGGCCGACCACGTCGTGGGCACGGGCCAGTTGATAGAGAATTTCGTCTTTGCCATTACCCGCCGCGTTCTGCAGCAAGACCTCATACAAATCGATGGCGTCTCGATAAGGATCATCGTCGCCCGCGATATCGCGGTCTTCGCCGATACCCATCTGCAGGTCGGCCAACCGTTTACCGACGGAGTGATTATCAGCGGGATCAGGAATGAGACCGTAGACCCGTGCATAAGCCGCCAGGACATCTTGCCGCGTCGGTATCTCGGCAACTGCCTGCGGCAGTTCGAGTTCTGGCAGATTGGCGACAACGTCCGCGATTCGCGGTGGACCACGATACGTCGGCCGCTCATCGGTAAAGGGCAGCCAACTGCAACCGACAAGTACCACTAATCCGGACAACAATGTCGTCAAACGAACCGACCTGAGGAAATTCGCGGCGACCATCAGTCACCCTCCACGGTCGTGACTGCGGCGAGCCGATCGGTGGTCCGAGCGATCGCGATGCGGGTGTACAACAGGTACTGCTGTACTTCTTTCATCTCCCGCGCCATACCCCGGCGCAGTTGCGCAGCCAGGGCAAATTCTCGCGCACCGAGTGCGGTGTCCACTTTGTCGGTTACGCTGAGTGCGCGATCACTGAAGGCCAGAAAATCAGTTTCCACCCCAGCGGTGAATTGTGACTCTGCGTTGCGTACACGGGCAATTCGCTCATCCAACCCTGTGAGTTCCAGAGCGTTTTCCTGCAGCAGTTTTTCTAAAACCCGTACACGCTGGGCCCGTTCATCCGCCAGCCGCCAGAAAAAAATCCCTTCGAGCCGCGCGACGCGGGGCAGCCACCGGGTCTGTTCCAGCGGCGTCATGCTGAGCGTCATCTGCTCGCGCATCGCGGCGAGCCGGGTCAGTTCCGCCCGTTCCGCCGGTGTCGCAAGGTGCATCATCCACTCAACCGATTTCTCCGGTTGCGTGGTATTCCACCGGTTGAGGCGCGCCCGCAGCCGGGCAAGCTGATCGTTCAATGCGTCGCGCTTCGCGAGCAACTCCTGGTCGTACAGCAGTGTGCGTGCACGTGCACCACGACGCCGTTGTTCGCCCGCGAGCTCTTCGTATGCCTCGAGTCGTTCGGGTAGGTGCGAAAGCCAGCGTTTCATTGCCAACAATTCACGCCATTCGAGCAGTACCTCATGAGTATCCTCGGTTGCCAGCCATTTCAGCCAGTCCGTATGCCCGAGTTGTTCTCGCCAGCGATCCACGAGATCATCCATCTGCCGCTTGTTCTGATCGGGCGCGGAAAAAACGAGGAGCAATCCACGCACCCACTGCGAGTCTTCGGCTTGTGTCCGGAGACTTGTCAGTTTCGCGACGCGATTTTCAAAGCTGCGCTCAGCCGCGCGATACGCAACCAGCGCCATATCCTGCGATGCGAGTTTTTCGAGACTGGCAGCAAAACCAAGCCGCGCTTGGGCGGTGCTCGATGACCAGTACTGTTGCTCCTGCAGGGTCAGCCAGATACGTGCAGCAAGCTCAAAGTCTTCGTTTTCCATCGCCAGCCCGCCATAGGAGGCCATCGCAATGTCGCGGTAACGGCCGGTGCCAGGCAGCGCACCCAACATCTGTGCGGCATCGGCCACGGAGTGCTGCTGGCGCGCGATGAATGCCAGCGCCAGCTTTGAGCGCTGAATGAGGTCCGCGGCTTCTGCGCTGTAGGATTCCATTGCAGCGAGCTGCCTGAACGTCGCCGCTGCGGCAGCAAGCTCACCCGCACTCTTCTGGGCGACGCCCAGGTTGAAAAGACCGTAGGCGCGCAGAGGGTTGTCTTCCTCGAGTTTTTCGAGTGAGTGCTGGGCGCGTGTGTAGTCACCGCCGTGCACGGCAAGTTCCGCGCGCATGTATTCCACTTCAGGATGAAACTTCTCGCGTCCCCGCCACGTGGTCCCGAGATCAATTTTTTCAAGTTGACCCGCGAGCGCCGGCCAGTCCTGGCGGCGATAAAACTCCCGTGCGAGATGGAACGCCAGCCGCAGGCGATCGATATCCGTCAGCTCCGCGGGATCAACTGCGGCAAACGTCGCATCCGCGTAGCCGTACATGCCGTCGGAAAATGCAAAGCTGCCTTCGGCGAGCTTGAAGCGGACCGGGTTATCTCCCTGACGGCCCTGGGACTCGGCTACCAGCGTTGTGAGCAACGCCTGAGCGTACTCATCGCGATAGTAGTCATAGAGCATCGTACCGTAGGTCAACTCATCGATTGATTTTGCGACCGGAACGGTCAGCATGCAGCCGAGGATGAGCTCACAAAGAAATGATTTCATCGTCTTGACCGACCTGCTCGCATCAGCTCTTCAGCCGCTTCAGTTGGAAACCGCAGAGGTGAATTCGGGCTGATATTTTGCCGTCGAGTCGGAGATCGCAAGTTCAACGAATGTGGGTTCGAAGGATTTCTCAAACGCAACCGTTGTAGCGCGCCGGTAGTCACGGCCGCTGGGACCGCGGCCGGTGAAAAAGGCCGTGATTCGATTGCCACCCTGTTTGATATTACCGATGAAGAGTTTCTGAATACCGCCCCGGTAGAGAGCGTCGACCTGCTTGTCTGTGTAGAGATGATGAGCGACTTCTTTACCATTAAGCTTCACAGTAACCGCATCGAGCTGAAAGAATTCACCCAGATCCATAGACAGGAAAACGGCTACCTGACTGCTCGCAGGAAACAGCAGATCTTCTTCGAGGATAACCAGATCGCGCTTCAACTCGAGCAACGCTTTCTTCACGTCTTCCATTTCGGTATCGAGAGATTCCGCGGCGGCGCCCGCCGCACTCACACTCATGGTCGCCAGCAGCACAACAGCCAGCCGGCGTGCGATGAGTGTTCTGATTGCTATCCCTTGCATCTAACGCGTCCTGGCTGAATGACCGGCGACCGGGTCTGTTGCAGGCCCTCGTCCGGCCTATTCTTTGATCAACTCCTTGATCACTTCGACATACTTGGCTTCATCACCCGGCTTGTAACCATGGTGGATGTAGCGAATGACACCATCGCGGTCGATCACAACGGTGCTTGGCATCGCTTCGAGACTGTAAAGTTCGCTCACCTTCTGTCCGTCATCGAGCAGAATCGGAAACGTTACGTGGGTCTTGTCGACTATTTCCCGGGCCATCTCGGGATCGCCTTCGACGTTCACCCCGAGCACGGCAAAGCCCGTGTCTTCATATCTGTGGTGCAGACGATCAAGCACTGGCATTTCCTGCCGACAGGGTCCGCACCAACTCGCCCAGAAATTGATGAGTACGACCTGGCCCCTGTATTCTTCCAGCCGCAGGTTGCTGCCTTCGAGACTCTTCAGTGTGAAATCCGGCGCTTCTTCGCGCAGGCCAACCGCAAAACCTTCGGCGGCAATCAGCACGATGCACAAACCCGTGAACCAACGACCGAAATTCATCTCCTAACCTCCAGTTGTCCGATAAGCAGTGAGCCGTCGAAAGACCTGGTAGAAACAGCTGAATCGTTTGCGACACACCCGTGCAGCACTCGATATTCCACCCATTCAAATCCTGTTGAATCCGAGTTCCATCCAGCAAAATCCTTCGAACTACCGGCTACCACCGTTACTGCGCGGTCCGTGCACATTACCGAAGCCATCCTTGGCCTCACGCAACGTCAAGCAATCCGTGCACCCGACGTTGTTGGCCGAACAACACAAATACGGCGTAGAAACCGGAATTCGCCGACTGCTCGTTTCCCGGAGCTTATTACCCCGGGAATCGACAGCGAATTCCGGTGTAACCGAGTCAAACAGCCCTCTTAGCTGCTCTTTTCCGCGCATTCGTACTTTACGCACTCGCACGTTGCGCCTGCGTAATTTGCCCAGGCGCTGCGATTTATGTGTTCTGCACGATACGCACGTTAGTTGAGGGAGGCCTTGGAGAACGTGCCGAAGGTCACACTTCGCAGGGATCTCACGCCGCAGTGCGGGGAAATGAGAACGGATTCTTAGGGCTTGAGTTCGGCCAGATCCGAGGAGTACAGAAGGTTGCCTGTCTTATCAATCACGATGGCATCGATGCCGTCGAGCCGGTCGATCAGCTGCATACCCGCAATCGGCCCAAGCACGAAGACACTGGTGGACAACGCATCCGTGTACGTTGCCTCGGGACCGAGAATCGTGACACTCCAACTCTCCCGGGCCGAGTCACCCGTCGCCGGATCCAGGATGTGGTGATAGCGCACACCGTCTTCAACGAAGAATCGTTCGTAGTCGCCCGACGTGGATACCGCCGTATCCGTCAACGGCAGAACCACCACCATGGCCGAGGGGTTTCGCGGATCGCGGACCCCTACGGTCCAGGGCTCGCCGCGACGATCGCCAATGATCCTGCTGTCGCCACCCGCGGCAACGGAGGCCTGTTCGATACCACTGGCGCGGACGATGCCGATACAGCGATCGACCGCGTAGCCTTTGGCAATGCCACCGAGGTCCACATACACCCCGGGATGCGCGAATCGCACCCGGCGCTTCTTGAAATCAAGTTCGACATACCGATAGTTGATGGCTTCGATGCGACTATCAATTTTCGCGCGGTCCGGCCTGCGTCGTTCCCGGTAGTCGTAGTAGCGCCCGACCGAAGCGAAGGTGATGTCGAAAGCGCCGCCCGTCAGCTCGGACATCTGTGCGCTTTTCGCCAGCAGATCGAGCATCTCGTCAGATGCCCTTACCCAACCCGCAGGGGCATCCCGATTCAGCCGCGACAGCTCGCTGTTTTCGATCTGTGGACTGTAGACGGCTTCGATGCGCCGCATTTCCTGCATCACGTCGTGCAACACCTGCTGGGCAACGCGCGCATCCTCGTGCCATATCTCGGCGTGGACACGAGTGCCCATGATGGACTGCGTGTCCGAAAACCACTGCGCAAAGCTCGCGCCGGGGAAGAGCAGTACGAGGCTCAGTAGCCGCGCTGCGACTCCTCTTCGCCCTAAAAGATCAACTTTCATTGGGCGCAAGCCTAGCCGCGCGAACCCCAACGTGTCGCGACCGCGCGCACAGTCCTGCCCGCGGGTCAGACACACACCGCCGCAAGGCTCGATATGGCGACACCGCGGCGGCCCTGGCGAAATTCATTACGATCGTGGCCGTTGGTCAGATAGCTCAGCGACAACCCGCTGGCTGGATCCAACCATGCCAGCTGACCACCAGCGCCATTGTGACCAAAAGCGTGTGCCGAATTCGTCTTGCCGAAGCCACGATAATTGCGCGATTCATCCCCGGCAATCACTATGCCCAGGCCGCGATTGACCTTCTTGTTGAACAGTGGATCGCAAAGTTCTCCGGTGCGCACGCGGCGCGCCGCCGTCAATGTCTGTGGTTGCCAGACGGTTCCACCTGCAAGCCCGCCGTGCAGCAGGCCCTGGTAGTAGAGCGCGAGCGTCGCGGCGTTGGTGATCGCGCCGGCGCCCGGCACACCGACGGCACGCACCGCAGGATTGTTGAAATTCAAAATTGCTTCTTCCGTGACCTCGGTCACCGGCGGCACGGGGATACCCAGTTGCTCGTAGTCTGCCGACGTCAGTGACGCCCCCACATGGACGCAGTTCATGACCCGATCGTTGTGCTCATCCGGCAGGCCGACATGGAGATCAGGCAGATTCAGCGGCTGCGCGATCCGTTCCCGGACAAAGCGCTGGAAGGCAAGACCACTGCGGCGTTCAATGATCTCCGCGAGAACCCACATGCTGGATGTCGGATGGTATTCAAAGCGGCTGCCCGGTTCCCAGTTCAGGCGCCACTGCGAGAACCGCCGGCAACGACGCTGAGGATCGTTCCAATCCAGCGGCGCGAATGGCGCTGCCGGGAAACCCGCCGTATGCAGCAGCAGTTGTTCGACGGTGATCGACTCTTTTTCGTTCGTTGCAAACTCCGGGACAATGCTGCTCACACGCTCGGCAACGTCGAGCACACCATCCTGCAACAACAGCCAGACCGCCGAGGACGTGATCGCTTTGGTGGCGGAAAAGATACAGAAGAGATTTTCGTTGCCCGCCGCACCAAAAGATTCATACACCGCGACTTTACCGTGGCGGGCGATCGCGATCTGCGCTGCAGGCAACAATCCCTCGGCAACTTCCCGCCGCACGCGATCGAGTAGCGCATCGACCCTCTCTTTGACAAGCCCGCATTGCTGCGGACTCGTGATTAGATCCTCCGAAATTCCCGGAAATTCACTCGACACAACTCATAACCCCGCCCTATATCCATATTCCCGATCATTACCCAATATCGCTATCGCGCGCAAACGGAACCCGGCTAAAATCACCTTACATTCCGCCGCCAGGCATTCACCTGAAACCAATGGACACAGTCTCCGATTTCGAAGGTGCAATTGGCAACACACCGTTGATCCGCTTGTCACGTCTTTCTGAAATGACGGGCTGCGAAATACTCGGCAAAGCCGAATTTCTCAATCCCGGTGGCTCGGTGAAAGATCGCGCAGCACTGTGGATGATCCGGGAACATGAAAAAAGCGGAGCTCTGCAACCCGGGGGTATCGTCGTCGAGGGGACAGCCGGCAACACAGGCATCGGCATTGCCCATGTGTGCAATGCCCGGGGCTACAGCTGCATCATCTATATGCCTGACAACCAGTCACCGGAAAAGGTCGACATACTGAGAACACTGCGTGCCGAGGTGCGCGAAGTGCCGACCGTGCCTTACAAAGACCCGCTGAACTACCAGAAGCAGGCAGGCCGCTTCGCCGAATCCCTGCCCAATGCCGTCTGGGCGAACCAATTCGACAACCTTGCAAATCGACTCGCGCACTACGAGTCCACCGGTCCGGAAATCTGGGCTCAGACCGACGGCACCGTCGATGCATTTGTTGCTTCCGTCGGCACCGGCGGCACGCTGGCCGGAGTCAGCCGCTACCTGAAAGAAAAGAAGGAGTCCGTGCAAATCGTGCTGGCGGATCCGCTGGGCAGCGCATTGTACGCCTGGGTCAAAACCGGCGAAGCAGTGATGAGTAAAGGTCCTTCAATCACCGAGGGCATCGGCAACAGCAGAGTCACCGACAATCTTGCCGGTACCGTGATCGATGACGCCGTGCAGATCAGCGACCAGGAAATGGTCACAATGGTTTACGAGGAACTGTATCTCGAAGGCTGGTTCTTCGGTTCGAGCACCGGCATCAACCTGTGCGCTGCGGTGGCGACCGCTAAACGCCTGGGACCCGGCCACACGATCGTCACCGTGCTCGCCGATTCTGGCAGCAAATATCAATCACGCCTTTTCAATCCCGAATTTCTTAGCGGGAAAGGACTCAGCAGCGACGTAACTCAGCGACCGTTGAAGACGGGCTCGCGCCGTTCGACGAAGGCTTTGGCTGCGTCCCGGTGATCCTGGGTCAGTCCCGCATGAACGTGATGCGTGGCTTCCAGATCCAGACACTCGATCACCCCGGCACCCATGGCTGCACGGTTGAAGTTTTCCTTCATGTAGCGCAGTGCTACCGGCGGGCCTGCTGCCAGGCGTTTCGCGAGTGCCATCGTCGCCGCTTCGAGCTCTTCTGCCGGTACGATCTGATTGGCGATCCCTAGACGCAGACACTCCTCGGCGGGGATCCTGTCTGAGAGGTAATAGAGCTCCTTTGCCTTGCCGCTGCCTACCAGGTGCGACAAAAAGAAGCTGCCGCCGTAATCACCGGAAAAACCGACGCGGGCAAATGCCGTGGTGATGAACGTCTCTTCGGCCATTATTCGCAGGTCCGCAGCCAGGGCGAGTGATAGTCCAGCACCAGCGGCGGGGCCGGGCAGGCTGGCGATCACAGGCTTCGGCATCAGATATATCCGGCCTGCCGTATTGCGCTGGTTGAGCCTCTGCGAATGAATACGTTCATCGAGCGTCGGCCCCGCACCGCCGCCGCCACGGCCGGCTGCCATGCCTTTGACGTCGCCACCGGCGCAGAACGCACCACCCGCGCCAGTGATGACCACGCAACGAATCTGCGGCGCGCGTTCGACGTAGTCGAGTGCGCGCTCGAGCCCTGCGGTCATTTCACCGGACATGGCGTTTCGCGCCTCCGGGCGGTTGAGGGTCAGCACCGCCACCCCATCTTCTTCATAGGCCAGCAGATGCTCCGAACCTGTCTCAATTTTATCTTTCGCCATAACCCGATCCTCCGCTTTCTAAAGGTATTTTCATTTGGCCGCAGCTGGCAACGCGACCTGCGCCAGCGCCACCGGCAATCCCGCCACCTCGCAGCGATGAACGTAAACTGCGCCAGCCTGCTCGCTTGCCTGACCATCCGAGCCGGAGACGATGTAAAGATCACGCAAATCATCACCACCAAAACAAACGCTCGTGCACATCGGATCCGGAATCTCGATGTGTTCACGCATCTGGCCTTCGCTGGTGTACACGGTCACACCATGGCCACCGCCGGCGCAAGCCACCCAGACCGCGCCCTCCTCGCAGACGACGAGGCCATCCGGCACGCCGCGTTCCACCTCGACGAACGTGCGTTTATCACCCAGGCTGCCATCCGCCGCCACGGCATAGCAATTCACAACCCGCCGCGCCGAATCGCTGTGATAAAGCAGCGCGCCGTCAGGTGAAAAAGCCAAGCCGTTCGTCAGGGCGATGTCCTGCGCAACCACCCGCGCGGAGCCGTCAAGATCGATCAGATAGAGATCGCCGGAAGCCGCTTCACGACCATCGCTGAAAACCGGGCTCGCACCCAGCGAGCCGGCATAGATTCGGCCCCTGGCATCCACCGTCAGATCGTTGTAGCCAACGTTGCCATTGGCCTCATCACGATCCAGCAGAGTCAGAGTCTGAGCCTGATCGAAACCCTTGTAGGAAATGTTGCGGCCACTGACGATCAGGCCGCCTGCCGCATGCAGCGCCATGCCGCCAATGCCGCGACGGTGTTCGAAGACGGTGCTGACGCGGCCCTCGGCTGTGACGCAGTAGACGCCGCCGGCAAGCACTTCACTGAACAACAGCCCCCGTTGCGGGTCCCACACGGGTCCTTCGATCAGTCCATAGCCCCGAGTCAACTCCCGCAATGCCGCCTTCCCCAGTATATGTGCGATTTCTGCCCCGCTCGACCTTGTCACAGCCCTCCTCTTGAGGCAACACTAACAGCCTGTTGAAAAAAGCGCGTTGCGCACGTTTTTTCCACCTTCGGCCATCCTTGGCCCCGGGCTCCCCCATTTATCAAGCACTCAACCACTCGCTGCTCGTCCTTTGGAGGGAAATCGCATGCTCATACAACAAGAAAAGCTCATCGAGTTCGCCACTGCCATATTCACCAGCGCCGGTAGTTCGGCAGACGCGGCCGGTGAGGTTGCCAGGCACCTCGTGACTGCGAATCTCAAAGGCCACGACTCGCATGGCGTTGGCATGATCCCGGCTTATATCGGCAACATCGGTAACGGCCAGCTCAACGTGAATGCACAAGCCGAAGTGACGCGAGACAACGGCGCGGTCCTCATGATCGACGGCAATGCCGGGTTCGGTCAGGTCGTTGGCCGCCAGGCAACGGATATTGCCATCGCCAGGGCTCGTGAGACCGGCATCGTCTGCGCTGGAGTGCGCAACTGTCATCACCTTGGCCGCATTGGCAGCTACGGCGAGCAATGCGCTGCGGCGGGATTCGTCAGCGTTCATTTTGTCAACGTGGTCGGTCACCCGCCGCAGGTTTCACCGTTCGGCGGCCGCGACAGACGACTGTCCACCAATCCTTTCTGTTGCGTGGTACCACGGCCGAATGCGCCACCGATAGTGCTCGACATGGCCACCAGCGCCGTGGCCCTGGGCAAGGTCCGCGTGGCTCACATGAAAGGCGTGCCCGTGCCGGAAGATGCGCTGGTCGACAACGAAGGGTCACCCACGACAGACCCCGGGGTAATGTTCAATGAGCCCTTCGGGGCGCTTGGTCCCTTTGGCAAACACAAAGGTTACGGCCTCGCCGTAATGTGCGAACTGCTCGGCGGCGCGCTCGCCGGTGAGTGGACGACGCAGCCGGCAAACCCGCGCGGCAACAACATCATCAACAACATGTTGCTGTTTGTCCTGGACCCGGCAGCCTTCGGTGACACGGCAACCTTCCACAACGAGGTCGACGCCATGACGAGTTACCTGCATACGACAACCCCGGCTAAAGGCGTCGACAAAGTTCGCATTCCCGGCGAACCGGAACTCGAATCGGCCGCCGAACGCAGCGTGCAGGGCATTCCAATCGACGACAACTCCTGGGCGGGGATCCTCCGCGCGGCGGCGAGCGCCGGTCTCACCGAAGAAGAGATCGCCGGTTACGCCGCCTGAGCGGACGGAGCTTTCTCAAGATTGCGCGCAAACAGCGCAAAGAGACGTTCCCAATGACGCTCGGCGGCCGCTTTGTGATAAACGCCGTCGCGGCCCGGAAAGACAAAGCCATGTGCGGTTTGCGGATAGGTCTCGATTCGATAATTCGCGCCGGCCGCGCGCAGATGGTCGTCCAACGCATCGATCATCTCGGCTGGCGCCCATTCGTCCGTCTCAGCACAGCCGAAGTAGAGCTCCGCCTTGACAGCCGCGGCGGCCCGATGCGGTGAATCCTCGGCTTCAGTACACAACCTGACGCCGTGCAGTGAGGCAGCCGCCGCGATCCGTTCCGGGAAAGCGGCAGCGGCGGCGAAGACGAACGGACCACTCATGCAATAGCCAACCGTTCCTACCGGCCCATCAGCGGCAGCATCTTGTGTTTCGACAAACTGCAGCATTGCACGCGTGTCTTCGCAAACCATTGCATTGGACAACGAGTTCATGTGCCCGACCATCTGTGACCGACTCTCGGGAGTCATAACAAATTCATCAACACGACGATAATAGAGATTAGGCAGAATGACATAATAGCCAACGGTGCCAATGCGTCGGGCCATGTCATGCAACTCCTCGCGTTTACCCGGCGCATCCATGTAGAACAACACCACCGGATATGGTCCCTGCTCCTCGGGATGGGTTACAAAAGCATTCATCGACCCATCGGGTGTGGTGATGCGTACATCACGTTCGATCATGATTCAACCTTGTCAGGATCCGAGAAGCGATACTCTCTGGCCAACGCAGACACTTCAAATACACCACCACTTTTCTCCATCACGTCAGGGTCCATGCCTAACGCCGCAACACAGCGGCCGGTGAAACGCGGTGACTCCGCGGCCGCGAGATCAAACTGCGCGGCACCACTGGCAACCGCATCGAGAATGAATTCCGTTTTCACCGCACCAGGCCATAACGACAGTGCCGCCACGCCGTGGTCTCTCAGTTCGATTGCCATATCCCTGGCCATCCGGTCCACACCGGCCTTGCACACGCCGTAGGATGCGCTGAACGCGTACTCGGCAGCGCCTCGCGAAGAGATGTTGACGATCAGACCGCTGCTCTGGCTGACCATCAGCGGCGCGGCATACACGCTTGCCACGTAGTAACCGCGCAAGCCGACACCGCACTGGTCGTCCCACACCGATATCGGGTGTTCCCAGATCCCACCGCTCCAGACCGGCGGGTCGGGAATCTTGTAGACGTTGTTGACCAGAATGTCGAGCCGACCCTGCTCCTGTGCGACCCGCTCAAAAACTGCCGCAACCTCCGCATCCACGTTGTGGTCCACGCGAACGGCAATCCCCTGACCACCGAGGTCGTTAACGGCTGCGGCCGTTGCCTGGATGGTTCTCTCAGCCGGCGGCTCAGCATCGCTTTCGCTGCGCCCCGTAATGTAAACCGTCGCACCGGCCTCTGCGAGACCCTCGGCCACGCCTTTGCCGACGCCGCGACTCGCCCCCGTCACCACCGCAACTTTGCCTCTGAGATCTGCCACTGTATCCCCTTTCCGTCCTTGGTTGTGTTGTTGGTTTTATCCCGCACGACCATTGTACCCAAACGGCGTGTCGCGACAGCCATTGCAGCTGGACCCACTGCAACGCTTGGGCTAACGTGCGCGCAAGTGATGCGAGGAATCTGCATGCCCGGCTCCGACATCAAACGCGCTGGCCTGAAAGTCACACTGCCAAGACTCAAGGTGTTGGAAGTTCTGGAAAACGCAGATCCGCATCACCTGAGCGCGGAAGACGTCTATAAAAAACTGATGGATTCGGATGACTCGGTGGGGCTGGCTACCGTCTATCGAGTACTGACGCAATTCCAGTCCGCCGGAATCGTCGCGCGCCACAATTTCGACGACGGTCACTCCGTGTACGAGCTCGCAAGCGACCAGCACCACGACCACATGGTCGACATCGATACCGGCACAGTTGTGGAGTTCGTCAACGAGCACATCGAAACCTTGCAGCGAGAAATCGCCACCGAGCATGGTTACGAGTTGGTCGATCACGAGCTCGTTTTGTATGTCCGCAAGCGGCCGGTCTCTTGAAGAAGTGGCACGGCTGAGCACACCGCCGGCGGCCGTGCTGCCGTCGGCGCCACGCCCTAGTTGCAAATGAGAATGATTTCCATTTAAATGTAGAGTTCCTGTTGCCGTTTGTGGCAGTCATGTCCCAGTCCCTCAGCGAACTCAAGGTCGGCGCCGTTGCCTGCGTTGTGGGCTACCGCGAAGACACTCCTTACAGCGCCCGCCTGCAGCGTCTGGGGCTGATTCCAGGTACGAAATTCAAACTGCAACGACTGGCTCCGCTGGGGGACCCGGTGGAGATCCGCTTCCGCGGATACTCTCTCGCGCTGCGACCGTCGGAAGCCGCCTGCCTGCTGCTCGACGTTGTGGAAGATGATGTGGAAGAAGATGTGGAACCTGCGTCATGAAGACTATCGCACTCGTTGGCAATCCCAACAGCGGCAAAACGACGCTCTTCAATGAGTTGACCGGCAGCCATCAGCGTGTCGGCAACTGGCCCGGGGTCACGGTAGAACGTAAATCCGGCGAGTACCGTCATGGTGCAAAGCAACTCTCCGTCGTCGACCTGCCCGGAACCTACAGCCTCGAACCGGTAGGTGACGCGATCGATGAGAAGCTCGCGCGCGATTTCATCAGCGGCAGTGGGCTGGCGGCGGGCGAGCGACCGCCGGACGTCATCGTCAACGTGATCGATGCTTCCAGTCTTGCGCGGGGCCTTTACCTGACCACCGAGTTGCTCGCCACGGGCTGCCCTGTCGTCGTGGCACTCAACATGATCGATGTCGCAGACGCCCACGGTGTGCACATCGACAGCTTCACGCTGTCCCGGCAACTGGGCTGTCCGGTCGTGCCGATCGTCGCAAGCGCAGGCGACGGAATGGGCGCGCTGAAAGACGCCCTCGAATCTGTTGCCGCGCCCAACGCTGAGCTGCCGCCATTCGCCGGTCCCACCGAGCGTTATGCCTTTATCGACGCAGCACTCGAAGCCTGCATGCGCGCCACCCCCGTGCGGCGCACGTTGACAGACCGGATCGATGCAGTGGTGCTGAATCCTTATCTCGCGTTTCCGGTGTTCCTGGGCGTGATGTATCTGATGTTCATGTTCTCGATAAATATCGGCTCGGCATTCATCGGCCTGTTCGATGGCGTGGGCAACGTCGTTTTCGTTGAGGTACCGCGTGCGCTGCTTGGCGCCATGGCGCTGCCCGACTGGCTGATCGTTTTCATCAGCGATGGGATCGGCGGTGGTATGCAGCTGGTGGGCACCTTCATACCCGTCATCGGCTGTCTGTTCCTGGCGCTGTCTTTTCTCGACGACAGCGGCTACATGGGCCGGGTTGCCTTCATCGTCGATCGACTGCTCCGGCAGCTGGGTCTGCCCGGAAAATCCTTCGTGCCACTGATCGTCGGCTTCGGCTGCAACGTTCCCGCGGTGATGGCGACACGGACACTGGATAACGAACCGGACCGGATCCTCACCACGATCATGGCGCCCTACATGTCGTGCGGTGCCCGGTTGACCGTCTATGCCCTGTTCGCCGCCGCTTTTTTTCCGCACAATGGCCAGAACATCGTCTTTGCGCTCTATCTGATCGGCATCGGTGCGGCGGTGCTGAGCGCCCTGGTTGTGCGACGTTACCTGGTTCGCGCACCGCGCAGCGAATTCGTACTCGAACTGCCTGCCTACCACGTCCCCACCTTGAAGGGAATCCTCCTGCAGACCTGGCAACGGTTGCGCGGATTCATCCTGCGCGCCGGCAAGGCGATCGTTTTAGTCGTGATCATCCTCAACGTCGTCAGCTCGATCGGCACCGACGGCAGTTTCGGCAATCAGGACAGCGAAAAATCGCTGCTCTCCGAGATTGGCCGCACGCTCACGCCTATCTTTCATCCCATGGGAATCAGCGAGGACAACTGGCCCGCGACAGTCGGTATCTTTACCGGCATCTTCGCCAAGGAAGTCGTGGTCGGTACGCTGGATGCGCTGTATTCGCCCAACCCGGTGGCCTCGACGCAAACGCTGGCTGAACAGCTCGCCGCCGCCGTGCAAAGCGTCCCGGACAATCTCGCTGAACTCGGCTCGAGCGTGCTCGATCCGCTCGGAATTGGTGTTGCCAGTTACGAGAATCTGGACCGTGCCGCCGATGCTCATGCGGTGAATGTCGGTACCCTGGGCGCAATGCAGCGCCTCTTTGATGGCCAGCTCGGGGCGTTTTCCTATCTGCTGTTCATTCTGCT